>LNAP01000111.1_pt1 | contig 82417 bp, 83 predicted proteins | sample 602601 | NCBI WGS metagenome assembly LNAP01 (sample SAMN02440304, study PRJNA202911) | soil metagenome | biome: Subtropical and temperate rainforests or woodlands; isolation source: soil samples (1 kg each in a 20% v/v slurry with milli Q water) were... ...
TTTTTCAACCCCCCCCCCCCGGTGGCGGGGCGGCGCATCCGGGCCCGCAAACCCTCCCTCCAAAAGCCGGTCGAATAGGCAGCCCTAGGCGGCCCCCTACCAGAAGCGGCGCGGCGCGGAGGCCGGCTCAGCCTGCGAAGCCGGCGCCGCCGACTCGGCCGGCTGAGCAGCGGGAGTGACCTCGGCGCCGTTCAGCGAGTTCATCCCGGTCGCCACGACCGAGACCCGCAGCTTGCCCTCGAGCGAGGAATCGAAGGCTGCGCCGAAGATGATGTTGGCTTCCGGGTCGGCCTGGTCGGCGATGATGTTGGCCGCCTCGTCCACCTCCAGCAGGGTCATGTCCGTGCCGCCGGTGACGTTGATGAGCACCGCCTTGGCCCCGGCTAGCGACGTTTCGTCGAGCAGCGGGTTCTGGACGGCGTTGTGAGCGGCGACGACGGCGCGATCTTCGCCGTCCCCCTCGCCCGTGCCCATCATGGCGTTGCCCATGCTGCCCATGACGCTTAGCACGTCGGCGAAGTCGAGGTTGATCAGGCCCGGCAGCACCATCAGGTCCGTGATGGAACGCACGCCCGAATGCAGGACCTGGTCGGCCATGCCGAACGCCTCGGCGAAGGTGGTCTGCTCGGTGGCGATACGGAACAGGTTCTGGTTCGGAACGATGATCGAGGTGTCGACGTACTGCTGGAGCTCGCCAAGGCCGGCCTCGGCCAGGCGCATGCGGTGGCGGCCCTCGAAGCGGAACGGCTTGGACACGACAGCGACGGTCAGAATGCCGCGCTCGCGGGCGCAGCGGGCGATGAAGGGCGCTGCGCCCGTGCCGGTGCCGCCGCCCATGCCGGCGGTGATGAAGACCATGTCGGCGCCGTCGAGATAGCGGACGATGTCCTCCGCCGATTCCTCGGCCGCGCTGAGCCCAGCGTTCGGATTGGCCCCGGCGCCGAGGCCCTGCGTGACGCGCATGCCCAGTTGGATGCGCTGGCTGGCGAGGGAGAGCGAGAGCTGCTGGGCGTCAGTGTTCGCAACGACGAAATCGACGCCTTCCAGACCGGATTCGATCATGTTGTTGACGGCGTTCACCCCGGCGCCGCCGACCCCGAACACGACGATTCGCGGTTTCAGTTGCGAAACGGCCGGCCGTGTATCGAAGGGGAAGGTCATGCTCATGCTCTGAAAACTCCTTAGTACGTCCTGCCGCGGCGCTCATCGATTCCGCAATCGAGCACAGAGCGGTTCCACAGGAATGTGGTCTGAAACAGGCGCGGCCGACGCCCTGGGGCATGGACTTGGCCCATTGTGGGCCAAACGGCAAGCTGAGCCCTAGAGCCGGGACTTCACGCGGCCGCGGAAAGGCTGCGGCGGGGCGCGGCGATGACGCCTCGCAAACTCGACCGGACGAAGTCGATGAGCGTCTGTGCACGAGCGTCGCCGTCAAGCGCCTGAGCGGCTGCAAGCCGGTCGGTCAAGGCTCCTCCGCGATGGAAGAGCTCTCGGAAGACCCGCTTCAGCCGCAGTATCTCGTCGGGCGACAACCCGGCCCGGCGCAGGCCCACGAGGTTCAGCGACACGAGACGGGCCCGGTCGCCCTGAACCAGGCAATAGGGCGCGACGTCCTGGGTGGCGATGGCGCCGCCGGCGACGAAGGCGAGCGCGCCGATTCGCACGTGCTGGTGGATGGCGCATAGCCCGCTCAACTGAGCAGCGTCACCGACCTGGACGTGCCCGGCCAGGGTCGCGCCATTGGCCATGATCACGTCGTCGCCAATCTGGCAGTCATGAGCGACGTGGGCGGTGGCCATGAAGAGCCCACGCGAGCCGATGCGGGTCGTCGCCTCTCCGCCCGAATGGACCGTCACGAACTCCCGGAAAACGTTGCCATCGGCGATGATCAGGCGCCCCGCCTGGTTGACGCGGCCGATGATCTGGGGGCTGGCGCCGATCGCGCAGGAGGCGAGGAAGCGATTGCCCGCACCGATATCGGCGACGCCGTCCAGCACCACATGCGGCCCCACCACATTGCCCGGCGCCAGAGTCACGTGCGGGCCGATCACCGCGTAGGGGCCTATCTCGCAGGACGAATGGATCCGTGCGCCGGGTGCGATGACCGCCGTGGGATGGATGTTCGCCATGCCTGGAAGCTACGCCGACCGGGGCCCGCGCCAACTCAACTTGCATGTCCGATTGCGACGCTTTGGGCGCCAGCGGCGTTGTCTAGCCATCTGGCTTTCGGAGGACGTCATGAAGATCCACCTCGTTCCGTTCGCCGTGGTGGCGGCGCTTTCCGTCCCCGCCGTGGCCCTCGCTCATCACGGCTGGAGCTCCTACGACGCCGAACAGGTGATCAAGATCACCGCACCGCTGATGGAGGTCAGTTGGGGCAACCCGCACGGCATGGCCAAGGTCCGTTATCGGAATAAGGTTTGGGACGTGGTCCTGGCCCCGACCGCGCGGATGGAGGCGCGCGGTCTGACCAAGGGCATGCTGACGACCGGCAAGCCGGTGACGCTGGTAGGTTACCCGCGCAAGGACGGCACGGCCGAGATGCGCATCGAACGGGTAACGGTGGGCGGCGCCGTGATCGAGCTGCGCTAGGTTGGAGACGATATTCGGTCTGGCGGAGGCCCTGGAAGGCTCGGCGTTCGGCGGCTGGGCCCGCGGCTCGTCGCTGGCCTATCCGGTCGCGAACCTCGTCCACCTGCTTGGCCTGGTGATGCTGGTGGGGGCGATCGGCGTCCTGGACCTGCGGCTGGCCGGTCTCTGGCGGAGTCTGCCGCTGCCCGAGCTCTCCCGCGCGCTCACCCCGATCGGCGTGGCGGGCCTGCTGGTAATGCTTCCCAGCGGCTTCGTCATGTTCGCGGCCGACGCCGGTTCGCTGATCGGCTCTCCGGTGTTCCAGGCCAAGCTGGCGGTGATCGCGCTTGGGATCGCCAACGCCCTGGCGTTTCGCGTGCTGTGGCGCGGCGATGAGCCCGCGGGCCTGGGACGACTGATGGTGATAGGCTCGGTCGGGGCCTGGCTGATGGTCGCGGCGCTAGGGCGACTGATCGCGTACACATAACCGCCTTCGAAGAATCGCCTGGATCCTGATTTGCCCACCGCCCTCTACGGACACCCGCCGCGTGACGTGATCGAACCGCCCGCCGGGGCCGTGCAGCTATCGCCGCTCAGCCCAGGCTCGAGCGACATCGCCAACCTGCAAGATGGCGGTCTGGATGAGGTCGCAATCCTGGCGCCGCCAGGAGCCATCGAGGCGCGCTATGTCCTGGCCCAGGGCCTGCGAGTGCTGCGCCCCGGCGGCGAACTGATCGCCGCCGCGCCCAAGGATCGGGGCGGACTGCGGCTGAAGAAGATCCTGCAAGGCTTCGGCTGCAAGGTCAGCGAGACCTCGCGACGGCATCATCGGATCTGCGTGGTCGAACGGCCAGCCGAGTTGACGGGGCTGGAGCAGGCCATCGCTGAGGGCGCTCTGCGCCGTCTGCCGTCAGGGCTGTGGTCCCAACCGGGGGTGTTCAGTTGGGATCGCCTGGACCCGGGCAGCGACCTGCTGCTGCATAACCTGCCGCCGCTGGCGGGCGCCGGGGCCGATCTCGGATGTGGGATCGGCTGGCTGGCCCGCCAGGTTCTCTCTTCCCCGCAGGTGATAAGCCTCGCCCTCATCGACATCGACCGACGGGCGGTGGAATGCGCGCGGCGCAATGTCGAGGATACGCGGGCAAGCTTCGAGTGGGGCGACGTGCGCAGCGCCGCGGCCAAGCTCTCCGATCTCGACTTCGTGGTGATGAACCCACCGTTCCATGACGGCGGCCAGGAGGATCGAGCGCTGGGCCAGGCCTTCATCAAGGCCGCGGCCGGCGCACTCAGGAACGGCGGCTCGCTCTGGCTGACGGCCAATCGGCATCTGCCCTACGAGGCGATCCTGGCCGAAGCGTTCAAGAACGTGCGGCCGGTGGCGGACCAGGGTGGATACAAGGTCTATGAGGCCCGCCGATGAGCAAGACGCCGACCATGCGCCTGGACCGGCTGCTGTCGAACCTGGGCTATGGCAGCCGCAAGGAGATGCACACCCTGGCCGCGGCCGGACAGATCGTGCTGGACGGGAAGCCGTTGAGGGACGCCGGCGACCGGATCGCCATAGGACCGGACCTGCCGTCGCGGATGACGGTTCAGGGACGGCCGGTCGATCCGCCGCCGCCCGTAGTGATCCTGATGCACAAGCCGGTCGGGGTGGTCTGCTCTCACAAGGAGACCGGCGAGCGGATCTACGACCTGCTGCCGGGACGCTGGCGGGTGCGCGATCCGGCGCTGTCGAGCGTGGGGCGGCTGGACAAGGACACCTCCGGCCTGCTGCTGATCACCGACAACGGCGACTTCCTGCATCGAGTGATCTCGCCGCGCCGGCATGTGCAGAAGAGCTATGTCGCGGAGCTGGACCGACCGCTGACCGGAGAGGAAGGCGCAATCTTCGCCTCGGGCGAGATGATGCTGGAGGGCGAGGAAAAGCCACTGCTCCCCGGGCGGCTGGAGCCCCTGGGCGAGCGCCGTGCGCGGCTGATCATCGAGGAAGGCCGTTATCACCAGGTGCGGCGGATGTTCGCCGCGGTCGGCAACCACGTCACCGCCCTGCACCGCGACCGCGTGGGCGGGCTCGTCCTGCCGGACGATCTGAAGCCCGGCGGCTATCGGGTGCTGGATGCAGCGACCGCGGAGACGGTGTTCGAGACCTGAAGCCTCACCACATGGTCTTGGCGGCGCGCTCGGGCCATTCCTCATCATAGGCCTTGCCGCCGACGCGAGCGTCGCTCATGGCCGCCAGGATGTCGCCTGGGGTCGGGATCTGCGCCGGATCGACGTAGCGCTCGGGGTTCCAGAGGTCGGAGCGGACGATGGCGCGGGCGCACTGGAAGTAGACGAGTTCGACATCGATCACGATCACCGAACGCGGCGGCTGACCCTTCACCGCGAACGAGGCCAGCAGGTCGGGCTCGATGGAGAGGTGCGCGCGGCCGTACATCCGCAGGGTGGTTCCTGAGCCTGGGATCAGGAACAGAAGCGCCACGCGCGGATCGCGGATGATATTGCGCAGCGAGTCGCAGCGGTTGTTGCCGCGCCGGTCCGGCAGCAGCACGGTCCGCTCGCCTGCGATCCGCACGGCCTGGCCGGCGTCGCCGCGCGGCGAGCAGTCGAGCCCTTCGGGGCCTGCGGTGGCCAGGGCGACGAAGGGCGAAGCCTCGATCAGCCGGCGATATTCCGGAGTGATCCGGTCGGCCTCCTTGACCGTAGAGGCCTCGCCCGGACGGCCATAGAGGGCCTCCAACTGCTCGATCGTAGAGATGACGGTCATCGGCGCCTCCTGGGCTCTTGTAGCGGCAAGGAAGCCGTCAGCCTATGGCGCGTCATCAAGGGAAAGCGGCGGAGCCACCTCCTCCAGCGGCTTGCGTTCGGCGGCGACGCCGAGGATCAGTTCGACGACGGCGGCGAGCAGCATGAGGAGGCCGCCGAACAGGTAGCCGATGAAGATCTGGCTGCGCTCGCCTGTGTCGATCAGAGCCCCGAACAGGGCCGGGCCACCGACACCGCCCAGCAGAGTCCCGAAGGCGTAGAACAGCGAAATGGTCACCGCCCGGGTCTCCAGCGGGAAGCTCTCGCCGACGGTCAGATAGGCCGCGCTCGCCCCGGCCGAGGCGAAGAAGAAGATCACCGTCCAGGCGGCCGTCTGCGCCGGAGCGCTGAGGGCGCCGATGGCGAACAGCCAGCCGGTAATGCAGAGCAGCGCGCCGGCAAGCCCGTAGGTCAGCGAGATCATCGGCTTTCGACCGATCGAGTCGAAGAGATGGCCCAGCAGCAATGGCCCGAGGAAGTTGCCGGCCGCGAAGGGCAGGATGAACCACCCGATCGCCGAGGCCGGGACATCGTAGAACTTTGTGAGGATCAGGGCGTAGGTGAAGAAGATGGCGTTGTAGCAGAAGGCCTGGGTGGACATCAGCACCACGCCCAGGATCGTGCGCTTCGGGTGCCGGACCACCAGCGAGCGGGCGATGTCGAACCAGGAGGTCTTCATCGGGCGCAGGCGCAGGGTCGGAAGCTCCGAGGCCGGGCTGAGCGGCTTGCCGGTGTCGCTTTCCACCATCTGCTCGATGGTTTCGACCACGGCGAGGGCTGCGGCCGGATGGCCATGGGTCATCAGCCAGCGCGGGCTCTCGGGGATGTAGCGGCGGATATAGATGACCGTCAGGGCCAGCACGCCGCCGATGATGAAGGCGAGCCGCCAGCCCCAGGCCTGGTCGATGACCTCGGGGTTGAGGACCACCAGTGAGCCCATGGCGCCCAGGGCTGCGCCGACCCAGAAGCTGCCGTTGATGGCGAGATCGGTGTAGCCGCGGCGGCGGGCGGGAATGAGCTCCTGTATCGCGGAATTGACCGCTCCGTACTCCCCGCCGATGCCGGCGCCGGTCAGGAACCGGAAGAACATGAACGACCAGAAGTCCCAGGAGAACCCGGTGAGGATGGTGGCCAGGAGATAGACACCAACGGTGATGGTGAAGAGCCGTCGGCGGCCGAAGGTATCGGTCAGCCGGCCAAAGACCAGGGCGCCGAGGACGGCGCCCAGGATATAGGCGCTGCCGGTCAGGCCGATCTGGGTGGTGGAGAGGCCGAGCCCGTCGGAAATCGCAGGCGACAGAGAGCCCACCAGGGTGACTTCGAGGCCGTCGAGAATCCAGGTGATCCCCAGGGCCGTCACCACGAGCCAGTGAAACCTGCTCCAAGGCAGCCGGTCCAGCCGCGCTGGGACGTTGGTGGTGAAGCTTTCCGTCATTCGCCCTCCCCCCTGGGTCTTCGCGTCAAGTGACGCTCAACGCGAAAGCCGGGCTTGGGTTCGGCGCTCCGCGATTGTATTGCCCCGGTCATGTCTTCGACCGAGATCACTGTCGATGCGCGCGGCCACCGCTGTCCGGTGCCGACCTTGCGGCTGCGCCGCGCTCTGGAAGACGCCCCAGCGGGCGCCTGCGTCCGTTTGCTGGCCGACGACCCGCTCGCGCGAATCGACGTTCCTCATTTCGCGGCGGGCGCCGGCCTTGAGATCGTGGAGCGATCCGAGGACAGCGGCGCGCTCAGCTTTCTGGTCCGGAAACCAGCCTAGGCCCACCGTCGCGAAGGTCCGGCAGGGCCGCAAGGCTGCGCCGATGCTCCAGCATGATTTCGATCTCGGTGGCGAAGGCGCCGCCGAAGAAAATGGCGTTGACGCTCCAGGAGAGCCAGATCAGGAACACGACCACGGCGGCGACCGACCCGTAGGTGGCGCCGAGATGCGCGATCTGCTCGACATAGATGGCGCTGGCCCATGACACCCCGACACAGAGCAGGGCCGCGGTGATCCCGCCCAGGATAGATGGCAGCCAGGCGACCTGCCGGCTCGACATGGCGAAGCGGTAGATCAGGCTCATGGCGCAGGTCAGGCCGACGCTGGCCCAGGTCCACTCGCTGTAGAGCCACGACACCCCCGCCAGCGGCCGCAGGCCGAAGGCCGCGGCGACGAAGCGGAAATAGAAGAACACGGTCGAGAAGAAGGCCAGCATCACGAAGGCCGCGATCAGAACCGCCAGCGCCAGCAGGTTGAAGCTGAGGAAGCCGCGGGGGGCCTCTTCGTCATGGATGAAGGAGAGCCCCGCCAGCAGAGCCTTGAACCCGCGGTGGGAGGCGTAGGCGCCGATCACCAGGGCCACGCCGCTCTGAGCCGACACGGCCTGCAGCGGGGCCTGGGCCAAGCGCTCGAGCTCACCCTGGAAAAGCCGCTGGGCGCCGGTGGGCAACATGCGCGCCAGGACCTCGGCCTGATGCGCCACCTCGCTGGGGTCGACCAGGAAGCTATAGAGCCCGATGCCGATGGCCAGCGCAGGGAACACGGCCAGCATGGCGAAGAAGGATACGCCGCCCGTGTAGAGCATCACGTCGCGGCCCCAGAGCCGGCGAAGCGCACGCCCTGTCACCAGCAGCGTAAGACGAAGCCAGTGTACGGGATCCCACTCGATCCTGCGCAGCCATTGGATTCTCTGCGTCAGCGACATGGCGCGGAAGGTGCTCAAGCTCGGCGCCCCACGCAAGCCAAGATCGAAACACACCGATATGCAACGACGCGCCGACCCCGTTCTGGGGACCGGCGCGCCGCCGATGGGCGTGTCGTCCATCAGGTCAGCCGGCGCGTCGAGGGACGGGAGATTGCGACGGCCAACCTGTGGGCAAGACTGAGGTTTCCTGACTGAACCGCGCCTGAACGAGGTTCGAAGACGGCGTTCAGGGAACGAACACCAGTCACCCAACCTTCACATAACCGTCAAACAACGGTGCTAGCGCCTCCACAACACTGGTGCGGAGCCAAACATGAAGCCTTTCGCCTATCTCGCCGTCGCTGCGGTCGCCCTGAGCGCGTGCGGCCAACAATCCTCCAAGACCGGAGCTGAGAAGGCTGCGGGCCCGAGCGCCAGCGGTCGGGACCAAGTCTGGGCGGCGGGTTCGTCCACCGTGTTCCCGTTCGCCACCCGCGTGGCCGAGAACGTCGCCCGCACGACCGGCGGCCAGCCGGCCAAGGTCGAAAGCCTGGGCACCGGCGGCGGCTTCAAGCTGTTCTGCGGCGGCGCCGGCGCGGCCTTCCCCGACATCGCCAACGCCTCGCGCGAGATGAAGAAGTCGGAGTACGACGCCTGTGTCGCCAACGGCGTGACCGACATCGTCGCCATCAAGATTGGCTACGACGGCATCGTGATCGCCAACGCCAAGGGCGGTCCGGCCTTCAACTTCAAGCTGGACCAGGTCTATCGTGGCCTGGCGGCCGAGCTCCCCTCGCCGACCGGCTTCGCCAAGAACACTTCGAAGAACTGGAAGGACGTGGACGCCTCGCTTCCGTCGCAGGCGATCCTGGTCTACGGCCCGCCGCCGACCTCGGGCACCCGTGACGCCTTCTCCGAGCTGGCGATGGAAAAGGGCGCCAAGAAGATCGAGACCCTCGCCACCCTGAGCGGCAAGGACGAAGACGCCTTCAAGGCCAAGGCCCACACCATCCGCAGCGACGGCGCCTGGGTCGACGCCGGCGAGAACGACAACGCAATCGTCCAGACCCTGACCAAGACCCCCAACGCCCTTGGCGTGTTCGGCTACTCGTTCCTCGAGAACAACCTCGACTCGGTGAAGGCGGCCACGGTGGACGGCGTCGCCCCGACCTTCGAGACCATCTCGAACGGGACCTACCCGGTGTCGCGCTCGCTCTACATCTACGTGAAGAAGGCCAATATCGGGGTCATCCCGGGCCTGCGCGAGTACGTGAACGCCTTCGTGTCCGACGCCGCCAGCGGCAAGGGCGGGTATCTGCAACAGCGCGGCCTGATCCCGCTGCACCCCGACGACCACGAGGCGCAGAAGAAAGTCGCCGCCGACATGACGGCGATGACCGCGCCGACGAAGTAAGTCGAGAACAGAAGGGGCTCCGCTCGCCGCGGAGCCCCTTCGAACTTCAGGCCAGCGCGCCGGCCGTGCGCAGCTCGGCGATCTGGGCGTCGGTGAAGCCCCAGTCGCTCAGGGCTTGCTGATCGTGCGCCCCGACCGCAGGCGGCGGCCCCTGGATGGCGCCGGGCGTCGCCGAAAAGCGCGGCGCGGGCGCCGGCTGCACCACCCCACCCAGCTCCACGAAGGTCTTTCGCGCGACGTTGTGCGGGTGCTTGGGCGCCTCGTCCAGGTCCAGCACCGGCGCGAAGCAGACGTCGGTGGCGTCCATGATCTCGCACCACTCGGCCTGCGTCTTCTGGGCGATCACGTGGCCGAGCTTCTCGCGCAGGGAGTCCCAGCGCCCGCGATCCATCTGCGCGGCGAAGTCAGGGTCGTTGATGCCGGTCTTCTCAAGCAACAGGGCGTAGAACTGCGGCTCGATCGAGCCGATGGATATCCACTTGCCGTCGGCGCACTGGTAGGTGTCGTAGAAGTGTGCGCCGCCGTCGAGCAGGTTGGAGCGCCGCCCCTCCTTCCACATGCCGCTGGCCTTAAAGCCGTAGAACATCGCCATCAGCGAAGCTGCGCCATCGCTCATGGCGCAGTCGATGACCTGGCCCTGCCCCGTCTCGCGCGCATGGATCACGCCCGCAAGCAGGCCGAAGGCGAGATAGAGCGCACCGCCGCCGAAATCGCCGACCAGATTCAGCGGCGGAATCGGCTTGTCGCTGGTTCCGATGGCGTGCAGCGCCCCGGTGATGGCGATGTAGTTCATGTCGTGGCCGGCGGCGTTGGCGTAGGGGCCGAACTGACCCCAGCCGGTCATCCGGCCGTAGACCAGCTTGGGATTGCGCTTGAGCGCCACGTCCGGGCCAAGGCCGAGGCGTTCCATGACGCCGGGGCGGAAGCCCTCGAGGATCGCGTCAGCCTCCTCCATAAGCTTCAGGCAGGTCTCGATCGAGGCCGGGTTCTTCAGGTCGAGGCCGACAGAGCGGCGACCGCGGCTGGTGATATCGGAGGGCGAGCCCTTGCCCTGGCCCTTGCGGTCGACCCGCACCACGTCAGCGCCCAGGTCGGAGAGCAGCATGCCGCAGAACGGCCCCGGTCCGATCCCGGCGAACTCGACGACCTTCAGCCCCGCGAGCGGTCCCTGGCGCATGTCCTTCTCTCCCTTTTTCTTGCCGCGAGCCTAGGAGCGATGACGCTCCGTCACGCAAATCGTCAGCCGCCACCGGGCAGGGACTGACCGTCGTCCACGGTGATGACGCTGCCGGTGATCGACCGGGCGGCAGGGCCGCACAGCATCAGCAGCGCTGCATCGAGATCCGTCGCTTCCATCAACCGCCGCCGGGGGAAGCCCTTGAGTTGCTTCTGACCGCCCTCGGTCTTGAACCAGTCGGAGTTGATGTCGGTTTCGATGTAGCCGGGGCAGATCGCGTTGACCGCCACGCCACGCCTCGCCCACTCGCGCGCCAAGCTGCGGGTCATCATCGCCACGGACGCCTTGGACGAGCAGTAGGCCGAAAGGCCGGGCAGGACGGTGTGGGAGGCGATCGAAGCGATGTTGACGATCCGCGCATCGCCGCGCTCGGCCACGGCGGAGGCGATCATTCGGCGCGCCGCCTGCTGGGCGCAAAAGAAGACCCCTCGGACATTGACGTCGAAGGTTCGGTCCCAGTCCTCGGGCGTCAGGTCCAGGGCCAGGCCCTCCCCGCCGACGCCGGCGTTGTTCACCAGGATGTTGATCGGACCGAGCGCGGTTTCGATCTCGTCGAAGGCGGGACCGATCGCGGCGACGTCGGCGACATCGAGCTTCAACGCCATGGCCTGGCGCCCGTCCCCGGCGATGCGCCCGGCCTCGGCCTCGACCATGTCGAGCCGGCGAGCGGTCAGGGCGACCTTGGCGCCGGCGGCCGCCAGAACCTCAGCGAAATGCGCCCCCAGGCCGCCGGACGCGCCGGTGATGACCGCCACCTGGCCTGCGAGAATTGCGCCCATGCCGTTCGTCCCTCCACAGCCGCGTCCACGGCTTAACTGTCTCATGCGGCGCGCGCCTGTATAGTCACGCCGAGCTTCGATTCCCGCGCCAGACCGGCCCGGGCGGCAAGGTGGCCAGGATTTAAGAAAATGACCGCGGGCGTCCAGGCGCGTGTCTTGATCGTCGCAAAGGACGACGCCGTGATCGGGTCCCTAGCCGAGGGACTGGATCGACTCGGCTGGCGAACCGTGACCGCGCGGGGCCCTTACGCGGCCCTGACCGCCCTGGCCGACATGAAGGTCGAGGCTGCGATCGTCGACCTGGCGACCGGCGGAAGCGAGGCGTTGGGCATGGCCGAACGGCTGAAATCGGCCTGCGCGCCGCGACAGTTGCCGGTGATCGCGATCGGTGATCCCGGGCCGGAACTGGAACCCTACGGCTTCGATCTTACCCTGGCCGGCCCGATCCATCCCGCCCAGGCGGCCGCGCGGCTGGAAACCTTGGTGCGCACGGCGATCGAGGAGGAGGAGTTCGAGCTTCGGGTCGACACCTTCGCCGAGCACGGACGCCACTTGGACCCGCCCGAACCCGAGACGACGCCCTACAACGTGCTGGCGATCGGCGAGCCGGCGCCGCAGTTCCTGGCGCTCTCCAACGCCCTGACCCGTTCGGGCGCGGAAGTGGTCGGCGCGTTCACCGCCTACACCGCCTTCGACTATCTGCACGAGCGCCCCTTCGACGCCGTCGTCCTGTGGGGCGGGGACACCACGCAGGAAGCCCTGTCGATCGCCGCCGGGATGCGTCGCAACACGCGGCTCTATCACACCCCCGCCCTGCTCTATCTGCGCGAAGAGACCTACGTCACCCAGTCGGAGGCCTATCATCGCGGCGTCTCCGACGTCGCCTCGCCGGAGACGCCCGAGGGCGAGACGGCGCGGCGAATCCTTGAGCTCGCACGCAGCAACCGTCGACAGATCGCGGTCCGCCGCGCGCTGGAGAACGCCAAGGACACCGGGCTGATGGACCCGGCGACCGGGCTCTTCACCCGCGAGCTGTTCGCCCGGCATGTGGGCCGGCTGGCCCAGGCTTCGCGCGCGCGCAGCAGGCAGCTTTCGGTGTGCGTGCTGAAGGTCGCCGATCGTTCCGACGTCACCGCCGCGCGGGCGGGCGGCTGGCTCGATCGGGCCATCCCGCAAATCGGCTCCATGGTCGGACGGCTGGTCCGGGCCGAGGACACAGCCGCCAGGCTCAGCCCCGAAGTCTTCGCCCTGGCGCTGCCGGCCACCGGCAAGGCCGCCGCGCGGGCCGCTGGGGAGCGGATCGCCGCAGTGATCGGATGCACCGCCTTCGAGGCCGGCGAAGGACGCCCGCCCTTCGTCGTGGAGTTCGACATCGGCGTGGCCGAGGTCGGGCCAGACGAGCCGGTCGGCAAGGCGCTGGAAGAGGCCGCGGCCGAGGCGCAGCGGAAAGTGGGATGATCGGCGGCGGCGATCCGCAGGGCGCATGGACCTACGTCGCGCCGATGATCGCCATCATCGTGATCGTCCTGAGGGGCGTGCGAACCAGGAAGCTGCGCATCGAGCGCATGTGGATCATGCCGGCGCTCATCCTGCTGGTGGTCGGGATCACCCTGGGACTCCAACCGCCGCGCCGGTTCGCCGTGCTGGTCGCGGAGGTCTTCGCCCTCGGCGTCGGACTTGGCATGGGCTGGTGGCGAGGCCGCACGACGAACATCATGATCGATGCGGCGACGCACGAGCTGACCAGCCGGTCGTCCCCGATCGGCATGGCCCTGATCGCCAGCCTCTTCCTGATCCGCTTCGCCCTGAAGGATTACGCCACGCTACACGCGCGGGAGCTGCATGTGGCCGCGGGGGACATCGCCGAGGTGTTCCTGCTGATGGCCGCGGGCCTGATCTGCGCCCAGCGCCTGGAGATGTGGATCAGGGCGCGCCGGCTGCTGGCGCAGGCGCGAGCAGCGCCCTGATCAGGCCGCGAGCTTGGCGAGCTCGGTCAGGATCCGCTCGGCCGCGCCCAGACGCTGTTCCGGCGTCTCCCACTCGCCCTTCACCACCACCTTGTGATCGGGGCGGATCTTCCAAGCGACCTGGTTCTTCTGGACGAAGCCGACCAGGCCCATGGGGTTCTTGAATTCGTCGCCCCGGAAGGTGACGACCGCGCCTTTCGGACCGACGTCGATCTTGGCGACATTGGCCTCGCGGCACATGCCCTTGATGGCCACGACCTTGAGGAGTTGGCCGGCCTCCGCCGGCAGCGGGCCGAAGCGGTCGATCATCTCGGCGGCCAGGGCCTCGCGGTCGCCGGACTTCTCGGCGTCGGACAGGCGGCGATAGAGCGACAGGCGGACGTTGAGGTCGGGGACGTAGTCCTCGGGGATCAGCACCGCGGCGCCGGTGTTGATCTGCGGAGACCAGCCGCGGTCGGCGGCCTCGCCCTTGCCGGCCAGTTCCTTGAGCTCGTTCACGGCGTCTTCGAGCATCTGCTGATAGAGCTCGACCCCGATCTCGCGGATGTGGCCCGACTGCTCCTCGCCCAGCAGGTTACCGCCGCCGCGCTGGTCGAGGTCGTGGCTGGCGAGCTGGAAGCCGGCGCCCAAGCTGTCGAGGGACTGCAGCACCTTCAGCCGGCGCTCGGCCGACAGGGTGATCTGCTTCTCGGCCGGAGTGGTCAGGTAGGCGTAGGCGCGCGCCTTGGCTCGACCGACGCGGCCGCGGAGCTGGTACATCTGGGCCAGGCCGAACATGTCGGACCGGTGCAGGATCATGGTGTTGGCGGTCGGGATGTCGAGACCGCTCTCGACGATGGTGGTCGAAAGCAGCACGTCGTACTGGCCCTCGTAGAAGGCGCTCATCACCTCTTCGAGCTGGGTCGGCGCCATCTGGCCATGGCCGACCACGAACTTCACCTCCGGCACCTGCTCGCGCAGGAATTTCTGGAGATCCGGAAGGTCGCTGATCCGCGGGGCGACGTAGTAGGCTTGGCCGCCGCGGTACTTCTCGCGCAGCAGGGCCTCGCGGATGACCACGGGGTCGAAGGGCGTGATGTAGGTGCGCACCGCCAGGCGATCGACCGGCGGGGTGGCGATGATCGACATCTCGCGGATGCCCGAAAGCGACATCTGCAAGGTCCGCGGGATCGGCGTCGCGGTAAGGGTCAGCATGTGCACGTCGGCGCGAAGCTCCTTGAGCTTCTCCTTGTGCTTGACCCCGAAGTGCTGCTCCTCGTCGACGATGACCAGGCCCAGATTGGCGAAGGAGACCTGCTTGGACAGCACCGCATGGGTGCCGACGACAATTTCGACCTCGCCGTTCTTCAGCGCCTCGCGCGTTTCGCTGGCCTCCTTGGCGGGGACCAGGCGCGAGAGGCGGCGGACCTTGACCGGCCAGCCCTGGAAACGCTCGGAGAAGGTCTTGTAGTGCTGGCGCGCCAGCAAGGTCGTCGGGGCCACGACCGCCACCTGCTGGCCGCTCATGGCCACCACGAAGGCCGCGCGCAGGGCGACCTCGGTCTTGCCGAAGCCGACGTCGCCGCAGATCAGGCGATCCATCGGCTTGCCGGCGCCCAGGTCCTCCAGCACGTCGCCGATGGCGTTGAGCTGGTCTTCGGTCTCCTCGTACGGGAAGCGCGCGCAGAACTCGTCGAAGACGCCGTGTGGCGGGACGACGGGATCGGTCTCCTTGGTGGCGCGCTCGGCGGCGATGCGGATGAGGCCCATGGCCATCTCCCGCAAGCGCTCCTTGGCCTTGGCCTTGCGGGCCTGCCAGGCCGCGCCGCCCAGGCGGTCGAGTTGCACGCCTTCGGAATCGCTGCCGTAGCGGGTCAGAAGGTCGATGTTCTCGACCGGCAGATAGAGCTTGGCCTCGCCGCCGTACTGCAACTCGAGGCAGTCGTGGGGCGCGCCCTGGACGTCGAGGGTCTTCAGGCCCTCATAGCGGCCGATGCCGTGGTCGATGTGGACGACGAGATCGCCCGGCGTGAGCGCCGAGGCCTCAGCCAGGAAGTTCGAGGCGCGACGGCGGCGGCGCGGACGGGCCAGGCGGTCGCCGAGGATGTCGGTCTCGGAGATGACCGCCAGCTTGTCGGTCTCGAAGCCGGTTTCCAGCGGCAGGACCACGCGCTGGAAAAGCTTAGGGTCGGCGGAGCGGGCGGCGTCCCAGTAGGGCGCCAGCGTGATGTTCTTCAGGCCGTGATCGGCCAGCATCGAGCCCAGGCGGTCGGAGGAGCCCTCAGACCAGGAGGCGAAGAGGACTCGCTTGCCCTCCCCCACCAGCCTGCGGGCATGGTCGGCGGTGGCCTCGAAGAGGTTGACCGAGTCCTGCTGGCGTTCGGCCGTGAAGCTGCGGCCCTGCCGCGCGCCCATGTCGATGACGGTCTCGCCCTCGACCTCCTGGAAGGCCGAGAAGCGGCGCGTAGCGCGGACCGCAAGGCGCTCGCGGTACTCGTCGGCGTCCATGTAGAGCCGGGCCGGATCGAGCGGCCGGTAGTGGACCTTCCGATCGGCCTGATTGCGGGCGTCGTAGGCGTCGGCGATCATCGCCAGGCGCTCATCGCGGGCGGCGTCGGCCAGGTGATCCAGAGCGATCAAGGTGTTGGCCGGCAGGTAGTCCAGCAGGCTGGCCATGTCCGGATAGAACAGCGGTAGCCAGTGCTCCATGCCGGCGCGCCGGCCGCCTTCGCTGACGGTGTCATAGAGCGGGTCGCCGCCAGGCGCGCCGAAGGCCTCGACATAGCCGCGGCGGAAGCGGGCGACGGCGTCCTTGTCCAGCAGCGCCTCGCTGACCGGGAGGAGCGAGACCTCCTTGAGCTGGCGGGTCGAGCGCTGGGTCTCGGGATCGAAGCCGCGGATGGATTCGAGGGTATCGCCGAACAGGTCCAGGCGCACCGGCTCGGCGGCGCTGGGCGGGAAGACGTCGATGACCCCGCCGCGGATCGCGAACTCGCCGCGCTCGGACACCGTCGAGGCGCGGCTGTAGCCGTTGATGGCGAAATAGCGTTCGAGGTCGGCGATCTCGACGACGTTGCCGACCTTGGCTGAATAGCCCGCTCCCTCCACCGCCGACTTGGGCGGCACGCGCTGGAGCAGCGCCGGGACGGTCGTGACCAGCAGCGCCGGCTTCTTGGCGTCGAAGCCCTGGGCCAGCCGCGCCAGGGCGGTCATGCGTTCGGCCGCGACGCCCGGCGAGGGCCCGATGCGATCGTAAGGCAGGCAGTCCCAGGACGGGAACCGCACCACCTCGACATTGGAGGCGAAGAATCCGAACGCATCGAGGAAGGCCGAAAGACGCGAGCCGTCACGGGCCACGAAGACCGAGAGGCCGCCGCGGCTCTTGACGATGTCGGCCATGACCAGGGCGTCGAAACCCTCGGGAGCGCCGACGAGTTCCAGGCGGCCAGGGTCCTGCGCGATACGCCGGGTCTCCGCCGCCGTCGGGGCGCGGAAGCCGTCAGCCGCCATGCGGACCCCCGCGCGCCTCGAAAGCATCGAAGCGGAACTGCTTGATCATGCGGAGAATTTCGCCGTCGTGCTCGGGCGGCGTCGGGGTGCGCTCCACGATCCATTCGTAGAGGTCCTGGTCGGGCTGCTCCAGCAGCGCCTCGAAGGCGTCGAGCTGCTCGGGCGTCAGGCTCGGGCCGAACTTGTCCGCGAACGGCCCCAGGATGAGGTCCGCTTCCCGAAAGCCCCGGTGCCAGGCCCGGAACTTCAAACGCTTCAGTCTTGTGTCGTCGGTGCTCATGAGGGAGCGGCCGATATAGGCCGCCCCGTAAGCTCACGCCAGTGGGATCAGCCCCAATCGCCTCCGCGCCAGGTGAAGGACACGGTGTTGAAGGGCGTATCGCCCACCTGCAACGCTCCGGTGACGACGGTCTCGCCGTCCTTGCCCTTGGTCGCCTTGGACTTCTTCAGCGCCGCCGGATCGATCTTGGCGTCCAGCCGGACCTCGCCGAGCTTCGGATGACTGCCGACTAGGCGGACATGGTCGTCGGTCACCAGATAGGCCGTCGGCAGGACTTTCAGCTTCACCGAATAAACCGTGTTGCCCAGGGCGTTGATCCGCGACGGGCTGGTCACGTCGACGAACTCCAGCATGACCGGCGCGTAGGTCTTGGTTCGCTGACCGCTCTCCCAGTCGTTGAAGCCCTGACGGCCGGCGATGTGCAGATTATCGAGCCGGTAGTCCCCGACCTTCACCTCGTTGACGGGCAAGTAATAGCCGAACTGCTCATCGCCCTTGGGGCGGGTCAGGCCGGTGAAACTGGGATCGACCGGGACGGCCGGCGGCGCGACCGGCGCGGCGCTGGCGGTCTTGGCTTCTTCTACGGATTGGCCGCAACCGGCAAGCAAGGCGACACACGCCGCCACGAAGAGCGTCTTACGCATCTGTTTCCCCCCACAGGATTTGTCGAAGTTCAACATGAGCCGGGCGGGCTGTCCATGGTCGCGCTATGTTCCACCCCATGCGGCCCGAGATTCTCTTTCCGCTCTATGCGCCGATCACCTCGTTGAAGGGCGTCGGCGCGCGCGTCGCGCCGCTGCTGGAGAAGCTGGCTGGCCCGATCGTGCGCGACGTGCTGTTCCTGCGGCCGCACTCGGTGATCCGGCGCGAGGTGGCGACAGTCTCAACCGCCACCGAAGGCGCAGTGCAGATCTTCGAGGTCGAGATCGACGCCTACAAGCGGCCGCGCAGTCCCCAGCAGCCGTGGCGGGTGGAGACCTATGACGGGACAGGGGTGCTGAGCCTGGTGTTCTTCGGGAGCTTCGGCGGGCAGCTCGAGGCCAAACATCCCGTGGGGGCCAAGCGGCTGGTCAGCGGCAAGGTCGAGCGGTTCGGCCTCAACCTGCAGATCGCGCACCCGGACTATTTCCTGCCCCTGGACCGGGCGGCGGATATCCCGCTGTTCGAGGCCGTTTATCCGGCGACCGCCGGCCTGCCCGCCCGCACCGTCCGCAAGTTCGCCCAGGAAGCGCTGTCGCGGGCGCCCCACCTGCCCGAATGGCAGGACAGTGCGTGGCTGGTGCAGGAGCGGTTCCCGTCCTGGATCGAGGCGCTGCGGGCCGTCCACGGACCGACCTCGGAGGCGGACCTGTCGCCGCTGTCGCCCGCGGCGCGACGGCTGGCCTATGACGAGTTGCTGGCCCATCAGCTCGCCATGGCCCAACGCAAGGCTGAGCGGCGCACGGAGGCCGCGCCGGCGATCGGCGCCTCGGAGCTTGCCGCACGGATCGCCGCGGATCTTCCCTATGAGCTTACAGGCGCGCAGCAGCGGGCGCTGGCCGACATTCGGCGTGACCTGGCGGCGGGCGAGCGCATGAGCCGGCTGCTGCAGGGCGATGTGGGGTCGGGCAAGACCGTCGTCGCCATGCTGGCCATGGCCGATGTGTCCGGCGGCGGGCAAAGCGCGCTGATGGCGCCGACCGAAATCCTGGCGCGGCAGCACTACGAGACGATCTCCGGGCCGCTGTCGGAGCATGGCGTGACCGTCGTTCTGCTGACCGGGCGGGACAAGGGAGCGGCGCGGGCCGAGAAGCTGCGCGCCCTGGCCTTGGGCGCGGCTCAGGTGGCGGTGGGCACCCATGCGCTATTCCAGGACGAGGTGGCGTTCCAGAACCTGCAGTTGGCGGTGATCGACGAGCAGCACCGGTTCGGCGTGGCCGAGCGACAGCGGCTGCAGGCCAAGGGCGCGGCCACCCACCTGATCGCCATGTCCGCCACGCCGATCCCGCGGACGCTGGAACTGACCATCTATGGCGACCTCGACGTGTCCCGCATCGACGAGAAGCCGCCTGGCCGCACGCCCGTCGCCACCCGCGCAGTACCCATGAGCCGCCTCGCCGAGGTGGAGGCGCGGCTGCGGCAGGTTGTGACCCAGGGCGCGCAGGCCTTCTGGATCTGCCCGCTGGTCTCGGAATCCGAACTGGTCGATCTGAAGGCGGCCGAGAAACGGGCCGAGGAGCTGCGCGCGCAGCTCGGGCCGAGCGTCGGACTGGTCCACGGTAAGATGTCCGGCCCGGAGAAGGACGCCGTGATGGCCGACTTCGCCGATGGGAAGATCGGCGTTCTGGTGGCGACGACCGTCGTCGAGGTCGGGGTGAACGTGCCCAACGCCACGATCATGGTCATCGAACAGGCCGAACGGTTCGGCCTGGCGCAGCTACATCAGTTGCGAGGGCGCGTCGGCCGCGGTTCGCGCGAGAGCGCCTGCGTGCTGCTCTATGACCCGCCGCTGTCGGAGACCGCACAGAAGCGACTGGATATCCTGCGCCGTACGGACGACGGCTTCCTGATCGCCGAGACCGACCTCGAGCTGCGCGGCGGCGGCGACGCGCTAGGCCTGCGCCAGTCCGGGTTCCCAGCCTATGTGTTCGCCGATCCTGCGGCGCATCGAGACCTGATCGCCGCTGCGGGCGACGACGCGCGGATGATCGTGGGTCGCGATCCGGACCTGACCTCAGAGCGCGGCCGCGCCTTGCAGGTGTTGCAGGAACTGTTCGACTGGCGGCCGGCCTCGCCGCTCAAGGATGCCGGCTAGCCCGAAGCGCGGCCGACCGGGCCAGGGCGTCAGCTTCGAGGTCAGCGTAGAAGAGGTTGTATCCGGGCGCCTTCCGACGATCGGTCCATGACCCGGACGCGCGCAGCGACGTCGATTGCGGCCGGGTCACGCGCAGGAGCCCGCGCTCGCAGCGCGCTCCGACTTGGCGCGTCAGGAAGGCCGGTCGCGCGCCCCACTCGAGGCCGGTCGCATTGGTGGCCCCGCGATTGAGGCGGGGGGGCGCCTCGCCGTCGACCACGCCGCCGAACAGCGGGTTGAAGCAGATCGGCGTGCGGCCTTCGAGGTTAACGAGCTGGCCGCCGTGACCCCAGACCAGGGAGCGGTCGAGCACCGACTGCGCCTTCTCCACATCGCCCTCATAGACGGCCATCCAGGCGGCCAGACACCCTGGCTGCTTGGGCGCCAGGCAGGGCGGCAAGGGCGGATTGTCCGAGGGCACGATGGTCTGGATCAGATAGGCCGCCACGATCTTCGACCTGATGGCGGGGTTCGGAGCGACCTCCTCGGCCAGCAGGCGCGTTGCGAGGGTGCCCCCCTGCTCCACCCCGATGATGATGATCGGCCGGCCGTGATTGTAGTTCGCCATGTAGTGGCGGAAGGCCGCGGCGACGTCCCCATAGGCGAAGCGGCGCGCCTCCCGAGCATCTTCGCGCAGGGTCATGAGCGTGTAGAGGCTGGCCTGGCGATGGCGCGGAGCGAAGATCCGGCCCGCTCGCACGAACGGTCCGGCATAGTTGGGCGCCATCACCTCACGGAAGATGCGGTCCGACTCGGGATCGTCGATCGGCGCGTTCCAGTGGCGACCGCCGTCGTAGGTCGTGGGGCTGACGAAGAACACGTCCGCCGGCGGCTCGCCGGCCGTCGGCGTCGCCGGCGCCTGGGGAATCAGCGCCCAGGACGCGCGCTGCGAATAGTCGGGAGGGGGCGGCGGGTCATAGGTCTGGAAAGGCTCGCGCGGGTCCAGGCTGGTGCGCAGGATGTCGTCGCGCCAGACGTAGGCCGCCAGGGCGAGCACCGCGACGGTCAGGGCGACCGCCGCGAAGGCCAGGCGGCGAAAACCTCTGGGCCGATCCGCCATCCGCCTAGCGGTACGGATCCGGCTGGGAGAGATAGGACTTCACGTAGTCCGAGATCCCTTCTTCCAGGCTGGTCATCGGCTGATTGTAGCCGGCTTCCTGCAGCCGCTCCATGTGGGCGCGGGTGTAGTACTGGTACTTGTCCCGGATCATCGGCGGCATGGGAGTGTATTCGATCTCCGGCGCCTTGCCGGCGGCGGCGAACACGGCGCGAGCCATATCCTCGAAGGTCCGCGCCACGCCCGAACCGAGATTGTAGATCCCGTTGACCTGCTCGTTCTTGGCCAGCCAGGCGATCACGTCGGCCACGTCGCGGACATAGACGAAGTCGCGCTGCTGGCCGCCGTCGGCGACGCCCTCGCGATAGCTCTTGAAGAGCTGCACGGCGTGCCCGTCGCGGACCTTCGGCCAGATCTGCGAGGCCACGGACTTCATCGAGTGCTTATGCTCCTCGTTCGGCCCGTAGACGTTGAAGAACTTCAGGCCCACCCATTGCGGCGGCGCATAGTCCCGGGCCGCCTGGCGCGCGGCGAACAGGTCGAACAGCGCCTTAGACCAGCCATAGGTGTTGAGCGGCCGCAGGGCCGTCAGCGAGGCGATGTCCTGCTTGTCGTCGAACTCGCTGGCGTCGCCGTAGGTCGCTGCCGAAGACGCGTAGATGAAACGCCGCTGATGATCCGCGCACCAGCGGAACAGGTCTCGCGAGAGGGTGAAGTTCGAGTGGATGATCTTGTCGGCGTCCGGCTCGGTCGTGGACGACACCGCGCCCATGTGGACCACCATTTCGACGTCGCGCCAGCGCTTCTCCAACCACTCGAACATCGACTCCGGCGCCACGAAGTCGCCGATGGGGTGCTTGGCGATGTTGCGCCATTTGCCGAGTTCGGCCTCGCGCAGACGGTCGCAGACCACCACGTCGAGATCGGGGTCCTCGGTCAGCTTGGCGACAATGTTGGAGCCGATGAACCCGGCACCGCCGGTGACGAAGATGATCCGACGGGTCATGCTTTCTCCTGCATGCGAGCGATGGCGGCGGTCGTGGAATAGCCGTCGACGATTTCGGCGAGCCTGACTTCGCCGCCATAGGATTTCACGAAGTCGCCGCCGACCACCTGGCTTTCGGCATAGTCGGCGCCCTTGATCAGAACGTCCGGACGGGCGGCCTCAATCAGCTCGATGGGGGTGTCCTCGTCGAACGGCGCCACCAGGTCGACAGAGCCCAGGCCCGCCAGGACCATGGCGCGGCTCTCCAGGTCGTTGACCGGACGGCCCTCGCCTTTCAGCGCCCGCACCGAGCGGTCCGAGTTCACGCCGACGATCAGGCGGTCGCACCAGCTACGGGCTTGAGTCAGGTAGGCGACATGGCCGCGGTGCAGGATGTCGAAGCAGCCATTGGTGAAGCCGACCTTCAGCCCCTTCGCGCGCCAGCGGGCGATCTCGTCCACCATCCGCTGAGGCGTGACGACCTTGGCCTCCGCCGGGGCCATGTGCTGGCTGATCGAGGCTTCGATGAGTTCCTCGGGCGAGACCACGGCCGTTCCGGCCTTCCCGACAGCGACGCCGGAGGCGAGCATGGCGAATTCGATGGCGTCTGCGATGTCCACCTTGGCCGCCAAGGCCACGCCCAGGGCCGCCAAGGTCGTGTCGCCGGCGCCGGACGCGTCGAACACCTCGCGAGGCACGCCGGGGAAATGGCGGACCGGCGCTACGCGCGTCGCAAGCGAGATGCCTTTGGCGGCGCGGGTCACCAGGATCGCCTTGGCCTGGCAAAGGGTCAGGGCCCGTTCCAGCGCCGCCTCGACCTCGGCGTCGGTCGAGGTCGGCAGGTCGGTGGCGTGAGCCAGTTCGGCGGCGTTCGGCTTGACGATGTCCACCTCGCCGTAGCCGGCGAAGCTGCGGGCCTTGGAATCGACGATCATCACCGCGCCCGAGGCGCGCGCGGCCTCGATGACCGCAGGGGTGACCACGCCCTTGCCGTAGTCGGAGATCAGCACCACGCCGGCGTCCCGGGTCACGTCGCGCACGGTGCGGACCAGACGTTGTTCGACCTCGCCCGCGGCTGGGCCGCTGGTCTCCATGTCGACGCGGAGCAGTTGCTGGCCGCCGGACACGAAGCGCGTCTTCAAGGTGGTCGGACGCGAGGCGTCGGTGACGACGAACCCTTCCACCCCTGGCTCAGCCTTGATGAGGCGCAGGGCTTCGACGCCCTCGTTGTCGCCGCCGACCAACCCGACCAGGCAGACCTCGCCGCCCAAGGCCGCGGCGTTGCGCGCCACGTTGCCGGCTGCGCCCAGCATCACCAGCTCGCGCTTGCGGGCCAGGACCGGGATAGGCGCCTCTGGTGAGACGCGGGTGACGTCGCCGTAGACGAACCGGTCGACCATCAGGTCGCCGACGCAGGCGATGCGCGCGCCCGGGAGGGCCGAGAGGATCTTCTGAAGCGCCGAAAGGTCCATGGGGCTCACAGCCTAAACCTATTGGCGCACGGCCGCATGAACAGCCTTGAGAGTCGCCAGCAGAGGCCCGGCGTCGGCGAGAGGCAGGCAGCTGGGCCCGTCGCACAGCGCCTTTTCCGGATCGTGGTGGAATTCCAGAAAGACGCCATCCGCGCCCGCGGCGACCGCGGCCTTGGCCAGGATCGGAACGCCGGCGCGCCGACCGCCGGTCGAGGCCCCGTTCGACTTCGGATTGGCTCCAGGAAGCTGCACCGCATGGGTGGCGTCGATGGTCACCGGCGCGCCGAGCTGCTTCATCTCCTGGATGCCCAGCATGTCGACCACGAGGTTGTTGTAGCCGAACGAGACGCCGCGCTCGCAGAGGACGGTCATGTCCTGTTCGACCGCTTCCTTGATCTTGTCGAGGATGTTGCGGCAGTCCCAGGGAGCCAGGAACTGGCCCTTCTTGACGTGCAGGAGACCGCCGGCCTTCTGGGTCGCGCGGGCGGCGGCGACCACGAGGTCGGTCTGGCGGCAGAGGAAGGCCGGGATCTGGACGAGGTCGGCGACTTCGGCGACCGGCTCGGCCTGGTCGATCTCGTGCAGGTCGGTGCAGATCGGAACGTCGAACTCGCTCTTGATGGCCCGCAGGATCTCCAGGCCCTTCTCCAGGCCAGGCCCGCGATAGCTGCGGATCGAGGAGCGGTTGGCCTTGTCGAAGCTCGCCTTGAAGACATAGGGCAGCCCGAGCTCGGTGGTTAGCGCCTTCAGGCGCCGCGCCGCGTCGCGCGCCAGTTCCAGGTCTTCCAGGACGTTGAGGCCCGCGATCACGACCAGCGGCTGGCCTTCCCCAATCGATAGATTCCAGCGGTTAAGCGTCAGTACAGTCATGACATTCCTGGCGTTGTTCGAGTTCGGCGGCGTCCGGCCGAAGCCTAAGTGGCGCGCGCGCGCCGGCTTCACAAGCGCGAAAACGTGACCCCTCACACGGCGTGAACCCGTTGCTCGCACTGGAGTTGATTCAGCGCGAACCCAAATGCAGAGTTACGACGTGAAAAATCGAGGGGTGCGACAATGAGCTTGGCGCATGAACCATCGTTGGCGGCTTTGGCCGCTTCACCACGGGCGTTCGGAAGGCTGCCGGCCCTGGCCGGGGCTCCGGCGACATTTCGGTTCGCCGCCCGGCTGATGGCGCTCAACTGGCGGGTCGGCACGCTCACCTTCATCACGCCCTCCGGACGCGAACTGAGGCTGAAGGGCGTCGAGCCCGGCCCGGAGGGACGGATTATCGTCCACGACTTCGGCTTCATGCGCCGGGTGATGGCCGCCGGGGACATCGGCTTCGCCGAGGGTTACATGGCCGGAGAGTGGGATACGCCCGACCTTTCGGCCGTGCTGTGCGTGGTCAGCCTTAACTTCGACAGGCTGGCGAGATTATTCCGCGGGAACCTGCTGGTGCGCGCGGCCAATTTCGTCGGGCACAGCCTGCACGCCAACACCCGCAAGGGGTCGCGCAAGAACATCCACGCCCACTACGACCTGGGCAACGCCTTCTATGGCGAGTGGCTGGACCGCACGATGACCTACTCTTCCGCCCGCTACGAGCATCCGGGCGAGGCTTTGGATCAAGCCCAGACCAACAAGTACCGCAGCCTGGCCGAGGGAATGGGGCTGTCGCGAGACCAGTCGGTGTTGGAGATCGGCTGCGGCTGGGGCGGGTTCGCCGAGTTCGCGGCCAAGGAGGTCGGCGCGAAGGTGACGGGCATCACCATCTCCCAGGAGCAGTTCGATTTCGCGAAGAAGCGGATGTTCGACCAGGGCCTGAACGAGCGGGTGGAAATTCGCATGGTCGACTACCGCGACGTCGAGGGAAGCTTCGACCGCGTCGCCTCGATCGAGATGTTCGAGGCCGTGGGCGAGCGATACTGGCCGGCCTATTTCGACAAGATTCGGCAGGTGCTGGCCGATGGCGGCCGTGCCGGCCTGCAGATCATCACCATCCGCGACGACATCTTCGCGGCCTATCGGCGTCGGGCCGACTTCATCCAGAAGTACATCTTCCCGGGCGGCATGCTGCCCTCGGAAACCCGCCTGAAGGTGGAAACCGATCGCGCCAGACTCGACTGGACCGGGATCACCCGTTTTGGCCACGACTATGCCGACACCCTGGCCGAATGGGGCAAGCGCTTTGAAAGCGCCTGGAGCGAGATCGCAGCCCAAGGCTTCGACGAGCGCTTCCGCAAGCTCTGGCGGTTCTATTTGAGCTATTGCGAGGCCGGGTTCCGCACCGAACGGACCAATGTCGTGCAGCTTAGTCTGGCCAAGGCCTGATCACCCCCCTGTTCTTGGCCGGCGGCGGCGCTTAAGTAGACGGCCATGACCGTCGCAAGCAGCGTCCTCGACGCCATCGGAAACACGCCGCTCATCCGCCTCCGCCGCGCCAGCGAGGCGACCGGATGCGAAATTCTCGGCAAGGCCGAGTTCATGAACCCGGGGGCCTCGGTCAAGGACCGCGCCGCCCTCTACATCGTGCGGGACGCCGAGCGGCGCGGCCTGCTCAAGCCCGGCGGGCGGATCGTCGAGGGGACGGCTGGCAACACCGGTATCGGCTTGGCCATGGTCGGGGCGGCGTCCGGCTATCAGACCACCATCGTCATCCCTCGCACCCAGAGCCAGGAGAAGAAGGACGCCATCCGGCTTCTTGGAGCCGAACTGGTGGAGGTGGACGCGGTCCCCTACTCCAACCCCGACAACTATGTCCGCTATTCCGGACGCCTGGCCGAGGAGCTGAACGCCAAGGAGCCAGCCGGAGCCATCTGGGCCAACCAGTTCGACAACGTCGCCAACCGCCAGGCTCACGTCGCGACGACCGGTCCGGAGATCTGGGAGCAGACTGGCGGAAAGGTGGATGGCTTCATCTGCGCGGTCGGCTCGGGTGGCACGCTTGCGGGCGTGGCCGAAGCCCTGCGCGCGCGCAATCCGGACATCAAGATCGGCCTGGCCGATCCGCACGGGGCTGCGCTCTATTCCTGGTACGCCGACGGCGAGCTGAAGTCCGAGGGCGCCTCGATCAGCGAGGGCATCGGACAGGGCCGGATCACCGCAAACCTGGAGGGCCTGAAGGTCGATCAGCCCTATCGCATCGACGACGTGGAAATGCTCAACGTGATCTTCGACATGGTCGAGCACGAAGGGCTGGTCATGGGCGGGTCGACGGGGATCAACGTGGCCGGCGCGATCCGGATGGCGCGAGAACTCGGCCCAGGGCACACCATCGTGACCATCCTGTGCGACCAGGGATCACGCTATCAGAGCAAGATCTTCAATCCCGCCTTCCTCAAGGAGCGCGGCTTCCCCATCCCCAAGTGGCTGTAGCGACCATGGATCCCGTCGTCTCGACCGCCTGGCTCTCCGATAAGCTCCGCACGCCGGAGACACGGATCGTGGATGGAAGTTGGCACATGCCAGCGGAAAAGCGGAACGGGCGCGAGGAATACCTCCAGGCGCACATTCCCGGCGCGGTGTTCTTCGACATCGACGCCATCGCCGATCATGCGACTGACCTGCCGCACATGCTGCCCAGCCCCGAAGAGTTCGCGCGGGCGGCCGGTGAGCTTGGCCTGTCGCGGGACGCCGACATAGTGGTCTACGACACCCATGGCATACGGTCGGCGGCGCGAGTCTGGTGGACATTGCGGGCCATGGGGTACACGAAGGTCCACGTCCTAGACGGCGGCCTGCGCAAGTGGATGGCCGATGGGCGCCCGATCGAGAGCGGCGAGGTCTATCCCGCCAAGGCTACGGTCGAGCCAGCTTTCGACGCAGATCTCGTGCGCAGTGCGGCCGACGTCCGGCGTATCATCGAGAGCGGCGAGGCGCGGATGGTCGACGCCCGTTCGGCCGGACGTTTCGCCGGTTCGGCGCCCGAGCCTCGCGCCGGCCTCCGTTCGGGCCACATGCCGGGCGCGGCCAACCTGCCTTTCGAGCAGGTGATCGCGCAGGATGGCACGCTCAAGGACACGTCCGAGCTGAAGGCGGCCTTCAAGTCCGCCGGGGTCGATCTGGGCAAGCCGATCGTCACCTCTTGCGGGTCGGGAGTGACCGCTTCTGTGCTCGCCCTGGCGCTGGCGCGGCTTGGTCTCGATCGCACAGCGGTCTATGATGGGTCCTGGACCGAGTGGGCGTCGCTGCCCGATACGCCGATCGTCACCGGCGCCTAGCGGATCGGCGGGGCGTAGATCAGGCCCGGCTGGGCCGCATTCCACTGAGCATTATGGCCTCGCTCGAGCTTCAGCGCCGACTGCGCGCCGACATTGCGCTCGAAAATCTCGCCATAGGCCCCGACCTGCACGATCGCCTGGTAGCCGAAATCCGGCTTGAGCCCGAGCATGCCGCCGAAGTCCTCGCCCTTGCCGAGCAGACGGCGGATGCGAGGGTCGGTCGAGGTTTCCGCAAGTTGTGGCGCGGACTTCGAGGTTACGCCGAGTTCTTCGGCCAGGATCAGGGAATTGACCGTCCAACGGACGATGTCCGTCCAGACAGGGTCGTCCTGTCTGACCACGGGCCCGAGCGGCTCCTTCGAGATGATCGTCGGCAGGATGACGTGGGCGTTCGGGTTGTTCATCACCGAGCGCGACGAGGCCAGGGCGGAAACATCGGCGGTGAAGACGTCGCACCCATCGTTCTGGTAGCGGGCCCGCGCGTCGGCTTCGTCCTTCACCAGCACCGGCTGGTATTGCAGGCCGCGCGCGCGGAAATAATCGGCGAGATTCACCTCGCTGGCCGTACCCTGCTGCACGCAGATCTTCGCGCCGTTGAGCTCGTCGGCGCTGGTCAGGGCGAGCGCCTTGGGGGCCAGGAAGCCCTGGCCGTCGAAATAGGTGATCGCGGCGAAATCGACCCCCTCGCCAGCGTCACGCCCCATGGTCCAGGAGGTGTTCCGGGCCAGGACGTCGACCTTACCGTTGCGCAGCAGGTTGAACCGCTCCTCGGCGCTGACCGGCGTAAAGCGCACGGCCTTCGCATCACCCAGCGCCGCGGCGGCCACGGCCCGGCAGATATCGACATCGAAGCCCCGCCATCCGCCATGATCGTCTGGAAAGGCGAAGCCGGCCAAGCCTGCATTCACGCCGCACGACACCCAACCTCGGGCGCGGACAGCCTTGAGCGTCGGGCTCGGCTTGGGTTGAGCGCTCACGACGGCCGGCGGGACATCCAGCTTCGGCGGAGGCGGCGGCTCTTCCTTTTTCCCACAGGCAGCCAAGGCGAGCGCGACGATCAGCGCGCTATGGATCCGCACAGAAATACTGGGCCGGAAGATTGACCGTCCTCCTTGATTGGAAAGCTGGGCAGGCTCTAAGTGCCAGCCGATCATGGCTCAAGTTCGTACCACCCCGTCAACCGGGATCGCCGAAGAAACCCGCCTCATTCGCGCCGGCGCCAAGGCGTGTGACCTTGTGAAGACAGTCGGGCCGCCGATCCAGAAGGGATCGACCGTCCTGCTGCCCAACGCAGCGGCGCTCTATGACGACGACAACCACCTGACCTACGGCCGCGCCGGCCTGGCGGCCCATCAGGCGCTGAAGAGCGCGCTGGCCGAGATGGAGGGCGCGTCGGGCGTCTGCCTCTACCCTTCGGGCCTGGCGGCGATCACCGGAGCCTTGCTGGCGGTGCTGAAAGCCGGGGATGAGGTGCTGGTCGCCGATAATGTCTACAAGCCGACACGCCGGTTCTGCGACAACGTCCTCAGGCGCTACGGGGTCGCCGTCCGCTATGTCGATCCGCGACTGTCACCGGAGGAGTTGGTAGCTTCCGCGTCCGACTCGACCCGGCTGATCGCGCTGGAGTCCCCCGGCTCGCTGACCTTCGAGATGATGGATCTGGCGGCGGTCTCAGCCTTGGCCAGGGCGCGGGGCATCCTGACCCTGACCGACAACACCTGGGGCGCAGGCTATCTCTACAAGCCGCTTGAGCATGGCGTCGACATCAGCATCCAGGCGCTGACCAAGTATGTCGGCGGCCACTCCGACGTCTTCATGGGCTCGGCGGCCGCCCGCGACGCCGCGGTGCTCAACGCCCTGGAAAGCAGCGTCCACGACCTGGGCTGGTCCGTGGCGGCGGAAGACGCCTATCAGATGCTTCGCGGCCTGCGCACCCTGCCCACCCGCCTGGAACGGCAGGGCGCGACCGCACTGGCCGTCGCCGAGTGGCTCCAGGCGCAGCCGGAAGTGGCCGAGGTCATCCATCCCGCATTGCCGAGCGATCCGGATCACGCGATCTGGAGCCGTGATTATAAAGGGGCCTGCGGCCTGTTCGGCTTCGTCCTGAAGGCTGGCCGTCCCGAGGCCGTGGACGCCTTCCTGAACGCGCTGCAGCTCTTCGGGCTCGGCTTCTCGTGGGGCGGGTTCGAGAGTCTGGCGATCCACAGCGATCCGCAGCTCGGCAAGCGCAAGTACGCCCGCGCCTATGCGGGCCCCTTGATGCGCCTGCATATCGGTCTGGAGGCCGAGGAGGACCTGATCGCCGACTTGCGCCAGGCCCTCGACGCCTACGCCGCAGCCTAGGGCCGGGCCATCCGGCTCATGAACAGGGCCGCGCGCTTGGTCTGACGGGTCAGGCTGCCGAGTTCCATGGTCTCGCCCGGCGCGTGCGAGCCTTCGCCAGCCGTGCCGAAGCCGATGAGACCGGGAAGCAGGTCGCCGACGAAGCCGATGTCGCCCGCCCCGCGCTTGAGCGGATCCAGTTCGGCCATCGGCTCCAGGCCGAGGTCGCGGTTGACCTCGTTGAGCTTTCCCAAAAGGGCGCGGGACGCTTGCGTCGGGGCCATGGCCGGATAGCCTTCGCCGAATTCGATGCTCGCACTCGCGCCGGCCAGGGGCTTCTCGACGATAGCCTTCATCTTGGCCCGGACGCTGTCGGTCTGGCTGTTCGACAGGGTCCGCAGGTCGCCGCGGGCGATAGCCTGGGCCGGAATGATGTTGGTCTTGCCGGTCGCCGTCGCGCCGGTATCGGCCTCGTTGGCGGCGGCCGTCGTGCCGGCGGCCATGTAGCCGACGTTGAAGGTGGCGTTGGGCTCCCTCGCGGTCTCGCGGAAGGCGTCGACGATCCGGGCGAGCTCATAGGCCGCGCCGTAGCCGACGGCGTCGTCGAAGATGCCGGACGAGTGTCCGGACTTGGCCGTGACGGTCACCTTCCACTCGGTGGACGAACGACGGGCGATGGAGGCCATGTCGTTGCCGTTCTCCTGGGCGAGGCCCTCGAACTCCAGGGCGAGATCGCTCTTCTTGGCGGCTTCGATCAGGGGGCCGCGAGAGACGCTCAGCGGCCGCCCTGCCCGCTCCTCGTCGCCGGTCAGCACGATGGTGATGTCCGCGTCCTTCAGCGTGCCGGCCGCCTGCATCGCACGCAGCGCGCCGACCATCACGACCAGGCCACCCTTCATGTCGTTGACGCCCGGCCCCTCGATAACATCGCCGCGGCGCACATACTTCTGGAAGGGGCTGTCGGGTTCGAACACGGTGTCCATGTGCCCGATCAGCAGCATGCGCTTGCCCTTGCCCGAGCCCTTGTGGGTGGCGACGATGTGGCCGGCGCGGCCAACCTCCGTCATCGGGATCCATTGGACATCGAAGCCGAGCGTCTTCAGCTCGCTCTCCATCTTCCGCGCCACCTGCTCGACGCCGGCGCTGTTGAGCGTGCCGCTGTTGATGTTGACGATGGCTTCGAGGAGCTGGAGCGAGCGGGCTTCCTCTGCGCCCGCAGCCTGCACCAGCCTGGTTTCCTGGCCGCTGAGTCCGGCGGCGAGGGCGGGGCCGCCGCTGACGATGGCGAGCGCCGCCAGGGCGGCGGCTGTGGTTCTGAAGCGGATCATTCTCGTCCCCCCGGGATACTGACTCTCGGCGAGGACAATCCCTGGCCTGGGAGGCGAACTCAAGCCTTCGCCTTAGGAACCTGCCTGCCGATGGCGCGATAGCCCTGTTGAACCCGCGAGACTGGAGCGCCGCCATGTCCCATCCCACCCCCGAGGACCGCTTCTCCCAGCAGGCGGACCGCGTCGCCGACAAGCATCGTGACGTCCAAGCCAAGGTCGATGCGGCCGAGGAAAAATCCTTCTCGCCGAAGAACGACGACAAGGCCATGCAGGCTGGAGCGCGGCCATATCCCGTCCCGCCCTTCCCGCAACAGCATCAACCCAAGCCGGGCGAGGAATACCGGCTGGATCCCGAGCCGCTGTACGACGCCCCATTCTATCGGGGCTCGGGCAAGCTGGAGGGCAAGGCGGCCCTGATCACCGGCGCCGATTCCGGAATCGGCCGGGCCGTCGCCGTGCTATTCGCTCGTGAGGGCGCGGACGTCGCCATCGCCTACCTCTCGGAAGATCGGGACGCCGAACGCACGCGCGCCGCGGTCGAGGCTGAAGGGCGGCGGACCATCCTTCTTCCGGGCGACGTGGCCGATCCGGCCTTCGCACGTCATGCGGTCAGGCAGACGATCGAGGCTTTCGGTCGCCTCGACGTGCTGGTGAACAACGCCGCGTTCCAGGAGCACGTCAGCGACATCGAAGAGCTCAGCGAAGAGCATTTCGACCGGACGCTGAAGACCAATCTCTACGGCTATTTCCACCTGGCGAAGGCGGCCATCCCGCATCTGCGGCCCGGTTCGGCGATCATCATGACGGGTTCGATCACTGGGATCGACGGCTCCAAGGAGCTTCTGGACTACTCCATGACCAAGGGCGGCATTCACGCCTTCACCCGCTCGCTGGCGGCGCACCTCATTCCAAAGGGGATCCGCGTGAACGCGGTGGCGCCCGGCCCGGTCTGGACGCCACTTAATCCTGCCGACCGACAGGCTCCCGATGTCAGCAAATTCGGGGCGCAGACGAAGATGAAGCGTCCCGCCCAGCCCGAGGAGATCGCCCCGGCCTATGTCTTCCTCGCCTCGCCCCAGTGCTCCAGCTTCATCACCGGCGAGGTCCTGCCGATCATCGGCGGGTACTGAACCTCCCGGCAAGCGGGGCGGCGGTTGGCGCGCCCAGCAGGACTCGAACCTGCAACCGTCCGCTTAGAAGGCGGATGCTCTATCCGGTTGAGCTATGGGCGCTCTCTGGCCGTCAGTGCGTCCAGGGCTGTTTGCGGCCGTAGGCGAAGTTGTCCGCATAGGCCTTGATAATGCGCTTGGGCGTCTTCGCCTCGGTGATCTGGAAGGGAATGCCGTGGGCCTGGGCGTAGGACACCGCTTCGTCCTTGGTTTCGAAGGACAGGCGAATCTGGCCGTCGGTGTCGCTGGTCAGCGTCCAGCCCATCAGCGGATCGGACCGGCGGGCGGAGGCCGGCTCGAATTCCAGCACCCAATCCTTGGTCTTCGCCTTGCCGGACTGCATGGCGTTCTTGGCCGGACGATAGATGCGCGCGAGCATGCGAACCCTCTTGAAAATCACTCCGGCGCTGGTCGGGGCGGCAGGATTCGAACCTGCGACCCTCTGCTCCCAAAGCAGATGCGCTACCAGGCTGCGCTACACCCCGAAAGCGCCGGTTCGCGGGGGATATAAGGCTTTGGCCTTTCCCGCAATTGAACAAAGCGCGCGGAAGGCCTAGTCGCGCCGGCGCATGAGCTTGAAGATCCCCGAGGCGCGCACGAGATCGACGCCTTGCACGTGGGCGCGGGCCTCCACGAAAGCGACGTCCTTGGTCGAGCGGGTCACCTTGGCCTCGCCCATGATCCACTCGCCAACCCGCCCCATATGCAGGAAGTCGACCGAGAGATGGATCGTGACGCCGGTCTGGCGGGTGGTGCGATAGGCCGCCGAGCCCATCAGGCCGTCGAGAAACGCCGTCAGCATACCGCCGTGCACCAACCCGATGCCGTTCGCATGGCGCGGCAGGGCGTAGAAGGCCTGCTCCGTCAGCTCGCCCATCTCCGCACGATGGAAATAGGGGCCGTTGTGGCTGGAAAAGGCGCCGCGGTTTCCGGACGGTACAAAGCCGGCCGGCGGGTCCGGCACGCGGTCACGATCAGTCACGCTTGAAGATCCGATGCTCGATGCGGTCGCCTGGCAGCAGGCCGATCTCCTCGGCCCGACCGCCGGCCAGTTCCAGCACGCCGACAATGGGGCCGCCTGACGGAATGGGCGTTTCCGACAGAGGCGTCGCATTACGAGCGATCGAGAGGACCGTCCCGTCGCGCTGGATATAGATGATGTCCAGCGGGATCAGGGTGTTCTTCATCCAGAAGGCGGCCGGTTGCGGCGTCTTGAAGTCGAACAGCATCCCTCGGTCGGGAGCGAGTTCCTTGCGGAACATCAGCCCGCGTTCGCGTTCGGCGTCATTATCGGCGACCTCGACGAAAAACCGGGTGCGCCCTTTGGAGGTCACCACCTCCAGCGCTTCGAATCCGGCCGGCGGCTGTCCGACGGCGCCGGCCACGGCCCTCGCGTTCGGCTCGACGGCCGGAGCCTGCGCAGCGGGCTGAGCCGCCGGCTGCGCGCTGCAGGCCGCGGTGAGGATCAATGCGCCGGCAAGCGCGAACAGGCCGCTTCGTGGCCGCATAGGGCTGGTCACCGGAAGGCTCCGAATGCTGCTGGTCAGACGGGCGCAAAAACGCGCCCGCCGTCGGCCCCAGCATCGCTGCGCCAAGGCTCAGGCCAGACCTACAGACTCGATCTCGGCTACGACAAGCCCTTTCGGGCCCTCGGCGAAACGGACCATGACGTCATCGCCCGGTTGCAGATCCTCGATACCGGAGCGGCGCAAGGTCTCGATGTGGACGAAGATGTCGCCGATCTCGCCGTCGCGGATCACGAAGCCGTAGCCCTTGGCGCGGTTGAACCACTTCACCTTGGCCCGCTCCAGCGGTCCTCTCGGCGCCATCGGTCGACGCGATGGTCGCGAATGCAGGCCGCCACGGTCGAAGTCGCGCCGCGGACCATCGTCAAATCGCCTTCGCTCCGAAGGCGGCGGAGCAGCGCTCTCGTCCACCTCCAGCACCTCGGCGACTTGCCAGCCCTTCGGCCGCCTGATCACGTCACAGACGATGACCGCGCCTTCCAGGGCGCTTTCGCGTCCGGAATTGCGCAAGCTGGTGACGTGAAGCAGCACGTCCTTGAGTCCCGTTTGATTGGGATCGTCAGGAACGACAAATCCATAACCCTTGCCGGCGTCGAACCACTTCACCCGCCCGCTGATCCGCACGGCTTGTTCGTGTGGACCCACTCCCTCGAATTCGTACCCAGACATCTGCCCCTCTGGCCCGGTCTCCCCCCGATCCTTTCGGATATGGCCAACGTGAACAGTGTTCTCGTGCCGCAACGTCGTCAATGGGGCATTTTACGGAGGCTGCACGCATTAGTCGCATTTTGCGCGAACAAGTCGTCCTTCGCGCAGCTCTCCGCGAAAAATGACGACCGGCGGCGCCTCGAACGCCTGAGGAGCGCATGCCATCTGCTTATGCAGACTAGCTTTTCCGATGCCGTGGAGGAAGCTCGCGATGGCAGTCCCTAGGGGAGTCGAACCCCTCTCTCCAGGTTGAAAACCTGGCGTCCTAACCGATAGACGAAGGGACCGCGTCGGCGAGAGCGGCGTCTATATCTACGATTCTGAGGGTGCGCAAGCGCCTGAAAAGCAGGCGACATTTGCTTGCGCAGATCGGCTTTTTCAATGCAGTGGGAGAAGCTCGCGATGGCAGTCCCTAGGGGAGTCGAACCCCTCTCTCCAGGTTGAAAACCTGGCGTCCTAACCGATAGACGAAGGGACCGCGCGCGAGAGCGGCGTCTATATCTACGATTCCGGGGGTGCGCAAGCGCCCCTTCGAAACTTCTTGGCCAAGAGCGAGATTTCGTCGCTGGGGCGGCGTTCAGCCGACCCGACGAGGGTCGGCGACATCCTCGATTTCCAGCTCGACGCTTTGCCGGCCCTGCCAGTCGTCCGGGCGCAGCTTGCCGGCGACATGGACCGCGCCCGCGCCGTTAAGCAGTTGCTGGCCAAGCTCAGTGTCCTCGGCGCGCCATGCGACGGCCTTCAGGCGGCCCCCGGAGCCATCGGTGAGCGTCACCCGCACATGCCCTCCACGAAGCGCCATGGGCCTTTCCACGCGCACATTGGCGGCCGCGAACATCGGCTCAGGGTTTCCAGGTCCGAACGGGGCCAGATCCTGGAAGCTCTGATAGAGGCCCCTGTCGCAACCGCCGGCGGTCACCAGGGCGTCGATGTCCAGGCGATCCTCCGCAGCCGCAAGTTCGGCCTCCTGGGCGAGCTTCTGGTTCAGGAAGTCGCGCAGTTCCGGGATGAGCTCCGGCCGCACCGAGAGGCCAGCGGCCATGGCGTGGCCGCCCCCGGCCAGAAGCAGCCCCTCCTCAAAGGCGGCCTGCACGGCACGACCGAGATTGACCCCGGGTTGCGATCGGCCGGACCCCTTGCCGACATTGGCCGCCCGATCGACGCCGATCACCAGGGCGGGCTTGCGATAGCGCTCACGCAAGCGGCTGGCGACGATGCCGATGACGCCCGGATGCCAATCGTCGGCCGCGACCAGGACGAGCGGGGCGTCACCGAAATTGCTCTCGCGCTCGGCGATGCGGACGGCTTCCTCGAAGATCTCCTTCTCCACCTCCTTGCGGGACGCGTTGAGGGCGTCGAGCTCGGTCGCCAGGGCCGCCGCCTCCTCGGGATCGTCGGTCGAGAGCAGGCGGGCGCCAAGATCGGAGCGCCCGATCCGGCCGCCGGCGTTGATCCTGGGGCCCAGAATGAATCCCGCGTGGAAGACGCTGGCCGGACCTGAGCCCTTGGCGACCTCCAGCAGGGCCTTGAGCCCCGGATTGCGCCAGGCGGACATCACCTTCAGGCCCTGCGCCGTCAGGGCGCGATTGAAGCCCACGAGCTGGGTCACGTCGCAGATGGCGCCCAGGGCGGCCAGGTCCAGCCATTGGCGCAGATCGGGCTCGGCCCGTCCAGAGAAGAGCCCCCTGCCCCGCGCCTCGCGGTTCAGCGCGGCAAGCAGGACGAAAGCGACGCCAGCGGCCGCCAGCACACCTTGACCCGAACCGCAGCCGGGCCGGTTCGGGTTCACCAGGGCCGAGACCTCGGGAATCTGGTCGCGCATCAGGTGGTGGTCGATGACCACGACCTCGAGGCCGATCTCCTTGGCGCAGGCCAAGGCCTCGTAGGCGGCGGCCCCGCAATCGACGGTGACCACCAGCTCGACGCCGGATTCCCGTATCCGCCGGAAAGCCGCGGGCGAGGGGCCATAGCCTTCGGTCAGACGGTCGGGAACATAGATCGACAGCTCCTTGCCCATGGCCCGGAACCAGCGAACGAGCTGGGCGGCGCTGGAGGCGCCGTCGACGTCGTAGTCGGCGAAGACCGTCATCGGCCGGTCGGCCAGCAGGGCGTCGATCAGAATGGCGGCGGCGCGATCCATGTCGAGGAAGCTCGACGGGTCGGGAAACAGCGCCTTGAGCGTCGGATTCAGATAATGCTCACCGGCCTCGCCGGACACTCCGCGGGAGGCCAGGGCGCGGGCCAGGGGCTCTGAGAGGCCAAGGCTCAACTGGTGGCGGCGCACGAGGCCCGGATCGGCCGGCCGCTCACGCCAAGCGCGCCCGGTCAGCGAACGGACGACGCCGAGATAGGCCAGCGGCGAGCCGTCATCGGCCATGGCTAGACCGGCCGCTTCATCCGCACTTCGCGCACCGTGCGGGTGGATGAGTTCATGACCAGGGTGTGGGTATGGACGAAGCCGCGCTCCAGCCGCACCCCGTCGAGCAGGGCGCCGTTGGTGACGCCGGTGGCGGCGAAGATCGCTTCGGCCCGCACCATCTCGTGCAGGTCGTACTTCTTGTCGAGTTCGGTGATGCCGATGCGGGTGGCGCGCGCCTTCTCGTCGGCGTTACGAAAGACCAGCCGGCCCTGAAATTGGCCGCCGACGCACTTGAGCGCGGCGCAGGCCAGCACTCCTTCGGGCGCCCCGCCCTGCCCGAGATAGAGATCGACGCCCGTGGTCGGATCGGCGGTGTTGATCACGCCCGCCACGTCGCCGTCGGTGATCAGGTAGACCCGCGCGCCGACCGATCGCACCGAAGCGATGATGTCAGAATGCCGCGGACGATCGAGGACGCACACCGTGATCTCGGTCGGATCGACGCCCTTGACGGCCGCCAGCGCCTTCACGTTGTCGGCGGGCGACTTGTCGAGATCGATCGTCCCTTCAGGATAGCCCGGCCCACAGGCGATCTTGTCCATATAGGTGTCGGGGGCGTTCAACAGGCTGCCCTTGGGCGCCCATGCCATCACCGTCAAGGCGTTGGACATGGCCTTGGCGGTCAGGGTGGTGCCTTCGAGCGGATCGAGGGCGATGTCGATGGACGGCCCCCTCCCTGTACCGACCTTCTCGCCGACGTAGAGAACCGGCGTTTCTTCGCGCTCGCCCTCGCCGATGACGATCTCGCCGTCGATGTTCAGTTCGTTGAGCGCCGTGCGCATGGCGTCGACGGCGGCCTGGTCGGCGGCGCGCTCATCGCCGCGGCCGACCAGCTTCCAGGCGGCGATCGCCGCAGCTTCGGTCACCCGGACCGCGTCCAGCACCACTCCGCGATCCAGATCGTCCGAACTCATAGCTCTCTTCCCTTCACGCGCGGCGCGAAAGTATTCGCAGATTCTCAGGTACGCGCGATGCGCAACAGCCGCGGGCGGTCGAGGACCGCCGGCAGGCTGGCGATCTGGTCGATGGCCGCAGTCAGGACCGCCTCGGCCACGGCGTGCGTGGTCAGAACGATCGGCACGCCATCGGCGTTCTCCACCGGCTTCTGCAGGAAGCTCTCGATGGAGACCCCCGCCCCGGCCAGGGTCTCGGAGACCGCGGCGATGACGCCGGGCTCGTCCTTGACCAGGAAGCGCAGATAGGCCCGGGTGGTGGACCTGGCCGGGTCGATCGGCACGAAGGGCGTCAGAACCGCAGCCGGACGCTGGAAGACCGGCCGGGCCGCGCGGGTCATCACGTCGGCGATGTCCGCCGCCACGGCCGCGGCGGTCGGACCGGAGCCCGCGCCCGGCCCCTGGATGAAGATCCGGCCGATCCGGATCCCCTCGATAAACAGCGCGTTGAGCGCCCCGCCGGCCTGAGCCAGCGGGTGGTTCTGCGCCACCAGCGTCGGATGCACTCGCACCAGAACGCCTTCTTCCGAGCGGTCGGCGGAGGCGATCAACTTGATCTTGTAGCCGAGGTCCTTGGCAAGCTGGATGTCCAGCAGCGCGACCTGATCGATGCCCTCAATCTCGGCAGCCGCGTAGTTCGGCGCGCAGCCAAAGGCCAGAGCCGCGAGGATCGAGATCTTGTGCGCGGCGTCGAAGCCGCCGACATCCATCGTCGGGTCGGCTTCGGCATAGCCGAGCCGCTGGGCTTCCGAGAGGACGTCGGCGAACGAGCGCCCGCCGGAGTCCATTTCCGACAGGATGTAGTTGCAGGTGCCGTTGAGGATGCCGGCCACCGACTTCACGTCGTCGCCGACCATCGCCTCGCGCAGCATCTTGACCGCCGGCGTGCCCCCCATCACGGCGGCCTCGAACAGCAGCGGTACGCCCTTGGCCTCGGCCAGGGCGGCGAGCTCGGCCCCGTGCTCAGCGATGAGGGCCTTGTTGGCGGTCACGACCGGCTTGCCAGCGTTCAGCGCCGCCTCGACGGCGGCCTTGGCCGGACCGTCGGAGCCGCCGATGAGTTCGACGAAGATGTCGTTGTCCGGTGAGGTCGCCAGGGCGACCGGATCGTCGAACCACGGCAGGTTCGAAATATCGAACGGGCGCGGACGCGAGCGCGAGCGCGCTGAGACGCCCGTCACCACGGCCCGGCCGCCGGCTGGGGCGAAATCAGGCGCTTCAGCCAGGAAGTTCAGCAGTCCGCCGCCAACCGTGCCCAGTCCCGCGACGCCGACGCGCCACTCCGTCTTACTCATTGCGCAGCCATATTGTTATGGGCCCGGGCGAGAATCTCGTCCGCATTGGCCAGGAACTTCTTCACATTGCGAGCCGCCTGCCGAATCCGGTGCTCGTTTTCCACCAGGCCGACCCGCACGTAACCTTCACCATATTCGCCGAATCCGACGCCCGGCGCCACCGCGACGCCCGCCTCCTCGATGAGCAGCTTCGAGAAGAGCAGCGAGCCGGCCTCCCGGAACTTCTCGGGGACAGGCGCCCATGCGAACATGGAGGCCGGCGGCGAGGGAATATCCCAGCCCGCACGCGCCATGGACTCGACCAGGGTGTCGCGACGCGACTTGTAGATGCCGCGGATTTCCTCGACGCAATCCTGCGGACCGTTCAGCGCCGCCGCGGCCGCCACCTGGATCGGCGTATAGGCGCCATAGTCCAGATAGGATTTCACCCGCGCCAGGGCCGCACAGATGCGGGCGTTGCCGACCACCATGCCGACGCGCCAGCCAGCCATGGCGTAGGTCTTCGAGAGCGAATTGACCTCGACCGCGATCTCCTTGGCGCCTTCGACCTGCAGCACGGAGGGCGGGGGATTGTCGTCGAAATAGATCTCGGAATAGGCGATGTCCGAGATGACCAGCATCTCATGCTTCCGCGCCAGGGCGATCGCTTCCTTGTAGAAGTCGAGGTCGACGCACTGCGCCGTCGGGTTCGACGGATAGGAGAGGATCAAGACGCTGGGCGGCGGCGCCGAGTGCTTCACGGCGCGGCTGACACCGGCGAGGTATTCCTCCGGCGACTGCGCAGGCACATGCCGGATGACCCCTCCGGCCATGATAAAGCCGTAGGCGTGGATCGGATAGGCCGGGTTCGGGCAGACGATGACGTCGCCGGGAGCGGTCAGCGCCTGGGCGAGGTTGGCGAAGCCTTCCTTGGAGCCCAGGGTGGCGATGACCTCGCTGTCCGGGTCGAGGCTCACGCCGAAGCGGCGCTTGTAATAGCCGGCCATGGCCTTGCGCAGACCAGCGATGCCCTTGGAGGCCGAGTACCGCCCGGCCTTGGGGTCCCGCGCGGTCTCGATCATCTTCTCGACGATATGCTTGGGGGTCGGCATGTCAGGATTGCCCATGCCGAAGTCGATGATGTCGACGCCGTCAGCGCGAAGCCGCGCCTTGATGCGGTTCACCTCTTCGAGGACGTAGGGCGGCAGGCGACGAATACGATGGAATTCGGGAGTCATTTAGAGCTCTGGCCGCGACGCTCGCGACGTTAGGGAGCCAAAGTCGCGCATGGATAGCCTCCCGGCGGGGGCCAGCCAAGCAGGTTCGAGATGATGAGCCCCCGCCGACCGCGCTATCTGGGCGGCGGAGGCGGTGTAGCTCGCTCCCGGAGCTGACGCGCGAAAGCCTCGGTGGCCGGCGTCGTGCTGGTGGTGTCGATGGTCGGGCCGGCCTGGGTGCGGGCGCGCGCGGCGAAGGCCGCAGTGCCTTGCAGGGTCCAAGTGTTGTCGGCGGTGGCGCGCTCGAGCTGCGCGCCCGCCGTCTTGAGCTGGGCGACCTGCCGCCCCCACTCGGCCACCGGCCGCTGATCGGTCGGCACGGGCGGAATGTCGGCGAAGGTCGGGAATGGCCGCCGCACGCTCGCCATCTGCTCGACCTCCGCGGCGACCGGCGAGTTGGGATCGACCTGGGCGGTGGCGAACGGATTGGCGCAACCGGCGAGCAAGACAGCCAGACTTACGCATCCGACGACCGCTCCAGCGGAGCGTCGGGCCTGCGGACGAGCGAAAAGTCGAAGCAGCGCGTTCATTTCCACACCGGTCTTATGCCATGATCGGCTTGGGCGAAAGAGCGTCGAGGCGCCGGCGCTCCAACGACGCGTGAGGAGGAACTGCGGGATGAGCGACCAGACGGCGGCCCCGACCAAGTCGAAGGCGAAGCGGAAGCCTCGCGCCGCCAAGGCCGCCGCGGCAACCACGCTCAAGCCAGCCTCCGAGCCCCAGGCCGAGCCTGCGCCCGTCCCCTCCCCGATCGAGCAGCTCAGCGCCGACCAGCGGAAGGTCCTGGAAGAGCTTTCCGCCAACCTCGCCCGCGCGGCCCTGACAGCCCAGGGCGCCATCGCCGAGGCCGCCCTGCGTCAGGCCGAGCGCCCGGCGGGCCTCCAGCCCGATCCGTTCCACGTGGCCCCAGCGCTGACCGACGTGATGGGGCGGCTCATCGCCCAGCCGGAGCGGTTGGTTCGAGCCCAGGCCGACCTGTTTCAACGCTATCTCGAACTCTGGCAGCGCGCCGCGCGGCGCGCTGGCGGTGAGAGCGTCGAGCCGGTCGTTCAACCTGAGAAGGGCGACAAGCGCTTCACCGATCCCGAGTGGGCCGACAATCCGGTCTTCGACGTCATCAAGCAGTCCTACCTGCTGACGTCGAACTGGCTGAACAGCCTGGTGGCCGAGGTCGATGGCGTCGATCAGATGACCAAGCGGCGGGTCGAATTCTTCATGAAGATGCTGACCGACGCCTTCTCGCCGTCGAACTTCCTGGCCTCGAACCCGGTCGCTCTCCGCGAGGCGATGCAAAGCCGCGGCGAATCCCTGGTGAAGGGGATGGAGAATTTCGCCGAGGATCTGGCCCGGGGCGGCGGCCAGCTCGCCATCAGCCAGACCGACTACGCCATGTTCAAGATCGGCGAGAACGTCGCCACGGCGCCAGGAAAGGTCGTCTTCCAGAACGACATCCTGCAACTGCTGCAGTTCGCCCCGACCACGGAGCAGGTCTACGAGGTCCCGCTGCTGATCTTCCCGCCCTGGATCAACAAGTTCTACATCCTCGACCTGCGGCCCGAGAACTCGATGATCCGCTGGCTGACGGACCAGGGCTTCACGGTCTTCGTCGCATCCTGGGTCAATCCGGATATCGAGTTGGCTGGAAAGACCTTCGAAGACTACATGCGCGAGGGCATCTATGCAGCCACCGAGGCCGCGATGCGTCAGTCCGGGACCGAGCGCGTCAACACGGTGGGCTACTGCATCGGCGGCACCCTGCTGTCGGCCACCCTCGCGCACATGGCCGCGGCCAAGGACGAACGAATCTCGTCGGCGACCTTCTTTGCCGCCCAGCAGGACTTCGCCGAGGCCGGCGACCTCCTGCTCTTCACCAGCGAGGACTGGCTGGCGGCTCTAGAGCAGCAGATGGACGCCGCAGGCGGCGTGCTCTCGGGCCAGGCCATGGCCGAGACGTTCAACGCCCTGCGCGCCAACGACCTCATCTGGTCGTTCTTCGTGAACAACTACCTTCTGGGCAAGGAGCCAAAACCCTTCGACCTGCTGTTCTGGAACTCGGACCAGACCCGCATGCCCAAGGCGCTCCACCTCTTCTATCTGCGCAAATTCTACAGCGAAAACGCACTGGCCAAGGGCGAACTGACGCTCGACAACGTCAAGCTCGATCTCAGCCAGGTGAAGATCCCGATCTATGTGCAGTCGTCGAAGGAGGACCACATCGCTCCTGCCCGCTCGGTCTATCGCGGCGCGCGACTGTTCGGCGGGCCCGTGACCTTCACGCTCGCAGGTTCGGGCCACATCGCCGGCGTTATCAATGCGCCGGCCGCCAAGAAGTACCAGCACTGGACCAACAATCAGTTGCCGACCTCGGTCGAAGAATGGATGGGCGGAGCCGTCGAGACGCCCGGCTCCTGGTGGCCGCACTGGGCCGAATGGCTCAAGGCCAAGTCCGGCGGGCTCGTCCCGGCCCGAGACCCCGCCAAGGGTGTGTTGCCTTCGCTGGAAGACGCGCCCGGCAGCTACGTCAAGGTGAAGTCGTAAGGCCAAACCCCCGCCACGCTCGTCGAGCGCAGCGTTGATAACAGCGGCACCAGCGCGTGTTAGATGTCCCCTGGAGGCGAGTCGGGGATTCCATGCTGAAGACTATCCTGCTCTGTCTCGGAGCCTTGCTCGCCCTGTGGATCGGCGTGGGGCTGGTTATCGTGGCGCTCGCCGGGCCATTCGAACCCAGCGGGCGGTTCGTCGATATCGGCGGACGCAAGCTGCGCTTGGTCTGCCAGGGGCCGAAGTCCGACAAGCCGGTCATCTGGATGGAGGCCGGCGCCTGGGGGCTGGCCGCAGACTTCGCGGCGATCCAGCAACGCCTCACCGAGCGCGGCCTGCGCTCCTGCGCCTACGACCGCGCCGGCATGGGCTTCTCCGACCCGGGGCCGAAGCCACGCGACAGTTCCGCCATCGTCTCGGATCTCGCCAAGCTGATCGCCGCCTCAGGCGAGCCTGGGCCCTTTATCTTCATGGCTCATTCGATGGCCGGGCAGCACGTTCGGCTCTATGCCGGCAGCCATCCGGACCAGGTCGCCGGTCTCGTGCTACTCGAGGCGACAACGCCTGAGATGATGCAGAACCCGCAGGCCGAGAAATTCCTGCATGGCGTCCAGACGCTCGCACGGGCCTCCGCGGTCGCCGGAACGCTGGGGCTTTCGAAGATCGCCTATTACTGGGGCGAGCACATCGGCCTGCCGCCACAGGGCCAGGCTGAGAAGCGCCACGCCTTCGTTTCCGGCCGCCATGCCCGTACCGCCGCCGATGAGGTGATGGTCTGGCCGCAGGGCGCTGTCGAGGCGGCCAGGGTCACGCTCGATCCGAAGTGGCCGGTCGCGGTCATCACGGCCGGAGATCGGCGCGCCATGTCCGCCTGGAACGTCGCCCGCCGCGCCCCCGAGCGGAACTCACGCGCCGGCTATTACGAGAACGAGCCGGCCGCCGGGCATGCCACTTTGTTGGGCCTCACCCATTCGGACGCCGTACTGCGCGGCGTCGATTACGTCCTGAAGGCGCTCGGCTACCAGCCGGCGTCGACGTCCTAGGTCGGGATGAATCTCAGGGCGTCGCCGTTGTTGCAGTAGCGCAGGCCCGTGGGCCGCGGGCCGTCCGGGAAGACATGGCCTTGGTGCCCGAGGCAGCGGGCGCAGTGATACTCGGTTCGGGCGACGCCGATCTTGTGGTCGGTCTTCTTGCCCAGCGAGCCTTTGATGTAGGTGTAGAAGCTGGGCCAGCCGGTGCCGCTCTCGAACTTCCAGTCCGATTTGAAGAGCGGCAGGGCGCAGCCGGCGCAGGCATAGGTCCCTCGCCGCTTCTCCCGGTTCAGCGGGCTTGTGCCAGCGAGTTCGGTCCCCTCCCGGCGCAGGACATTGTAGGTCCCAGCGTCGAGCCGCTTGCGCCACTCGGCGTCGCTCAGCTTGCGCCATGGTGAGGCCGCATAGGGATCGGTCGCGCCCAGCGCCATTCCCGGCGCTGCGACCAATGCCGATCCTGTCAGAAATACACGTCGATCGATCCTGTTCATAGGAAGATACGATGCCCTTCCAAGCCAGGATGCAAGCTTAGCCGCCCGGCCACTCGTAGCGGGCGTCCGGCTCCTTTTCGCGGTTGCCTGCGCCGTCGGTCAGCTCGACCAGTCGCCAGCCGCGGCTTTCGTAGAAGCGCCGCGCGCGAGTGTTCTTCTGGAAGGTCCAGAGGAAGCGCGGCGTCCCGTCCTCCAGGGCCTTCGCCAGCAGGGCTGGGCCTACGCCCTGCGCTTGATGGTCTGGCAGCACATAGAGATGCTCCACCCAGCCGGGATGGAAGGCGACATAACCCACCGGCGCGCCGCCCTCGTCGGCCACCCAGACCTCGTTCTCGGCGAACAGGACATTCGCGAAGAATTCAAGGATGCCAGGGCCGAACGGCTCGGCCGGCAGGAAAGGCAGCGAAACGCGGTTCGCGTCCCACTGGATGCGGGCGCAGGCGGCCGATTCATCGGCTCGCGCCCGCCGCAGGATCACAGCCCTGAGCCCTCCGGCAGGCCCAGCATGATATTGAGGTTCTGGACCGCCGCACCTGAAGCGCCCTTGCCGAGGTTGTCGAGCAGAGCCACCAGCCGCGCCTGTTTGCGCTCGGCGTTACCGAAGACGAAGAGACGCATGCGGTTGCTGCCGTTCAAGGCCTCCGGATCGAGCTCGGCCACATGGCCGGCCGCCCCTGCCCGCGCCTTCTGCAGGCTGGCGCATTCCTCGGCCGAGGCCACCTCGACGAAGGTCTCGCCTTCATAGGCAGCGGCCAGGGCGGAGCGCAGGTCCTCGGGATTCGGCTGGCCGGGCAACGACCAGAGCTGCAGCGGAACCTCGACGATCATGCCCTGGGCGTAGCGCCCGACCGCAGGCGCGAAGAGCGGCGGGTGTTCCAGGCCGCCATAGACCTGCATCTCACCCAGATGCTTGTGCTGGAGCGTCAGGCCGTAGGTGCGGAAGGCGTCGGTCGCCGGCTCATCGCCCTCGAATTCGGCGATCAGACCCTTGCCGCCGCCGGAGTAGCCGGAAATCGCATTGACCGTCACCGGCCAGTCCCGCGGCAGCAGGCCTGCCGCGGTCAGCGGCCTGACCAGGCCGATGAAGCCGGTGGGATAGCAGCCCGGATTGCTCACCCGGGTCGATTCCGCAATGGCGCCCCGCTGAGCCTTGTCCATCTCGGCGAAGCCATAGGTCCAGCCCGGCGCTGTCCGATAGGCGGTCGAGGCGTCGACGACCTTGACGGCGTTGGAACTGATCAGGCTCACAGCCTCCTTCGCCGCCTCGTCCGGCAGGCAGAGGACGACGGCGTCCACGCTGTTCAGCAGTTCGGCCCGGGCCGCGGCGTCCTTGCGCCTTGCAGGATCGATGGAGACGACTTCCAGGTCACGCCGGCCCTCCAGGCGCTGACGGATCTGCAACCCGGTCGTGCCGGCTTCGCCATCGATGAAGACTGTGTGTGCCATCTGCAAACTCCGCCATGCGGTAAGGCAAAAAGAAAGGGCGCTTCGGCTTCCCGAAGCGCCCTCCCAAACGCGATTGCTCGCGCAGCTATTAGCGCTTCGAGAACTGGAAGCTGCGGCGAGCCTTAGCCCGGCCGTACTTCTTACGCTCGACGACGCGGCTGTCGCGGGTCAGGAAGCCGTGCGGCTTCAGAACCGGACGCAGGCCCGGCTCGTAATAGGTCAGAGCCTTCGACAGGCCGTGACGGATGGCGCCGGCCTGGCCAGACAGGCCCGAGCCGTGCACCGAAACGATCACGTCGAACTGGCCGAGGCGGTCGGTGACCTGCAGCGGCTGAGCGATCATCATGCGCAGAACCGGGCGAGCGAAGTACACTTCCTGGTCGCGGCCGTTGATGGTGATCGAACCCTTGCCCGGCTTGATCCAAACGCGAGCGACGGCGTTCTTCCGCTTGCCGGTGGCGTAGGCGCGGCCTTGGGCGTCGATCTTCGGCTCGGCCGGCGCGACTTGCGGGTTGGACGAGAGGCCTTGCAGGGCCTCGAAACCTTGGGTCTCGGACATCTGTCTTACAGGCTCCGCACGTTCTTGGCGTTCAGCGAGGCGAACGCGATGGTCTCGGGGTTTTGCGCCTCGTGCGGGTGCTCGCCGCTGTTGTAGATGCGCAGGTGCGTCATCTGCTTGCGGGCCAGAGGGCTTTCCTTGGGCAGCATGCGCTCAACGGCTTTTTCCAGGATGCGCTCGGGATACTTGCCGCCGAGGATCTTGTCCGCGGTGCGCTCCTTGATGCCGCCCGGATAGCCGGTGTGCCAGTAGTACTTCTTGTCGGTCAGCTTGGCGCCGGTGAACTTCACCTTGTCGGCGTTGACCACGACGACATAGTCGCCGCAATCGACGTGCGGGGTGTAGTCCGGGCGGTGCTTGCCGCGAAGACGCATGGCGATGAACGAGGCGAGACGGCCGACCACGGCGTTCTCAGCGTCGATCACGATCCACTTCTTCTCGACGTCGGCGGGCTTCAGAGAAGCCGTCGTCTTCATCATGGGAACGGGTCCGTTAAGTTGGCGGGACAGAACGGTCCCGGCGAAGGCGCGGCTAGTACTGTTCCTGGCGGGGCCTGTCAACACCGATTGCGTGCGGCATCGCGCAAACCGTTATTTCACAAGGCTTTGCCGCGCTAGGTAATATAATACCGCGCGCTTATGGACGACGAACGCGCCATGCGAAGGCCACCGCGACGGCCAGGACCAGGGCCGCGGCCACCTGATGGGCCATGCCAAGGCCGATCGGCACCGCGAAGACCAGGGTCGTCACGCCCAGCAGGGCCTGGAGAACGACCACCACGCCTACCGCTGAGCCCAACGCCTTGGCCTCGAACGGCAGATAGGACGACCTGTTCGCCGCCCACGCGGTCAGCAGGCCGATGACGGTCAGCAGATAGGCCACGACGCGGTGATTGAACTGCACCGCCGCCTGGCTGTGCGCGATGGTCGCCCAAAGCCCGTCGCCTGCGTAGTCACGCGGGAACAGCGCGCCGTTCATCAGCGGCCAGTCGTTATAGATCAGCCCGGCGTCGTTGCCGGCCACCAGCGCACCCAAGAGGATCTGCAGGAAGATCAGCCCTATGAGCGCGATGGAGCCCCCGCTCCACGGGCTCGGCACTTTCTGGCGCGGCGCGCCGGCCCAGGCGTCGAGCGCCGTCCAGACCAGAGCCGCAAGCAGGGCGAAGGCGAGGCCGAGGTGGATCGCCAGGCGCTCGGGAGCCACGGAGACCCGCTCGGAAAGCCCACTGGCCACCATCCACCAGCCCACCGCGCCTTGCAGGCCGCCCAGGACGAACAGACCAAGGCAGCGGACGATCAATCGACGGGGCAGTTGCCTGCGGATCAGGAAATAGACGAACGGCGCGGCGAACACGAAGCCGACCAGTCGCCCCAGCAACCGGTGGCTCCACTCCCACCAGTAGATGGTCTTGAACTCCGCCAGGCTCATGCCCCGGTTCACCTGCTGGTACTGCGGAATCTCCTTGTACCTGGCGAACTCGTCGGCCCAATCCCGCGCCGACATGGGCGGCAGCGCGCCGGTCACCGGCTTCCACTGGGTAATGGAGAGGCCCGAATCCGTCAGGCGGGTCGCCCCTCCGACGACAACCATGGCCAGCACCAGGGCGGCCACGACGAAAAGCCAGATCGCAACCGGACGCGACCGATCTGAACGGAGAAACGAAGTCATGTCTTACGAGGCGTAGCTCTTTCGGAACATTCGTGCAGCGTTCCGCTATCGGAGATCGACGCCAAGGTCCATGCCGGGGCGACGGAACCACGGAAGCTTGACCGCATTTGGTTAGCGAGACTCAACCGGAGGGCTTCATATGCAAGGCGTCGGTATCATTGGGTGGATCGTTATCGGCATCGCTGCCGGCTTCGTGGCCGAGAAGGTCATGAAACGGGACCATGGCCTGCTGACCAACCTTCTTGTCGGCGTGGTCGGCGCCCTGCTGGGCGGTTGGATCGCCAGCCTGCTCAACATCGGCTTCGGCGGGTGGATCGGAAGCTTCGTCGTCGCCACGATCGGCGCGATCATCCTGCTGTTCCTGCTCGGCATGATCAAGCGGCGCTAGCGCCTAGTGACGGACGCCGCCTCGGCGCCTATAGGCAGGGCATGAGCGCACGCGTCCGTAAATTCATCGGCGGCATTGGCATCGTCGTCTTCCTGGGGTTCTACGCCTGGGCGTTGACGATGATCGGGGAGCGCTTGCCTGACCACTGGGCCGCGCAGCTCGCCTTCTATGGGATCGGCGGTCTGGCCTGGGGGATTCCAATCCTGCCCCTCATCTCCTGGATGAACCGCGGACGGCTATAGGGCGTTAGTGGGAAATTCGCCGATGGTCGGAGCGACAGGATTCGAACCTGCGACCCCTTGACCCCCAGTCAAGTGCGCTACCAGGCTGCGCCACGCTCCGACATCGGCGAGCGGCTCTTCTAACCGCTTGCGCTCGCCGGGCAAGCTGAATCTCAACAAAGGCGATACGAAGGTGATCGCCGTCCTGGTCAGGACCGCTTGAGCAGGGCGTCGAGCCGCTGCTTTGCGCCTTCCAGATCGTCGAGGGCCGCGCCCAGGCGTTCGCGCCCCTCTTCGGTGAGCTTGCTCCCGCTGAGGCCCGCCCGATCCTCGTCCATCCCCGCCGGCGCCGACAGGTCGCCCTCTCCGGCGGCCACGAGACGCCTGAGACCCTGTTCCTTGTGCAGCTTCTGGACGCCCTTGATCGTATAGCCCGCGTCGTGCAGCAGGGTCCGCACGCCGCGCAGGATGGCGATGTCCTGCGGGCGGTAGAAGCGCCGGCCCCCGGCGCGCTTCATCGGGCGAATAAAGGAGAACTTGGTCTCCCAGAACCGCAGCACGTGCTGCGGCACGTTCAGCTCGTCGGCGGCTTCCGAGATCGTACGAAAGGCGTCCGGGCCCTTGGCCACGAGCCTGCCTTCCTCACTTCGCGAGGGCGCGGTCCACCCGCGCCTTCATGACCTGCGAGGCCCGAAAGCCGATGACCCGGCGCGGTTCGATCGCGGCGGGCTCTCCGGTCTTCGGGTTGCGCCCCATCCGGGCGCGCTTGGCGCGGACTTGGAAGACGCCGAATCCGGACAGCTTCACCTGCTCGCCCTTCTCGAGGGCCTGAGCCATCAGCTCCAACGTCCTCTCGACCAGCTCGGAGCAATCTTGGCGAGTCAGCCCCACTTCCTCATGAACCGCCTCGCACAGGTCGGCCCGTGTCACCGTAGCGCCTTTCATGAACGCCCCTACCCCGGAAAAACACCGATAACTTGTTATATCGACTTTTCGTCATGACCTGAATGTCGCATCAGGTCAAAGACTTCAAGGCAATCTCCACCCTCGCGCCTTAGGAGCGAGGACGCAAGCGTCGCCTTTTTCACCTTACAGGCGAAGGACGCAGGCGCCCCAGGTGAGACCGCCTCCCATGGCCTCCAGTAGCAGGACCTGGCCAGGCTTGATCAGGCCTTCGTCCACGCCCTTAGCCCAGGCCAGCGGGATGGAGGCGGCCGAGGTGTTGGCGTGCTCGGCGACCGTCGAGATCACCTTGCCCTCCTCGATGCCCACCCGACGCGCCACGCCTTCGAGGATGCGCTGGTTGGCCTGGTGCGGGATGAACCAGTCCACGTCGGCGATCTCGATCCCGGCGTCCGTCGCGGCGGCGAAGATCGCCTCGGAAATATTCACCACGGCGTGGCGGAAGACCTGGTTGCCCTGCATGCGCAGGTGGCCGACCTTGCCGGTCGAAACACCGCCGTCGACATAGAGCAGGTCCTGCTTGGTCCCATCGGCGCGCAGGGCGAAGCCGAGCAGGCCGCGGTCGGCCGTAGTCCCCTCCCCTTCCTGCGGCTCCAGCACCACGGCGCCGGCCCCATCGCCGAACAGCACGCAGGTGCCGCGGTCGGTCCAGTCCATGAGCCGGGTCATGGTCTCGGCGCCGATGACCAGCGCGCACTTGGAGCGACCACGCGCGACGAACCCGTCGGCGGTGGAGAGCGCGTAGACGAAGCCCGAGCACACGGCCTGGACGTCGAAGGCGATCCCCACGGGGCATCCGAGCTTGCGCTGCACGATCGTCGCCGTGGCCGGAAAGGTCAGGTCCGGCGTGGTGGTCGCCACCACGATCAGGTCGATGTCGGCCGGCGTCTTGCCCGCCGCGGCCAGGGCCCGCTTGGCGGCCTCGACCGCCAGGTCGGACACCAACTGGCCCTCGGCCGCACGATGGCGCTGGTGAATGCCAGTGCGCTCGACAATCCATTCGTCCGAGGTGTCGACGATCTTGGCCAGGTCGTTGTTGGTGACGACCTCGTCGGGCAGATAGCCTCCGACCCCCGTCACAACGCTACGCAGAACTTTCGTCACTCAGGCGGCTCCATCCACAGCCGGCGGCTGCTGTTCGGCGACCGCGGCGGTCAGCCGGGTCATGTTCCGTTCGATTTCAGTAGCGAAGTCGCTTTGGGCGAGCTTCGCAGCCATGCGGATCGCCGCGGCGATGTCCCGCGCCGACGCTCCTCCATGGCTCTTCACCACCACGCCATTGAGGCCAAGCAGCGGCGCTGCGGCGTCGGGGCTAAGCTTTTCGCGGAATTTCATCAAGCCGGATCGCGCCAGCAACGCGCCCAGCTTGGCTGCCAGCGATCCGGTCAGCGCTCCGCGCAGTTCGCCGCCGATGTAGCGCGCGGCGCCCTCGGCGGTCTTCAGCGCGACATTGCCCGTGAAGCCATCGGTGACGACCACGTCGACCTTGTTCTGGAAGAGCTCGTCGCCTTCCACGAAACCCCGATAGTCGATGTCGAACTTGCCGCTGCGCAGGATCGCATTGGCCTGGCGCACCTCTTCGTGGCCCTTCATCTCCTCGGAGCCGACATTGAGCAGCCCGACCGTCGGCTTGGCCATGCCGTGGGCCGCGCGGTGAAACGCCTCGCCCAGGATGGCGAACTCGACCAGCCGCTCTGCGTCGCAATCCACATTGGCGCCGACGTCGAGCACGGTGGTGACGCCACTGACGCCCGGCCACTGAACCACCAGGCAAGGCCGCTCGACGTCCACGCTCATGCGCAGAATCAGCAGTGAGATGGCCATCAAGGCGCCGGTGTTCCCCGCCGACACGGCGGCGGCGGCCTCTCCGCCCTTCACCGACTCGATCGCGGCCCACATCGAGGTGCCCTTTCCGCGACGCAGCGCCTGGGCAGGCTTCTCGTCCATGGCGACGACGCGGTCGGCGTGCCGAATCTCGACGCGATCCTTCAGCCCTGCATGTTTGGCGAGCTCGGCGACGATCGCCGTCTCGTCCCCATGCAGCAGGAAGCGCAGGCCACCAGCCTCGGTGGCCGCCTGCGCCACTCCGGGCACGACGACGGATGGGCCATGGTCGCCGCCCATAGCATCAACTGAAATGACCAGGGATTTCGTCACGACGCGCGCCACCTCTTACAGCGAAGCGCCGCAAGTCGAGGGCAGGATACAAGCGAGGCGCCCTGATGCAACCTCAGAGCAGATCATGCATCTTTGTCCTTCAAGTTCCGTAGGACGGCGAATGGAGATTCCTCCTTCACCTCGGGCTCGTACTCGAATGTGACGCCGGGCTTGCGCGGAAACGGATCTATCTCCAGCGCCAGGTGCTCGGTCAGATAGGCGGCCAAGTCGATGTCGTCGCTGGCGAGCATGTCCGGCGGCTCGGGAGCCTCGAGATCGAACTCGACCTCGGAGCCGGGCGATTCAACCGGCGCGTTGGGACTGCCCGCGGGAACCACCTTCACGTCTATGTCGCCGGAAAGATCCGTCTCGAACGGGTCGAGGCTGATTCCGCAAATCTGCTCCACGCGCGCCTCGAACCGGCCGACGATCTCTGCGCCGTCCAGCCACGGTCTCACAGTGAGTCGGCCCCTGAAGAGCGGAAGGCTCTCGATTCCCAGGTCGCGCGCGATCTCCGCACGAGTCGTATCGTCGGGGGCGAGATCGACGTTCACCGCCCCGCGCGAAACGTCCGACAGCCGGACGACGTGACGCCAGCCGCTCATGCCGCGCTCCATTCGGCCTGGCCTTCCAACAGCCGATCGAGCTTCTGGCCCGCGAGTTCGGCGCGCTTCTGGACGATGTAGTCGGCCAGCTTGGCCACGTTTTCCGCGCCGCCCTGAGCGTAGACGGTCCGCCCTAGCAACGCCTGCAGATGATCGGTCTGTGGGAGGGCCGCAAAAGCCGACTCATAGGATTTCACCCGGCCGTAGAAGGCTTCGCCAAGCTTGCGCATCTTCTTGCCGACCGAGAGGTCGCCCACGCCCATTTCGCGCAGCGCATCGTCAAGTGCGCTCAGATAGGTGTCGAACAGGGCCTGGGAGGTCTCAGAGGCCCGCGAACCCTGCCCCCGCAGCCGATCCAGCAGCAGGAAGACGTGGGCCGTATAGAGTTCGAAGCGTCCCTCGACTGTGTCGGGGACGCCATAGGATTCGTAAAGCGCAGGCGTCCGCGCCTGAGCGACAACGCCTGCATAGAGCTTTTGCCCCATCGCCAAGGTCGTTCGGGGGCGGAAGAAGCGGTCAAGGAACATATCGGCCTCGATTTCGCCGTCAGGCGCAGATACAGGCGGCATTGAACTAAGGGGCCGCGAGCGATAGGTCAAAGCCTCCAAGATTTTAACAGGTCCGGTTCGCACATGTTTCGCCGCGTCGCCTATGTCGCATTCGCCGCCGGCCTGCTGGGCTCGGTCGCCGCCTGTGCGCCAATCACCACCTATTCCGGCTTTCAGGCCATCGAGGCCAACCCCAAGGACGTGAAGGTCGGCACCGACACCAAGTCGACCGTGCGCGCCAGCCTCGGCTCGCCCTCCGCCACCTCGACCTTCGATCCGAACGTCTGGTTCTACATCGACCAGGTGAAGCAGCGCGTGGCCTTCCGCCGCCCGGTCATCACCTCGCGTCACGTTGTCGCCGTAACCTTCGACAAGGAGACGGAGGTCGTGAAGAACGTCGACACCCTGAGCCTGAAGGATGGCAAGGTCATCGCGTTCAACGGCCGCGAAACGCCGACCCGCGGCCGCGAGCTGACCATCCTCGAGCAGTTGCTCGGCAACGTCGGACGCGGCGGGATGCTACCGCCCTCCGAAGACGAGCAGGTCCCCGGCGGACGTCCGGGCGACCGGCGCTAAAAAGCCTCACAACGAAACAAACCCCGGAGATTGCTCTCCGGGGCTTTTTCTTGTCGTTGACCGACGTCCTTAGCTGACGGCGCTGTGAGCGAGCACGGCCAGCAGCAGCAGGGCGACGATGTTGGTGATCTTGATCATCGGGTTCACCGCCGGGCCGGCGGTGTCCTTGTAGGGATCGCCGACGGTGTCGCCGGTGACCGCCGCCTTGTGGGCGTCGGACCCCTTGCCGCCATGGTGGCCTTCCTCGATCAGCTTCTTGGCGTTGTCCCAGGCGCCGCCGCCCGAAGTCATCGAGATCGCCACGAAGAGGCCGGTGACGATGACGCCCATCAGCATGGCGCCGAGGCTGGCGAAAGCGTTCACCTTGCCGGCGATCATGTTGATCACGAAGAACAGCACGATCGGCGAGAAGACCGGCAGCAGCGAAGGAACGATCATCTCCTTGATCGCCGCGCGGGTCAGGATGTCCACGGCCTTGCCGTACTCAGGCTTGACCTCCCCGGTCATGATGCCCGGGTTTTCCTTGAACTGACGGCGCACCTCGGCGACCACCGACTCCGCCGCCCGGCCGACGGCGGTCATCGAAAGCCCGCCGAACAGGAAGGGCAGCAGGCCGCCGACCAACAGGCCGACCACCACGTAGGGATTGGAAAGGTCGAAGGCGACGGCGCCGAGACCGTCGAAGAAGGATCCCGGCGTCGCATTGGCCGCGAAGTAGCGCAGGTCCTCGGTGTAGGCCGCGAACAGCACGAGGGCGCCCAGGCCCGCCGAACCGATCGCGTAGCCTTTGGTGACCGCCTTGGTGGTGTTGCCGACCGCGTCGAGGGCGTCGGTGGTGACCCGAACCTCCGGCGGCAGGCCAGCCATTTCGGCGATGCCGCCCGCGTTGTCCGTGACCGGACCGAAGGCGTCGAGGGCGACGATCACCCCGGCCAGCGACAGCATGGAGGTCGTGGCGATGGCGATCCCGAACAGGCCCGCCAGGCTGTAGGTGACAATGATGCCGACCACGATGACCAGCGCCGGCGCCGCGGTCGATTCCAGCGACATGGCCAGGCCCTGGATGACGTTGGTGCCGTGACCGGAGACCGAAGCCTTGGCGACCGACTTCACCGGCCGGAAGCCCGTGCCCGTGTAGTATTCGGTGATCACCACGATCAGGGCGGTGACGACCAGGCCCGTCACGCCGCACCAGAAGAGGTTCATGGCGTCGAAGGTCTTGTCGCCGACCGTGACCGGCGCCGTGACCAGCGAGGTGACGACCCAGTAGATCGCCGCGATCGAAAGGACGCCGGTGATGATCAGGCCCTGGTAGAGCGCGCCCATGATGTTGTTGGACTTGCCCAGGCGCACGCCGAAGGTGCCGATGATTGAGGTGACGATGCAGACCCCGCAGATAGCCAGCGGCAGCAGCATCATCGAGCCGACGACCTCCGTCCCGCGGAAGAAGATGGCGGCGAGCACCATGGTCGCGACCGTGGTCACCGCGTAGGTTTCGAAGAGGTCGGCGGCCATGCCGGCGCAATCGCCGACGTTGTCGCCCACATTGTCCGCGATGGTCGCGGCGTTGCGGGGATCGTCCTCGGGAATGCCGGCCTCGACCTTGCCCACCATGTCGCCGCCCACGTCGGCACCCTTGGTGAAGATGCCCCCGCCGAGACGGGCGAAGATCGAGATCAGCGAGGCGCCGAAGCCCAGGGCGACAAGCGAGTCGACCACTTCGCGGCTGGTGTTCTCGTGGCCCAGCGGCCCGACCAGGAAAGCGTAGTAGCCCGACACGCCGACCAGGGCGAAGCCGGCGACCAGCATCCCGGTGATGGCGCCGGACTGGAAGGCCAGCGACAGGCCCCGCGCCAGCCCCTCGGACGAGGCCTGGGCGGTACGGACGTTGGCTCGCACCGAGATCAACATCCCGATGAAGCCGGCCGAACCGGAAAGAATGGCGCCGATGGCGAAGCCCACGGCCGCCAGCGGTCCAATCAGGACGGCCGCGAGGATCAGAACGACCACGCCGACGATGGCGATGGCGGTGTATTGTCGGCGGAGATAAGCCTGCGCGCCTTCTTGGATCGCCGCGGCGATCTCCTGCATGCGCGCGCTCCCCGGAGAAGCACGTAACAACTGCGCCGTTCGGACGATGCCGTAGAGCACCGCCAACAAGCCAGCGGCGATCACCAGCGTAAGCGTAAGACTCATGTTCTAAGCGCCCCTATCGATTGCACGAAACGCCGCTCACCGCCCACGATTGGACGGCGTTCGACGTCCAGGCCCTGTCGTTTTTTCCCTAGGTGGGAGCTGCGTTGGTCCGCGGCTCCTTATTAGTGGTCGAGACGTTGCCAGTTGTAACCGACGCGCGCAACGGCCCGTTGACCACGGTTACGCCGCGGCGCCTCAGGGATTGTCCTAGGGTTGGATCTCCGCGCGCGGCGGACGCGGGACGCGCGGAGGAAGGCCGAGCCTCTGCTTGGGGGTCTGGGACATCAGCGTGACGGCCTTGACGCTCCGGCCGCCGATCGCCGCGGCCTCGCGATAGAAGGCCGCCGCCAGGCGAGGCGCATCGACGCTCACATAGTCCTTTGGACTGGTGAACGAGATCCGGTTGCACAGCCGCGCCAGGGCGTCGCGGAAATAGGGCTCCTTGGCCCGCCACCTGGCCGGGTCGACGCCTGGCATCAGTTGCACGCGCATGACCACGAAGACGTAGTTCACGATCCGCCCGTCCGCCAAAATGGGGACGGCCACCGGCGTCACGTCCACGTACTGCGCGATCGCGGCCAACTTTTCCTCGGCCGCCAGCGCGGGCGCTGCGTAGGCGGCGGCAAGGCTGGCGATCAGAACCTGGCGGCGAAGCATGCCGACCACCTAGCAGGGAAACACTTTCAGGAAGCTTAGCCGTGCTTCCAGCCGCTCTTCGCCGGGCGCCGGGTCTCGCCCCGCCATGAGAGTTCGACGCCCTCCCCCTGCTCTATCGCACCGATGACCGTGAAGCCTTCCAGTGGGCGGGGAGCTGTGCAGACCACTTCATAGTCGTCGCCTCCGGCCGCCAGTTCGCTCAGGGCTTCGAAGAGATCGGCTTGAGCGGCGGCCCAGGCCCGCGCCGCGGCCGAGAGCGGAACGCGCTCCAGCTCGATCCTCGCCCGAACCCCGCTCGCCTTGGCGATATGGCCCGCGTCGGCGATCAGCCCGTCGGAGACATCCGCCGCCGCAGTGGCCGTCGCTCTCAGGAATTCGCGCAGGTCCAGGCGCGGATTCGGCACGCGATAACGGCCCGCGAGGTAGCCATCGGGGTCCGAGACGTCCCCATGCGCCGCCTTCAGGCCAAGGAGCCCGTCCCCGATCGTTCCCGAAACCATCAGCAGATCGCCGGGCCGAGCGCCGCTCCGCCGCACCATGCGGCCCGTGGGAGCCCACCCCAGCATCGTCAGCGAGAGACTCAAGGGGCCTGGCGTCGAGACTGTGTCGCCGCCCAGCAGCACCAGGCCGAACCTTTCGCCGTCCACGGCCAGGCCGGAGGCGAATTGCTTGCGCGCTTCCCACCCGAAGGTCCTGGGCCAGGCCGTCGCCAGGAAGTAGCCGTAGGGCTCGGCGCCCTTGGCCGCCAGGTCGGACAGGTTCACCCGCAGGAGTTTCCGCGCCACGAGGTCCGGCGGATCGCTGGGGAGGAAATGCACCCCCTCGACCATCGCATCCTTGGTGACGATTAGATCATGTCCGGGACGGCCGGGAATGGCCGCGGCGTCGTCCAGCAAGTCGAACGCTTCCGGCGCGCCTCTGGTGAGCGGCCGGAACAGGCGTTCTATCTGTCCAAACTCGTCCGGAGCCTGGTCAGCCCCGGACATCGCGGGCCACCGCGTCCAGGGCTCCGTTCACGAAGCCAGCCTCCGGGCCGTCGAAGAACGACTTGGTCAACTCGACATACTCGTCGATGGCGACCTCGGTCGGCACGTCCGGACGATGGGAAAGCTCGAAGGCGCCGGCGCGAAGGATGGCGCGCACCGTGGCGTCGATCCGCTCCAGCCGCCAGTTGCTGGCCAATCGCTTGACGATCGCGGCGTCGATCTCGCGCTGGTGGCCGACGACGCCACGCACCAGATCGGCGAAGAAAGCCTCGTCGGCGGCCGCCAGGGTCGCGCCCTCGCTCTCGGCCTCGCCTTCGATGTTGCGGTCGAACCGGTGATCGGAGAATTCCCGGATCACCGCCTCGACGCCGACGCCGGAGACTTCCATCTGGTAGAGCGCCTGGACCACGGCCAGCCGCGCAATGGATCGCGGACCGCGGCTCATCGGGCCTGTCCGAGCAGACGGCGCTTCAGCCCGACCATCTCCAGCGCCGCGCGAGCGGCCGCGCCGCCCTTGTCGCCTTCGCTGGCCTTGGCGCGGGCCCAGGCCTGGTCTTCATCCTCGACGGTGAGGATGCCGTTGCCGATCGCCAGTTGCTTGTTGACCGTCAGGTCCATCAGGCCACGAGCCGACTCGTTGGAGACGACCTCGAAGTGATAGGTCTCGCCGCGGATCACCGTGCCAAGCGCCACATAGCCGTCATAGCGCTTACCGGCCGGACTACGGCCGCCCTCTTCGGCGATGGCGATCGCTCCCGGAATCTCCAGGGCGCCGGGCACGCTGATGACGTCGTACTCGGCGTCATGGGCCGTGATCACGTCGGCGGCGGCTTTCAGCATCGAGTCGGCGAGGTCGTCGTAGAAGCGCGCTTCGACGATGAGGATGCGGATCTTTTCTTCGAGCATGGGGCTCCAGTCTCTGTTCGGAGCGATCCTTTAGGCCGTTTCTCGCCAACGGGCGAGATATCGCGCCAACATGTCGATCTCGAGATTGACCTTCGCACCCGGCGTCAGGCGGCCGAGAGTCGTCACATCCCAGGTGTGCGGGATCAGATTCACGCCGAAGACGTCGTCCTCCACCTCGTTCACCGTCAGGGAAACGCCCTCGACCGTGATGGATCCTTTCGGCGCGATATAACGGTGCAGCGGCTTCGGAACGCGGATTTTCACGCGGTGCGAACCGCCCTCGGCCTCCACCGAGACCACCTCACCCACGCCGTCCACGTGGCCAGAGACGATGTGACCGCCCAGTTCGTCGCCAACCCGCGCCGCTCGCTCGAGATTGACGGGATCACCCTCCTTCCAGCCCGACAGCGTCGTCAGGCCCAACGTCTCGCCCGACACCTCGACGGCGAACCAGCCCTCGCCCTTGTCGACGACGGTCAGGCAGCATCCCGCGTGGCTGATCGAGGCGCCGAGATCGACGGTCGACAGATCGAACTTCGTCTCGATTTCGAAGCGCGTGTCGCGGTTGGTTTCGCGGATCGCGCGGACGCGGCCCACATCGGTGACGATGCCAGTGAACATTCAGATCCTCTCGTAACGCTCCCAAAGGTCGTCACCGACCTCGCGGATTTCAATACGGCGCAGCCTGGGCGCGTCGGCAAGGGCGCTCAAGGCCAACGCGCCGATGCCCGGTCGCCCTTCCCCGCCGATGACGATCGGAGCGCGGAACCATTCAAGGCGATCCACCAGGCCGCAGCGCAGGAAGCTGCCGGCCACCTGCCCGCCGCCTTCGACGAACAGGCGCACCAGGCCCTCCTCCGCCAGGGCGGCCACGACGTCGCGCAGCTCGGGACGCTCTTCCCCCACCGCATGAACCTGCAGCACTCGGACGCCCTGGTCGGTCAGGCGCGGCTCGGGTGGCGTGGTCGAGACGACATAGGTCGGAACGTCCCGCGCCGTCGCGACGAGCTTGCAGCCATCCGCCAGCCTCTGGCGGCTGTCGAGGACCACCCGAGTAGGTTGACGGCCGCTCCAGCCCTCGAGCCGCACCGTGAGTTCGGGATCGTCGGCCAGCGCCGTCTCCACGCCCACCAGCACGGCGTCGTGTTCTGCACGCAGGCGATGGGTCGCCTGGCGCGCCTGTGGACCAGTGATCCATCGGCTTTCCCCGGTCGCGGTCGCGATCCGGCCGTCGAGCGAGGTCGCAAGCTTCAGGGTGATCATCTGCGCCGCCCGTGCATCGCGAGCGGCGGCCGGGACGGGCTAGCGCCCATCCTCTTCACCGTCGCTCAGCCCCTCCTGGCCCAGGAAGGTGGCGAACTCACCGGCCTCACGGAAGTCCCGATAGACTGAGGCGTAGCGCACGTAGGAGACGTCATCGAGCTCCTTCAGGTGCTTCATGATCAGCTCGCCTACGACGGACGAGGCGATCTCGGTCTCGCCCATGCTCTCGAGCTGACGCGTGATGGCCGAGATCATCTTCTCGACCCGCTCCGGCTCGATCGGCCGCTTGCGAATGGCGAGGCCGATGGAGCGCGCGAGCTTGTCACGGTCGAACGGCGTGCGCCGCCCCGACCTCTTGACGATCGTCAGTTCGCGCAGCTGCACCCGCTCGAAGGTGGTGAACCGCCCCTCGCACTCAGGGCAGAGGCGACGGCGACGGATAGCCGCGCCGTCTTCCGACGGGCGGCTGTCCTTCACCTGGCTTTCGGCGTGACCGCAGAACGGGCAACGCATGATCTAGACCCTTCCGGCCGCAAAAACCCTAGATACAGGGCTTAGGCGTAGATGGGGAAGCGTTTCGTCAGCGCCAGGACCTCATCGCGGACCTTGGCCTCCACCGCGGAGTTGTCGCCGCCGGTCGCAAGGCCATCCAGCACTTCGCCGATCCAAGCCCCGATCTGACGGAATTCAGCCGTGCCGAAGCCGCGCGTGGTGCCCGCCGGCGTGCCGACACGCAGGCCCGAGGTCTGCATCGGGGGAAGCGGGTCGAACGGGATGCCGTTCTTGTTGGTCGTGATGTGGGCGCGCTCAAGGGCCACCTCGGCATCGGCGCCCGAAACGCCCTTCGGCGTCAGGTCGACCAGCATCAGGTGGCTGTCGGTGCCGTTGGAGACGATCTTGAATCCGGCCGATTGCAGGCTGTCGGACAGGGCGCGAGCGTTGTCGACGATCTGGCGGGCGTACTGCTTGAACTCCGGCTGCAGCGCCTCACCGAACGCCACAGCCTTAGCGGCGATGACGTGCATCAGCGGGCCGCCCTGCAGGCCGGGGAACACCGCCGAGTCGATCTTCTTGGCCAGCTTCTTCGAGTTGGTCAGGATCATGCCGCCGCGCGGACCGCGCAGCGTCTTGTGCGTCGTGGTGGTGACGATGTCGGCATGGGGGAACGGGTTCGGGTAGACGCCGCCGGCGACCAAGCCGGCATAGTGCGCGATGTCGACCATCAGCACCGCATCGACGCTGTCGGCGATTTCCTTGAAGCGCTTGAAGTCGATATGGCGGCTATAGGCCGATCCCCCGGCGATGATGACCTTCGGCTTTTCGGCGAGAGCGACCTCGGCCGCCATGTCGTAGTCGATCAGGTGGTCCTGCTGGCGCACGCCGTAGGCGACGGGACGGAACCACTTGCCCGATTGGTTCACGTTCTTGCCGTGCGTCAAATGGCCGCCGGCGGCCAGGTCCATGCCCATGAAGGTGTCCCCCGGGGTCATGGTCGCCATGAACACCGCTTGGTTCGCCTGGCTGCCCGAGTGCGGCTGCACGTTGGCGAACTCGCAGCCGAAGATTTCCTTGGCGCGGGCGATGGCGATTTCCTCGGCCACGTCCACGACCTCGCAGCCGCCGTAGTAGCGCTTACCGGGGTAGCCCTCGGCATATTTGTTCGTCAAAACAGAGCCTTGCGCCTCCATGACGGCGCGCGAGACGATGTTTTCGGAGGCGATCAGCTCGATCTGATCCTGCTGGCGCTTGAGCTCGCCGGAAAGGACCGCCGCGATTTCCTTGTCGGTGTCGGCGACGCCGGACGTGAAGAATGCGTCGGCGGGGGTCTGGGGGTGGACGGTCATGCTGGGGCCTTTCGGGAACTTGCGGAAGCGATTGGGAGAAGAGCGCTTCGTTGCGCGCTCTTTAACGCCATCGGCCTTCCGGGCCAACGGCATGGAACGATCTTCAGCCTACGACGTTGAACCGCGCACGGAGGCGCACGCGCTCGCGTGACGCCCGTTTTTGTTGTCGCGTCGTCAGGGGGTCCTGAATGAGTATAGAAGCCGAGCCCGAGGGCCGTTCGGGCGAGGAGCTGATGCGGCTTGGCGCCGATATCGTCGCCGCCTACGTAAGCCGTAACCCCGTCGCTGCCGATGCGGTTCCGGAGATCATCAGATCGGTCTACGGGGCTCTCGAGGGCCTCAGCAAAACCACTGTGGCGGTCCAGGAGGAGCGCCCGAAGCCGGCGGTGCCGATCAGCCGTTCGGTGCAGCACGACTTCATCGTCTGCCTCGAAGACGGCAAGAAGCTGAAGATGCTGAAGCGCTATCTGCGCTCGCGCTATGACATGAGCCCCGAGGACTATCGTCGTCGGTGGGGTCTGCCGCCGGATTATCCGATGGTGGCGCCGGCTTACGCAGCGCGTCGTTCCGACTTCGCCAAGAAGATCGGATTGGGCCGAGGCGTTCGCCGCGGCAAGTGAGGTGTGCGGCTTGGCCGCTTCCTGAAAATCAGCGAACCCGTGAGGTCTCCGCTAAGGGCTGGGATTTCGCGGGTATGCGCTTGTTTCGGCGAAGGCGCAACCTTCGCCGAAAACATCCCCGCGCCCCAGCGCGATCAGGCGGCTTGGCCGCCCACCCGCGCGATGTTGCAGTGGACCCACAGCTTTTCGAGCGCCTCGGCCAGGGAATCCATCATCTCGTCCGTATGAGCCGGTGACGGCGTGAAGCGCAGGCGCTCAGTGCCGCGCGGCACGGTCGGATAGTTGATCGGCTGCACGTAGATCCCGTAGTCGCTGAGCAGAATGTCCGAGATCATCTTGCAGTGAACGGGGTCGCCAACCAGCACCGGCACGATGTGGCTGACCGACGGCATGACCGGCAGGCCGGCCCGCGCCAGGCGCGCTTTCAGGGCGGCCGCGCGCTCTTGGTGAGCGACGCGGACTTCGTCGTGTTCCTTGAGGTAGCGGATCGAGGCCACCGCGCCCGCGGCCAGGGACGGCGGCAGCGAGGTCGTGAAGATGAAGCCGTCGGCGTAGCTGCGGATAGCGTCGACGATCATGGCGTCGGCCGCGATATAGCCGCCCATCACGCCGAAAGCCTTGCCCAGCGTGCCCTCGATGATGTCGATCTCGGACATCATGCCGTCGCGCTCGGCGACGCCCGCCCCACGGGGGCCGTACATGCCGACCGCGTGGACCTCGTCCAGATAGGTCATGGCGCCGTACTTCCTCGCCAGGGCCACGGTGCCCTTCATGTCCGCGATGTCGCCGTCCATCGAGTAGACGCTTTCGAAGGCGATCACCTTCGGCGCATCCGCGGGGGCGGCGGCCAGCAGTTCCTCGAGATGCGCAAGGTCGTTGTGGCGGAACACCCGGCGCTGCTCGCGCTTGCCGGCCCGGATGCCCGAGATCATCGAATTGTGGTTCAACTCGTCGGAGAAGATGATCAGGCCCGGAAGGATCTTGTAGAGGGTCGAGAGCGACGCCTCGTTGGACACATAGCCCGAGGTGAACAGCAGCGCCGATTCCTTGCCGTGCAGATCGGCGAGTTCACGCTCCAGTTCAACGTGATAGGCGGTCGTGCCGGAAATGTTGCGGGTGCCGCCCGAGCCGGCGCCGGCTTCCTCGATCGCCGTGTGCATGGCGTCGAGCACGATCGGATTCTGGCCCTGGCCGAGATAGTCGTTCGAGCACCAGACCACCACGTCCGACTGCGTGCCGTCCGCCTGCGTCCAGGTGGCGCGCGGAAACTCGCCGCGATGGCGCTTCAGATCCGCGAACACCCGGTAACGGCCTTCCGAACGAATCTGCTCGAGGGCGGTGCGGAAGGCGCTCTTGTAATCCATCGACCTTGAATACCGCCCCAGACGCTCGACGATCGCGCGGCCGCGGCGGTCCCCTTGATTATGGCGGGCTTATCGCGCCGCCCGTTCTGATTGTCCACAATTCGTCATGGACAGATAATTAGAATTCGTAAGCGCTCGATCAGGCTTGGTGATCAGCCGCCCAGCTCATTCAAGCGGCCGCGAAGCATCTGTAGAATTCCGGAAAAGTCCTTAGAGCCGTAACCAAGACGGTCAAATAGGGCAAAAAGCCCTTCCGCCTGTGCTCCCATCGGCGCGGCGGCGCCGGCTGCGGCGGCCGCCTGCTGGGCCAGTTTCAGGTCTTTCAGCATCATCGCCGTGGCGAATCCGCCCTCGTAGCCGCGATTGGACGGCGCGTTCTCCACAGGCCCGGGCCAGGGATAATAGCTTGTGATCGACCAGCATTGACCCGACGACTTCGAGGCGATCTCGAAGAAGCGCTCCGGATCGAGCCCCAGCTTCTCGGCCATCGCGATCGCCTCGCATACCCCGATCATAGAGACACCCAGGACCATGTTGTTGCAGATCTTGGCCGCCTGGCCAGCGCCGTGGTCGCCCGCGCGGATCACGGCCCGGGCCATTGGACCGATGGCGGTCTCGACCTCGGCGAAGTCGGCTTCGTCGCAGCCGACCATGAAGGCCAGCGTTCCGGCGTCGGCGGCGGCGGTTCCGCCCGAGACCGGGGCGTCGGCGAAACGGAAGCCCTGCCCCCTCGCCTGCTCGGCCACCGCCCTGGCGCTCTCGACATCGATGGTCGAGCAGTCGATCAGCAACGCGCTCTTCGGGGCGTTGGGCAGGACCTGCTCGGCATAGACCTGCCGCACGTGCGGGCCGGCCGGCAACATGGTGATCACGGCGTCTACGTCGCGGACGGCGTCGGCGACGCTGGCGGCGGGCGCGCAGCCCGCCGCCTTTGCTCGGTCGAGGGCCGCCTGGGAAAGATCGAAGGCCAGCACCTCATGACCCGCCTTCGCCTGGTTGGCGGCCATGCCGCCGCCCATGTTTCCCAGGCCGATGAACCCGATACGCATGAAGGCTCCTAGCTAGGCTTCTGGAACTTGTAGACGAACTGGTCAGTCTTGCCGCGGATGGACGGATCGAAGACGCTGGCGGTCTTGGGATCAGCTGGGTTTCGCACAGTGTTGTTTTCGCTGACGAACTTGAAGCCGGCGGCCTCCACTTCGCGCTTCACCACGGCTGGGTCGATCCGGTGCAGCGTGTCCGCCGTCTCGATCGGCGCGCCGGGCACGGCGGCATGGTCGATGATCAGCAGCACCCCGCCGGGCTTCAGGGCGTCGTAGAGCCCCTTGTTGACCGCGGCCACGTCCAGGTTCAGGCGCCTCAAGTGAAAGTCGTGATAGTTCTGAGCCGTGAAGATCAGGTCCACCGGCTCGGGAAGGCCCAAGGCGCCGGGCCTCATGGCGACGGCTTCGACATTGCCCTTGGCGGCGGCCTTGGCCTTTTCCAGGTCGGCGGCGGGCACGCCGGCATAGACCTTGCCGGCCGGCCCGACAGCCGCGCTGAGCAAGCGGGTGAAATAGCCGCCGCCCGGGATCAGTTCGCTGACCTTGTCGCCGGGCTTCACGCCGGCAAACTCCAGCATTTCCGCGGGCTTACGCGCCGCATCCCGCGCCTTGTCGGCGTCGGTGCGGTCGGTCGAGGCGACCGCGGCGGCGATGTTGGGGGGCGGCGCAGCCTGGGCGCCCGATACGCTAAGCAACAGAGCCGCGCTTGCGGCCATCCACAACGTGCGCGTCATCGCTTTTTTCCTCCAGCGGCGGCTCTGCGGCCCCCGTGAGGCTTCAGCCTAGCGGGGTCCACTCCTCGTTGGAAGGAAGCGGCGCGAAAATCCCGTCGAGCAAGGTCTCGCTGACGCCCTCGGGCGTCGGCGGGTTCCAGCGAGGCGCGTTGTCCTTGTCGACGATGACCGCGCGGACCCCCTCCAGGAAATCGTGCCGCTGCACCACACGGGCGCCGATGCGATATTCCATCGTCATGTTTTCCGCCAATGTCTCCATCTTCCCGCCGAGACGGAGCTGACGAAGCGCCACCTTCATCGTCTGAGGCGATTTCGTCGCCATCACCTTGAGCTGCTCGGAGGCCCATTCGGTCCGCGCAGCCTTCAGGCCCGCGATGATCGCCTCCAGACTGTCGGGAGCGAAGAGCCGGTCGATCTCATCCTGGTGGGCGGCGAGCGGCGGACGCCCGGCGTCGGCTTCGTAGTCGACCAGCAATCCTTCGATGTTGTCGGGGTCGGCGACGACCGCTGCCTTGAGGTCGGCGATCCTGGCGCTTTCCACATAGTCGGTGGCGATCCCGGCCAGCTCGCAATCGGCTGCCTTGATCCGCGCGCCGGTGAGCGCCAGCCAGGTTCCGATGTGGCCCGGCATCCGCGGCAGGAACCACCCTCCGCCGACATCCGGGAAGAGGCCGATACCGGTCTCGGGCATGGCGAAGGTCGTCCGCTCGGTGGCGATGCGATAGCGGGAGGGCATGGCGAGCCCGACGCCGCCGCCCATGGTCACGCCATCCATCACGGCGACAACCGGCTTGGCGTATTCGAACAGCAGGTGGTTCAGACGGTACTCTACGAAGAAGAACTCGCGGGCGGCCGAGCCGTCGCCGGCGCCGCTCTCGGCCAGCATGCGGATGTCGCCGCCGGCGCAGAACCCGCGCTCACCGGAATGATCCAGCAGCACAAGCTTCACCGACGGGTCCTCACGCCAGGCCAGCAGCGCGTCGGTCATCGCCTGGCACATGGCGGTCGTCAGCGCATGCAACGCCTGGGGCCGGTTCAGCGTGATGCGGCCGACCTGGCCCTCGATACGCGTCAGAACCTCATCGGTCATTGGCGGAACATCTCCCGGGCGATGATCACCCGCATGATCTCGTTGGTCCCCTCGAGGATCTGATGGACCCGCAGGTCGCGGACGACGCGCTCGAGGGGATAGTCCTTCAGATAGCCGTATCCGCCATGCAGTTGCAGCGCCTGATTCGCCACTTCGAAACCGGCGTCGGTCGCGAAGCGCTTGGCCATGGCGCAGTACTTGGTCGCCGACGGATCACGATTGTCGAGGGCGTGGGCGGCCCGCCGCACCATCAGCCGCGCGGCCTCCAACTCGGTCGCCATGTCGGCGATCTTGAACTGCAGGGCCTGGAAGTCGGCGAGCTGCCGCCCGAACTGCTTGCGCTCGGTCATGTAGGCCTGGGCAGTGTCGAGGGCGAAGGCCGCTCCGCCCAGGGAACACGAGGCGATGTTCAGCCGCCCGCCGTCCAGCCCCATCATGGCGAAGCGGAAGCCCTCCCCTTCCCCGCCGATGCGGTTCTCGACCGGGACACGGACGTTGTCGAAATTGACCTGGGCGGTGGGCTGGGCGTTCCAGCCCATCTTCCGCTCCTGGGCGCCGAAGGAGAGGCCCGGCGTTCCGTTTTCCACCACGATGGCCGAGACGCCCTTGGGGCCTTCCGGCCCGGTGCGGACCATGACCACATAGAGATCGGAGACTCCGCCGCCGGAAATGAAGGCCTTGGAGCCGTTCAGGACATAGTGGTCGCCGTCCAGGGTCGCCGTGGTGCGCAGCGCCGCCGCGTCCGAGCCGGAGCCCGGTTCGGTCAGGCAGTAGGAAGCCACCAGTTCCATGGTCGTCAGCCGCGGCAGGAAGCGCTTGCGCAGTTCGTCCGAACCGAACCGGTCGATCATCCACGAGGCCATGTTGTGGATGGTCAGGTAGGCCGCTGTCGCGACATCGCCGTAGCTCAGGGCCTCGAAGACGATGGAGGCGTCCAGGCGCGAGAGCCCCGAACCGCCCACGTCCTCGCCGATATAGATGCCGGCAAAGCCCAGTTCGGCGGCCTTGCGCAGCACGTCGACAGGGAAGTGCTTATGCTCGTCCCATTCGGCTGACCTAGGGGCAAGTTCAGCCTCGGCGAAGGCTCTCGCCGCGTCCTGTATTGCGCGCTGATCGTCGGAGAGCGTGAAATCCATTCGCATCGACCTCGTTTTGCGGGGTGACTTGAGCAAGTCGCTCCGCTGGCGCAACCTGTCAACGATACGGGCGCCATTGGGGGGCGTCTTTGTTGAGGTCCAGTCATGGCAGTCCCGGAGGACCACGGCGGGCGCAAGGCGGAGACCGCGCGCAACGTCGCCTACATCAACTACGCCCTGCTGTTCGCCGCCGTGCTGTTCGCAGGCGTGCCGGCCGTGGCCGCCGCCGTGATCGCCTACGCGCAGCGTGACGAAGCCCCGGAGACGCTGGCCTCGCACTTCGCTTTCCAGATCCGGATATTCTGGGTCGCCTTCGCCCTGGCGATGGCCGCCGCCGCCGCGTTCCTGGGCGTCATGATCAAGATCGCTGCGGCGATGTTCGACGTCACGCGCATCGAAGGCTGGAACGCGCCGGACATCGTCCAGATCGACCTGACCCGGTTGACGCTCGATGCGCCGCTCGTGTTCCTGCTGGCGCTGACCTCGCTGTTTGCGGCCATCGGCGGCCTTTGGCTGATCTTCGCGCCCGCCTTGGGCGTGATGAGGCTTGCGTCCGGCCGGCCTATGGGCCACAGCGCGCGCTCATGAGCCTGCCCCCACTCGCCTCCTATCCCGCCCTTCGCCTCCGCCGCCTTCGCCAGGCCGACTGGATTCGCCGCCTGGTGCGCGAAAGCGTCCTCACTCCCGCCGACCTGATCTGGTCCATGGTCGTGCACGAGGGCGACGGCGAAGTCCCCGTCGCCTCCATGCCGGGCGTCTCGCGCCTTTCGGTCAAGGACTGCGCCAAGGCCGCCATCGAGGCCCGTAAGCTGGGCATTCCGGCCATCGCCATCTTTCCGCACATCGACGGCTCCAAGAAGGACGCGGCCGGCTCGCTGGCGGCCGATCCGAACGGAGTCATCGCCACCGTCGTCAAGGCGATGAAGGACGCGGCCCCCGAGGTCGGCATCATGTGCGACGTAGCCCTCGACCCCTTCACCGACCACGGCCACGACGGGATCATCGAAAACGGCAAGATCGCCAACGACCCGACCATCGAGCGCCTGGTCGAACAGGCCCTGGTCCAGGCCAAGGCCGGCTGCGACATCCTCGCCCCGTCGGACATGATGGACGGCCGCTGCGCCGCCCTGCGCTCGGCCCTTGAGGCCGAGGGCCTGCAGGACGTGATGATCATGTCCTACGCCGCCAAGTTCGCCTCGGCCTTCTACGGCCCCTATCGCGACGCCATCGGTTCCGGAAAGCTCGGCACGCTGGGCCCGTCCGACAAGAAGACCTACCAGATGGACTCGGCCAACACCGAAGAGGCCCTGCGCGAGGTGGCGCTGGACATCGCCGAGGGCGCCGACATGGTCATGGTCAAGCCGGGCATGCCCTATCTCGATATCGTCAGCCGCGTGGTCGAGGAATTCCACATGCCGACCTTCGCCTTCCAGGTGTCGGGCGAGTACGCGATGATTATGGCTGCGGCCCAGAACGGCTGGATCGACGAAGAGCGGGCGATCCTGGAAAGCCTGGGCGCCTTCAAGCGGGCCGGCGCGGCCGGGATCATCAGCTATTTCGCACCCCGGGCTGCGAGGATGCTCGGGGCGTGAAGGCCGTGGAGGTCGTCGCCGGCGTCATCCGCGACCGCGGGGGACGCGTCCTGACCGTGCGCAAGCGCGGAACCAGCGCTTTCATGCTGCCTGGCGGCAAGCGCAATCCGGGCGAGGCCGACATCGACACCCTTTCGCGCGAGCTGGGCGAGGAACTGGGCTGCGACTTGGTCAGCGCCCAGCACCTGGGGACCTTCGACGCCCCAGCCGCCAACGAGCCGGAGACCCGGGTCTACGGTTCGATCTACCTGGCGGACGTGGCCGGCGGCCTGGTCGCCCAGGCCGAGATCGAGGAACTGCTCTGGATCGAGCCCAAGTCACCGCCGAGCGTGCGCCTGGCGCCGCTGCTGGAGCGGCAGGTGTTGCCACGGCTGGCGTGAGGCGAACCGCGCTGAGAGTGTCGCGGCGGCCCCACCCATCCGTCTCTCCTTCGGAGAGGCGCCTCCCCCAGGGGGAGGATCTGAGTCATTTTTCCAGGCGGGCGATGAGGCTGGAGGTGTCCCAGCGGTTTCCGCCCATGGCCTGGACTTCGGCGTAGTAGCCGTCGACCAGGGCGGTCATGTCGAGGCGGGCGCCGTTGGACCTGGCCTCGTCGAGGACGAGCCCCAGGTCCTTGCGCATCCAGTCGACCGCGAAGCCGAAGTCGAACTTGCCATCGGCCATGGTCGGCCAGCGGTTTTCCATCTGCCAGGACTGGGCCGCGCCCTTGGAGATCGCCGCCAGCACCTCGGCCGGATCAAGGCCTGCATGCTTGGTGAAATGCAGCGCCTCGGCGAGACCCTGGACAATGCCGGCGATGCAGATCTGGTTGACCATCTTGGTGAGCTGACCCGCGCCCGGGCCGCCCATCAGGCGGCTGGCCTTGGCGAAGGCGGCCATCACCGGCTCGGCGCGGGCGTAGGCGGCCGGATCGCCGCCGCACATGATGGTGAGCTGGCCGTTCTCGGCTCCGGCCTGGCCGCCGGACACCGGAGCGTCGACGAACCAGCGGCCGGCCGCCTGCGCCAGCTCGGCCATTTCGCGAGCCACCTTGGCCGAGGTGGTCGTGTGGTCGACTACGATCCCGCCCGCGGCCATCGCCGGCAGGGTTTCCTTCACGACGCCGCGGACGTCGTTGTCATTGCCGACGCAGAGGAAGACAAGCTCGGCGTCCTTGGCCGCCTCGGCCACCGTGGCGGCCGCCCGTCCCGGGTGACTTGCGGCCCAGCGCTGGGCCTTTTCCGGACTGCGGTTGAACACCGCGACCTCATGCCCGGCCCTGGCCAGGTGGCCCGCCATGGGAAAGCCCATGACCCCAAGACCCACAAAAGCGACCTTCATGGAAACTCCTTTACACGCTCAACGCCATCTTAACGGCCGCGCTTCACCTTGACGACCAATCAGGGCCTCCGAGGTAGAACACCATGGCGATGGGCGAAGCGCCTATCCTGATCAAGAAGATCAAGAAGGCGAACGGGCACGGCCACCACGGCGGCGCCTGGAAAGTGGCCTATGCGGACTTCGTGACCGCGATGATGGCCTTCTTCCTTCTGATGTGGCTGATCAACACCACCAGTCCCGAGCAGAAGCGCGGGATCGCCGACTATTTCGCCCCCGCCAGCGTGGCCGAGTCCACGTCCGGCTCCGGCGGCATCCTTGGCGGCACGGCCCTGGGCGACGAAGGCGCGATGGGCGCCGGCTCCCAGGCGATCATCGAGGAGATGGCCCCGGAATCGCGCACGCCCAACGAGGGATCGCGCGAGGACGCCGCCAAGGAAATGGCTCCGGAAGCGTCCACCGAGGCGCTGCGCGAGGCTCTCCTCCAACGCGAGCAGGCGGCCTTCGCCTCGGCCGCGCAGTCGCTGCGCCAGGCGCTGCAGGACATGCCGGAACTGGCCGAGCTTTCGAAGAACATCCTGATCGACCAGACGCCCGAGGGGCTCCGGATCCAGCTCGTGGACCAGGAAGGCCGTTCGATGTTCGCCAACGGCTCGGCCGAGCCCAACGACCGCGCCAAGCTGCTGCTGCGGGCGGTGGCGCGGATCATCAACCAGCTTCCGAACCGCATCACCATCGCCGGCCACACCAACATGTCGACAAATGGCGCGACGGCGGACTCCGACTGGCGACTGTCGGCCGGCCGCGCTGACGCCGCCCGGCGGATCCTGCAAGGCGCCGGGGTCGATCCGGATCGCGTCTACCAGGTGTCGGGCAAGGCCAATTCCGAACCGCTCTATCCAGACGACCCAACCCTGGCGGGTAATCGACGGATAGCTATCGTGCTGTTGCGCGAGGCCCCAGTTCTGCCCCCAGGACACGGACTTCAGTAACGAGTTCGTTCGCGTGGCGTAATGGGAACTTGCGTGCAAGCTTCCCATGACGCCTAATCGCGTCAGGCGCACTGTTTTGAGAGCGGTCCGTGACGCAACACTTCCCGACGCGACAGCTCAGGTTCTTCCTGACGGCGCCAAGTCCTTGTCCCTATCTGCCCGACCGGCATGAGCGGAAGGTGTTCGCACACCTGCCCCTGTCGGAAGGCGCGATCGTCAACGACAGCCTGACCCAGGTCGGCTTCCGCCGTTCGCAAAACATCGCCTATCGCCCGGCGTGCGAAAGCTGCTCGGCCTGCGTTTCGGCGCGGATTCCGGCCAAGGACTACATCTTCTCGCGCTCCGAGCGCCGGGTGCTGTCGCGCAACGAAGACCTGGAACGCCATCTGGTCGAGGCCGAGGCGACGATGGAGCAGTTCGACCTGCTTCGCCGCTACCTGCTCACCCGGCATGCCGACGGCGGCATGGCCGAGATGACCTGGCCCGACTACGTCGCCATGGTCGAGGACACCGCGGTCCGGACGCACATCATCGAGTATCGCCAACGCTCGCAGGACGGCGGCCCGGGCGACTTGGTCGCCTGCGCCCTGGTCGACCTGATGAACGACGGGCTCAGCCTGGTCTATTCGTTCTACGACCCGACGATCACCCGTCGCAGCCTGGGCTCGTTCGTGATCCTGGACCACGTGGTGCAGGCCGCCCTGACCGAGATCCCTTACGTCTATCTCGGCTACTGGGTCCGCGGCTCGGAGAAGATGGACTACAAGATCCGCTTCTCCCCGCTGGAACTGTTGCGTCCGGAGGGCTGGTCGCTGTTTTCGGCCCGTGACCTGGCCAAGAACACCCCGAGTTCTTCCACCTAATTCGCAAGTCATCCCCAGGCCGCGAGCGCCGGCGCGTCGACCCGCGCGGCTCCGGTTGGTAGATTCAGGGGCAGTTCCACTTCGTTTGGGGCCCACCATGCGGCAGTTGCGCCTGGAGCTCAGGCGTCCGGTTTCCTTCGCCCGCGAGGAGTTCGTCACGGGCCCTTCCAACGCCCAGGCGCTCGCCGCCCTGGATGCGTGGGAAGCCTGGCCGGGCGGCGCTTTGGCCCTGATCGGTCCCGAGGGCGCGGGCAAGACCCATCTCGCCCGGGGTTGGGCGCAGACCACCCAGGCCGTGCTCGTCGATCGTTCGAACCCGGACGTTTCGGCCGTCGACGGCCGCCCGGCGCTGGTGGAAGACATCGACCGAGGGATCGACGACGAGGCGCTGTTTCACCTGATCAACATCGCCGGGCGGTCGGGCAGCCGGCTGCTGCTCACCGCACGCACCCCGCCGACCGCGTGGCGCGCCGCCCTGCCCGACCTGCGCTCGCGCCTCAACGCCCTGTTCGTCGCCGAGATCGAGGAGCCGGACGACGAAGTTCTCGAAGGCGCGCTGAGAACATTCTTCCGTGAGCGGAGCATTCGCCCGCCGGAGGATGTCTTCCCCTACCTGCTCCGGCGCATGGAGCGGTCCATTCCCTGCGCCCGCGAAATCGTGAAGCAGCTCGACGAAGCCGCCGACCATGAACGGCGACCGATTTCCAGGCTGCTGGCGCGACAGATTCTTGAAGATAGTGTGGAGACTCTTGACCTTTTCGAGGGATGACTTGCACGCTTTCCGGGGCTGGTTCAGAACCAATCCATGCCGAACGATGCTCAGTCCATGACCTACGCGGCCCCCCGACCTCGACCTGACGACACCCATCCGCTTGCGCTCGACCCCGAGCTGGCCGCATCGCCCGAACGGTTCTTCAATCGCGAGCTTTCCTGGCTGGCCTTCAACGAGCGGGTGCTCGACGAGAGCAAGAACCCGCGCCATCCGCTGCTCGAGCGCCTGCGCTTCCTGTCGATCTCGGCCAACAACCTCGACGAATTCTACATGGTGCGGGTGGCGGGCCTGAAAGCCCAGGCTCGCGAAGGCGTCCGCACGGTGTCGCAGGACGGCCTGACCGCCGCCGAGCAACTCCTGCGGGTCAACGCCGAGGCCGCCAACCTGATGGCCGACCAGCAGTCCGAATGGCGCCGGCTGCGCCAGGAACTGGCCAAGGAAGGCCTCGCGGTCGTCATGTCCGACGAGGTCACGACCGCCGAGAAACAGGCGCTGGAGACGACCTTCCTGTCGCGGGTGTTCCCGGTGCTGACCCCGCTGGCCATCGACCCGGCGCATCCCTTCCCCTTCATCCCGAACCTGGCCTTCTCGATCGTCCTGAAGCTGAAGGGGCTGGTCGACGGGCGGCTGCTCTACGCCCTGGTGCCGATCCCGGCCCAGGTCGCGCGCTTCTGGGAGCTGCCGGCCCCGCCCTCGCGCCGCAAGCGGCCAGAGCGGCGGTTCATCAGCCTGGAGAGCCTGACCGCCCTGTTCATGGACCACCTCTTCCCCGACTCCGAGGTCGAGGCGATGGGCGTGATCCGCCTGATCCGCGACAGCGACGTCGAGATCGAGGAAGAGGCCGAGGACCTGGTCCGCGAATTCGAGGAGCGGCTCAAGCAGCGCCGGCTCGGATCGGTGGTGCGCGTCGAGATCGAGGCGGCCATGCCGGTCGAACTGCGCAACTTCATCGTCGAGAACCTGCACGCCAAGCGCGAAGACATCATCCTCATCGACGGCCTGCTCGGTCTGGACGAACTCTCGCAGCTCATTCCGTCGAACCGGCCGGACCTGAAGTTCAAGCCGTTCGAGACCCGCTTCCCCGAACGAATCCGCGATTATGGCGGGGACTGCTTCGCCGCCATCCGCGCCAAGGACATCCTGGTCCACCATCCGTTCGAAAGCTTCGACGTGGTGATCCAGTTCATCCGCCAGGCTGCGCGCGATCCCAACGTCCTGGCGATCAAGCAGACGCTCTATCGGACGTCCTCGGACAGCCCGATCGTCGCCGCGCTCATCGAGGCGGCCGAGAACGGCAAGAACGTCACGGCCCTGGTGGAGATCAAGGCCCGCTTCGACGAGGAAGCGAACCTCAAGTGGGCCCGCGACCTGGAACGGGCGGGCGTCCACGTCGTCTTCGGCTTCGTGGAGTACAAGACCCACGCCAAGCTCTCGATGGTGGTCCGCCGCGAGGGCGACCAGCTCCGCACCTACTGCCACTTCGGCACCGGCAACTATCACCCGGTCACCGCGCGCATCTATACCGACCTGTCGCTGTTCACCTGCGATCCGGCGCTGGGCCGGGACTCGGCCAAGCTGTTCAACTTCATCACCGGCTATGCGCGGCCCGAGGGGCTGGAAAAGCTTTCGCCCTCGCCCCTGACGATGAAGACCGACCTGCTGAGCTTCATCAGCCGCGAGGTGCAGGCCGCCCGCGAGGGGCGTCCGGCGGGCATCTGGGCCAAGCTGAACTCGTTGGTCGATCCGGTGATCATCGACGCGCTCTACGAGGCCAGCCAGGCCGGGGTGCCGATCGAACTGGTCATCCGCGGCATCTGCTGCCTGCGTCCTGGCGTTCCCGGCCTCTCGGAGAACATCCGGGTCAAGTCGATCGTCGGCCGCTTCCTGGAGCACGCCCGCATCGTGGCCTTCGCCAACGGCGCGCCAATGCCCTCGCCGGAGAATCGGCTGTTCATCTCCTCGGCCGACTGGATGCCCCGCAACCTGGACCGGCGGGTTGAGTGCCTGACACCTGTCGAGAACCCGACAGTGCACCAGCAGGTCCTGCAGCAGATCATGGTCGCCAACCTGAAGGACGAAGCTCAAAGCTGGACGCTGGACGGCGACGGCCGCTATACCCGCGATCCATCATGGGACCACCCGGGCGCCTTCTCTGCGCACGAGTACTTCATGACCAATCCCAGCCTGTCGGGCCGGGGCCAAAGGGTGAAGGACATGCCGCGCGCAATCGATCATGTGGCCTCGCGCGGATAGCCGCCTCTCGCGGGACGAGCCCGCCGCGCAGCAAGACCCCGGCTTCCGCCAGGCCGCCGTCATCGACGTCGGCTCCAACTCCGTCCGCCTGGTCATCTACCGGCTGGAAGGCCGGGCGATCTGGACGATCTTCAACGAAAAGGCGCTGGCCGGCCTAGGCCGTGACCTGCCGAGGACCGGGCGGCTTTCGCCCGAGGGCGTGGAGACCGCGCTGGCCGCCCTGCGCCGCTTCCGCGCCACCCTGACCGGCTGGGACCGGGCAGAGATCTTCGCGGTCGCCACCGCCGCCGTGCGCGAAGCGGCCGACGGTCCCGACTTTCTCGCCCGCGTCGAAATGGAGACCGGCATCCGGCTGCGGGTGCTGTCTGGCGCAGAGGAGGCGCGCTACGCCGCCCTGGGGGTCATCGCCGGGCAGCCGGACGCCGCCGGCGTGGTCGGAGACCTGGGCGGATCCAGCCTGGAACTAGTCCACCTCGATCCCAGCGCCCCACCGGACGGGATCACCCTGGCGCTGGGGCCATTCGCCCTTGGCGCGCCCCAGGCCCTCGACATCGACAAGGTGCGCAGGCTCATCGATCAGCGCATCGAGGCGGCCGCCCTGCGGTTCCGGACGCGCGAATTCCATGCGGTCGGGGGCGCCTGGCGCAACCTCGCCCTGCTGCACATGGAGATGGCCGACTATCCGCTGAAGGTGGCCCACCAGTACGAGATGAACCGCTCGGACGCCTTGGACGTCGCCCGCTTCGTGGCGCGCCAGTCGAAGGGCAGCCTGGAACGCATCCAGGGGCTCTCCAAGAAGCGCTTTGACACCCTGCCCTACTCGGCCCTGGTCCTGGACGCGCTGATCGAGCGCCTGGGCATCGAGCGGCTGGTGATCTCCGCCTACGGCCTTCGCGAGGGCCTGCTGCTGGAATCCATGTCGCCGGAGGAGTCCGCGCGCGATCCCCTGATCGAGGGATGCGAGGCCCTGACTACGGTCCGCGGCCTGTCGGCCGACCTGGGCCCGGCGCTCCACGCCTGGCTGGCGCCGGCTTTCGACCAACTCCCACCGGTGTTCGGCGCCCGCGAACCCGTATTGACCGCAGCGGCCTGTCGCCTGGCCGATCTCGGCGCACGCCTACATCCCGACCATCGCGGCGAACTGGCCTTCGAGCAGGTGCTTCGAGCGCCGCTTGCGGGCATGAACCACCCCGAGCGGGCCTTCCTGGCCAGCGCCGCCTTCGCCCGGCATTCCTCCGCCCCGACCACGCCGAACATGACAACGGTCGGCAAGGTGCTGTCCGCCGACCGACGCCAGCGCGCCCGCGCCCTGGGGACGGCCATCCGCCTGGGCTGCGACCTGTCGGGGCGCAATGCGGCCCTGCTGGACCGCTGCAGCCTGGCGATCGATGGCGACCGGCTGGTGCTCACCCCGCAAGCCGGCTGGGGCGATATCCTGCTGGGCGAGCAAACGGCAAAGCGGGCGCAGACGCTCGCCCAGTCCCTACGCCTCAAGTTGCTGCTCGCCTAAGAATCGCAGCGCCGACCAGCGACACGAATTCGTCACGGCTGCTTCATGGCGCGGTGATCAACGCCGCCGATGAGTACGCCGGTCAAATCACCGGGGCGGCCTCGGCCGCACCCATGCAGAAGCGAACGGAACAGGCGTCGATGAGCGTGAGTAGTGTGATGAGTTATCGGCGCGTGTTGAAGGCCCTGATGCTGGCCGGGGCGGTCTGCGCCGCAGCGGCCCCCGCCCATGCGGCGGAGCGGGCCAAGAACGTGATCCTCTTCGTGGGCGACGGGATGGGCGTCTCCACCCTCACGGCCGCCCGCATCTACGAGGCGCAGCAGCGCGGCGCGGACGGCGCCTCGAACCTGCTCTCGTTCGAGCATTTTCCGGACCTGGCGCTGGTGCGCACCTATTCGGCCAACAGCCTGGTCACAGATTCCGCCAACGGCGCCTCGGCGCTGCTGACCGGTCATCGCACGATCAACGGCGCGCTGGGCGTCACCGACCAGATCCGCGCGGGCGACTGCGCCTCGGCCAAGGGCCAGGCCGTGCCGACCCTTGCGGAACTGGCCAAGAAGCAGGGCCGCTCGACGGGCGTGGTCTCCACCGCGGAGATCACCGACGCCACCCCGGCCTCGCTCTACGCCCACACGCCGTCGCGGCGCTGGCAATCCGACAGCGATCTGCCCCCCGCAGCCAAGGACGCCGGCTGCGTCGACATCGCCCGCCAAATGCTGGACATCCCGAAGGCGCAGCAGCTCGACGTCATGCTCGGCGGCGGCCGCGAGGCCTTCAAGCCCGAAGGGCGCCAAGACGCGCGCGACCTTGTCGCCGAGTGGCGCAAGGCGACCGGCGGCGCCTATGTCGAGACCGGGTCGGCCCTGGCGGCCCTTCCGGGCGACCAGCCGCGCGTGCTGGGCCTGTTCGCCAAGGGCAACATGCTTCGTGAGAGCCAGCGTCTGGCCGCCAAGGCCGACGCTCCGACCCTGACGGCCATGACCACCAAGGCCATCGAGCTGCTTTCCCACAATCCGAAGGGCTATTTCCTGGTCGTCGAAGGCGCGCTGATCGACAAGTCGCACCACGCCAACCTGGCCGGCGACGCGCTGAACGAGACCGTGGAGTTCTCCAAGGCCATCGCCGCGGCAGCCGCCCTGACCGATCCGAAGGACACCCTGATCATCGTCACCGCCGACCACAGCCACGGCCTGACCATCAGCGGCGGCGCGCGGGAAACCTCGGTCCTCGGCGTGCTGCCCGGCAATGACGAAGACCCGGCCGTGGCGCTCGACGGCAAGGCGATCCCGATCTTGATGTACGCCACGGGTCCGGGCGGCCCGGCCAAGGGCGAGCCCCGCGCAAATCCCGATCCGGCGAACATGAGACAGGTCGCCCAGGCCGCCGTTCCCCTGCCCAGCGCCGCCCATACCGGTGAGGATGTCGCCGCCTACGCCCGCGGCCCGAACGCTTCGGCGATCCGCGGCCTGATGGACCAGCCGGCCGTCAATCAGGTGATGCACGACGCGCTCGGCCTCTAGGCTCTCTCCCAGCCCCCTCGACCTGCCGCGAGGGGGCTACCGCCCATGGCTTGGATCGAGCTGGCTCCATCGTTCAGATCGTCATCCCCGCCCGCCCGAGCGTGCGTGGATTGGGCGCGGCAGATCTGCTGCAACGAGGGGCCATGGCCGTGGCCCATACCCCAAGCTAGAATGCGCTCAATAAAGAGCGAATCCCTAGGGGGGAACGACCATGTCCGTCACGCGAAAGCGTCTGCTTGCCCTATTGCTCGCCTCGGTCGCCTTGGGCGCGAGCCCGTCCTGGGCGGAAGTCTCGATCGCCCCGCCGGCGTCGGTCGGCGTCTCGTCCACGGGACTTGAAGCCCTCAACAAGACCTTCCACGGCCTAGTGGACGAGGGCCGTCTGGCCGGCGTCGCCACCCTTCTCGCGCGCCACGGCAAGGTCGTGCATTTCGACGCCTACGGCGTGCAGGACGTGAACACCAAGGCCCCGCTCCACCGCGACACCATCTTCCGCATCGCATCCATGACCAAGCCGGTGACCGGCGTCGCCATGATGATCCTCTACGAGGAAGGCAAGTGGAAGCTGGACGACCCTGTCGCCAAATACGTGCCGGAGTTCGCGAACCTCAAGGTCAAGGGACCGGATGGAACGCTGGTCGCGCAGGACCATCCCATGACCATGCGCGAGCTGATGAGCCATACGGCCGGGTTCGATGTCTCCGCCGGATACGCGCCAGACGTCACCAATCGCGACGAGCCGCTGCAGGCGATGATCGACAAGCTCGGCAAGCTACCGCTCGCCACCCAGCCGGGAACCGACTGGCGCTATGGCCCCAGCGTGAACATCCAGGGGCACATCATCGAGAAGCTGTCGGGCCAACCGCTCGACCAGTTCTTCGAGCAGCGCATCTTCAACCCGCTGAAGATGGCGGACACCGGCTTTTCCGTTCCGGCGGCCGAGCTGCCGCGCGTCACCTCGGTCCATACCTATGACGCCCAGAAGAAGCTCATCGCAACGCCAAGCGTCAACGATCCGTCGGTGAAGCCGGCCTTCCTGTCCGGATCGGGCGGACTGCTCTCGACGACCGAGGACTACTGGCGCTTCAGCCAGATGCTGCTGAACGGCGGAGAGTTGGACGGGACGCGGATACTGAAGCCCGAGACTATCAAGCTGATGCGCCAGAACGTCCTGAAGGACGGGGTGCTGGTGGACCTCTACGGCCCAAGCCAGCAGGGGATCGGCTTTGGCATGGATGTCGCCGTCGTCCTCGATCCGGCCAAGGCCACGACCCCGCAGGGCAAGGACAGCTTTTACTGGGGAGGCGCGTTCGGCACCTGGTTCTGGATCGACCCGACCAACGACCTAGTCTTCATCGGCATGATTCAGAACCTCAACGGCTCGGTTCCCGGCCGCGACACGCCGGAGGTTCGGTCCATCTCCTATCCGCTGGTCTACGACGCACTCACCGACGTGAAGTAGCCAACGGCAAGAAGGCGGCGCTGCGGTCACCCACGGCGTCGCCTCCATCCAGGTCATGGGACCTGATGCCGGAAGGTCGTTGACGGTTCGGGCGGCGAGATCGCTCTGGCCGGCCTGGTCGTCGCCGTGGTTCCGAGAGGCGCCGGCCTTGGGTCGCCCCTTGGCCTGACGTCTCCTGGAGCCTTCTGCCCGCTTCCGCTCCGGGGGCTCCCCGGCTCGCCGCGCTGCGTTTCCCTTCGACGGGTTCAGGCTCGCGCCGATCCGAACCGCTGGCAAGGATCAAGCACGACCGGAATATCCGCGTTCGGTGGATAATCGGTGCGCAACCGACTTGAAGAACATCGCTACGCCAACCGCCGCAAGCCGTTCAACTTATCCACAAGTTCCTCACACCGGCCAGGTCGGCAGGCGCAGGTTGGCGGCCAGGTAGTCGATCACCGCCCGCACCCGCGCCGGCAGACGCCCGCCCTGGCCGAGAAACACGGCGTGGACCTCGAGCTTGTCGCCGGGATGGAACTCTTCCAGCACCGGCACGAGCCGCCCGGCTTCCAGGTCCGCCGCGGCCGAGAACACGCTGAGCCGGGCGAGCCCGGCTCCTTCCACCGCCAGTCGACGCAGGCTTTCCCCGTCGCTCACCTGTACGCCGCCGACGCCCGGCAGATAGACGATCTCCCCGTCGGCATTGCGGAACGGCCAGTTGCGGACGCTGCGGGCGAAGGTGAAGTCCATCTGGTGATGGCCAGCCAGATCCTCCAACCTGGTCGGGGTTCCACGGCGCGCCAGGTAGTCGGGCGAAGCCACGACGATCGTGCGGCTTTCGCCCAGCTTGCGCGCCGTCAAGTTCGAGGATCGCAACGGCCCGACCCGGACGGCGATATCGGCGCGCTCCTCCAGCAGGTCCACTACCTGGTCGGTCAGGACGATGTCGAGGGTGACGTCCGGATGCTGGGCCAGGAACCCCGGAACCAGCGGCAGCAGCAGGTTGCGGCCCAGGTCCACGACGCTGTTCACCCTGACCCGCCCGCGCGGAGCCGCGCCCGCCAGCACTTCGCGCTCGGCCTCCTCGATGTCGGCCAGCACCTGGACGCTGCGGGCGTAGAAGCCCGCGCCCTCGGGGGTGAGCTGCAACTTGCGGGTCGAGCGGTTGAGCAACCTGGCGCCCAGGCGCGCCTCAAGCCTGGTCATGAGCTTGCTGACTGCGGACGGGGTCAGCCGCAGAGCCCGCGCCGCAGCCGACAGCCCGCCGGTCTCCACGACCCGAACGAAGACCTCCATCTCGGTCGAACGGTTGATCTCCGGCCTAGACATTGAGTTCAGCTCATAAGTGATGTGCCTTCATGCACTCTACTTCATAGGCTTGAACGGCTCCATCTAGCGCAGGCTCGCCCCACGCCCTTGGAGAAAGCCGTGCCTATCGCCCTCTATGCCCTCACCGCCGGAGCCTTCGGCATCGGCGTTACCGAATTCGTGATCATGGGCCTGCTGTTGCAGGTGTCGGGGGATCTCGGGGTCTCGATCCCCGCCGCGGGCCTGCTGATCACCGGATACGCGCTGGGCGTCTTCGCCGGCGCGCCCTTGCTCACCATCGCCACCCGCCGACTGCCGCGGAAAACGACGCTCATCGCCCTGATGGCGATCTTCACCATCGGCAACCTCGCCTGCGCCCTGGCGCCGAACTACGAGGTCCTGATGATCGCGCGGGTGATCACCGCACTGGCGCACGGCACCTTCTTCGGCGTGGGATCGGTGGTCGCAGCCGGGCTTGTCACGCCCGAGCGCCGGGCCTCGGCCATCGCCCTGATGTTCACCGGCCTGACCGCCGCGACCCTGGTGGGCGTTCCGTTCGGCGCCTGGCTGGGCGAATCCTTCGGCTGGCGCTCGACCTTCTGGGCGGTGGGCGGCATCGGCGTCTTCGCCGCCGCCGTGCTGGTGCTCTTCGTCCCCCGGGCCGAGCAGCCGGTCGAGGCCGGCTCGCTGGCCGAGGAGTTGTCGGTCCTGCGCCGGCCGCAGGTGCTGCTGGGCCTCCTGATGACCGTGCTGGGCTTTGGCGGGGTGTTCGCCGTCTTCACCTATATCCAGCCGATCCTGACCCAGATCACCGGCTTTCCGATCGCCGCGGTCTCGCCCATCCTGCTGGTGTTCGGCGGCGGCCTGGTCGCCGGCAACTTCCTGGGCGGCAAGGCGGCCGACCGCGCCCTGACCCCGGCCCTGTTCGGCACGCTCGGGGCGCTGACCATGGTCATGCTGGCCATGACCTTCATCCTGGATAACAAGCCCGCCGCGGTCGTCTTCACCGGCCTGCTCGGCGCCGCGGCCTTCGCCGGCCAGGGTGTCGTGATGGAAACGCTGGCGCTGGCCGAGACGCGGGGCTAT
>LNAP01000112.1_pt1 | contig 82280 bp, 68 predicted proteins | sample 602601 | NCBI WGS metagenome assembly LNAP01 (sample SAMN02440304, study PRJNA202911) | soil metagenome | biome: Subtropical and temperate rainforests or woodlands; isolation source: soil samples (1 kg each in a 20% v/v slurry with milli Q water) were... ...
GCGGGCTACGGTCTCTGCCCCGCGCGCACCTTCAACGCTAGACGCACTCCCCGTTTGCTGCGCGACAGCGCGGCGTCCGGACGACGAGGGATCTCCTACGGGTCACAGTCTCCCGTGAATGCTTAAACGCTACCGTCTCCCAGCTCCACCAGCACCGTCCCTTCGCTGACCATCTCGCCTTCATTGCAATGCAGCGCCGACACCACGCCCGCATGGGTGGCGCGGATGCTGTGTTCCATCTTCATGGCCTCCAGCACCACCAGTTGCGTGCCGGCCTCAACGCGCTCACCCACTTGCACCAGAACCCGAACGATGCTGCCGTTCATGGGCGCAGTCAGGCCGCCTTGGGGGCCGTGGCTGGATGCTGCCTCGGCTATGGGGTCCAGACGCTTGATGGCGTGCACTTCGCCCTGCCATTGCAGATACAACGTGTCGCTGCGGCGCAAAGCCAGATGCTTGCGGGTTATACCGTCAGCGACGACTCGCAATTGCTCCGTAATCCGCGGCGCGAGGGATGCACCGCTATTGCGCAACTTGATGACATGCTGCTGGCCATTGCAGCTCAGGTGCAGGTCAACTTCGCTGGGTAACCCCAGGCGCAGCCCGTTGTTGGCGGCCCAGGGAGAATGAGCATCATCCCTATTGATCCGAGCCGTCGCGCTCTGGCTGAACGCCTCGGCAGCGATCTGCCAGAACTCGGCGGACAATTCGGCGGGAGCGGGCAATAGCTGCGCCTGATAGCGCGGGATGAAATCGGTATCCAGCTCGGCCGCTGCGAAGGCCGGATGGCCGACAATGCGCCGCAGGAAGGGCAGGTTAGTCTTGACGCCGCCGACTACGAATTCATCGAGCATGGACAGCAGCCGCAAGCGCGCTTCTTCACGGGTTTCGCCCCAGGCGATCAGCTTGGCGAGCATCGGGTCGTAGAATGGCGAAACGCTGTCGCCTTCGCTGACGCCGCTGTCGACCCGTTTGCCATGACCCAGTGCGCATTCTTGGTACAACTCCAGCGTACCGGTCGAGGGCAGGAAGTCGTGGTCGGGGTCTTCAGCGTAGAGGCGAACCTCAATCGAATGGCCGCAACGGATTACGGTTTCCTGGGCGTCGCGCAGCGGCTCGCCTTGAGCAATCCGGATCTGCCATTCCACCAGATCCACGCCGGTAATCAGCTCAGTGACCGGGTGCTCGACTTGCAGGCGCGTGTTCATCTCCATGAAGAAGAATTCGCCTCGGGAATCCAGTAGGAACTCCACTGTCCCCGCGCCGACGTAACCAATGGTTTGCGCAGCCCGAACAGCGGCTTCGCCCATGGTCTGGCGCAGTTGCGCGCTGAGGCCTGGCGCCGGTGCTTCTTCGACGACTTTCTGGTGACGCCGTTGAATCGAGCAGTCGCGATCATGCAGATAAATGCAGTGACCCTGCTGATCGGCGAACACCTGTATTTCCACATGACGCGGTTTGAGCAGGTATTTCTCCACCAGCATGCGTGAGTCGCCGAAGGACGCCTGGGCTTCGCGTTGCCCGGAGGCCAGGGCTTGAGCCATTTCCTCGGGCCGTTCGACGACCTTCATGCCTTTGCCGCCGCCGCCCGCTGTTGCCTTGAGCAAGACCGGGTAACCGATACGCTGGGCCGCTTCGAGAAAGGTTGCAACATCCTGCGCCTGGCCGTGATAACCCGGCACCAGCGGCACGCCTGCGTCTTCCATCAGCGCCTTGGCCGCAGCCTTGCTGCCCATGGCATCAATGGCCGAAGCGGGTGGGCCGAGGAAAATCAGCCCTGCGGCTTCGATGGCCCGCGCAAAGTCGGCATTTTCGGACAAAAAGCCGTAGCCCGGATGAATCGCCTGAGCGCCACTGGCTCGGGCCGCATCGATCAGCTTGTCGATCATCAGATAACTGTCGGCGGCTTTGCTGCCGCCCAAATCGACACAAAGGTCGGCTTCGCGACTGTGCCGTGCATCGCGATCCACTTCGCTGTGGACGGCGACGGTGGTCAAACCCATTTTTTTCGCCGTGCGCATGATCCGGCAGGCGATTTCGCCCCGATTCGCAACGAGCAGCGTGGTCAGTTTCGGGACGCTCATGAACGTGGCTCCTTGTTGTCGGCCACGGCGGCCTGCCAGCCGGGCGTACGCTTTTCCAGAAACGCGCGCAGACCTTCCTGGCCTTCAGCGCTGATGCGGATCCTGGCGATGGCATTCTCGCAGTAGCGACGCAGCCCGGGGCTGAGCTCGCCATTACCGACTTCCCGCAGCAGGTCTTTGCTGGCGCGCATGGCCAGCGGGCTGTTGAGCAGCAGGTTGTCGATCCATTGTTCGACGTAATGTTCCAGTTCGCTGGCGGGATAGCACTCGGCGAGCAGGCCAATCTGCTGCGCTCTTGCGCCGCTGAATCGCTCAGCGGTCAAGGCATAGCGCCGGGCTGCGCGTTCGCCGATGGCCTGCACCACGAACGGGCTGATCACTGCCGGAGCGAGGCCGATACGCACTTCCGACAGGCAGAATTGCGCATCCTCGGCGCCAATGGCCATGTCGCAGCAGCTGATCAAGCCCAAAGCGCCGCCGAATGCCGCGCCTTGCACAACTGCCAGGGCGGGGATTTTCAGCTTCGCCAGGTTGTACATCAGTTCGGCGAGTTCCCGCGCGTCATCCAGGTTGGTGTTGTAATCCAGATTCGCCGATTGCTGCATCCAGGCCAGATCGGCACCGGCGCTGAAATGTTTGCCACGTCCGCGAATCAACAGGAAACGCAGGCTGGCGTCGCCTTGCACCTGATCCAGCGCGAGAATCAGCTCACGAATCATCTGGGCATTGAAGGCGTTGTTTTTCTCCGGGCGGTTCAGCCACAAGATGGCGAAGCCGCGCGGGTCACGGAGGACTTCTACAGTGTGAAAATCAGTCATGGTCATTCCTTGGGCGCGCAGCGGCTTACATGCGGAACAGGCCGAATGTGGTGGGCTCGATGGGAGCATTGAGCGCGGCGGACAGCGCCAGGGCGAGCACATCCCGGGTCTGGGCGGGGTCAATGACGCCGTCGTCCCACAAGCGGGCGCTTGAGTAGTACGGATGCCCTTGATGCTCGTACTGATCGAGAATCGGTTGCTTGATCTCGGCTTCCTGGGCGGCGGTGAACGTCTGGCCGCTACGTTGCGCCTGTTCGCGCTTGACCTGTACCAGTACGCCAGCGGCTTGCTCGCCGCCCATGACGCCGATACGGGCGTTGGGCCACATCCACAAGAAGCGCGGGTCGTAGGCGCGGCCACACATGCCGTAATTCCCGGCGCCGAAGCTGCCGCCGATGATCACTGTGAACTTCGGTACTCTGGCGCAGGCCACTGCGGTCACCAGTTTGGCGCCGTGCTTGGCAATGCCGCCAGCCTCGTATTTCTGGCCGACCATGAATCCGGTGATGTTTTGCAGAAACAGCAAAGGGATGCCGCGCTGACAAGCCAGTTCGATGAAGTGCGCGCCTTTTTGAGCGGACTCGGCGAACAAAATGCCGTTGTTGGCCAGAATCGCGATGGGGTAGCCATGCAGGCGAGCGAAACCACACACCAGCGTCGTGCCAAACAGTGCCTTGAATTCATCGAACTGCGAGCCATCCACCAACCGGGTGATGACTTCCCGCACATCGAAAGGCTGTTTGGCGTCGGCAGGAACTACTCCATACAGCTCTTCGCAGGCGTACAGCGGGGCGATGGGGGCTATCGCTTCGAGTTGCCCTTGTTTGCGCCAGTTGAGGTTAGCGACACAGCGCCGCGCCAGTTCCAGAGCATGCTCGTCGTTTTCGGCATAGTGGTCGGCCACCCCGGACGTGCGGCAATGCACGTCCGCACCGCCGAGGTCTTCAGCGCTGACCACTTCCCCCGTGGCGGCCTTGACCAGTGGTGGACCGGCGAGAAAAATCGTCGCTTGCTGACGAACCATGATCGCTTCGTCGGCCATCGCTGGCACGTATGCACCGCCCGCCGTGCAGGAGCCCATGACGACGGCGATTTGCGCAATGCCCTGAGCGCTCATGTTGGCCTGGTTGAAGAAAATCCGCCCGAAGTGCTCGCGGTCCGGGAATACCTCATCCTGCCTCGGCAGATTGGCGCCGCCTGAATCCACCAGATAAATACACGGCAGGCGATTCTGCTGGGCGATGGTCTGCGCGCGCAGGTGTTTCTTCACCGTGAGCGGGTAATACGAACCGCCTTTTACCGTGGCATCGTTGGCGATGATCATGCATTCGACGCCTTCGACCCGACCAATGCCCGCGATGACGCCGGCGGCAGGGACTTCTTCGTCATAGACCTCGAAGGCGGCGAGCTGGCCGATTTCAAGAAACGGCGAACCGCTGTCGAGCAGGCGATTGATGCGCTCCCGAGGCAGCAATTTGCCCCGTGAGACGTGGCGTTCCTGGGCTTTGGCGCCGCCGCCTTGCTGAATCTTCGCCAACAACTGCCGCAAGCCGTTGACCTGCTCCAGCATGGCTGCTCTGTTGGCGGAAAATTCCGCTGAGCGCGTATTGATATCGGTATGCAAAATGGCCATTAGTAAATCCCTGAAACGCTGATTCCAGATTGCCGCAAGCGGCTTGAAGCTTCGTGCTTGCAGCTTGCGACTGCTTTATCGGGTCTCATTGAACAGCTCGCGCCCAATCAGCATGCGGCGAATTTCACTGGTGCCCGCGCCGATTTCATACAACTTGGCGTCGCGTAACAGCCGCCCGGCCGGGAATTCATTGATGTAGCCGTTGCCGCCCAGAATCTGGATGGTGTCCAGGGCCATCTGCGTCGCGCGTTCGGCGCTGTACAGGATCACTCCGGCGGCGTCCTTGCGGGTGGTTTCGCCGCGCTCGCAGGCCTGGGCCACGGCATAAAGATAAGCGCGGCTGGCGTTCAGCTGCGTATACATATCTGCCACCTTGCCCTGAATCAGCTGGAATTCGCCGATGCTCTGGCCAAATTGCTTGCGGTCATGGATGTACGGAACAACCACGTCCATGCAGGCCTGCATGATCCCGGTCGGGCCGCCCGAGAGCACCACGCGCTCGTAATCCAGGCCGCTCATCAGCACTTTCACACCGCCGTCCAGCGCGCCGAGCAGGTTTTCTTCCGGTACCTCGACGTCGTCGAAAAACAGCTCGCAGGTGTTCGAGCCGCGCATGCCGAGCTTGTCGAACTTGTTGCTGCGGGAAAATCCCTTCCAGTCGCGCTCGACAATGAACGCGCTGATGCCGTGCGCAGCTTTTTCCGGGCTGGTCTTGGCGTAGATCACATAGGTGTTGGCATCCGGGCCGTTGGTAATCCAGGTCTTGCTGCCATTAAGCACGAACCGGTCGCCGCGCTTGTCGGCACGCAGGCGCATGGACACCACGTCAGAACCGGCATTCGGCTCGCTCATGGCCAGGGCGCCAACGTGCTCGCCGCTGATGAGTTTGGGCAAATATTTGGCTTTCTGCGCTGGATTGCCGTTGCGATTGATCTGGTTGACGCACAGGTTGGAGTGCGCGCCGTAGGACAAGGCCACTGACGCCGAGCCGCGGCTGATTTCTTCCATCGCCACCACATGCGCCAGATAGCCCAGGCCCGCGCCGCCATATTCTTCGTCGACGGTGACACCCAGCAGGCCCATTTCGCCAAACTTGCGCCACAGGTCAGCCGGGAACAGGTTGTCTTTATCGATTCGCGCTGCTCGCGGGGCGATTTCGGCGGCGACGAAGGATTGGACCTGATCACGCAGCATGTCGATGGTTTCGCCCAGGGCGAAATTCAGGCTTGGGTAACTCATGGGTAGCGTTCCTTGTTGTTATTGGATGGGTCGCTATGACCTTTACGTTAACGTAAACCTGAGGCCGTCGAGTGTCAAACGCGCAATGACTGCATCGGATGGAGGGGAGAGGGGCAAGCGGGAAGGGGATGACAGGTTCAAAAGCCGGATAGCACGAAGGGGAGCCTAAGCTCCCCTTCAAGGTATTTTTGCATGCTCATTTTTTATTATCGGCTGGCCTGTTGTTGTTTTTGGCGACCTGGCCTTGACTGCTTTTTTTGAGCGATCCCCATTCGGGGATCAAGAGCAAACGTATTTTTTTGAGCGCTGATGCTGCTTTTATCAATCGATTCAACCAGTTCTGGAGCTACCTGAAGGTAGTTTTGTTGTTCTCTGTCCGGTTGTGAAGGTTCTGAAATCCAGAAGCTTCGAAAAGCGAATCCACTCCAAAAAAATCTGTTAGCTGCGTCTCTGTCCGTGTTGTTCTTGTTATGTCAGAGCCGTTACGTATTGTTTTTATTGGGTTACTGCACATTTTATTCTTGTTGTACGTGAGATATAGCAGGACCCGTGCCAGTTTTACCAAGTCCTTTAAAATCGGGGGCTGCGCAGATTTCGATGGCAGATGAAGCTGGCTGACTCATGGAAATCTGTTTCCGTGTTACCCGTTTACGTCGGGTCGCAGCTTATGTTGCGGTGCGCAGGGTAACACTCTGTGACAAGTTGTCGCATGCTAGTCCGACAGACGTGCCTTCGCCACGCGCGAACCGGTTTCCCGCCCGAGCACCTGACAGATGCGTTGGCCCGCGCTGATCAGTCTGTCCAGGTCGACCCCGGTTTCGATGCCGAGGCCGTTGAGCATATACAGCACATCTTCGGTCGCGACATTGCCGCTGGCGCCTTTGGCATAAGGGCAGCCGCCCAGCCCGGCAATCGAGCTGTCAAACACCTCAATGCCTTCCAGCAGACTCGCGTAGATGTTGGCCAGCGCTTGTCCGTAAGTGTCGTGGAAGTGCCCGGCCAGTTTGCCTCGGGGAATTTGCCCGGCGACCACATCGATCAAGTCCCGGGTGGCCCCGGGCGTGCCGGTGCCGATGGTGTCGCCCAGGGAGATCTCGTAGCAGCCCATGGCGAGCAGCTCGTTGGCGACTGTCGCAACCTGTTGCGGTGCTATTTCGCCTTCATAAGGGCAGCCAAGGACGCAGGAGACATAACCGCGCACCTTGATGCCATGCAGACGCGCGGCCTCCATGATCGGCGCGAAACGCTCCAGGCTCTCGCTGATGGAGCAGTTGATGTTGCGTTGGGAAAACGCTTCGGAGGCTGCGGCGAACACTGCGACTTCCTTCACACCTGCGGCCAGCGCATCTTCAAAGCCGCGCCAGTTGGGTGCCAGTGCTGCGTACGTGATGCCATCGTTACGCTGGATTTGCGCAAATACCTCGGCGGAGCCAGCCATTTGCGGAACCCATTTGGCCGACACAAAAGCGCCAACCTCGATGTATTTCAGGCCTGTCGCGGACAGATCGTCCACGAGACGAACCTTGTCGGCGACACTGATCGGCTGCGCTTCATTCTGCAGGCCGTCGCGCGGGCCGACTTCGACCAGACGTATTTTTTTGGGCAGCGACATACCGTTCTCCAGCTTGAAATGTTCGCGAATCATTCAGTAATAAGCTGATTGGTATCAATTTGATCTAAAGCCAGCTTGCAGCGTTCCTCGGCTGTATCCAGCTCCAGCTGCATTTGCTGAATGTCCAGCAATTGCTGTTCAAGCTGGTTACGACGTTCGATGATCTTTTCCAGCATGGTGTGCAATTGCTTGCGGTTGCCGCCGCTCGGGTCATAGAGCCCGATGAGGTCCCGGCATTCAGCCAGGGAAAAACCGATGCGTTTACCGCGCAGGATCAGTTTCAGGGTGACTTTATCGCGAGCGCAATAGATGCGCTCCAGCCCCCGACGCTCCGGGGTGAGCATGCCTTGCTCTTCATAAAAACGAATCGCCCGGGTAGTGATGTCCAGCTCGCGGGCGAGATCGGAAATGCTGTAGGTCTGGTTACTCATGACAACGCTCGACAGGAAACGTAACGCTAACCTACGGCGCAGTTAACGTTAACGTCAAGCTATCAGGCCGACCGATGAGCCCGGCCAGTCTTTAATAAGCAGTAGGTATTGAGGCTTAAACCCGATAAGTCAGCCATTTGCATATTCAAGCTTAAGTTCTTTCGAGGAATTCTCCTTCGCCGTTATGGTCTGACACAGCTCGATGATTTGCTCGCGCATCCAGCGATTGGCCGGGTCCTGATCGGTGCTCTCGTGCCAATAGAGATGGGTTTCAACCGAGGGTACGTCGTTGACCGGCAAGGTAACGTAATGCAGGTCGTGACGTCGGGCAAAGCGCTCGGGCACCGTCATGACCATGTCGGTTTGTTGCAGCACTTGCGAGGCCATCAGGTAATGCTGGGAACGCAGGGCAACCTTGCGCTGGATCCCCATCTTCCCAAGCGCCAGATCGACATAGCCGAGGCCGCTGCGGCGGCTGGAGATATGGATATGCGTCAGCGATAAATAGTCTTCGAGCTTGAACGTTTCCTTGCCTGCCAGCGGATGACCACGGCGCATCGCGCAGACGTATTTGTCCTCCATGAGTTTGACGTGGCGCACCTGAGGATCGGTGTTCAACGGGGCGTCAACCGCAAAATCAAGACGCCCGGCCGCCAGCTCCTTGGTGGTCTCGCGGCGTTTGGACAGGAAGCTTTCGATGGTCACATTGGGCGCGAGGCGTCGCAGACGCTGAAACAAGGCCGGCAGCGTTACCGCTTCGGTCAGGTCAGTCATGCTGATGCGGTAATTCTTGTTGGCCTGCAGCGGGTTGAAAATACGACTTTCCTGCACCGACACCCTGAGCAGCGACAGTGCGTTGCGCACCGGGCTGATAATGTTTTGGGCCATGGGAGTGGGCACCATGCCTTGAGCAGTACGCACAAACAGCGGATCGTTGAAGGTTTCCCGAAGACGGGCCAGGGCGTTGGAAACCGCAGGCTGGGTGATGCCGACGATCTGCCCGGCGCGAGTCAGATTGGCTTCGGTATAGATCGCGTCAAACACGATGAATAGATTGAGATCGACCTTGCTCAGGTTCATTCGATGCGCCTCATTACTGTTTTTGTTGTGTCGCGGCTCGCTGGCTGCGTGGCTCGACTATATATCGGTTATGAATGTTTATACACGCCGAGAATAGGTTAGATAAATGGTGGTCGCTGGCCTAGCATCCGATTCATGACCAGATAACCTCATCAGAAGGTAGCTACCCATGGATTTTGCGTACTCATCGAAGGTTCAGCAATTGCGTGAGCGCGTCACCGCGTTCATGGATACCTATGTCTATCCCGCTGAACCGGTGTTCGAACGTCAGGTTGCCGAGGGCGACCGCTGGCAGCCCACGGCGATCATGGAAGAGCTCAAGGCCAAGGCCAAGGCTGAAGGTTTGTGGAACCTGTTTTTGCCTGAATCAGAATTGGGTGCCGGGTTGACCAACCTGGAATACGCGCCGCTGGCGGAAATCATGGGTCGTTCGTTGTTGGGCCCGGAGCCCTTCAATTGCTCGGCACCGGACACCGGCAATATGGAAGTGCTGGTGCGTTATGCCAGCGAGGCGCAGAAAATCCAGTGGCTTGAGCCGTTATTGCGTGGCGAGATTCGCTCGGCATTTGCCATGACCGAACCCGACGTTGCGTCTTCGGATGCCACCAATATGGCCGCCCGCGCCGAGCGCCAAGGCGATGAGTGGGTGATCAATGGTCGCAAATGGTGGACCTCCGGCGCCTGCGATCCGCGCTGCAAGATCCTGATTTTCATGGGCCTGAGCGATCCCGATGGCCCGCGGCATCAACAGCATTCGATGATTCTGGTGCCAACCGATACACCCGGCGTGAAAATAGTGCGGCCGGTGCCGGTATTCGGCTACGACGACGCACCCCATGGACATGCCGAAGTGCTGTTTGAAAACGTGCGAGTCCCCTATGAAAACGTGCTGCTCGGTGAGGGCCGGGGTTTTGAAATCGCCCAGGGTCGACTCGGGCCGGGGCGCATTCACCACTGCATGCGATCCATCGGCATGGCCGAACGTGCGCTGGAATTGATGTGCAAACGCGCGGTCAGTCGAGTCGCTTTTGGACGTCCGCTAGCCCGTTTGGGCGGCAATGTCGACAAGATCGCCGATTCTCGAATGGAAATCGACATGGCGCGGCTGCTGACGCTCAAGGCCGCGTACATGATGGACACCGTCGGCAACAAAGTAGCGAAGAGCGAGATCGCCCAGATCAAGGTAGTGGCGCCCAACGTTGCATTGAAGGTGATTGATCGGGCTATTCAGATTCACGGCGGTGCCGGCGTTTCCAACGATTTCCCGCTGGCCTATATGTACGCCATGCAACGCACCCTGCGCCTGGCAGACGGCCCGGACGAAGTCCACCGCGCGGCCATCGGCAAGTTTGAATTGGGTAAGTATGTGCCGAAGGGATACGCCAAAGAGCAGCCTCTGTAGGCACTCTGTTGCCCGGTGTTGGAATGGCAGGTATATCCGGAAGCAACGGTGACGCAAATTCATGAGCCAGACAGAAAAAGGCCGCTACTCGGATTTGCTTTTGCTTTTCCGTGCCGCGATCTGGCAGACGCCGCCAAACGCGCGTCGGGCCGGACGTCAGCGCAGATGGTTTCGTCCTTTTGCCGGAACAAAAGGACTCGACCGTCAGGGCGAAACCTCAATAAGCCGCACCGCGAATGCTGTTGGTTCCACACGATTCAACATGCGCCAACAACGTGGGTCGTCACCCGGACGAAGCGTGCTGGCAACATATAAAGCGCGAATTTATTCGCGAGTGGATGTTATATCCGGTGAAGAGGGGCGGATGTGCGTGCCTCTTCCCGGATAAATCCGGTCCCACGCAGTCAATTCACCCAAACCTCAACCCGACGATTCTTGATCCGGCCTTCGTCCACATCATTGCCCGCCACGGGCATTTCCTCGCCAAAGCCGCGGACGTCGCGCAGGATCACATCGTTTTTCAACAATTCCCGCCGCACGGCCATGGCGCGCAACTTTGACAGCAGCGTCGCGCGCTCAGGATCTGTCTTGGCATCGCCAAAGCCCACCAGCGTGACGCTTCGGTTCAACTTGTCGTTGCGCTTGAGGTAGTCGATGACGCGTTTGAGGTCCAACTGCGCCTTATTGTCGAGTTTCGCGCTGCCCTGGGCGAAGCGGAAGTTCACCGAAAGCCGCTGCGCCTCGCGAGTCAGGGCCTGATAGTCACGGGGCATTTCCGGCGTGGCCTGGACCTTGATTGCCTGCACTGTCTGCGCCGCGAAACCGTTTTGCGCGACGATGGCCTGTCCATCCGGGCTTTGCGCGAACTGCACCAAGGCGTTGGCCCAGCGTTGATGCCCGTTCGGCGGCAGGTACAAATACAGGCGTCGCGAGAGCGGATAGTCTTCGGTGGCAATCAGACTTGCTGTTGGCAACATCGGTTTGGCCTCGCCATCTGCAACCGCTACGGCTTTGGCATGACGAACATAGGGCAGGCCGATAAACCCGATACCAAAACGATCCTGACTCACTAGGTCCGACAACTGTTCGCTGGACTCGTAGCGTTTAGCGGTGCGTGACAGGGTCTTGCCGTATTTGAGCAGCACCAGTTCCTTGAAGGTCTCGTAGGTCCCGGATTGCTCGTCCCGTGCGTACAAATGAATGGGGCCGCCGCTGCCACCCAATTCTTCCCAATTGCTGATTTGCCCGGCAAACACCTTCGCCAGTTGCTCGGTGGTCAATTCCCGCAGGGGATTGCCGGGATGCAGGATCACCGCGACGCCATCAATCGCGATGACTTGTTCGGCCTTGTGGCTACGCAAGTCGCCTGCACCTGCCAGCTCAAGAGCTTCCTGATTCTTGATGAGGCGCGAAGAGGCGGCGATATCGGCCAGATTGGCCTTGAGCGCGGCGAAGCCGGTACCCGAGCCATGGGCGGCGACTTCGATGAACACCACTTTGCCTTCAGCAGTCGTGGCCGATATCCGCACTTCGTTGGGCATTGCTGCAGGTTCGGTATTTACCGATTGCAGGCCTTGCTTGCGCAGCAGGCCTTCGACAAGCGCCGGACCCAATTGCGCGCCAATGGTATTGGAACCCTGAATACGCAAGGCCGGGGTGTTGTCAGCGGGAATCGGCAGCGCCGCCGATACGCTCATGGACGTTAGAAAAATGCCCGCCAGCAAGGCTGGCGCAAGGCGGCTGACTCGAAGAGAAAACACAGCGCGCAGCATCTGCGGCACCTTATGAAAGTAGGAAAGTGCCGGGAGAATAAGTCAGATAAGTTACTGGAATGTGACGGGGCGGTAACAGAGCGGTTTTGTTGCGCTGCGACCTGGCCAGCGACAGTGGCTAGCCAGGCTTACTCCATCAAATCAAACCAGTTCGAGCCAGATCGGCGCATGATCGGAGGGCTTTTCCATGCCGCGCAAATCGTAATCCACACCGGCGGCCCTGATCCTGGGTTGCAGGCCATGGGAAGCCATGATGAGGTCGATGCGCAGGCCGCGCTTGGGCTCATCCTCGAAGCCACGGCTGCGGTAGTCGAACCAGCTGAACTGATCAATCACTTCCGGATAAAGATGGCGGAAGCTGTCAACCAGTCCCCAGGCTTTAAGGCGTTCCATCCACTCGCGCTCTTCCGGAAGGAAACTGCATTTGCCGGTCTTCAGCCAGCGCTTGGCGTTGTCCGGGCCGATGCCGATGTCGCTATCCTGCGGCGAGATATTTACGTCGCCCATCACCACCAGCGGCTGGTCGTTGCTGAAGCGGGTTTCCAGCAAGGCTTGCAGATCATTGTAGAAACGCTGTTTGGCCGGGAATTTGGTCGGGTGATCACGGCTTTCACCTTGCGGGAAATAGCCGTTCATGATGGTCACCGGCAGGCCATCGTTATCCGCGAAAGTCCCCCAGATGAAACGCTTTTGCGATTCTTCATCATCGGTGTCAAAGCCCTTGTGCAACGACAACGGCATTTTGCGCGACAGCAGGGCGACGCCGTAATGGCCTTTTTGCCCATGGAAATGCACGTGATAGCCCAAGGCTTCAATCTCGGCTTGCGGGAATTGTTCGTCCGAGACTTTGGTTTCCTGCAGGCCGATAACGTCGGGCTGATGCTTTTCGATCAGCGCCGCCAGCTGATGAGGTCGGGCGCGCAGACCGTTGATGTTGAACGAGACGATTTTCATGTGACGGCAGTCCTGACAAAAACAAAAAGCGATGCTAGCCCACCTGTAGCCTCTCGGCCAGTGCGCTGTCGGCCACAACCTCAGTAGAAACCTCTATATAAGCCGACTGCTACGCTCAAGGCTGCAGGCGAAGGATTATCGCAACTTTCGGCATAGGCCGTGACTCGAAGCCTTTGTAGCATCAGAACGCTGCCGTTCGAGCAGCTGCGTCACTATGAGGTAAATTTTCATGCCTGAATCGTCTGCCATCGTGGCCGAAGTCCGCCAGCTCGACAGTGGTTACTCCCGGGAAACGCGCTCGCTGCTGTATCACGCGTACCGCCACGAGCCCAGTTTTGCCTACCTGTTCAACTCGCAGCGGCCCGGGTTTGATCAGCGGGTCAGGGCAACGGTTCGCGAGTTGGTCAAGCAGCACTTCCTGCAGGATCTCCCCGCGCTGGGGCTGTTTGTCAACGACCGGCTGGTGGGGGCCGCCTTGATTGCCCCACCGCAACGTCGATTAGGCATTACCGAAAGCTGGGCCTGGCGTTTGCGCATGGTCTTGAGCACCGGTTTCAACTGCACCAAGCGGTATCTGGAGTATTACAACGCGGTGCTGGCGTGCCTGCCATCCGAGTCGGTGCACGTCTTGCCGTTGCTGGGCATCCATCCTGAGTTTCAAGGCAAACATTTGGGCGAACAGTTGTTGCAGGCGCTGCACGATTGGTGCGCGGTGGACGAAAACTCACAAGGAGTCGTCGTTGATACTGGGAATCCTCGTTACCTTGAGTTCTATAAGCGACAGGGCTACGAGGAAATTGGCGAGGTGGCTGTAGGACCTGTCCGAGAGCACGTGTTTTTCCATCCAAATCCGCAGGTTTCACTCAAAGCGATGGCGTAAGGGTATGAAATTCATACCTTTCGTTGGGTTTTAGTGGCGCCTGTCGCACGTGTTAGCATCCGCGCCTATGAAGCCTTTTGTGAAAATATTCAGCGGTTTAGTTCTCGTTTTCTCAAGCGCAGTGGCCTTGGCCGCTGCGCAACTCGATGTGAGAATCACCCCGGCCAACTCCGAGCTCAAAGCCAATATCGAAGGCTATGTGGGCAGTCTGGGCGAGCGCGATCAGGAAAGTCTTGAGCATTTCAGCATCGGTGCCCAGGAGCAGGCGCAACGCGCCTCGCAAGCGTTGGGCTACTATCAGACGCGCATCGATAGCGAAGTCGTCAAAGGCAAGGACGGCGTATTGCAGCTGGTGATCAATGTGCAGGCCGGCGAGCCGATTCACCTGCGCAACGTCACGGTGCGGGTTGACGGTCCGGCGGCTTCCCTCAAGGCATTTCGCGTTCCCAGGAGCGCCGCCCTGAAAAACGGTGCGGTGCTCAATCATGGTCATTACGAAGATGCCAAACGGCTGATTCTGAATCAGGCCTCGCGTTACGGGTTTTTCTCCGGGCGCTTTACCCAGCAACGCCTGTCGGTCGACCCGGCGGCGGGTGTGGCGGACATCGATCTGGTCTATGACAGCGGGCCGCGTTACTCCCTCGGCAAGGTCAGTTTCAGTGGCGATGCGCCCTTCGACGATGATCTGCTCCGGCGCATGGTGCCGTTCAAGGAAGGCACCCCCTACGACTCGGAGCTGATCGCCGAGCTGAATCAGGCCATGCAAACCAGTGGCTATTTTGAGGGTGTCCGGGTTGACGCGGCTCCCACTGCCGCCGTCGGGCAAAGCATTCCGGTCACTGTTGCGCTGGACACCCGCAAGCCTCGCACCATGGGGCTGGGCCTGGGTTATTCCACCGACGTCGGACCGCGTGGCAAGGCTAACTGGACGCGCCATTGGGTCAACCCCCAAGGGCATAGCTATGGCATTGAGTCCGAGCTGTCGGCGCCGCGCCAGAACGTCGGCCTCTGGTATGACATTCCCCTTGATCCGCCGCTGACCGACAAGCTGCGTTATGCCGGCGGTTATCAATATGAGGAGATCGCCGGCACTGACTCGTTGAGCAAACTGCTGACAGTCGGTCCGGAATGGCACAGCAGGTTACCCAGTGGATGGGAGCGTGTGATTTCGTTGAAATGGCAGCGTGAGGAATACCGCCTTGGCGATGACTCCGGGCTCAGTACCTTGCTGATGCCGGGTATCAGCTATTCCTTCCTGCGCAGCGATAACCGGATCGATCCCCACAACGGCTATCGCTTGCAGTTCGATGCACAGGTGGCCAAGGAAGGATTGATGTCCGATTCAAACCTGCTGCATGGCAACGTGCTGCTCAAAGGGTTGACGACTTTGGGACAGAATCATCGCCTGCTGGGTCGGGTGCAGTTTGGCGGCAACGCCACCAATGGCTATAAGTCGATCCCGCCGTCCCTGCGATTCTTCGCCGGCGGCGATCAGAGCGTGCGCGGCTATGACTATCAGACCCTTTCGCCAGAAAACTCCGACGGCGATCGCATCGGTGGACGCTACATGGTGGCCGGCAGCGTGGAGTATCAGTATTCAATCGCCGAGAAGTGGCGCGTGGCGACCTTTGTCGACCAAGGTAACTCGTTCAATACCTTGAATCTGCCCAGCCTGAAGACGGGCGTGGGTATCGGCGTGCGCTGGGTGTCGCCGGTAGGTCCGCTGCGTCTGGATCTGGCCCACGCGCTGGACGACGACGGCGGCATTCGCCTGCATTTTTCCATGGGGCCGGAACTGTGAAGAGCCTGAACTGGCAGCGCCCGCTGAAGATTATTGGCATGAGCGTGGTCACCCTTTTACTGCTGATCATTGCCGGGCTCTGGTTGCTGCTCGGAACCCAGGCGGGCAGTCGTTGGGTGCTGCAACAGGTCCCGGGTCTTGAGGTGGATAATTTCAACGGCACGCTCGGCGGACGCTGGAGCGCTGACCGTCTGGTCTGGCAGCAAGCCGAAACCCGCGCCGAGCTGGATGCGCCGGTGTTTGTCTGGTCACCGAGCTGTTTGCTGAAAATGACCCTGTGCGTTGACCAACTCCAGGCCGATCAAATCCGCCTGCAACTGGCCCCCGGCAGCGACGAAAGCAGCGACGGGCCGATTACTTTGCCGGATCTCAAGCTGCCGCTGGCCATTCGCCTGGGGGATGTGCGGATTGGCAGCCTGCAACTGGATGGCAGCGAGCAGCTGCGTGACCTGCAATTGGCTGCCCACTGGACTCAGGAAGGCCTGCGCATTGATAACGTGCATCTGCAACGCGATGATCTGGTGCTGGACCTGGCCGGTTTGCTCAAGCCGCAAGGCGATTGGCCTTTGACGGCCAGCGGTCTGCTGAAACTGCCTGCGCAGGATGACAAAGCCTGGATGGTCAATCTGGATATCCAGGGCGACCTGCTCAAGACCCTGAAATTGAATGCGATCAGCAGTGGTTATCTGCAAGCCCGTCTGACGGGCGAGTTGCAGCCGCTTGTGGAAAATCTGCCGGCGCAACTCAAGATCACCTCGGATGCGTTCAAGGCCAGCGCAGCGTTGCCGGATACCTTGCAACTCAAGCAACTGGTGCTGGATGCCCAAGGTGATCTCAAGGCCGGTTATCAATTGACCGGCGCTGCCACTTTGCCAGCCGAGCAAGGTCCGGTTGCGCTGGCGATCAAGGGCAGAGTTGACGCAAAAGGCGCCGATATCGATGCGCTGGACCTGAGCGCCAACCCGCAACAACGCCTCAACCTGACCGGCAAGCTGAACTGGGAACAAGGCTTGCGCGCCGACGCAAAAATTGCCTGGCTGGATTTCCCCTGGCATCGACTGTATCCCGAGGTGACTGAACCGCAGGTGGCACTGCGCACGTTCAACGGCGAAGTGTCCTACACCGACGGGAGATACCTGGGCCATTTCAGCTCTGATCTGGACGGCCCCGCCGGTGCTTTCAGCTTAAGCAGCCCGTTCAGCGGTGACCTAACCCAGGTGTTTCTGCCGCAGCTGGAAATGGTTGCGGGGCAGGGCAAGGCCAGCGGTCATTTGAATCTGCAATTTGCCGACGGCATTGGCTGGGATACGGCGCTGGACCTGAGCGCCATCGATCCCTCCTACTGGCTGGCACAGATGCCCGGAACCCTGGCGGGTCCGCTGCGCAGTAAAGGCCAGTTCAAGAACGAACAGTTGAGTCTCAATGCTGATCTTGATCTAAAGGGGCGTTTGCGTGGTCAACCGGCGGTATTGCAAGCCAGGGCCGACGGTAGCGGCGATAAATGGACTGTCAGTGCGCTGGATATTCGTCTTGGGGACAACCGAATTCAAGGCAGTGGCAGTTTGCAGCAGCGCCTGATCGGTCAGCTGGACCTGAACCTGTTACGTCTCGGTCAGCTGTGGCCGGGGCTGCAAGGGCAAGTCAAAGGTCGTCTGGATATGGCGGGCACAGTGCAAGCGCCACAAGCCGTGCTGGCACTGCAAGGCGCGCAACTGGCGTTTCAGGACAATCGCCTGCAAAGCCTGATCCTCAACGGCAAACTCGACAACGCCCAGCGTGCGGTTATTGATCTGAAAGGCAGCGGCATTCAGGCGGGCGACACGCAATTGGGAACACTGATTGTGGGTGCCCAAGGCGATATCAAGCGTCAGCAGTTGAAGATCGATTTGCAGGGGCCGTTGCTCAAACTTGCCCTGGCGCTGGATGGCAATCTGGACAAGGGGAACTGGCGTGGTCGATTGGCCAGCGGCACGGTGCAAAGCGGCGGTCAGAACTGGCGCTTGCAGCAACCGGCCAAGCTCGAACGACTGGCGGATGGCAAAGTCAATTTCGGCGCGCACTGCTGGCTTTCCGGGCCTGCCAGTCTGTGCGGCGAAGACCAGCGGCTGATGCCGGAACCACGCCTGCGCTACCACCTCAAGAACTTCCCGCTCGACAGTCTGGCGCAATGGCTGCCCAAGGATTTCGCCTGGAAAGGTTCGCTCAACGCCGATGTTCAGCTCGACGTGCCAGCGGCGGGCCCCAATGGCCAGATCACCATCAACGCCAACGGCGGTACGTTGCGGGTGCGGGATAAACAGCACTGGCTGGATTTCCCTTACGAAAGTCTGGCGCTCAACAGCACGCTGACGCCCAAGCTCATCGACAGTCGCCTGGCTTTTCGCGGTGGCAAACTCGGCACGCTGCTGCTCAACGCCAAAATTGATCCGTTGGCCCAGAACAAGACACTCAGTGGCGATTTCAACCTTAGCGGGCTGGATATTTCGATTGCCCGACCATTTCTGCCCATGGTGCAAAAACTCACTGGGCGACTTAACGGCAATGGCCGGCTGTCTGGCGGGCTGCTGGCGCCTCAGGTCAATGGCAATGTGATTCTAAGCGGGGGCGAAATTTCCGGTCCGGAGTTACCCATCAGTCTGGAGGATCTACAGATCAAGGCGCTGATCGCCGGGGAAAGCATTCAACTGCAGGGCGGCTGGAAAAGTGGTGACGCAGGTCAGGGCAGTCTGGACGGTCAGGTCCGGTGGGGGGAAGCACTGCTGGTGGACTTGAATCTGAAGGGTTCGCACCTGCCGATTACCGTCGAACCTTATGCAACGCTGGAAGCTGCGCCTGATCTGAAAATCTCCATGCACGGCGACCGGCTTGGGGTTTCCGGCAAAGTCCTGATCCCCAAAGGCGTGATTACCGTGCGTGAGCTGCCGCCTTCTACCGTGAAGTTGTCCGGCGATACAGTGATCGTTGGGCATCAGACCGAACAAGGCGCACCGCCCATGGCGATTGCCATGGATGTCGATGTTCAGGTAGGACAGGAAAAACTCAGCTTCACCGGTTTTGGCCTCACTGCGGATCTGGTTGGTCAGGTGCATATTGGTGACAACCTCGATACTCGCGGCGAACTCAACCTGAAAAACGGGCGCTATCGTGCCTATGGGCAACGACTGACAATCCGCAAGGCGCGGCTATTGTTTGCCGGGCCCGCTGACCAGCCTTATCTCGATGTCGAAGCGATTCGCCAGACCGATGACGTGATTGCCGGCATTCGCTTATCCGGCAGCGCTGAACAGCCCACTACAACGGTGTTTTCCGAACCCGCCATGAGTCAGGAACAGGCGTTGTCTTATCTGGTGCTGGGCAGGCCGCTGAATAATACCGGCGAAGACAGCAACATGATGGCCCAGGCCGCGCTGGCCCTTGGACTGGCCGGCAGCGAATCCACGACCGGCAAGTTGGCGAACAATCTGGGTATCAAGGATTTCGAACTGGACACCCAGGGCAGCGGCGACAAAACCAACGTTGTCGCCAGCGGCAAGATCACCGAGAAACTGAGTCTGCGCTACGGCGTCGGCGTATTCGAACCGGCCAATACCATCGCATTGCGCTACATGCTCAGCAAGAAGGTGTATCTGGAAGCCGCCAGCGGCATCGCCAGTTCGCTGGATATCTTCTATAAGCGAGATTTTTGAGCGATCAAAAAAAACATTCGCGAGCAAGCTCGCTCCCACAAAACTTGCTCCAACAGAATTTCAATCATCCATTCACCAGCTTCAACGAAGCCTCGCTATAACGCGCGCCGGCAATCGCTTCAACCGGGAACAAATCCCTTAACGCCTGCAACTCCCCAGCGCTGAGTTGGATATCCAGTGCCGCGACGTTCTCTTCCAGGTATTTGCGCTGCTTGGTGCCTGGAATCGGCACGATATCGTCGCCTTGCGCCAATACCCAGGCCAACGCCAGTTGACCGGCAGTCACGCCCTTGTCGGCGGCGAGTTTCTGGACCTGTTCAACCAGCAGCAGATTCCTGGCGAAGTTCTCACCCTGAAAGCGCGGCGCGCTGCGGCGGTAATCATCCGCTGCAAAGTCGGCCGGGCTTTTCAAGGTGCCGGTCAGGAAACCTCGCCCGAGCGGACTGTAAGGCACAAAAGCAATGCCCAGACGGCGGCAGGCTTCAAGGCTGCCGTTTTCCTCGGGATCGCGGCTCCACAACGAATACTCGGTTTGCAGCGCGGTAATCGGATGGACCTTGTGCGCGCGTTCAAGCGTTTCTGCGGACGCCTCGCTCAAGCCCAGATAGCGGACTTTGCCGGCTTTGACCAGTTCGGCCATGGCACCCACCGATTCTTCGACCGGAACTTGCGGGTCGATCCGGTGCTGATAGTAGAGGTCGAGGGTTTCGATGTTCAGCCGTTTCAGGGTGCCGTCGATGGCGCTGCGGATGTATTCAGGGCTGCCATTCAGGCCGCGCGCAGCAGGGTCATCGGCGTCGCGGACGAAACCGAACTTGCTGGCCAGAAATACTTGGTCACGCTTGCCTTGCAAGGCTTCACCGAGCAGTTGTTCGTTAGTGTGCGGGCCGTACATGTCGGCGGTATCGAGCAAGGTCACGCCCAGCTCCAAGGCACGATGCAAGGTTGCGATCGATTCCTTGCGGTCGCTGCCGGTGGTGTAAAAATCGGTCATGCCCATGCAGCCAAGGCCGATAGCGGAAACGCGCGGGCCATTGCGGCCCAATTGACGGGTTTGCATTGATGAACTCCTGTGTTTGCCTGTTATTGAACGTGGCGACAGTTTTACTCCTCGACAAAATCTGGATAAACCCGCTAAAAGTGCTTTCACTGTTTAGATAATCTAAACAATTCAATCCCAAGGTTTTTCGCAATGGACCGACTCAACGCCATGCGCGTGTTTACCCGCATTGTCGAACTTGGCGGGTTCGCAAAGGCCGCCGACAGCCTGCACATGCCAAGAGCGTCGGTGACCATCCTGATCAAACAGCTGGAAGCGCATCTGGGCGTGCAACTGTTACAGCGTACGACCCGCCAAGTCAGCCCGACGCCGGACGGTCAGGCTTACTATCAGCGCTGTGTCAGTCTGCTGGCGGATCTGGACGAGATCGAAGCCGCATTTTCTTCTCCCACCATTGCCCCAACGGGTGTGTTGCGCATTGATATTCCGGTGGGATTCGGCCGGATGATTCTGATCCCCGCGTTGCCGGAATTCAGTGCCCGTTACCCAATGATCGAGCTGGAGATCGGCATGAGCGACCGCCCGGTGGATCTGATTCGCGAAGGCGTCGATTGCGTGCTGCGTGCCGGGCCGCCGCACGATGATTCACTGGTGGCGCGGCCGTTGACCCGCATGGTTCAGGTGACATGCGCCAGCCGCCGCTATCTTGATCGGTACGGCACGCCGCAAACCCTGGCGGATTTGCCGCGCCACAAGGTGATCGAATACTTCTCTGCCAGCTCCAACAAACGTTACGGCCTGGAATTCATGATCGATGGGCAGGTGAAGGATTTCAGTCTGCCCAAGGCAATGTCGATCAACAGCGCCGACGGTTATCTGGCAGCGTGCGAAGCGGGCTACGGCCTGGTGCAAACACCTTATTACCATATCGCCGAACAGTTACGTCGCGGGACCTTGCTGGAGGTGCTCAAGAGCTATAGGCCACCGGCGATGGCGCTGCTCGCGCTTTACCCACCGCATCGGCAGATGTCGCGCCGGGTCAGGGTCTTTGTCGATTGGCTGGTGGAGGTGTGTTCGCGCAAGGAACTGCTGGAAAAACTCAATGGTTGAGGCAAATTCAGCCGCATCCGATCTAGGTCGCCGGGCGCTTTCGTGGTTAACTTCCGGCTCTTCCCCAACCCTGGAAAAAGGACTCAGTTCATGGCTCAAGTGACTCGTAGAGGCAACCCTGTCCAAATCAATGGTGAGCTGCCAGCAGTTGGCAGCGCTGCTCCGGCATTCACGTTGGTCGGCGGTGACCTGGCCGATGTGACCCTGGCTGACTTTGCCGGCAAGCGCAAAGTGCTGAACATCTTCCCAAGTGTCGATACCCCGACCTGCGCGACCTCGGTGCGCAAGTTCAACGCCCAGGCCAACGACCTGAGCAACGCCGTGGTGTTGTGCATCTCCGCTGATCTGCCATTCGCGCAAGCGCGGTTCTGCGGCGCCGAAGGCCTGGAAAACGTCAAGAACCTGTCCACCATGCGTGGCGCCGAGTTCATGAAGAACTATGGTGTCCAGATTGCCGATGGCCCGATGCAGGGCCTGACTACTCGCGCTGTTGTGGTGCTTGATGAAAACGACAACGTGCTGCACAGCGAACTGGTTCCGGAAATCGGTCAGGAACCTGACTATGACGCGGCGCTTTCCGTATTGAAGTAATAACCGGCAACACTTGGACGGCCTGAAACTGCTCAGGCCGTTTTTATTTATGCTTCAGGTGTTTAACAGAAGTAACGCCAAAGTAAATTGCCGGTAAAGGCGCTTTGCTTACCGCCCATGTGTGCTTATTGTTCAACTCCTGAAGAAGCCCCATCCGCATTGGTTGATTATTCATGCAATTGTCTGGTTCCCGTAGTTCCCGCCGCTGGCTGATCAGTCTGCTAGTCCTGTTGGTTATCATCGGCCTGTGCTGGTGGTTCTGGCCGTCCTCTGCCGCTCACAAGGATGCTGGCAAAGGTTCTGCCGTCAGCAGGTCCGCCAGTGCTGGCAAGGCGAGCCCGGTGCGACCTGGCTTTGGTGGCGCTACCGCGCCGGTCCCTGTGCGTGTGGCACCTGCGGTACTTGGGGATTTCCCGATCTACTACAAGGCGTTGGGTACCGTAACGGCGATGAACACCATCAATGTGCGAAGCCGGGTCGCGGGGGAGTTGGTCAAGCTCAACTTCCAGGAAGGCCAGATGGTCAAGGTTGGCGATCTGCTGGCCGAGATCGACCCGCGCAGCTATCAGATCGCTTTGCAGCAGGCCGAAGGTACGCTGGCCACCAACCAGGCATTGCTGAAAAACGCCCAGCTTGATGTGCAGCGCTATCGCGGCTTATACGCCGAAGACAGTATCGCCAAGCAGACGCTGGATACCGCTGAATCGCTGGTGAACCAGTATCAGGGCACGATCAAGACCAATCAGGCAGCGGTGGGCGACGCCAAGCTCAATCTGGACTTCACCCGGATTCGTGCGCCGATAGCCGGCCGCACCGGTCTCAAGCAACTGGACGTCGGTAACCTCGTGGCCGCCAACGACACCACCGCGCTGGTGATCATTACCCAGACCAAGCCGATCACGGTCAATTTCACGCTGCCGGAGAAAGACCTCTCGGCGGTCATCACGCGCTATCGCAGCGGTGACAAGCTGCCCGTGGAAGCCTGGGACCGGGGTGATGTAAAGCTGCAGGCCAATGGCGTGCTTGCCAGTCTGGACAACCAGATTGATGTCGCCACCGGCACCCTGAAATTCAAGGCGCGTTTCGAGAATCAGGACGAAGTGCTGTTCCCCAATCAATTCGTCAATGTGCGCCTGCGCGCCGACACCCTGAAGCAAGCAGTGCTGGTGCCTACCGCAGCGGTGCAGTTTGGCACCAATGGCACCTTCGTCTATGTCATGGACGGCGACAAGAAGGTCAAGGTGCGTGGCCTCAAGACCGGCCCGAGCGACGAGCAGTCAACCGTAATAACTGACGGCCTGGCCGCCGGTGATCGGGTGGTGCTCGAAGGCACTGACCGCCTGCGCGACGGCAGCGACGTCGAAATCGTCAATGACAGCAAGGACGTGCCAAGCACTCCAGGCCAGCAGTTGCAAGGCAAGCCATCGAAGGAATCCGGCGAATCGGCTACGGCCGGCAAGGCGGAAAAAGACCACGCATGAACATCTCACGGCTGTTCATCCTGCGCCCGGTAGCCACCACGCTCAGCATGCTGGCTTTGGTGCTGGCCGGTTTGATTGCCTACAAATTACTGCCGGTTTCGGCCTTGCCGCAGGTGGACTATCCAACCATCCGCGTCATGACGCTGTATCCAGGCGCGAGTCCACAAGTGATGACCAGCGCGGTCACTGCGCCGCTTGAACGTCAGTTCGGGCAGATGCCGGGCCTGACCCAAATGGCGTCAACCAGTTCTGGCGGCGCATCGGTCATCACCTTGCGTTTCAGCCTTGAAATCAACATGGACGTTGCCGAGCAGGAAGTGCAGGCGGCGATCAACGGCGCGACCAATCTGCTGCCGACCGATCTGCCCGCGCCGCCGGTGTACAACAAGGTCAACCCGGCCGATACGCCGGTGCTGACCTTGGCGATCACTTCCAAAACCATGCTGTTGCCCAAACTCAACGATCTGGTCGATACGCGCATGGCGCAGAAGATCGCGCAGATCAGCGGGGTCGGCATGGTCAGCATTGCTGGCGGCCAGCGTCAGGCAGTGCGCATCAAGGTCAATCCCGATGCCCTGGCGGCAGCCGGCTTGAATCTGGCTGACGTGCGCACGCTGGTGGGCGCGTCCAACGTCAACCAGCCCAAGGGCAACTTCGATGGCCCGACCCGGGTGTCGATGCTCGACGCCAATGATCAGCTCAAGTCGCCCGAAGAATATGCCAACCTGATCCTGGCTTATAAAGATGGTGGTCCGTTGCGCCTGAAAGATGTGGCGCAGATTGTCGACGGCGCGGAGAACGAGCGTCTGGCGGCCTGGGCCAACGAAAATCAGGCCGTGCTGCTCAATATTCAGCGCCAGCCGGGCGCCAACGTGATCGAAGTGGTGGATCGCATCAAGGCCTTGTTGCCGAGCATCACCGATAACCTGCCAGCCGGTCTGGACGTCGTGGTGCTGACCGACCGCACGCAAACCATTCGCGCTTCGGTGACCGACGTGCAGCACGAGCTGTTGATCGCCATTGTGCTGGTCGTGTTAGTGACGTTCCTGTTCCTGCGCCGTTTCAGCGCGACGATCATTCCGTCGATTGCCGTGCCGCTGTCGCTGGTCGGCACCTTCGGCGTGATGTACCTGGCCGGTTTCTCGGTCAACAACCTGACGTTGATGGCCATGACCATCGCTACCGGCTTCGTGGTCGATGATGCGATTGTGATGCTGGAGAACATTTCCCGGCATATCGAGGAGGGCGAGTCGCCCATGCAGGCGGCGCTCAAGGGCGCGAAGCAGATCGGCTTCACGCTGGTGTCCCTGACTATTTCGTTGATTGCGGTGCTGATTCCGTTGCTGTTCATGGCGGACGTAGTGGGGCGGCTGTTCCGTGAGTTCGCCATCACCCTGGCGGTGGCGATCCTGATTTCTCTGGTGGTGTCGTTAACCCTGACGCCGATGATGTGCGCGCGCCTGCTCAAGCGCGAACCCAAACCTGAAGAGCAAAGCCGTTTCTACCGTGCCAGCGGTGCCTGGCTGGACTGGCTGATCGAGGCCTACGGGCGCAAGTTACGCTGGGTGTTGAAGCACCAGCCGCTGACCTTGCTGGTCGCGGTGGGAACGCTGGCGTTGACGGTGTTCCTGTACATGATCGTGCCCAAGGGTTTTTTTCCGGTGCAGGACACCGGCGTGATTCAAGGTATTTCCGAGGCGCCGCAGTCGGTTTCCTTCGCTGCCATGAGCGAACGCCAGCAATCTCTGGCAAAAATCATTCTGCAGGACCCGGCAGTGGTCAGCCTGTCTTCGTATATCGGCGTAGACGGCGACAACACCACCCTCAACAGTGGGCGCTTCCTGATCAATCTCAAGCCGCATAACCAGCGGGATCTGGACGCAACGCAGATCATCCAGCGCTTGCAGCCGCAACTGGACAAGCTTTCGGGGATTCGCCTGTTCATGCAACCGGTTCAGGACTTGACCATCGAAGATCGGGTCAGCCGGACGCAGTATCAGTTCAGTATGTCGTCGCCAGACGCCGACATGCTTGCGCTGTGGAGTGACAAACTGGTCGATGCGCTGAGCAAGCGCACTGAACTGACGGATGTCGCCAGCGATTTGCAGGACAAGGGTTTGCAGGTTTACCTGTTGATTGATCGCGATGCCGCCAGCCGTGTCGGGGTGACGGTGGCCAATATCACCGACGCGCTGTACGACGCATTCGGTCAGCGGCAGATTTCGACAATTTATACCCAGGCCAGTCAGTACCGGGTGGTGTTGCAGGCTGATTCGGCGGGCGAGCTGGGGCCGCAGGCGCTGGAGCAGATTCACGTCAAGACCACCGATGGCGTACAGGTCAAGCTGTCGAGTCTGGCGCGCATCGAGCAGCGTCAGGCACAACTGGCGATTACCCATCTTGGGCAGTTCCCGGCAGTAATGATGTCGTTCAACCTGGCGCCCGGCGTGGCATTGGGGGCTGCGGTGGAGATCATCGAGCAAACCCAGCAGGACATCGGCATGCCGACCGGCGTGCAGACTGAATTCCAGGGCGCTGCCCAGGCGTTTCAGGCGTCGTTGTCCAGCACGCTGCTGCTGATCCTCGCCGCCGTGGTCACGATGTATATCGTGCTGGGCGTGCTGTACGAAAGTTACATCCATCCGATCACCATCCTTTCCACCTTGCCTTCGGCAGCGGTGGGCGCGTTGCTGGCGTTGCTGATCAGCGGCAATGATCTGGGCATGATCGCCATCATCGGCATTATTCTGTTGATCGGGATCGTCAAGAAAAACGCGATCATGATGATCGACTTCGCCCTCGACGCGGAGCGTAACCGGGGCGTGGACCCGGAAACGGCGATCTACGAAGCGGCGTTGCTGCGCTTCCGGCCGATCCTGATGACCACCATGGCGGCCTTGTTTGGCGCCGTGCCGCTGATGCTGGCGACCGGTTCCGGCGCTGAACTGCGTCAGCCGCTGGGTCTGGTGATGGTCGGCGGTTTGCTGCTCAGCCAGGTGCTGACGTTGTTCACCACGCCGGTGATCTACCTTTACTTCGATCGATTGGGACGTCGTTTCGGTCGTGCGGAGAAGGTCGAGGTGGCGGGGTGATGCTCAGTCTCAAGCGGCAAGCCTTGAGCTACGAGCCTCAAGCACAAGACATATACGCTTGTAGCGTGTGGCTTGCTGGGCGGAGCTTTCGCCCATGAACCTGTCCGGCCCATTCATCCGCCGGCCGGTGGCAACGATGCTGCTGAGTCTGGCAATCATGTTGCTGGGCGGGGTCAGCTTTGGCTTGCTGCCGGTGGCGCCGCTGCCGAACATGGACTTCCCGGTGATCGTGGTGTCCGCCAGCTTGCCCGGTGCCAGCCCGGAGATCATGGCGTCCAGCGTGGCCACACCACTGGAACGCTCGCTGGGCACCATCGCGGGCGTCAACACGATGAGCAGCCGTTCGAGCCAGGGCTCGACACGGGTGATCCTGCAATTCGATCTGGATCGCGACATCAACGGCGCGGCGCGGGAAGTGCAGGCGGCAATCAATGCGTCGCGAAATCTGCTGCCCAGCGGGATGCGCAGCATGCCGACCTACAAGAAGGTCAACCCGTCCCAGGCACCGATCATGGTCTTGGCGCTGACCTCCGATGTGCTGGAAAAAGGCCAGCTTTACGATCTTGCGTCGACCATCCTGTCGCAAAGCCTGTCCCAGGTCACCGGCGTGGGTGAGGTGCAAATCGGCGGCAGTTCGTTGCCCGCCGTGCGCGTCGAGCTTGAGCCACAACTGCTTAACCAGTACGGCGTCTCGCTCGACGAAGTGCGCACGACCATTACCGGCGCCAACGTGCGACGGCCCAAAGGTTCGGTGGAAACCGCCGACAGCAATTGGCAAGTCCAGGCCAATGACCAGCTGGAAAAGGCCAAGGATTATGAGCCGCTGATCATTCGCTATCAGGATGGCGCTGCATTGCGGCTCAAGGACGTGGCCAGGGTCAGCGACGCCGTGGAAGACCGTTACAACGCCGGTTATTTCAACAACAAGGCCGCCGTGTTGCTGGTGATCAACCGCCAGGCCGGGGCAAATATTATCGAAACCGTGGCGCAGATCCGCGAGCAACTGCCAGCGCTGGAAGCGGTCATGCCCGCCAGCGTCAAGCTCGAAGTGGCTTTGGACCGTTCACCTGTCATCAAAGCCACGCTGCATGAAGCTGAAATGACCCTGTTGATCGCCGTGGTGCTGGTGATCCTGGTGGTGTTCCTGTTTCTCGGCAATTTCCGGGCATCGCTGATTCCGACCCTGGCGGTTCCGGTTTCCCTGGTCGGCACCTTCGCGATCATGTACTTGTGCGGTTTTTCCCTGAATAACCTGTCGTTGATGGCGCTGATCCTCGCCACGGGTCTGGTGGTGGATGACGCCATCGTCGTGCTGGAAAACATTTCCCGGCACATCGACAAGGGCGTTGCGCCGATGCAGGCGGCTTATCTGGGCGCCAAGGAAGTGGGCTTTACCTTGCTGTCGATGAACGTGTCGCTGGTCGCGGTATTCATCTCGATCCTGTTCATGGGCGGACTGGTGGAAAGCCTGTTCCGCGAGTTCTCCATCACGCTGTCGGTGTCGATCATCGTTTCGCTGGTGGTTTCCCTGACCCTGACGCCGATGCTGTGCGCCCGCTGGCTCAAGCCGCATGTGCAGGGAGAAGAGAACGCCTTGCAGCGCTGGAGCCAGCGCGTCAACGACCGGATGGTCGACGGCTACGACCGAAGCCTGGGCTGGGTGTTGCGCCATCGCCGGCTGACGCTGCTCAGTCTGCTGATCACCATTGGCGTCAACGTCGCGCTGTATGTGGTGGTGCCCAAGACTTTCCTGCCAACCCAGGACACCGGGCAGCTGATCGGTTTTGTGCGGGGCGACGATGGGCTGTCGTTCTCCGTCATGCAGCCGAAGATGGAAATATTTCGTCGCGCAGTGATGGCCGACCCGGCGGTCGATACCGTGGCTGGCTTCATCGGCGGCAATAACGGCACCAACAACGCCTTCATGATCGTGCGCCTGAAGAACATTAAAGAGCGCAAAATATCGGCCGAGCAGGTGGTCGAGCGTCTGCGCAAGGAAATGCCCAAGGTGCCGGGCGGCAGGGTGTTCCTGATGCCTGACCAGGATTTACAGCTGGGTGGTGGGCGCGAGCAAACCACCTCGCAATATCAATACATTCTGCAAAGCGGCGATCTGGGCAGCCTGCGCGAGTGGTATCCGAAAGTCGTTGCTGCGCTCAAATCCTTGCCGGAACTGACCGCCATCGACGCCCGGGAAGGGCGCGGCGCGCAACAGGTCACGCTGCAGGTCGACCGCGACACGGCCAAGCGGTTGGGCATCGACATGAATATGGTCACTTCGGTGCTCAATAACGCTTACAGCCAGCGCCAGGTGTCCACGATCTATGACAGCCTGAACCAGTATCAGGTGGTGATGGAGGTCAATCCGAAATACGCTCAGGACCCGGTCACTCTGGAGCAGGTCCAGGTGATTACCGCCGATGGCCAGCGTGTGCCGCTTTCGAGCATTGCCCACTATGAGCGCAGCCTCGAAAACGACCGGGTATCCCATGAAGGGCAGTTCGCTTCCGACAGCGTGTCGTTTGACCTGGCCGAGGGTGTCAGTCTTGATCAGGCCACTGTGGCAATCGAACGCGCGGTGGCTGCGGTTGGTTTGCCGTCTGATGTGATCGCGAAAATGGCTGGCACCGCCGATGCGTTTGCCGCGACCCAGAAGAGCCAGCCGTGGATGATTCTCGGCGCATTGCTCGCGGTGTATCTGGTGCTGGGCATTCTCTATGAAAGCTACATCCACCCGTTGACGATTCTCTCCACGCTGCCATCGGCAGGTGTTGGCGCGCTGCTCAGTATTTATGTGCTGGGAGGGCAGTTCAGTCTGATTTCCCTGCTTGGATTGTTTCTGCTGATTGGCGTGGTGAAGAAGAATGCGATTCTGATGATCGACCTGGCGCTGCAGCTGGAACGTCACGGCGGGATGACCCCGCTGGAGTCGATCCGCAGTGCCTGCCTGCAACGTCTGCGGCCGATTCTGATGACGACGCTGGCGGCCATTCTCGGCGCGCTGCCGTTATTGCTGAGCAGTGCTGAAGGTGCGGAAATGCGCCGGCCGCTGGGTTTGACGATTATCGGCGGGCTGGTCGTGAGCCAGATCCTGACCCTTTACACCACTCCGGTGGTTTACCTCTATCTCGACCGTTTGCGCCACCGCTTCAACAATTGGCGCGGCGTGCGTACCGATGCTGCTTTGGAAACTCCGCTATGACCGAACGCCAGAAAATCAAAGCCGTCAAACAATTGCCCGCGCGCAATGCCGCGCGTGGTTTGGGCCTGGGGCTGTGTGTTCTGCTCTTGAGCGCCTGCGCGGTCGGTCCGGATTACCACAAGCCGGTAATGGCGGCTCCGGCGCAGTTCAAGGCGGCACAAGGCTGGCGTCAGGCCACGCCGAGTGATTCGCTGGCCCGAGGTGCCTGGTGGGAGTTGTATGGCGACGCGCAGCTCAACGGCTTGGTGGAAAAACTCAACAGTTCCAACCAGACCGTCGCCCAGTACGAAGCGCAATACCGCCAGGCCAAGGCGTTGGTCCGCGGCTCCCGAGGCGCGTTCTTTCCGACCCTCGACCTGACCACTAGCAAAAACCGCTCCAGCCAGGGCACCGGCAGCAGCAGTTCGAGCCTGAGCAGTTCCAGCAGCGGCATTCGCGACACCTACAATGCGCAACTGGGCGTCAGTTGGGAAGCCGACATCTGGGGCAAGCTGCGTCGCGGGCTGGAGGCTGACACGGCCAGCGCCCAGGCGAGCCTTGGCGATCTGGCGGCCATGCAGCTGAGCCTGCAATCGGAACTGGTGCAGAACTACCTGCAACTGCGCGTGATTGACGAGCAAAAGCGCCTGCTGGAAGCCACGGTCGATGCTTATCAGCGCTCCCTGACCCTGACGCAAAACCAATACCGCGCCGGGATTTCCGGACGCGATGCGGTGGCGCAGGCGCAAACCCAGCTGAAAAGCACGCAAGCCGATCTGATCGATCTGATGTGGCAGCGCGCCCAGTTCGAAAACGCCATCGCCGTGTTGATGGGCCAGGCGCCGGCTGACTTCAATCTGGCCGCGAGCACGTCGATTCCGGCGCTGCCCGCGATTCCTGTCGGCTTGCCTTCACAATTACTTGAGCGGCGGCCAGACATCGCAGCGGCCGAGCGTTCGGTCATGGCCGCCAACGCCAATATCGGTATCGCCAAGGCGGCTTATTATCCAGACCTGACCCTGAGCCTGAGCGGCGGCTACAGCAGCAGCACCTTTGCCAACTGGATCAGTCTGCCGAACCGCTTCTGGTCAGTCGGGCCGCAGTTGGCCATGACGCTGTTTGATGGCGGGCAGCGTTCGGCTGAAGTGGATCGCACCGAAGCGGTCTACGACCAGACCGTGGCGCAGTATCGGCAGACGGTACTGAACGGGTTCCAGGAAGTGGAAAACTATCTGGTGCAGCTCAAGGTCTACGAGGAAGAGGCGGGCGTGCGCGCCGAAGCGTTGGCTGCGGCCCGTGATTCGTTACGCCTGACCAGCAATCAATACAAGGCGGGTCTGATCGGTTATCTGGACGTGGTCAATGTGCAAACCACTGCGCTGAGTAACGAACGCAGCGTGTTGACCTTGCTGCAAAGTCGCCTGATTGCCAGCGTCCAGTTGATCGCGGCACTGGGTGGCGGCTGGGATTCCGACAGCGGTCTGAAACTGCAGGACTGACGGGTCACTGGCGTCAAATCTGCCTCGGAAGCTAATGCTTTAGGCCAAGTGGTACGGGGCTTTGCGGGTTTTTCGGCCAAACTCCGGTGGATGCGAAATAATTAATGGCTATGAGCCACATTTGCGACGACCGACCGCGACATTTGGCGGAAACTGCGTAGAATCCCGCGGCTCTGACTGGGCATGGATTAGCTCGTTGTTCTACGCCGCGAGCCGCTCATGTTGATTGGTCAATACACCCCTTCGCTAGTTCTGGTTTCCATCTTTGTCGCCATCCTTGCGTCCTACACGGCGCTGGATCTTGCCGGGCGCATCGCCACGTCCCACGGCCGTGCGTTGCTGGCGTGGATCGGCGGTGGCGCGTTTTCCATGGGGATCGGCATCTGGGCCATGCATTTCATTGGCATGCTGGCCTTTCATCTGCCCATCGAGCTGGCCTTCGACCTGCCGATTACCCTGCTGTCGCTGCTGATCGCCATCGTCTCATCGGGTTTTGCCCTGTGGCTGGTCAGCCAATCCGCATTACCCCGATTGGTGTTGGGCCTCGGCGCCTTGTTCATGGGCGCCGGCATCAGCGCGATGCACTACACCGGCATGGCAGCGTTGCGCATGCAGCCGGATATCACCTATGACGCCGGAACAGTCATGCTGTCGCTGCTGGTTGCCGTCGCGGCATCGGCGGTAGCGTTGTGGATCGCATTGCGCCTGCGTCAGCAGGTAAGCTGTTTACGCCTGCTGCGCTTGCTGGCAGCGGTGGTGATGGGCGGAGCTATCGTCGGTATGCATTACATCGGCATGGCGGCGGCAAATTTCGCCGAAGGCAGTATCTGCGGGTCATTGGCCAATGGAATTCGCGCCACCGGCCTGGATTCGCTGGTGTTGGTCACAGTCCTGGCGGTCTTGACGATCACGTTGGTGGTATTGATTCTGGACGCGCATCTGCAGGCCCGCACGGCCGCATTGTCCCAGTCGCTCACCGAAGCCAATCGCGAGCTGACGCACCTGGCGCGGCACGACACGCTGACCGGATTGCCGAATCGCATGTTATTGGCCGACAAAATTGAATTGGCGATGCGCAAGGTGGATGCCAATGGTGGGCATTTTGCGCTGATGTTCATGGATCTGGACGGCTTCAAGCCGGTCAACGATGCCTTCGGCCATCATGTGGGCGACCAGTTGTTGCGCGAAGTGGGTTTGCGCCTGCGTTCCAATCTGCACCGGCATGACACGCTGGCGCGTATTGGTGGCGATGAGTTCGTGCTGCTGGTCGAGCTGGATGACGTTGAAGACGCGCCGAGGATCGCTGCACGCCAGGTCGATGTCATCGCTCAGCCATTCCGGGTAGCGGAGCAAGCCCTACAGATTTCGGTCAGCATCGGCATCGGTCTTTATCCGGGAAGTGGCCACACGCAGCAGGAATTGCTGATGAACGCCGATGCCGCGATGTACCACGCCAAGGCTATGGGCAAGAACGGCTACACGTTCTTCGATGCCACCATGAACACCAATGCGCGCATTCAGCTGGAGCTGTTGCAGGATTTGCGCGCCGGCCTCAAACAGAATGATTTTTGCCTGTATTACCAGCCGAAATTCGACGCTATCAGCGGCCTGCCGATTGGGGCCGAAGCGTTGCTGCGCTGGGTGCATCCGCAAAAGGGCATTCTGTTGCCGGACAAGTTCATCGGCCTTGCGGAAAAGACCGGCTTGATCATACCCATCGGGGAGTGGGTGCTGAACGAGGCCTGTCGACAGATGCGCGTCTGGTTCGAGATGGGTTACACCCATTGGCGTGTGGCGGTTAACCTGTCGGCGTTGCAGTTCTGTCATGCCAATCTGGTGGATATCGTTGCTCAAGCCCTGAGCCGTCATCAGTTGCCCCCCAACAGCCTGACCCTGGAGATCACCGAATCCACCGCCATGAACGACGCCGACGCCAGCATGACGGTGTTGCAGCAGCTGTCGGACATGGGCGTCGATTTGTCCATCGACGATTTCGGTACCGGCTACTCAAGCCTGATGTACCTCAAGCGGTTACCCGCCAACGAGCTTAAAATCGACCGTGGTTTTGTCCGGGACCTGGAGCATGACAGCGATGACGCGGCCATCGTCTCGGCCATTGTCGCCCTCGGCCAGGCGCTGAATCTGCGTATCGTGGCAGAAGGCGTCGAAACCGATCGGCAGCAGAATTTCCTGACCCGATTGGGCTGTGATTCCTTGCAAGGTTTCTTGCTGGGACATCCGTTGCCCGCTGCGCAGTTCATCGCCGATATCCATGCCGCCGAGGCGCGCAAGTTTCAGACGGTCCAGACTGAGAAGTAAGTACGTTGCTGGTGGTGGCGTTTATCGTTGATCGCTGGCACGATCACGGCTTGCGCCTCTCTGCCGGGCTCGTCGGGGCAGCAAACACCAACAATCGGCTTTGAAACACGTCACGAGAAGATAATGGACAAAATTCTGCTCATCACTGGAGCTTCACGGGGTATCGGTGCCGCCACGGCCTTGCTGGCCGCTGCTCAGGGTTACCGCATCTGTATCAACTACCTGTCCGATCACACGGCGGCCGATCGCATTTGCGGCCAGGTCCGGGAGTTGGGCGCGCAGGCAATCACGGTTCAGGCCGACGTCAGCAATGAAGACGAAATCATCCGGCTGTTCAGTCGCGTCGACGCTGATCTGGGGCGGGTCACGCATCTGGTCAATAATGCCGCGACGGTTGCCCATGCGTCTCGTGTCGAAGAGATGTCCGAGTTTCGCTTGCTGAAAATGATGATGAGTAATGTGGTCGGGCCGATGCTGTGCAGCAAACACGCCTTGTTGCGCATGTCGCCGCGCCATGGCGGCAAGGGCGGCAGCATCGTTAATGTCTCGTCGGCCGCGTCCCGCCTGGGTTCTGCGGGTGAATACGTTGACTACGCCGCGTCCAAGGGCGCACTGGACACCTTCACCATCGGTTTGTCCAAAGAAGTGGCGGGCGAGGGAATTCGGGTCAATGCCGTTCGACCGGGTTTCATCTTTACCGATTTTCACGCCCTGAGCGGCGACCCGTTTCGCGTCAGCAAGCTGGAACCGGGTATTCCCATGGGTCGTGGCGGTGCCGCTGAAGAAATTGCCGAGGCGATTGTCTGGCTGTTGTCGGAAAAAGCCTCCTATGCCACCGGCACTTTCATTGATGTCGCTGGTGGGCGCTAAACGGTGATTAGTTGCTGAGCATCGAACGGATGATCCGGCCCAGGGTTTCCATGGCTTTTTCCGCTGCATCGTTCCAGGGGCTGCCGTAGTTGAGGCGTATGCAATTCGCAAAGCGCTGGGTCGGTGAAAATATCGGCCCGGGTGCGATGCTGATGCCTTGAGCCAGGGCAACCTTGAACACCTGCAGCGAGTCCACTGAGTCGGGCAACTCCACCCAGAGAAAATAACCGCCCACCGGTTGGCTGACCCGGGTTTGCGCCGGAAAGTAACGGCCAATGGCCGCAAGCATGACGCGTTGCTGATCTTCCAGGGCGTAACGCAACTTGCGCAGATGACGGTCGTAGCCGCCATGTTCGAGGTAATCGGCGATAGCCGCTTGCGCCGGCATCGAAGCGCATAGCGATGTCATCAATTTGAGCCGTTCGATCTTCTGTGCATACCGTCCCGCTGCCACCCAGCCGATTCGGTAGCCGGGGGCGAGACTTTTGGCAAATGATCCGCAATGCATCACCAGCCCATCGGTATCGAAGGCCTTGGCCGGTTTCGGCGCATGCGGCCCGTAATACAGCTCGGCGTACACGTCATCTTCAATCAGCGGCACCTGATGCTCGCGCAACAGCTCGACCAATTGCCGTTTGCGTGCCTCCGGCATCAAGGCGCCGCTGGGATTCTGGAAACTGGTCATGCACCAGACGGCCTTGACCGGATAGCGTTCCAGGGTTTGCTCCAGAATGCCCAGATCGATGCCGTCGTGGGGGTGCACCGCAATCTCCACAGCCTTGAGTTTCAAACGCTCCAGCACTTGCAGGCAGGCATAGAACGCTGGCGCTTCGATTGCCACCAGATCACCCGGCTCGGTGACGGCTTGCAGACACAGATTCAGCGCCTCAAGTGCACCGTTGGTGATCAGCAGCTCCTCCATGGGCAGCATCGTGCCGCTGACCAAATAGCGAAGGGCGATTTGTCGTCGCAATTGCGGATGCCCGGGCGACATGTCGGTGACGACCATGTGTGGGTCCATATCCCGGCTGGCACTGGCCAGGGAGCGGGACAGTCGTTGCAGCGGAAACAGCAGCGGGCTGGGGAAAGCCGAGCCGAATGGCACGGTGTTCGGATCCTTGATGGAATCCAGTACCGAGAACACCAGTTCGCTGACGTCAACGTCCGTGGACTCGCTGACCTGCGGCTCCCTGAGGGTCTGAGCCGGCTGCACGAGCACGCTGGGATTGACGAAATAACCCGAACGCGGTCGGGCCCGAATCAGGCCCCGGCGCTCCAGCAGGTAATAGGCCTGGAACACCGTCGAGGGACTGATGCCGTGCGCCTGGCTGGCATAACGCACCGACGGCACCCGCGCACCGGGCGCCAGGATGCCGCTGCGAATCAACTCGGCAATATCGTCGGCGTACTTCTCGTAACGCTTCATGGTGTCTCGCGGGCTGGAAGGCGTGCAAAGCATACGCTACTCGATCAACGGTTCAGAGGTGCGACGAAGCGACTGGTCGCCAGGCTGCGGATCTCCGGCTGATCCTGATCGATAACCTCGAAGGCAATGGTCTGGGAACTGCTGCTGGGGCGTTCAGCAAGCATGGCTACGGACACCGGCAAGTCGATGATCTCCCCGGCAGCCAGGCTCAGGTCGGTCTTGCCATGCAGCTCGAAGCCCGGACTGTCAGCGAGCCCCAGCCGGTAGTGCTGGTTTTGCTGGGTCTTGTTGATGATCTTCAGGCTGTAGATATTCTCGATCTGGCCCTGGCTGTTTTCCCGAAACAGGCCGCGATCCTTGCTGACGTCCAGGGACACCATGGGCCGTTCAATCAGCGCCATGGCCAGGGCGCCGATCATCAGCAGCAGCGCCGTGCAGTAACCCAGCAGGCGCGGACGCAACAGCTGAGTTGTGCCACCTTGCAGGACTCGCTCGGAGGCGTAACGCACCAGGCCGCGTTCGTAGCCCATTTTGTCCATGATCGAATCGCATGCGTCGATGCAGGCTGCGCAACCGATGCATTCCATTTGCAAACCGTCGCGGATATCGATGCCCGTGGGGCAGACCTGAACGCAGACCTGGCAATCAATGCAGTCGCCCAGACCCAGTGCCATCGGGTCGGCTTCGCGCTTGCGCGGTCCACGCTGCTCGCCGCGCGCCGCATCATAGGCAACGGTCAGGGTGTCCTGGTCGAACATCACGCTCTGGAAGCGTGCGTATGGACACATATGCAAACACACCGCTTCACGTAGCCAGCCGGCATTGATATAGGTGGCTGCGGCAAAAAACACCACCCAGAACAAGCTGACACCGCCCATTTCCAGAGTCAGCAATTCCTCGGTCAGCGGGCGGATCGGCGTGAAGTAGCCGACGAAGGTCAGGCCGGTCAGCACGCTGATCAGCAGCCAGAGCGTGTGTTTGGCTGAACGGCGCAGCAGCTTGTCGACGCTCCAGGGCGCGGCTTCCAGCTTGATCCGCTGGTGCCGTTCGCCTTCGGTGAGCTTTTCGCACCACATGAAGATCCACGTCCAGGAACTCTGCGGACAGGTGTAACCACACCAGACCCGCCCGGCAAACACGGTGATCGCAAACAGGCCGAATGCACAGATGATCAGCAGCGCCGACAGCAGGATGAAATCCTGCGGCCAGAACGTGGCGCCGAAGATATGAAACTTGCTCTCGGCCAGATCCCACAAGACTGCCTGGCGATTGCCCCATTGCAGCCAGGCCGTGCCGAAGAACAGCAGGAAAAGCAGCCCGGTGCCACTCAGGCGCAGGGAGCGGAACAGGCCTGTGAAGCTGCGGGTGTGGATCAGGCTGCTGGAGGGTGACCGGGTTCTGGAATGAACCGGTTGACCAGGCTCGATGCTCTGTACGGGAATTCTCTCGCTCATGCCGGGTGCTCATCTGCCGTTAATCAGGTGACGAGACTATGCGCGCCGCTCTGCAACCAAAACAGATTCAGCTCCGCGATATAAAACCGTATCAGATGGCGTTTTGAGCAATGTTTGCGGGGATTCGAGTAAAGCGACAGGCAGCGTGATCTGAATCAATCCGCCGACTGCCGCGCTGTGCTGGATCAAATGACGGTCGTCGGATCTTCAGTGTCGCGGTCGACAGTGTGGTGGCGCAGATCCTTGGCCTTGTAGATGGTCAGGGCATCCGCTTCAGCCTCGGTGATTGGCACTTTCACCCCATCGATTTCGGCTTCCGACATATGTGTCGCGTCATTGGTGGTAATCGCGATATCGACTATACGGCTGCTGTGGCGAACGCCGGCGATTTCTGCGGAACAGTGTTCGTTAGTACTATCGAATTCCAGTGACATGGTGAACTCCTTTGAAATGAGGCCTACTAGGTTTACGACCGCTGGCCGAGGGCAACGTTCTGAGTTGAGTGCCAGCACTCCGGGCGACGGTCGGTGTCTATTGGCATGCGATTCGAATACAGAGCTGCGCTTTCATGTTCACTACTAAATGCAGGAGTTCTAATGGATCACCCGTGGTGGCACGAAGTCGGCGTCACATTGCAGCAGGAATTCTCTGATATCACCGATGCGTCACAGCTGACCCGGGTCACGGTCAGGTTGTTGATAGCCGCGTTGCTGGGCGGGATTCTCGGTTTTGAGCGTGAGCAGAAGGGCAAGGCGGCCGGGGTTCGCACGCATATGCTGGTGGCGATGGGGGCGGCGTTGTTTGTCCTGGCCCCGCGCCTGGCGGGCGCTGACGATGCGGCAATGAGCCGGATTATTCAGGGTATTGTGGCTGGTATCGGTTTTCTCGGCGCGGGCACTATTCTGAAGGGACGCGAACAAAGCGTCGCCCAGGTCAAAGGCCTGACAACCGCTGCCGGTCTGTGGATGACCGCCGCGATTGGTATCGCGGCGGGAATGGGGCGTGAAGCCACGGCGGTTCTAAGTACCCTGCTGGCGTGGGGCATTCTCAGCCTGATGCCGATGATTGTCGCCAGGCTCGACCCGCCGGAGAACAATCCCGACAAGGATGACGGCTCTGAGAAACCCTGACGGCTCCTGTTCTACTCAGGAAAGTCTTCGCCCAGAATCGCTGGCGGCTCTTCGGCAGGCGGGTCGCCCACGGGCGTAGGAATGACCGGCGGCATGGTGGGCGGCGGATCTTCATCGGGCTTGGGTACCGGCAGTGCAGGGTCATCAATCATCGGATCGGGCGTTTCTGGCGGGATCGGAATGCTCATTGGCTTCACCTTCGTGTGGGACGCGCTGCGGAGTGTGGCGTGCAGGACCGCCCGGTGGCGGTCATGTCAGGCTCGAAGGTTTGGACAACGTGCTGTTGCCGATGACTCCACGTTTGTCTGCGTTGTGTCTACGCTCAAATGCGCCAGTGCTCGGTGCGCTTGAAAGCTCTTTGAACTTTTAACCCGCCGCACCGCTCGGAAACTAGGCGACCGGATCACACGAGTCAGTAAGAATTGCTCCGGTTGCCAAATTTTTGTCCGGCAGCCCGACTCGGGCTGTACGCAACCTTTATTGCATGGATTCGCACAGGAGCGTCCCTGGGGCGTGAGGAGTGATGCTCGATGAATGTGACTGCCGATCAGCCATTTGGCCCGGATTCCCTGGCCACCGATACTCAACACCCGGCTCGACCTATTACCCTGACCCAAGCCTTGCAATTGCCGCGCATCGTGATCGAAAACACGACGCCGGTGATCGACGGTGGGCTGTTTGCCGCCAAGGCAATCGTTGGCCAGCCAGTCCCCGTCACCAGCAAGGTATTCGCTGACGGGCACGATAAGCTGGCGGTCAGGATTCGTTGGCGCGCCGCCGACGAAGTCCACTGGCACACTGCGCCTATGCGCGAGCTGGTCAATGACTACTGGGTCGGTGAGTTCACCCCGACTTCGGTCAACCGCTATGTGTTTCGCCTGGAAGCCTGGATCGACCAGTTCGCCAGCTACCGCTATGAGCTTGAGAAAAAGTTCAGCGCGGGCGTCTCAATCGAACTTGAGTTGGTTGAGGGCCGCATTCATCTGGAACACGCCGCCGAACGCACCAAGGGCGAGCTGCAACAGCAGCTGCACGCCACTTTGAGCGAGCTGGAAAAGGCCGAAGCCGAGGAAAAGGTCGCGTTGCTGCTGCACAGTGAAACCGCAGCGCTGATGAACCAGGCGGATAATCAGACATTCCTGAGTCGCAGCGTCGAGTTTCCGCTGGATGTGGAGCGTGAGCTGGCACAGTTTGCCAGTTGGTACGAGCTGTTTCCGCGCTCGATCACTGACAGCCCTGAGCGTCACGGCACGTTCAACGATGTCCACTCGCGGTTGCCCACCATCCGCGACATGGGCTTCGATGTGCTGTATTTCCCGCCGATCCATCCGATTGGCCGGGCGCACCGCAAGGGTCCGAACAATTCGCTGACTGCCGGGCCTGATGATCCGGGCAGCCCGTATGCGATAGGCAGCGAGGAGGGCGGTCACGACGCCATTCACCCGCAACTGGGTAGCCGTGAAGATTTCCGTAACCTGGTTGCGGCTGCTGCGGAACATGGCCTGGAGATCGCGCTGGACTTCGCCATCCAGTGTTCCCAGGATCACCCGTGGCTTAAAGAACATCCGGGCTGGTTCACTTGGCGCCCGGACGGCACGATCCGTTATGCGGAAAACCCGCCGAAAAAATATCAGGACATCGTCAACGTCGATTTCTATGCCCCTGATGCGATCCCAAGCTTGTGGCTGGAGCTGCGCGACGTGGTTCTGGGCTGGGTCAAGGAAGGCGTAAAAATCTTCCGCGTCGACAATCCGCACACCAAGCCGCTGCCGTTCTGGCAATGGATGATTGCCGATATTCGCAGTCAGCACCCGGAAGTCATGTTCCTCGCCGAAGCGTTCACCAAGCCGGGCATGATGGCGCGCCTGGGCAAGGTCGGTTATTCCCAGAGCTACACCTATTTCACCTGGCGCAACACCAAGGCGGAATTGACCGAGTACCTGACCGAGCTCAATGAGTCGCCGTGGCGCGAATGCTACCGTCCGAATTTCTTCGTCAATACGCCGGACATCAACCCGCCATTCCTGCAGCAATCGGGACGTGCCGGCTTTCTGATCAGGGCGGCGCTGGCAACCATGGGCTCCGGTTTGTGGGGCATGTACTCCGGGTTCGAACTGTGCGAAGCCGCGCCGGTTCCAGGCAAGGAAGAGTATCTGGACTCGGAGAAATATCAGCTGCGTCCGCGAGACTTCACTGCTCCGGGCAATATCATTCCCGAAATTGCCCAGCTCAATCGTATCCGGCGCCAGAATCCGGCATTGCAGACCCACTTGGGTCTGAAGATTTACAACGCCTGGAACGACAACATTCTGTATTTCGGCAAGCGCAGCGCCGATGGCAGCAACTTCATTCTGGTTGCCATCAACCTTGATCCGTTCAATGTCCAGGAAGGGCAATTCGAACTGCCGCTGTGGGAAATGGGCCTGCCCGACGATGCCGCGACCTCCGGTGAAGATTTGATGACCGGGCATCGCTGGACCTGGTACGGCAAAACCCAGTTCACGCGTCTTGACCCGGCCTACCAGCCTTTTGGCATCTGGCGTATCCAGTCCACGAATTAAGCAGCAGGGACACATCCATGGCGAAGAAACCCAAGAGCGCGGCGTTTATCAATGACCCACTCTGGTACAAGGACGCAGTGATCTACCAGGTTCACGTTAAGTCTTTTTTCGATTCGAACGACGACGGGATTGGCGACTTTCCCGGCCTGATCGCCAAGCTTGATTACATTGCCGAGCTTGGGGTCAACACCATCTGGCTGCTGCCGTTCTATCCGTCGCCGCGCCGCGACGATGGTTACGACATTGCCGATTACCGTGGCGTGCACAGCGATTACGGCACCATGGCCGACGCCAAAAAGTTCATCGCCGAGGCCCATAAACGTGGCTTGCGGGTGATCACTGAGCTGGTCATCAACCACACGTCCGACCAGCACCCGTGGTTCCAGAAGGCGCGCGCCGCCAAGCGTGGGTCCAAGGCAAGGGACTTTTACGTATGGTCCGACAGCGATCAGAAGTATGACGGCACCCGAATCATCTTCCTTGACACCGAAAAGTCGAACTGGACCTGGGATCCGGTGGCGGAGCAGTACTTCTGGCACCGCTTCTATTCCCACCAGCCGGACTTGAACTTCGATAATCCGGCGGTCATGGAAGCGGTGCTGGAAGTCATGCGTTACTGGCTCGACATGGGCATTGATGGCCTGCGCCTGGATGCGATCCCGTACCTGATCGAACGTGACGGCACCAATAACGAAAATCTGCCGGAAACCCACCAGGTCCTGAAGAAGATCCGCGCTGAAATCGACGCGAACTACCCTGACCGTATGTTGCTGGCCGAGGCCAATCAATGGCCGGAAGACACCCAGCTGTATTTCGGTGACACCAAAGGCAAGGATGGCGATGAATGCCACATGGCCTTTCACTTCCCGTTGATGCCGCGCATGTACATGGCGCTGGCTCAGGAAGACCGCTTTCCGATTACCGATATCCTGCGTCAGACCCCGGAAATTCCGGCCAACTGTCAGTGGGCAATCTTCCTGCGTAACCACGATGAGCTGACCCTGGAAATGGTCACGGATCGTGAGCGCGATTACCTCTGGAATTACTACGCTGCTGACCGCCGCGCGCGGATCAATCTGGGGATTCGTCGACGCCTCGCGCCGTTGGTCGAGCGTGACCGCCGTCGTGTGGAATTGCTCAACAGCATGTTGCTGTCGATGCCGGGCACGCCGACCTTGTATTACGGCGATGAAATCGGCATGGGCGACAACATTTATCTCGGCGACCGCGACGGTGTGCGCACGCCGATGCAGTGGTCCATCGACCGTAATGGCGGCTTCTCCCGCGCCGATCCGGCAAGCCTGGTGCTGCCGCCGATCATGGACCCGTTGTACGGTTACCTGTCGGTCAACGTTGAAACCCAGAACAATGACAAGCATTCCCTATTGAACTGGAATCGGCGCATGCTGGCTGTGCGCAAGCAGCAAAAGGCCTTTGGTCGCGGCACGTTGAAAATGCTGTCGCCGAGCAATCGGCGGATTCTGGCGTACCTTCGCGAATACACCGGACCGGATGGCAAAACCGAAATCATCCTGTGCGTGGCTAACGTTTCCAGTGCGTCGCAAGCCGCAGAATTGGAGTTGTCCAATTATGCAGGCACGGTGCCGGTCGAGATGTTGGGCGGCAGTGCGTTTCCGCCCATTGGCCAGCTCAACTATCTACTGACTTTGCCGCCCTATGGTTTTTACTGGTTCTTGCTGGCATCGGAAAACCAGATGCCAAGCTGGCACGTAGAGCCCGCGCAGAGCATTCCGGACTTTCCGACCATGGTTCTGAAAAAACGACTCGAAGAGCTGCTCGACGAACCGTTGCGCAGCACGATGGAAAACAACTCGCTGGCCGTCTATTTGCCTAAACGTCGCTGGTTCGCGGCCAAGGACAAGGCGATCGACAAGGTCCACATCGCCTATGCAGTGCGCTTTGGCGATGCATCGCATCCCGTTCTGCTCAGCGAGATTGAAGTTACGGCGGGCGACCATCAAGGTCGCTACCAGTTGCCGTTCGGCCTGTTGGCGGAAGACGACATTAGCAGCGCGTTGCCTCAGCAACTGGCGCTGGCCCGTGTTCGTCGCGGCCGCCAGGTCGGCTTGATCACCGATGCTTTCACCCTGGAAACCTTCATTCGTGCCGTCATTCAAGGCATGCAGGCGCAAACCGTGCTGCATAGCAGCGAAGGTGAGCTGCGATTCGAGCGCACTGCGTTGCTCGAACCGCTCGGCCTGAATAGCGAATCGGAAGTGCGCTACCTGTCTGCGGAGCAGTCCAACAGCTCGGTAGTGGTGGGCGGCAGCGTGGTGCTGAAGATGATCCGTAAGGTCACGGCAGGTGTTCACCCGGAACTGGAAATGGGTGCTTACCTGACCAATGCGGGCTACAAACACATTTCGCCGTTGCTGGGTTCAGTAGTGCGGGTTGGCAATGACGGCGAACCGAACCTGCTGATGATTGCCCAGGGTTATCTGAGCAATCAGGGCGATGCGTGGGAATGGACGCAGAACAACCTGGAACGTGCGGTGCGCGATGAAATGGCGCACGGTGTTTCCGGACAGGAACAGCATTACAACGCCCTGCTGGAACTGACTGATTTTTCCCGCAACCTTGGCCAGCGCCTCGGCGAAATGCATCAGGTACTGGCGGCGAAAACCGACAATCCTGACTTTACCGCTGAAGTGACGACGGTCAAGGAAAGTCAGGCTTCGGGTAAAAGCGTCGCTGCGCAGATCGAGCGCGCCTTGCAGTACCTGGAGCAGCAGAAGTCGCACCTAGAGGCGGGTGATCAGAAACTGGTGGCCGACCTGCTGGGCAAGCGCAAGCAGATCCTCAGTCACGTGCAGGCCCTGGCCAAGCGTTCGGTGGGTGGCTTGCGTATCCGCGTGCATGGCGACTTGCACCTTGGGCAGATCCTGGTGGTCAAGGGCGATGCTTATCTGATCGATTTCGAAGGCGAACCAGCTCGTCCGATGCACGAACGACGCGCCAAGCACAGCCCGTACAAAGACGTCAGCGGCGTGCTGCGTTCCTTTGACTATGCCGCGGCCATGGCCGTGCGCAGTGCGCAAAGCGTCGACACCTCGCCGGAGGCTGGCGCCGCGCGCCGTCGTGTCGCCGAGGCGTATTTGAGCCAGGCCCGTGAAGCTTTCATCGAAGGTTATCGCTCGACGACCACGAAACTGGCGCATGCCTGGAAAGATGCCAAGGGTGAAAGTGCCGCACTTGAGCTGTTCACCCTGGAAAAAACTGCTTATGAAGTGGTCTACGAAGCTGAAAACCGCCCGACCTGGTTGTCGGTGCCGTTGCAGGGCTTGCGTGGGCTGCTCAACCTGTCTGATGGAGAGTCCCAATGAATGCGCCTGATAAAACCGGCGCGGCGCCGCAACTGATGCCCGCAGCCGCGGACATGGATGCGTTGATCCGTGCTGAACACCGTGATCCATTCGCTGTACTCGGCCCCCATGGCGACGGCGCCAATGGTCAGATTATTCGGGCTTACCTGCCGGATGCCTTGAGCGTCAGCGTATTGGCCCGTGATGACCAGCGTGAGCTGGGTCCTCTGCAAATGAGTGAAGTGCCGGGGTTTTTCGTCGGGCACTTCACCGAAGCACAGCCGTACCTGCTGAAAATCAACTGGGCCGGCGGTGAGCAGATCACTGAAGACCCGTACAGCTTTGGCCCGTTGCTGGGCGAAATGGACCTTTACCTGTTTGCCGAAGGCAACCATCGCGATTTGAGCGCTTGTCTGGGGGCGCAGGTCAAGAGTGTCGACGGCATTGATGGCGTGCGCTTCTCGGTCTGGGCGCCCAACGCGCGGCGAGTCTCGGTCGTCGGCAGTTTCAACAATTGGGACGGTCGTCGTCACACCATGCGCCTGCGGCATCCGACCGGCGTCTGGGAAATATTTGTGCCGCGCCTCAAGCCGGGCGAAGTCTACAAGTACGAGATTCTCGGCGCCGATGGCATTCTGCCGCTCAAAGCCGACCCCATGGCGCTGGCGACCACCATGCCGCCGGATACGGCTTCGAAAGTCGCCGCGCCTTTGCACTTCGACTGGAAAGACGACGCCTGGCTGGCTTCCCGAGCAGAGCGTCATGCGTCTAACGCGCCTTTGTCTATCTATGAACTGCACGCGGGTTCGTGGCAGAAGGAACAGAACGAAGAGGGCGAATGGCGCCAGTACAACTGGCATGAGCTGGGTGAACGGCTGATCCCGTATATCAAAGAACTGGGCTTCACCCACATCGAGCTGATGCCGATCATGGAGCATCCGTTCGGCGGCTCGTGGGGCTATCAACTGTTGGCGCAATTCGCTCCGACTGCGCGCTACGGTTCACCTGAAGATTTCGCGGCCTTCGTCAACGCCTGTCACGAGGCGGAAATCGGCGTGATTCTTGACTGGGTACCGGCGCATTTCCCGACCGATACTCACGGTCTGGCGCAGTTCGACGGCACCGCGCTGTACGAATATGCCAACCCCCAGGAAGGTTTTCACCAGGATTGGGACACGCTGATCTACAACCTGGGCCGCACCGAAGTGCATGGTTTCATGCTCGCTTCGGGGCTGCACTGGCTCAAGCACTTCCACGTCGACGGCCTGCGTGTGGATGCTGTGGCATCGATGCTGTACCGCGACTATTCGCGTAAAGCCGGGGAGTGGGTGCCGAACCGTTTCGGCGGTCGCGAAAACCTGGAAGCCATCGACTTCCTGCGTCACCTCAACGACGTGGTTAATCTGGAAGTGCCGGGCGCGCTGGTGATCGCCGAAGAATCCACTGCCTGGCCCGGCGTCAGCCAGACCACGCAACAAGGTGGTTTGGGCTTTGCCTACAAATGGAACATGGGCTGGATGCACGACACGCTGCATTACATGCAGCAGGACCCGATTCACCGCGCCCATCACCACAGTGAGCTGAGCTTCGGGCTGATGTACGCCTGGTCGGAGAAATTCATCTTGCCGATCTCACACGATGAAGTGGTGCACGGCAAACACTCGCTGATTGACAAAATGCCCGGCGACCGCTGGCAGAAATTCGCCAACCTGCGCGCTTATCTGACATTCATGTGGACTCATCCGGGCAAGAAACTGCTGTTCATGGGCTGCGAGTTCGGACAATGGCGCGAGTGGAACCACGACGAACAGCTGGATTGGTATCTGCTGCAATACGCAGAGCATATCGGCGTGAAAACGCTGGTCAGCGACCTGAACCGGATCTATCGCGAAGAGAAAGCGCTGCATGAACGCGATACCGAGCCAATGGGCTTCCAGTGGTTGATCGGCGACGATGCCGCCAACAGTGTTTTTGCCTGGCTGCGCTGGAGCAAGGAGGGCGAGCCGCTGCTGGTGGTCGCCAACCTGACGCCTGTGCCGCGCGTGAACTACCGCGTCGGCGTACCGTTCGCCGGCAAGTGGAGCGAGCTGCTCAACAGTGACGCGGAAACCTATGCCGGATCCAACTTCGGCAATGGCGGCGCAGTCCAGACCCAGGACAGCAAAAGCCATGGCATGCCGGCTTCGCTGGAGCTGAATCTGCCTCCCCTGGCAGTGTTGATTCTCAAGCCTTACGCTGAGTAACCGACAGACAACGCGGCGCTCGATATGAGCGCCGCGTTGTAGTTTTGCCCCATTACCAGCTGATCCTCAGCCCCAGATTGCCCATCAAGCCTTGCAGATTGTCATCGTCGACGTTGCCGCTGTAATCAGCGCTGATGTACAGGCTCACTTCCTTCGATACTTTCGCCACCAGGCCCACACCCAAATCAGCCGTGGTGGACTTGTGCTCGGTCTTGATTTTATCCACGTGATCAAAGGTCACCGTGTCCGAACCGCCGAAGGTGTGCCATAGATTGCCGCGCACATAGGGTTCCAGCGGCATGCCGCTGACCATGTACCGACCTTTCAAACGCGCGCCGACTCGACCTGTGGTGTAAGACTGGGAATCAAATGACACGTGGGAAATCCCGTCATGCTGGCTGTCCAGATCAATGTGCTGGTTGATCACTTGCGCCTGGGGTTCGACGACCCAGTTCGCGGAAACCGGAATGGGATTACCGGCTTCAAGGGACAGGCTCAGCGCGCGGCCTTCGGTGTCGATCCTTACGCCCCGGTCCGAACGGCTGTAACCGTCCAGGCGTGTGCCCATTGCTACGGCGTCGACGTACCAACCCTTGGGATCTACGAGCGTCCAATACAGGCCAAGGCTGTCGCCCTCGATTTTTACTTTGCCGGTGCGATTGTCCTTGAATCCGCCAGCGAAGCCGTTCACATGCCCGTCGAGACGACTGTGGCCGACGAAAAAACCTGTGCGTTGGGAGCGGCCACCCGCAGTTTCGGACGCGTACAGGTCATGGCCGACCTGATAGCCCTTGAGCGATGCGTCCAGACTGGGGTCGACGGTGCCGGACCAACTGCGCTTGAAGTCATTGCCGAACGCTCTCGCCCATCCGGCCGGCACGAAGCCGGACTCGCCCAGCAGGCTTTGTTCGCCTTGTCGGTCATGAAAAGTGCCCAATGACAGCTGGGTCAGCATGGCTGCCGCAGGCGGCACCACGGCGTAGTTGGGCACTTCCATGCGATACAGCGTAATCGGTGCTGCGCCTCTCACGGGAGTCGGCAGCGGCGGGGTGCCGATGGCTGCAACGGGGGCTGTCGCTGCCGGTGGCACAGGCGCTGGCGTAATTGGGGGTGTCGGGGGCGGCGGCGTGGTCGGGTCGGTTGGCGTAACCGGTGGTTCTGGCGTAGTCGGCGGCACCTCCAGTGCCAAGGGTTGCGAGAGCACGGTCGAGCGCAGGAACCAGCTGTTTTCCGATCCCGCTGTCGCGCCGCCCTTGAACAAATAGTATTGATACGCGCCGACCGACAGCGTGTTACCCAGCGTAAATGCGCTGTTATCGCTGATCGCTCCCTCGCTGGCCTGTACCACCTGAATTCCGTTCTGTTGAGTGACTGCGCCCAGTCCACCCAGGTTGGCGACGTTGATCTGCGTAGTCCCGCTGATCGCACCCTGAGCCACGACCAGCTTGTCGCTGGCTGAAGAATCGTCGCCCAATAACGATTGCAGCAACAACTTGCCACTGTTGCCGACGTAGTTGCCGCGTACGGTGAGGGTGTCGGTTGCCTGGCTGCTGCCTGTGGTCATGTCCAGGGTTCCGGCATTGTTCATGGTTGCCAGTTGGCCGGCGGTAAAGGGACGCAGGGTTCCGGCGCTGGAAGAGACGATGCTGGTGGCGTCGATATTAAGTGCGCCGGTACCGCTGGCCGAGTCACCAACGACCAGTTCGCCGGCCAGATCCAGGTGCGAGCCATTGCTGAGGTTGACGGTATCCCAATTGGCGTAGCGCCCTGGAACTGCAGTGGTCGAGGCGTCTAAAGTCAGGATGTCGGTACCGGCTCCGCCGTCCAGCAGTGGGTTCGAGCCCAGGAAGCTCTCGTTCAAGTTGTTCAGGGTGACGGTGTCATCGCCATCGGCCATCAGGATTGCCCCGCGAATCAGGCCTGCGTTGCTCCAGTTAAAGGTATCGTTGCCGAAACTGGCTCTGATTTCGCCACCCACCTCGCCGCCGCTGATTGCGATGCTGTCGTCACCACCGCTGACACTGATGTTGCCGCCGACAGTGCCGCCGGAAATGATGATGGTGTCCTTGCCAAAGCCGGTCACCAGGTTGCCAATGATGTTGCCTGCAGACATATCAAAGAGGTTGTCGTCGAGTTTCATATCCACGCGGCCGATGGTGCCTCCGGTCATTTTCGCGCTGTCGCCATCCTCGAAGGCGTTGCTGATAGTGCCGCCGGACATCAGGAAAGTGTCCAGCCCATCGCCCTGTGCCAGCGAGCGAAGGGTGCCGCCGGACATGACGAAATCATCCCCTCCTGAGCCCTGATGGACATCCAGCGAGATCGCGCCCGCCGTCATCACAAAGCTGTCGATACCATCGCCCTGAACAACATTGCCGGTGATGCTGCCGGACTCCATCTGCACGCGGTCATCGCCAGGGCCAAAGGTGACGTTGCCGGTAATTGCGCCGGTGCCGCCCGCAGGGAAAATCAATGTGTTGTTACCGGAAGGTTTAGTCAGCGCGCCGCTGCTACCGCTGTCGCAGGTTTGTATCGGCTGATCGAGGGTGGTGTTCAGATCACAGGCAGCTCGCGCCTGATTGCCTGACAGGCCAAATATCACGACGGACAGGACGGCAAAACGCAAGGGGCATGCGTTGCCACGGGGGTTCTTCATGATGTCTCTCCCTGAGTAGCGTAGTCAGGGAGGCGGTCAGATCGTGCCTGCGGGCCACGCTATACGCACGACATGTCGGACCAGCGACATCGCGTTTTTCCATGTGTAATAGGTAGTTGCATCTTTAGTAGAGAAGCTGTCGAACTACACGTCAAGTAAATGACCGACGGGTGGTCGACGCAAGCCATCGATTTTTTGCGCGGTTCAGAGATGAACTTCTACCGCAAGCGGCAAATGATCGGATAAATGTGTCCAGGGCCGATTGCCGAGGATTTTCGGCGAGTGGCTGCTGGCGTTGCGCAGGTACACACGATCCAGACGCAACATGGGAAAGCGTGCGGGATAGGTTTTGGCCAATAAACCATGATGGCGCTCGAAGGCTTCGTGCAGATAATCACAACGCGCCAACGTAGCGTTGCCACGCAACTGCCAGTCATTGAAATCTCCGGCGATGATTACCGGCGCGTGGCTGGGCAGGGAATCCAGCAGTTTGCACAGCAGGTCCAACTGCAATTGCCGATGACTTTCCAGCAGGCTCAAATGGACGCAGATCGCATGCACCTCATCGTGCCCCGGCACCTGCAATACGCAGTGCAGCAAGCCGCGGCGTTCAGGACCGGTAATGGAAATGTCCAGATTGCGATGGCTCAGAATCGGGTACTTGGAGAGCAGGGCGTTGCCGTGATGGCCGTCTGGATATACCGCATTGCGGCCGTAGGCAAAGTCACTCCACATGCTGTCGGCGAGAAATTCGTAATGTGAAGTAATGGGCCAGTCATGATGGCGTGACGCGTGGCCGTCATGGCTGCCCAGCACTTCCTGCAGGAATACCAGATCGGCGCCAGTACTGCGCACGGCTTCGCGCAGTTCCGGGAGAATGAAGCGTCGATTGAATGCAGTGAATCCTTTGTGGGTATTGACGGTCAGGACACGCAGTTTGTGGACATCCGGGCTGTTGCTCATGTCCACTGCATTTCCATTCATACCAGCAGGATCAGAGGGCACGCGAACGCTCCTAAGTACGGCAAATGTCTAAATGGGACTGATGCGTACGCTGGCAGTTCATCTTTTTTGGCCCCCGACGCGTCCTCAAATTCTCGGTCGGCGTGACAGCATGACCGTAATCATCAGCCCGCCGATCGACAGCAGCGATGCGAAGAAAAAGATCGAGGCGTAGCCCATTCCCAAAGCAATAGCGCCCATCACTGGCCCGGCAATCGCCAGGGCGAGATCGAAAAACACGGCGTAGGCGCTCAAGCCGGCACTGCGACTGGAAATCGGCACTTGCTTGATTGCTTCAACGCCCAACGCCGGGTAGACCAGCGACAAACCAAGGCCCGTCAAACCGGCGCCTGCCAGGGCAAAGCCGGTATTGGGCGACAGCCATAACAGGACCAGTCCGAGGGTTTCCACGCCCATGCAGACAATGGCTGAGGTGAAGCCGCCCAAGCGGTTGATCGCGCCAATGAACAGCAGGCGGGCAAGAATGAAACAAATTCCGAAGACGCTCAGGCAATACGCGGCGCCTTCCCATCCGCGGCTGACGTAGAACAGCGTGATGAACGTGGTCATCGTGCCGTAGCCGATTGACGCCAGCGTCAGGCTGGCGCCATAAGGCGCTATGCGTCCGAACACCGACCAGAACGGCAAGCGCTCACCCTTGATTACCGGGATCGAAGGTTTGTTGCGGATGATTACCAAGGCCACGACGGCCATTGCTGTCAACGCAATGCCCAGGCTGAAGAAACCCAGCTCGCGGGTCATTACATAACCCAGTGGCGCGCCAATGGCGATGGCTCCATACGATGCGATGCCGTTCCAGGAAATCGCCCGGGCTGTATGGTCCGGCCCGACCTTGCCGATGCACCAACTGATGCTGCCAACACCGATAAGGCCTTGAGAAACACCGATGAATAAACGCGCAATGATCAGAATGGCCAGGCTTACCATCGGTACGCTCTCCAGCAGCGTCGCAACCGACGTCAGTACGCCGCTGATTGCAATACCGGACATGCCATACACAATCGCCAATTTGGTGCCGATGCTGTCGCAGACTCGACCGGCCAGTGGACGGCTGAGCAGCGTGGCCAAGTATTGAGAACCAATCGTCAGACCTGCGATGACTGCGCTGAAGCCTAGTTGGTCGTGTACGTAACCGGGCAAGACAGCAATCGGCAAGCCGATGCACAGGAACGCGATGAAGGTATAAAGCACGATGGAAACGATCTGCAAGGTGATCGTCATGGGACTGACTTCAACTGGCGGCGGGGGCGTGAAGGCGGAGGACATGGGCTCGTTCGCTGGCAAAGCGTTAGGGAGTGCCACATCATGGCCCGAGATTCGGGGAAATGAAAGCATGCTAACGATGCAGTTTATTTTTTATTTAAACAAATATTGCCGACGCCTGTAAGCAGTCATAGGATGACTGACCACAAACATAAAAATAAAGGATCTCTCGTGAGTAAACATCTTCTTCTGGCTGCTGCGCTGGCCTGTGGTCTCAGTTTTCAAGCCCATGGTGCGACGTTCGCCTATATTTCCAGCCCCGGCGACGGTCTCATTTCCCAATATGGTCTTGACGAAAAAACCGGCGCGCTTAACTTGATCGAGCAGACGCCGGCTGGCAGCCAGGTCAATCCCATGGCGCTCACGCCGGATGGCAAAGTTTTGTTTGCAGCGCTGCGGGTAAAACCCTATCAGGTGGTGGGTTTCAGCATTGATCCCAAGACCGGTCATCTAAGCCAGATTTCCAAAGGCCCGCTTGCCGAAAGCCTGGCCTATCTGTCGACGGATCGGTCCGGGAAATTCCTGTTGGGCGCCTCCTATGGCGGGGATCTGCTCAGCGTGCAGGCCATCGACAAGGATCATCAGCCAAGCGATAAGATTCAGACCATCAAGACTGGCCCGCATGCCCACTCGGTGCGTACCGATCCAAGCAACCGCTTTGCTTATGCGGGCAATCTAGGGTCAGACCGGGTGTTGCAATTCCGCCTGGATGACAAGGCGGGCACGCTTACCCCCATTGGCGATGGCTATGTCAGCGTTCCGGCCAAGACCGGCCCAAGGCATCTGGCGTTCTCCCCAGACGGCAAGTTTGTCTACGTTGTCGGCGAAATGAGCGGGACGGTGACGGCCTTCTCCATCGATGGGCAGAGCGGGGCGTTGACTCAGGTTTCATCCGTTAATGGCATTCCGCCGCGATTGAACCTGGTCCACGGTGAAGTACGCGATGCCAGCAACAATGACTTGAAAGACGACCCGACGCCGCGTATCTGGGCTGCGGATGTGCGCCTTTCGCCCAATGGCAAGCTGCTGCTGATCACCGAACGCACCACCAGTTCGGTATCGGCATTTGCAGTGGATGCTAATAGTGGCGCGCTGACCTTTCTTGATAACTATCCTGTCGAGGAGAAGCAGCCGCGCAACATCGCCTTTTCACCCAATGGCAAATGGCTGCTGGTGACCGGCGAGAAAAGCGCCACGGTCGGTGCCTATTCGGTTGGCAGCGATGGCGCGTTGAAGCGTGTCAGCGAAGCGCCATCCGGCAAGGGCGCGTTGTGGATTGAAGTTCTGCAACAAACCGCTGAATAAGCTCTACGTCTGAAACCCAAAAGCCCCGTCACGATGGACGGGGCTTTTGTTTGTAAGCGCTCTGCAACTAAATCAGAACACTACGCCCTGGCTGCGCAGGTAATCGTCGTAGGTGCCGCTGAAGTCGACCACGCCGCTCGGGCTCAGCTCGATGATGCGCGTTGCCAGCGAGGAAACGAACTCACGGTCGTGACTGACGAAGATCAGCGTGCCCGGATAGTTTTCCAGCGCCAGGTTCAGCGCTTCGATGGATTCCATATCCAAGTGGTTGGTCGGTTCGTCCATGATCAGCACGTTCGGCTTTTGCAGGATCAGCTTGCCGAACAGCATGCGGCCTTGCTCACCACCGGAAATCACTTTGACCGATTTCAGGATGTCGTCGTTGGAGAACAGCATGCGGCCCAAGGTGCCGCGAACGACTTGCTCGCCACCTTGAGTCCAGCGACCCATCCAGTCGAACAGGTTGGATTCATCTTCGAAGTCAGAAGCGTGATCCTGGGCGTAGTAGCCCAGCTCAGCCGCGTCGGTCCATTTAACCGTACCGGCATCCGGCGACAGCTCGTTGACCAGCGTGCGCAGCAAGGTGGTTTTACCAATACCGTTCGGACCGATGATCGCGACGCGCTCGCCGGCTTCAACGGTAAAGCTGAAATCCTTGAACAGCGCTTTGCCGTCAAAGCCTTTAGCCATGTTCTCGACGATGACTGCCTGACGGTGCAGCTTTTTGGTCTGCTCGAAGCGAATGAACGGGCTGACACGGCTCGAAGGCTTGACTTCGGCCAGGTGGATCTTGTCGATCTGCTTGGCGCGGGAGCTGGCCTGCTTGGATTTCGAGGCGTTGGCCGAGAAGCGGCTGACGAACGCTTGCAGTTCGTTGATCTGCGCTTTCTTCTTGGCGTTGTCCGACAGCAGTTGCTCGCGGGACTGAGTCGCCACGGTCATGTACTCGTCGTAGTTGCCCGGGAACAGACGCAGCTCGCCGTAATCCAGGTCGGCCATGTGCGTGCAGACGCTGTTCAGGAAGTGCCTATCGTGAGAGATGATGATCATCAGGCTGTTGCGCTGGGTGAGGATGTTTTCCAGCCAGCGAATCGTGTTGATGTCCAAGTGGTTGGTCGGTTCGTCGAGCAACAGCACTTCAGGATCGGAGAACAGCGCCTGAGCCAGCAACACTCGCAGTTTCCAGCCCGGCGACACTTCGCTCATCGGCCCGCTGTGCTGCTCGATACCGATACCCAGGCCCAACAGCAGTTCGCCGGCACGGGATTCGGCGGTGTAACCGTCCATTTCCGCAAACTCGGTTTCCAGCTCGGCAACGGCCATGCCGTCGTCTTCGGTCATTTCCGGCAGCGAATAGATACGATCGCGCTCGGCCTTGACCTTCCACAGCTCTTCGTGACCCATGATCACAGTATCGAGCACGGAAAACTCTTCGTAAGCGAACTGGTCCTGGCGCAATTTACCCAGACGTACGTTCGGCTCCAGCATCACCTGCCCACCCGAAGGCTCCAGATCATCGCCGAGGATCTTCATGAAGGTGGATTTACCGCAGCCGTTGGCGCCGATCAGGCCATAACGGTTACCGGCACCAAACTTGACCGAGACGTTCTCGAACAAGGGTTTTGCGCCGAACTGCATCGTGATGTTTGCTGTGGAGATCAATTACCTTACCTTCAATGACTTGGAGTTGGCTGAATGCAGCCGATACCGATTTGATACCCGTTTCCGTCTTTGCTCAGGGCGTTTGACCCGAGTCTGAGGCCTTTCTTTGGGCCATATGTATTCAGCAATCTGCGACATGTACGTCGGACTGCTGCAAATGAATGCGGGATTCATGCCGAATTTGGCGCGCATTGTCGCACAGACTGGATGGCAGTTGTATGGCGGTCTGTAAGTTGCTCAATAGCCGCAGATAAAGAGCACTGCATGTTAATCACCGGAATCAGACGGGGAGTCGTGAACGCGCTGATTTGAATCTCGAATTCAAACTCCGGCCAGCAGGCTTTCATACGGAATACGCAGCCCGTCATGCAGACGCTTGATCATCCCGAGGCTCAGCTTACGCTTGCGGTTAAGCACCTCGGATACCCGGCCGCTGGAGCCCAGATAGGGTTCGAGATCACTCGGTGTCAGCCCCTGCTGATCCATGCGGAATTTGATGGCCTCGATAGGATCGGACGCTGGCAGTGGAAAGTGCTCGGCCTCAAATTTCTCGACCAGCACTGCCAGCACTTCCAGCTCATCGCCTTCAGGACTATTCATGGGTGCGCCCCATAGCTTCTCTAGTCGTGTCAGCGCAGCAGCAAGGTCGGCCTCGGTACGAATAGGTTTGATGTTCATTACACGGTCTCCGCGTCGATTTGATCGTACTGGGCGTGTGTTCCGACAAAGCGAATGAATGCAATCTGCCGCTCATAGTCAATGGCGAGGATCACCCGATACTTGTTCCCGGCGATGTTGAAAACCACACGGCCGCCTTTCAGGATGCTGGCAGAACGCAGTTCAGCCTTGACCTCCTGAGGTGTGTGGTAGCTTGCCTTTTCCATGTGCCTGTACCACTCAACCAATGGCGTGATGGCATCTGAGTAACCCGGACTGGTCTCCCAGAAGGCCCGCAAAGTCCCTCGCGCGATCACTCTCAAAAAACGTCCTCCCAATTTGGGAGGAAGCATATCTGGTCATTCGAGTCGCTGCAAGCAATGTATGTGCGTGTCTGTTTCGAGAGGCCATCAACCGCCATCCGAAGAACTCAACACCAAGGAACTGAATCCAGTCGTCGCGGCCTCATGAATATCTGCCATTGAAAGAGGATCCGCTGATGAGCGAGCAAAAGAAAGAAGCGCCCAAAGAATCTCCCAAAGACGCTCCGAAACAGCACACGCCGGCGCACTCGACGCCCGAAGAAAAAGAACGGCTCAAAGACTTCAACAAGGACGGTATTCCGCCTGGCGTTTACTGATTCGGGGTGGCGGAGGGTGGAACGCTGATCTTGCGTGGATGTCTAGTGCATATCGCTTCCACCCTTGGGAAGCCAGTCTGGAGTAGCGCCGTTGAATATTTTTGAAGCCTTGCGTGAAAGTCATGATCGCCAGCGTGGTTATGCAGAAAATCTGGTGCGCACCAGTGGTGACAGCCAGGAGCGTATCGATGCTTACAAACAGCTCAAGGCGGAGTTGCAGGCCCATGAAACCGCTGAAGAACGCTTCTTCTATATCCCGCTGATGGCCCATGACAATGGCGTGGATCTGAGTCGCCATGCGATTTCCGAGCATCATGAAATGGACGAAATGATGGAGGAGCTCGACGAGACGGAGATGTCCAGCCCAAGCTGGCTCGCTACGGCCAAGAAGCTTTCCGAAAAGGTGCATCACCATTTGAAGGAAGAAGAGCAGAAATTCTTTCAGATGGCGGGCAAGCTTCTGGACGAAAAGCAGAAAGAATCATTGGCCGGTCAGTATGTGAAAGAGTACGAAGTGCAGCTTGCGGAGGCGTGAGGGGCTTGAAGTCCCGTCGGACAAGCCATTCAGTGCTGGCGAACGTGTAGAATCGGTTTTTTTCGCCTTCAAGGAATGCCATGAAGCTGTTGATTGGGACTGTTGCGGCGGTGCTGTTGGTTGGTTGTACGTCACCGTCAAATCAGGCCCGTGCTGTCGGGCCCTATAAGGTTTACGCCACGCAGAAGGCCGCGAACGTTGTTGCACAGTGTGTGGAATATGCCTGGCAGGACGCTGCCATGGTGGGCCCGGACCCTGATGCGTTCATGCGTTCCAGTGCTGACGGCTTTACGGTCTACACGACCGGCGCTGAGTACTTTGTCGATGTGAAACCGCAGGGCGGCAAGACCGTACTCAACTTCTACGCCGCGCCAGACACCATGCCGGCTGATCGACGTGGTGCGGCCTTGGCGACTTGTCTGTAATACGCATCCTGCGCTGCACAAAAAAATGGCCCGGGATAATCCCGGGCCATTTTCGTTGCAAGGCTGTCAGTTGTCGTCAGAACCTGACGCACCGCCCCCGGTGCCATTGGGGCCATTCTTGTTCGGCCCACCGGTCTTGCCGACCGCGCTGCCTGTGTTACCGCCGTCTACAGATTTGCCTGCACCGGTTCCTGTGCCACGGCCATAGGCATCGGCATCTTTGCTGCCGCTCGGTGCGCTTGGATTCGTGCCGGGTGGCATGGCTGAGCCGCTTTGGGTAGCGCCACCGGTTTCAGGTTTGACAGGCCCGGTACTCGACTCGCCTGCCGCGAAGGCGGACATGCTAGAGATGGAAAGCAGGCCGGTCAGAACAAGGCTAGTCATCTTTGACTTCATCATGGGTACGTCTCCTGGTTATGAGCGTTACCTGATATTGGTCAATTCTGGCAGTCCTATCGTGCCCTGATCTGCGACGAACGGTCATGTGCCTTGGATCGCTTCAGGGCTCAATCCCGTGCAGTTCGCAGTACTGCGTCCATTCCATGCCGGCCATTTCGGCGACTTCCTTGTGGACTTCGCGACGCTGGCTTTCGAACTCTTCGGGCGACTCGGCGGTAAGTTGCAAGGTCAATTCCCAGGCGAAGAAACCCAGGCGCTGCGCTTCTTCCTCGAAAGCTTCGTGCAGGCGCTCTTCCCGATATTGCTGCGCGGTGACGCCCGCTGCCTGAGCGGCAAGAGGATTGAGATGTTCAAGTTCATCCTGAAGTTGCGGATGAGCCGCGAGGAATCGGGTCAGGGCAATCTGGTGTGGATGTTCGGTTTGAGTCATGCAGGCTCCAAAGAGATAAATCGAGGATCAATCGAGTGCTCAGTTGTAGCGCAGAGCGCACTTGATTGAGGCCTTGCTACCCGGGCGTTGCCAACAGTAGCAAATCAGTCATGCATGGTAGCTGCATCCATCCGCTTCTTCACGAAGCTATCTCTATGATCCCGATGGAATTTCTCTACCCATTTTTTTTCAGTGCCAGCCGTGGCACACTTCCTGCTGTCCATTCCGTTGTTACATACTTTGTTCCGCTATAGCGGAATAAGCTCATTCTTCGTTGGAGTTCATGTCATGGGTAGCGGACTTTTCTCTTTAAAGACGTGTGCATGTGTCGTTGCGACGATGGCCGTCCTGGTCGGCGCGGCGCAAGCAGCGGATGGCAGCAAACTGGACAGCGTGTTGCAGCGCGGCAAGCTGGTTGTAGGTACCGGCAGCACCAATGCGCCTTGGCACTTTCAGGGCGCGGACGGCAAGTTGCAGGGCTTTGATATCGACATCGGCCGCATCATTGCCAAAGGTTTGTTCAATGATGCGAGCAAAGTCGAATTCGTGGTGCAGTCCTCGGACGCGCGAATTCCCAACCTGTTGACCGACAAAGTCGATATCAGCTGCCAGTTCATCACGGTCACCGCCAGTCGCGCCCAGCAAGTGGCTTTCACCTTGCCGTATTACCGCGAAGGCGTCGCGTTGCTGCTGCCGGCCAACAGCAAGTACAAGGAAATTGACGATCTGAAAGCGGCCGGAACAGGTGTCATCGTCGCTGTCCTGCAAAACGTGTATGCCGAAGAACTGGTGCATCAGGCACTGCCGCAAGCCAAGGTCGATCAATACGACAGCGTCGATTTGATGTACCAGGCGATCAATTCCGGGCGAGCCGATGCCGCAGCCACCGATCAGTCATCGGTGAAATACCTGATGGTGCAAAACGCCGGTCGTTATCGCTCGCCGGCTTTTGCCTGGAGTCCGCAAACCTATGCCTGTGCAGTCAAGCGCGGCGACCAGGATTGGCTGAACTTCGTCAACACCGCTCTGCATGAAGCCATGACTGGCGTTGAGTTCCCGACGTACGCGGCGTCGTTCAAGCAGTGGTTCGGCGTTGACCTGCCAACGCCGTCGATTGGCTTCCCGATGGAATACAAGTAATCAGAACCTGACTGACGGGGCAGGGATGACAAGGCCGTCGTCCCGTTCCAGGTATTGCTGACCATGAATTATCAATTGAATTTTGCCGCAGTCTGGCGTGACTTTCCCAGCCTGCTGGCGGGGCTGGGATTGGGGCTGGAACTGGCCCTGATTTCCATCGCCATCGGTTGTGTGATCGGCCTGATGACGGCGTTTGCGCTGCTGTCCCGGCATCGCGCACTGCGTTTTATTGCGTCGGTGTATGTCACTGTGATCCGTAACACGCCGATTCTGGTGCTGATCCTGTTGATCTACTTCGCATTGCCAGGCCTGGGCATCCGCCTGGACAAACTGGCGTCGTTCATCGTGACCCTGTCGCTGTATGCCGGGGCTTACTTGACCGAAGTGTTCCGCGCGGGATTGTTGAGCATTCACAAGGGCCAGCGCGAAGCCGGGCTGGCGATCGGGCTTGGGGAATGGCAGGTCAAGGCTTACATCGTGGTGCCGGTGATGCTGCGCAATGTGTTGCCAGCCTTGTCCAATAATTTCATTTCGCTGTTCAAGGACACTTCGCTGGCGGCTGCCATTGCGGTGCCGGAACTGACGTATTACGCGCGCAAGATCAATGTCGAGAGTTATCGGGTCATTGAGACCTGGCTGGTGACCACCGCGCTATATGTGGTGGCCTGCTATGTGATCGCCATGCTGCTGCGCTACCTCGAACAACGCTTGGCCATTCGCCGCTAGGAGGCCTGACTTATGTACGAACAACCTTCCTGGCTGCATGAACTGTGGATTGCCCGGGAAACCTTATGGGCAGGCTTTTTGACCAGTGTGCAATGTTCGGCCCTGGCCATCGTCTGCGGCACCCTTATCGGGGTGTTCGCGGGGTTGGTCCTGACATACGGCAATGTCTGGGCGCGGCTGCCGTTTCGCATCTATGTCGATCTGATTCGCGGCACGCCGGTCTTCGTTCTGGTGCTGGCAGTGTTTTACATGGCGCCCGCACTGGGCTGGCCGATTACGGCGTTCCAGGCCGGAGCCTTGGGCCTGACGCTGTTTTGCGGTTCCCATGTCGCGGAAATCGTGCGCGGCGCGTTGCAAGCTATTGCACGCGGGCAACTGGAAGCCGGCAAGGCCATCGGCCTGACATTTCCCCAGTCCTTGCTGTACGTGCTGTTGCCGCAAGCGTTGCGGCAGATTCTGCCGACCTGGGTCAACTCGTCCACCGAGATCGTCAAGGCATCGACGCTGCTATCGGTGATCGGCGTGGCTGAGCTGCTGCTAAGTACCCAACAGGTGATCGCCCGGACTTTCATGACCCTGGAGTTCTATCTGTTCGCCGGGTTTCTCTTCTTCGTCATCAACTACGCCATCGAGCTTCTTGGACGGCAAATCGAAAAACGGGTGGCCTTGCCATGACACAGTCTCAAACCGTGATTACCAAGCCCGCACTGCTGAGTATCGAAGGGTTGCATAAATCCTACGGCGCCGTCGAAGTGCTCAAAGGCGTCGATCTGCGCATGCAGAAAGGCAACGTGGTGACGCTGATTGGCTCCAGTGGCTCGGGTAAAACCACGCTGCTGCGTTGCGTCAATCTGCTCGAAGAGTTTCAGGGCGGACATATTCGCCTTGAAGGCCAGGACATCGGCTACAGCGACATCGATGGCAAACGCGTGCGCCATCCGGAAAAAGTCATCGCCAGCCATCGCGCCATGACCGGCATGGCGTTCCAGCAGTTCAATCTGTTCCCGCACCTGAGCGCATTGCAGAACGTGACGCTGGGCCTGCTCAAGGTCAAGAAACTGCCCAAGGATCAGGCTGTAGCGCTGGCTGAGAAATGGCTGGATCGCGTGGGGCTGCTGGAGCGGCGCAATCACTTTCCGGGGCAGCTTTCCGGCGGTCAACAGCAGCGCGTGGCGATTGCCCGCGCCATCGCGATGAACCCCAGCCTGATGCTGTTCGATGAAGTAACGTCGGCATTGGACCCGGAACTCGTCGGCGAAGTGCTCAGTGTCATCAAAGGTCTGGCGGAAGACGGCATGACCATGCTGCTGGTGACCCATGAAATGCGCTTTGCTTATGAAGTGTCGGACCAGATCGTGTTCATGAATCAGGGACGCATCGAGGAGCAAGGTCCACCCAAGCAATTGTTCGAGCAGCCCAAATCCGCGCGTCTGGGCGAATTTTTGAAGAACATCCGTTTTTGAGTATTAACCACGTTGCAGAGGAGAAACATCATGAGCATTACTCGTTACGGCGCAGGCAGCGTCGCCGGTGGCGGTCAACCGCGTCCTTTTGCCCGCGCCGTCGAGGCCGATGGCTGGTTGCATGTGTCCGGCCAGGTGCCGGCTGAAAATGGCGAGATCATCGTCGGCGGCATAGTCGAACAGACCCGCAAGACCATGGACAACCTGGTCGCCATTCTCACCGAGGCCGGTTACGGCCTCGAAGATGTGGTCCGCGTTGGCGTGTGGCTGGAAGATCCGCGCGACTTCTGGAGTTTCAATAAAGTCTTCGGCGAGTACTTCACTCCCGAACACGCCCCGGCCCGAGCCTGCGTGCAGGCCAATATGATGGTGGATTGCAAGGTCGAGATCGATTGCATTGCGTACAAGAAAAAGTGACGCGGCAAGTTGCAGGCGGACGTTGCGATCCTTGCAGGTTGAAGCGCGTCGCCTGAGACTGCTTCACCTTTTACCGCGCTTGAGTGCGCCACGGACGAGCCAAACATGAGTGAAGATACGATCAAACGCAGGGCCCGCGGTCTGGACCGGGCGTTCGATATTCTCGATTTCCTCAAGGAAAAGGGCACGCCACTGCGTCCGAATGAAATCGCCAGCGGCATCGGCAGTCCGAAATCAACAGTGTATGAACTGGTCGGGTCGTTGCTTGAACGGCGAATTCTCGAAGCTGTGGGCAAGGATGGGCATGTCTATCTGGGCCGACAGCTGTACTTCCTTGGCCAGGCGCACTTGCGGCATTTCGATTTCACGCGGGAAGCGGAGAGCTGTTTGACTGACATCGTCAGCCAGACTCGGGAAACGGCGCAGATGTGTCTGCTCAACGGCCGCAAGTACACCGTGGCGCTGATGAAAGAAGGTGAACGGCATTTTCGGATTTCTTCGGACATTGGCGAAAATGCGCCGATCCCCTGGACCGCTTCCGGGCGGCTGCTGCTGTGCCATCTGAGCGATCAGGAAATTGCCGACCTGATCGATCCGGAGGATTTCATCCTTCCGGACGGTGAGCGCCTGCCTATGGACAGGTTCCTGGCCGAGATACGCCAGGCCGGGCAAGACGGTTTCTTTTCCTTCGACAGCGTCGCCGATACCTTCACCCATTGCTTTGCGGCACCGGTCAAAGACGACAAGGGTGTGTGCATTGCCACGCTGTGCATCGTCGCGCCTCGGGCCGACGCGAAGAACAATTACAACGACTATCGTCGAGTGCTGATCGCCAGTGCCAATGGCCTCGCTCGTCGAATCAACGAATAAACCCTGGAGAATTCTCATGGGCATTGCAGTGGTAGAAAAGGGCGCCGCCGCGCCGGGCGATCATCTGGTTCGCGACGTCAGTCTTCCTGCGCTGGTCATCCACCGCGAGGCGCTGGACCACAACATTCGCTGGATGCAGGCATTCGTCAGCAACAGCGGCGCGGAACTGGCGCCCCATGGCAAGACCAGCATGGTCCCGGCCTTGTTTCGGCGGCAACTGGAGGAGGGTGCGTGGGGCATGACCCTGGCGACCGCCGTGCAGACCCATGCTGCGTATGCCCATGGCGTGCGGCGGGTGCTGATGGCCAACCAACTGGTCGGTACGCCGAATATGGCGCTGATCGCCGATCTGCTTGGCGACTCAATGTTCGATTTCCACTGCATGGTCGATCACCCGGACAACGTCGCCGCGCTGGGCGAATTTTTCGCCTCGCGAGGGCTGCGCCTGAACGTGATGATCGAATACGGCGTGCCGGGCGGACGCTGCGGCTGTCGAACTGAACAGGAGGTTCTTGACCTCGCCGAGGCTATCGCGGCGCAACCGTCTTTGGCGTTGACCGGCATCGAGGGTTACGAAGGTGTGATCCATGGTGACAAGGCGGTCAATGACATCCGCGCCTTTGCCGCGTCACTGGTGCGACTGGCCGTAGAGTTGCAGGACAAAGGCGCTTTCGCCCTGGATCGGCCGATTGTTACCGCATCCGGTTCGGCCTGGTACGACTTGATCGCCGAGGCGTTCGACGCGCGTCAGGTGCGCGAACGGTTTCTCGGCGTGCTGCGCCCCGGCAGTTACGTGGTGCACGACCATGGTATCTATAAAGACGCCCAATGCTGCGTACTCGACCGGCGCCGTGAACTGACTGAAGGGCTGCGTCCGGCCCTGGAAGTCTGGGCGCATGTGCAATCGCTGCCTGAGCCGGGTTTTGCCGTGGTTGCGATGGGCAAGCGTGATGTGGCTTTTGACGCTGGCCTGCCCAATCCGATCAAGCGCTACAAAGCGGGCGAGTTGCCCGCCAAGGGCGATGATGTCAGCGCCTGCAAGGTCACGGCGGTCATGGACCAGCACGCGTTCATGACCATTGCGCCCGGTTGCGAATTCAAGGTGGGCGACATTATCTCCTTCGGCACTTCGCACCCGTGCCTGACCTTCGATAAATGGCGCAACGGTTGCCTGGTCGATGAGCAATTGCAAGTCATCGAAACGTTCGAGACCTGCTTTTGATGACCGGGAGAACCTGAACATGAGCGAACTGGTCAGCCACAGTCATCCGCGTATCGCCCTGATCGGCGAGTGCATGATCGAGTTGCAGCAGCACGCTAATGGCAGTCTGCAGCAGAGTTTCGGCGGCGACACGCTGAACACGGCCGTATATATCGCCCGCTTGTTGGGGCGCACGGCTCAGGTGGACTACGTCACTGCGCTGGGCGACGACAGCTTCAGCGACGCCATGTGCCGCGTCTGGGAACAGGAAGGCATTGGCTTGAGTAAAGTGCAGCGCCTGCCGGGGCGTTTGCCCGGTTTGTATTGCATCCAGACCGATGCCAATGGCGAGCGGCGCTTTCTGTATTGGCGAAAAGAAGCGGCGGTTCGTGATTGTTTCAACACGCCCGAGTCCGACGTCATTCTCAATAAGCTGCAAGAATACGATGTTGTTTATCTGAGCGGGATAACCCTGGCAGTGCTCGGCGAGCATGGCCGCAAGCGGTTGCTGTCGCGGCTTGCGCAAGTTCGGGCGCAGGGCGTTCGGGTGGTGTTCGACAATAATTATCGACCGCGCTTGTGGGAAAGTGTCGAGCAGGCCCGTGAGGCATATCGCGCCTGCATGGCCTGCGTCGATCTGGCGTTGCTGACTGAGGACGACGAGCAGGCGCTGTACGGTTACACCAACAGTGAAGAACTGCTGACGGTCTATCGCGAACTAGGCATCAGTGAAGTAGTGGTCAAGCGTGGCGCGCAGAGTTGTCTGGTGGAGTCTGGCGGCGAACGCTTTGAAGTGGCCGCTCGCCCGGTAAGCCTTGTGGTCGACACCACGGCGGCCGGGGATTCATTCAGCGCGGGTTATCTGTCGATGCGCCTGCGGGGTGCGAGTCCGGTGGAAGCGGCCAATGCCGGGCATCACTTGGCGAGTCTGGTGATTCAGCATCCTGGCGCGTTGATTCCAGCGAGTGTCATGCCGAATCTCTAACCTGCTCAGTCCCGATAAAACACTTGCACGAGGTGATAACCGAACTTGCTTTTGATCGGGCCATGCACGATCCGCAACGGCTTTTTGAAAATGATCTGGTCGATGGCGCCGACCATCTGGCCAGGTCTGACTTCACCCAGATCGCCGCCGCGCTTGCCGGATGGGCAAGTCGAGTGTTTTTTTGCCAGCACGTCGAAGGCTTCACCCTTGGCGATACGTACCTTGAGTTGCTCGGCCTCTTCGGCGGTTTTCACCAGAATGTGACGGGCTTGGGCTTTCATGTGACGGACGCCTGAAGAAAAAACGGCGGCCATTATCACACAACAAGCGAAGCGGTTTTTCAAAACCTGGCGCATCAGTGATTGCGTCCGGTAACCTTCTGCGGCCAAGCTACACGCCTTCTATCGATGAACTGTCGTTCGGGGCAAGCGTCGCATGCATGTGACCTATCCTCATTTACCTTATTTCGTGCGGTGCTGATTATGGATTTTCCGGCGTTGTTGAAGATTCTGGCCAGCCAGGATGGATCGGACCTTTATCTTTCCACCGGTGCGCCGCCGTGCGCCAAGTTCAATGGCGTACTCAAGCCGTTGGGCACTGAAACCCTGAAGCCGGGTGAAATTGCCGCTGTTGCGCAAGGCATCATGGATGCCGAGCAAAAGCTGGAATTTCATCGTGAGCTGGAGATGAACCTCGCGGTTTCCATGGCCGGCATCGGCCGGTTCCGGATCAACATTTTCATGCAGCGCAACGAAGTTTCCATCGTGGCGCGCAACATCAAGCTGGACATTCCGCGCTTCGAGGATTTGTTCCTGCCGCCGGTGCTGCTTGATGTGATCATGGAAAAGCACGGGCTGGTGCTGTTTGTCGGTGGCACGGGTTCGGGCAAGTCGACGTCCCTGGCGGCGCTGATCGATTACCGTAATCGTCACGCCAGCGGCCACATCATCACCATTGAAGATCCGGTGGAGTTCATTCATCGGCACAAAAAATCGATCATCAACCAGCGCGAAGTGGGCGTCGACACGCGCAGCTTCCATTCCGCGTTGAAAAACACGCTGCGCCAGGCGCCGGACGTGATTCTTATTGGTGAGATCCGCGACCGGGAAACCATGGAGCATGCCCTGGCATTCGCCGATACCGGCCATTTGGCGATTTCCACGCTGCACGCCAACAATGCCAACCAGGCGCTGGACCGCATCATTAATTTTTTCCCGGAAGAGCGGCGCAATCAGCTGCTGCACGATCTGGGCAATAACCTCAAGGCGTTCGTCTCCCAACGGCTGGTCAGGACTACCGACGGCAAGCGCCGCGCGGCAGTGGAAGTGATGATGGGCACGCCGACCATTCGCGACCTGATCCAGCGTAATGAGCTCAACGAACTCAAAGGCATCATGGAAAAGTCCGGCGGCCTGGGCATGCAGACCTTTGATACCGCGCTTTACGAGTTGGCGATCGAGGGGGTCATCAGTGAAGAAGAAGCGCTCAAGCACGCCGACTCACTGAACAACGTGCGTCTGCGCCTCAAGCTGCATGGGGAAGGCGGCGTTACCGGTCAACTGACCACGCCGCCACCGCCACCTATGCCGGCTGTGAGTGTAAAGGTGGCAGATTGGGGATTGGTCGATGAGCGTGATGAAGGCAAGCTGGACACCTGACTCAGCGCGCCAGCCAACCACCATCGACATTCCACGCTGCGCCGCGCACTTGAATAGCCGCGTCGCTGCACAGGAACAGCACCAGTTCACCGAGCTGTGAAGGTGTTACGAACTCCAGTGATGGTTGTTTTTCGGCTAGCAAGTCGTGCCTGGCCTGCTGCGCGTCGCCGCTGACTGCGGCGCGATCATCAATCTGCTGCTGCACCAGCGGGGTCAACACCCAGCCGGGGCAGATAGCGTTGCAGGTCACCTGAGTGGTCGCGGTCTCCAGGCCCACGACTTTGGTCAGGCCGATAACGCCGTGTTTGGCGGCGACGTAGGCGGCTTTGCCGGTCGAACCGACCAGCCCATGTACCGACGCGATATTGACGATGCGCCCCCAGTCTTTGTCGCGCATGCCGGGCAGGCACAGACGGGTGCTGTGGAATACTGACGACAAGTTGATCGCAATGATCGAGTCCCAGCGCTCAATCGGGAAATCCTCCACGGAATCGACGTGCTGTATCCCGGCATTATTGACCAGAATGTCGACGCCGCCGAACTCACGTTGCGCGTAGGCGACCATATCCGCGATCTGTTCGGGCTTGCTGACGTCTGCCGGATGATGGCCGACCTTGCCGCCGAATTGTTCGACCTCGGCGATCACCGCAGTGACATCGCCGAAGCCATTGAGGATCAGGTTCGCGCCAGCCTTGGCCAGGGTCATGGCGATACCCAGGCCGATGCCGCTGGTGGAACCGGTGACCAGTGCCGTTTTGCCTTGCAGACTCATGGTGTGTACCTCAAACGATACCCGTGGCGTAGAACGTGCCGATAACGACGAACACGGCCAGGGTCTTGATAATGGTGATACCGAAAATATCCCGATACGCTTCGCGGTGCGTAAGGCCGGTGACCGCCAGCAAAGTGATCACCGCGCCGTTGTGCGGCAGGGTGTCCATGCCGCCGCTGGCCATGGAGGCCACGCGGTGCAGCACTTCCAGCGGAATATTGGCGGCGTTGGCGGCGCTGATGAAACTGTCGGACATGGCCGCCAGCGCGATGCTCATGCCACCCGAAGCCGAGCCGGTAATCCCTGCAAGCAAGGTGACGGTGATTGCTTCGTTAACCAGCGGGTTGGGAATGTTTTTCAGCCAGTCCGCCAGCACCAGAAAGCCTGGCAACGAGGCGATGACCGCGCCGAAGCCGTATTCCGATGCGGTGTTCATGGCGGCGAGCAGCGCGCCACTGACCGCGCTTTTGCTGCCTTCGGCCAGACGACTGCGGATCGCGGCGAAGCCACACACCAGCACCATCAGGATGCCCGCCAGCAACGCGGCTTCCACTGCCCAGATCGCGGTCAGTTTGGCGATCTCGGTCTGGATCGGAGTAGCCATGCCCGGCAGTGCCAGGGTATGGGTCTTGCCATATAGCTGTGGAATCCACCAGGTGAACAACAGGTTCGCCAGCCCCACCAGAAGCAGTGGCGACAGAGCAATCAGCGGATGCGGCAGTTTAATGTCTTCGGCGGTTTCCGGTTCGTTGCGCAGTTCTGTGCCGTAACCTTCACCGGCCTTTTGCGCCTTGTTGCGCTGACGCTGCAGATAGAGCATGCCGGCGCAAAACACGAAAATCGTGCCGATCAAACCCAGCCACGGCGCAGCCCAGGCGGTGGTGTTGAAGAAGGTCGTGGGGATGATGTTCTGGATCTGCGGGGTGCCGGGCAGGGCGTCCATGGTGAAGGAAAACGCTCCGAGCGCGATGGTCGCCGGTATCAGCCGTTTGGGAATATTGCTCTGGCGAAACATTTCCGCCGCAAACGGGTAGACCGCGAACACCACCACAAACAGCGAAACGCCGCCATAGGTGAGCAACGCGCAGACCAGCACAATCACCAGCATCGCTTGCCGAGTGCCGAGAACCCCGATGGCAGCGGCAACGATCGCCCGGGAAAACCCGGACAGCTCGATGAGCTTGCCGAACACGGCGCCTAACAGAAATACAGGGAAGTACAACTTGACGAAGCCAACCATCTTGTCCATGAACACCCCGGTAAACGCTGGGGCTACGGCCGAGGGGTCGGTGAGCAATACCGCACCCATGGCGGCGATGGGGGCGAAGAGGATAACGCTGTAACCACGGTACGCAGCAAGCATCAACAGCGCGAGGGCTGAAGGCAATGATCACACTCATTGAGTGTCTCCTGGCCTGGGACTACAACGAACTCAGAGGCTGCCGAGGGCGCTCTGCATGGATCGCTGAATCCGGTCGGCATATTGTTATTGTTTTCGGCAGCGGCGATGGCCGCGCACTGGGTATAGCGGGTTTCATGCCATATCGCTAAGTGATTGTTTTATATCGACAATTTACGACTTAGTACGGGAAGTTGCCGATCCGGGTCTCTTTATGGAGACAAATAGTCGGCAAGATCCAGCCATGACTGGTTCAAATGGCGGCAAATAGTGGCAATAAGGCTGAATCCTGGCCATGTCTCAATAAGGAGATTAAGTCTCCCTATTGAGACTCGGCAATGCCCAACGCTGCCATCTTCTTGTACAGCGTCGAACGCCCCAGGCCCAACTGGCTGGCAGCTTCAACGACACTGCCCGAGCAATTCATCAAGGCCTGTTCGATCAATTGCCGATCAAAACGCTGGCGTGCCTGGCTGAACGTTTCGAAAACCGACGGTTCTATTGGGCTGAAGCAGGGGCTTAAGGGAATTAGCTGACCAATTGCCGCGCGGATATCTCGGGCATTGAGCACCAGCTCATCGCTGAGCAAGGCGGCGCGTTCCAGCACGTTGCGCAGTTCCCGGATATTTCCAGGCCATGCGTGCTGCGCGAGCAAGCTCAGCGCGCCGCTGTCCAGTTCGTGCTGACTGTGCAACTCCTCAAGAATCGCTTCGCTGAGGGACGGCAAATCGTCCAGGCGTTCGCGCAAGGGGGGAACCCGAATCGGCAGAACGCTCAGGCGGTAATACAGGTCGGCGCGAAACTCGCCACGCCTGATGGCCGCTTCGAGATCAATCGAGGTAGCGGCAATCAGGCGAATATCGCTCTGAATGACGTCATTGGAGCCTACAGGCTCGTATTCCTTTTCCTGCAATACCCGGAGCAGCTTGCTTTGCAGCGCGAGTGGCATGTCACCGATTTCATCGAGAAACAACGTGCCGCCCTGGGCGATTTGCAGTTTGCCCGGTCGGCCTTTGCGATCCGCGCCAGTGAAGGCCCCCGGCGCGGTGCCGAAGAACTCGGCCTCCAGCAAGGTTTCCGGGATGGCCGCGCTGTTGATGCTGACAAAGGCTTTATGCGCCCGAGGCGACGCGCTGTGAATTGCATGGGCAAGCAACTCTTTGCCAGTGCCGGTTTCGCCGAGCAGCAACACCGGCGAGTCGGCACCCGCGCTACGCCGGGCTCGACGCTTGACCTCCAGGCTCGCCGCACTGGTGCCGATGAAATGAGCGAAACTGTATTTCGCCTGGCGCGCCCGCAGCAGCGAGCGAGTGGAGGCCAGTTCTTCCTGCATGCTCAGGTAGCGCTTGAGCAGCGGTGTCAGGGCATGCAACTCATCGAACAAGGCGAAACCGATGGCGCCGATCAGATCGCCCGACACATCGTGGATGGGCAGGCGCATGACCACCAATGGGTCTTTGGCGGTGTCCATCATGTCCAGCAGGATCGGGCGACCGTTAGTTGCGACCTGGCGCAACAGGCTGCCGGGGATGACCTTTTCGCAGGGCTGGCCCAGCGCCGCACTGGGGTCTTCAAGCCCGAAACGTCGTGCGTAGCGTTCGTTGATCCAGACGATGCGCGCGTCCTTGTCGACAATCACAGTGCCTTCGCTGGACTGCTCGATGATTTCAAACAGCGAACGGATCGCCAGTTGTCGTACCCGCCGATAATCGTGGAGGCTGTCGCTGTCTTTCATGGGGTGTTCCGTTGTTTGTATCCGGCGTCTGGCCGCACAGAATGCCCGTTTTAATTGAAACCCGGATGCGCTGCTGCCAGCAGTTCCCTGGTGTAGGGGTGCTGAGGCGCATCGAATACATCATGGCTGGCGCCACGTTCAACTACTTTGCCGTCCTTGACCACAATCAGGTCATGGGCGAGCGCCCTGACCACTGCAAGGTCATGGCTGATGAACAGGTAAGTCAGCCCGTGTTTTTCCTGCAATTGGCGCAATAACGCCACCACCTGTTTCTGTACCGTCCGGTCCAGCGCCGAAGTCGGCTCGTCCAGAAGAATCAATGCGGGCTTGAGCACCAGGGCGCGGGCGATGGCGATACGCTGCCGCTGCCCTCCGGAAAACTCGTGGGGGTAGCGATGACGGCTTTGCGGATCGATCCCGACCTCTTCCAGTACCCGTATTACCTCGACTTCGCACTGCAGCGGATCAAGCTCACTATGGACTTCCAGGCCTTCGCTGATGATCTGCGCCACCGACATGCGCGGGCTGAGGCTGCCGTAAGGATCCTGAAACACTACCTGCATCTGTTTGCGCCAGGGCCGCATTTGCTTCTGGGTGAGGCCGTCCAGTGCCTGGCCCTGAAAACGAATACTGCCACGCGATTCCAGCAAGCGCAGGATTGCCTGACCAAGTGTCGATTTTCCCGAGCCGGATTCACCAACGATTCCGAGGGTTTTACCCCGCTCAATGCTCAAACTGATGTCATCCACCGCCTTGAGGTATTCCTTGTGGCGACGCAGGATGCCGCCGCCCAGGGAAAACCAAACGCGCAGGTTATCGACTTCCAATACCTTTTCACGGCTATCGCGTGGCAGCGGTTCGCCAGCGGGTTCGGCATCGAGCAACAGTTTGCTGTAAGGATGTTGCGGTGCCTTGAACAGCGTCTGGCAATTGGACTGCTCGACGATTTCCCCGGCGCGCATCACACAGACGCGCTGCGCCACGCTGTGCACGAGGTTCAAGTCATGGCTGATCAGCAGCAGCGACATGTTCAGACGCTGCTGCAGTTCCTTGAGCAGCAGCAGGATTTTGCGCTGCACCGTGACATCCAGCGCAGTGGTCGGTTCGTCGGCAATCAGCAATTCCGGCTCGCAGGCCAACGCCATGGCGATCATTACTCGTTGTCGCTGCCCGCCGGAAAGCTCGTGAGGATAAGCCTTGAGGCGTTTTTGCGGATGCTGGATGCCCACCAGTTCAAGCAATTCGAGGATACGTTTTTGCGCGGCGCGACCGCTCAAGCCTTTGTGCAGCAACAACGTCTCGCCGATCTGCTTGGACACCGTATGCAACGGGTTCAGCGAAGTCATCGGCTCCTGAAAGATCATCGCGATCTGATTGCCGCGCAGTTGGCGCAGGGTTTTACTGTCGGCGCCGAGCAGTTGCTGCCCGCGATAAAGAATACTGCCGGTGCTGGCCGTGCCGCTGGTGGGCAGTAATTGCAGGATAGAGTGCGCCGTTACCGATTTGCCCGAACCCGACTCGCCCACCAACGCCAGGCATTCACCGGCGCGGATATCCAGACACAGGTTCTTGACCACGGTCTGGCCGTTGAACGCGACGTTAAGGTCGCGGATTTCGATCAGGTTGTCCGTCATTTCAAGATCTCGGGTCGAAGGCATCACGCAGCGCCTCGCCAATGAAAACCAACAGGGAGAGGATCAGCGCCAGGGTAAAGAACGCCGTCAGGCCCAACCACGGCGCTTGCAGATTCTGTTTGCCCTGAGCGATAAGCTCGCCCAAAGAGGCGCTGCCGGCGGGCATGCCGAAGCCGAGAAAATCCAGGGCGGTCAAGGTCGAAATGGCCCCGGTCAGAATGAACGGCAAGTAGCTCAGCGTGGCATTCATGGCGTTGGGCAGAATGTGCCGCAGAATCACTTTGCGGTCGCTCAGGCCCAGCGCCCGTGCGGCTTTGACATATTCCAGGTTGCGCCCGCGCAGGAACTCGGCGCGTACCACATCCACCAGGGCCAGCCACGAAAACAACGCCATGATGCCCAGCAGCCACCAGAAATTGGGTTCGACAAAACCCGACAGAATGATCAGCAGGTACAGCACCGGCAAGCCGGACCAGACCTCCAGCAAGCGCTGCCCGATCAGATCCACCCAGCCGCCGTAATAACCTTGCAAGGCCCCGGCGGCGATGCCGATCAGCGCGCTGATGACAGTCAGCGCCAGAGCAAACAGAATCGACACCCGGGCCCCGAAGATCACCCGTGCCAGCACGTCTCGGGCCTGATCGTCGGTGCCCAGCCAGTTGGTTTCGCTGGGCGGGCTCGGGGCAGGGCGGTTCAGGTCGTAATTGGGTGTGTCATCGCTGAACGGAATCGGCGGAAAGACCATCCAGCCGTCGCCTTTTTTGATCAACTCGCGCACGTAATCGCTGCGGTAGTCGGGCTGGAAGGGCAGCTGGCCGCCGAATTCCTGTTCGCTATAGCGCTTGAAGGCCGGAAAATACAGGCTGTGCTGATAGCTGAGCAGCAACGGTTTGTCGTTGGCGATGATTTCGCCTCCCAGACTCAGCAGGAATAGTCCGCAAAACAGCCACAACGACCACCAACCGCGCCGGTTATTGCGAAAACGGTCCAGACGACGCTGGGCCAGCGGAGAAAGTCTGTTCATCAGGCATTCCTCGCGCTGAAGTCGATTCGCGGATCGACCACCGTGTAGCAGATATCGCCGACCAGTTTTATCAGCAGGCCAAACAAGGTAAAGATGAACAGCGAGCCGAAGACGACAGGATAATCCCGTGACACAGCAGCTTCGTAACTCATGCGTCCGAGGCCATCGAGGGAAAAGATCACCTCGATGAGCAGCGAACCGGCGAAAAACACACTGATGAAGGCCTGAGGGATACCGGCCACCACCAATAACATCGCATTGCGAAACACGTGGCCGTACAGCACCCGGCGTTCGCTGAGCCCCTTGGCCCGAGCGGTCACCACGTATTGACGGGTGATTTCGTTGAGGAATGAGTTTTTGGTGAGAATCGTCAGGGTGGCGAATCCCCCGATTACCAGCGATGAAACCGGCAGTACCAAATGCCAGAAATAGTCGGCGATCTTGCCCACGGTGCTCATTTCAGCGAAGTTTTCCGATACCAGTCCGCGCACCGGAAACCAGTTAAGCGACGTTCCGCCGGCGAAAACCACTACCAATAGCATCGCAAACAGAAACGCCGGCATGGCGTAACCGATGATGATTGCCGTGCTGCTCCAGATGTCGAACTGGCTGCCGTGTTTCACGGCCTTGCGAATGCCCAGCGGGATAGAAATCAGATACGTCAGCAACGTTGCCCATAACCCCAGGGAAATCGAAACCGGCATCTTTTGCAGAATCAGGTCGGTCACTTTGGCGCCACGGAAAAAACTGTTGCCGAAATCCAGCTGGGCATAACTCTTGAGCATCAGCCACATGCGTTCATGCAATGGCTTGTCGAAACCGTACTGGCGTTCGATTTCCTTGATCAGCTTCGGGTCAAGGCCCCGCGAAGCGCGAGATTGGGATTGATTGGCGCTGATCGACTCGGCAGGTGCGCTGCCGACACTGGCGTTGGCGCCGCCAATCCCTTGCAGGCGGGCGATGGCTTGTTCAACCGGTCCGCCTGGGGCGGCCTGAACGATGAAAAAATTGACCAGCAGAATGCACAGCAAGGTGGGGATGATCAGCAGCAGGCGTCGCAATAAATAGCCGAGCATTCACTTCATCTCCGAGGCAATGGCTGAAACACCGCGTTTTGCCGCGAACTGCTCGTTGGTCAGTGGGGTCGGGCTGATTTCCCACCAGGTATCGATGGCTTCAGCGTTGCTGGCCTGTACTTTCGGAATCCCGAAGCGGTTCCACCAAAGGGTCGATGCGCCCGGCGGATAATAATTGGGAATCCAGTAATAGCCCCATTGCAGGACGCGATCCAGGCAATGCGCATAGTCGACCATCGTCGCTTTGTTATCAGCTTTGACCACGCCCTCGATCAAGCTGTCGATGGCCGGGTCCTGCAAAACCATGTAGTTGCTGGAGCCGGGATCGCGGGCGCCCTTTGACCCGAAGTTGTTGTACAGCTCCATGCCGGGCGACGAAGACACGGCATAGCCGGTGACAATCATGTCGTAGTCCCGGGCCATGACCCGGTTCAGGTATTGCGCGGCGTCGATGCGGCGAATCTCGAAAGTAACGCCGATCTGCGCCAGGTTGCGCTTGTAAGGCAACAGGATTTTTTCGAAACCGGCTTGGCCATTGAGGAAAGTGAAGCTCAGCGGTTCGCCCTTGGCGTTGACCAGTTGGTCGCCCTTGGGCATCCAGCCCGCTTCCTCCAGAAGCGCCAGGGCCTGCAGCTGTTTGTCCCGGATAAAACCCGTTCCATCGGTTTTCGGGGTGTGGAACACCTCATTGAATGCCTCGGGAGGTATCTTGCCGCGCAACGGTTCAAGAATCTTCAGCTCCGATTCGCTGGGCAATTGCGTCGCGGCCAGGGGTGAGTTGGAAAAGTAACTGTTCTGGCGGATGTACATGTTGCGCATCATCTGCCGGTTGGTCCACTCGAAGTCCCAGAGCATGGCCAGCGCCTGACGCACGCGACGGTCCTGAAACATCGGGCGATCCAGATTGAAGACAAAGCCCTGAGAGCTCTGCACGGCGCCTTTGGCCAGGTGCGCTTTCTGCAAGCGGCCCTCATCCAGCGCCGGACTGTCGTACAGAATTGAGTAAGCAGTGGCGGAATATTCACGGTTGTAGTCGTAGGCGCCACCTTTGAGCACCTGCCGCGCTACGTCGGTGTCGCCGAAATACTCGACGCTGAACGAATCAAAGTTGTAGAAACCCTTATTGACCGGCAAATCCTTGCCCCACCAGTCTGGATCGCGGGCAAAAGTGATGCTGCGGCCCGGATCAACCTTGGCAACTTTGTAAGGTCCGCTGCCGAGGGGTATTTCAAACCCGCCGCCGCCCGCGAAGTCCCGGCCTTTCCACCAGTGCTCAGGGAAAACCGGCAGCGACGCCAGATCCAGCGGCAGGCTGCGGTTCTCGGCACTTTTGAAATCGAAGCGAATCCGGGTCGGCGATTCCACCTCGACCGCTTTTACGTCCTCAAATTCTGTGCGGTATGACAGGCTGCCTTGGGTCATCAGCAAATCGTAGGTGTAGCGCACATCTTCGGCGGTAATTGGCGTGCCGTCGGCGAAGCGGGCCTTGGGGTTCAGGAAGAACCGCAAGGACAGGCCGTCATCGCCGCGCTCCATTCTTTGTGCCACCAGGCCATACACCGTATTGGGTTCGTCGAGCGACTTCACGGCCAGGGGCGAATACACCATGCCGTTGAGCTGCGAAACGCCGGTGCCTTTGTCGAGATAAGGCATCAGGTGATCGAACTGACCAATTTCCTGCGCCGAGCGGCGCATGCTGCCCCCTTTTGGCGCATCTGGATTCACATAGTCGAAATGTTTGAAATCAGCAGGATAGCGCGGCGCCTCACCGTAGACAGTCAAGGCATGCAGGGGAGCGGCGGACGAAACTTGAAGGCCGGAAAGCAGGGTCAGCATTGCAACGATCAGCGATGAAAAAACAAAACGCATTACTCGAATCCTGGACTGAGCTCCGCACGCGGATATCAGAGTTAAGGGTCATGATCGACGAAATGTCTTACACGTTGTCCGACGCGGCACTGGTATCTACAGGTAAATACCGCTGCGCTCAAGGTACCGGATACCGGGCACCTTGTAACCAGATGATGCGTCAATGGCAGCGGCGACACGATGGCACCGCCTGAAGCAGGAACACAAACGAGTAATCGGCCAAAACTTAGCAATTTGCTTGCCGTGATGCCGAGCGGGGAAGGAGGTATTGGGCAGCGACAGGAAACAGTGGACCAGCAGCAATCCGCGCAAATAAAAACGGCCCGCTTGGGGCGGGCCGTTTTCACTCAGCGCGCAACAGGACAATCAGTCCTGGCGGCTGGTGACCTCCAGCAAGTGATAGCCGAACTGGGTCTTGACCGGACCTTGGACGACGTTCACTGGAGCACTGAAAACTACCGTGTCGAATTCCTTGACCATCTGGCCAGGACCGAACGAACCCAGGTCGCCGCCTTGACGGCTCGACGGGCAGCTAGAGTTGGATTTTGCAACTTCTGCAAAATCAGCGCCGCCTTCGATTTGCGCCTTGAGTTCGTTGCATTTTTCTTCGCTGGAAACAAGGATGTGGCGGGCAGTGGCTTTAGCCATGGGGAATTGCTCCTGTTAAAAAAAGTGAAAGCCTACCGGATTAATGGACGCATTTCCTGCTAAAAGTTCCAGCTGTGTTACAGGGCGCGTGACCATCGGCGTCAGCTGGCAGTCCCCGGCCTGCCGGAAGGTCCCCGTCCTTGCGCGGCGGCATCGCCGCGCCGCGCGCCAAAACCAGCCGTCAGATCATGGCTGCGATTTGTGCTTTTTACCTGTAACGCAATTTGTCCACAGCGTCGCGTAGCAGCTGTTCTGTGTCGTCCCAGCCCAGGCAGCCATCGGTAACCGAGACGCCGTAGCGCAGGGATGCGCTCAACGGCTGGCAACCCTCGAACAAATGGCTTTCCAGCATCATGCCGACCAGCGAAGTATCGCCTTGCAGGCGTTGAGCCAGCACGTTCCGGAACACTTGAGGTTGGCGTAGCGGATCCTTGCCACTGTTGGCGTGGCTGCAATCCACCATGATGCGGGCGTTGAGCGCATGTTTCGCGAGATTGCCGCGTATGCTGGCGACGCTCTGACTGTCGTAGTTCGGTCCGCCATGGCCGCCGCGCAGGACGATATGCGTGTCGCGATTGCCCTGGGTCTGGATAATCGCAGGATGGCCCTGGCGGTCCATGCCGAAATGGCGGTGCGGGTGCGCCGCGGAGCGCATGGCGTCACTGGCCACTGCAATGCCGCCGTCAGTCCCGTTCTTGAAGCCCACCGGCATTGGCAAGCCACTGGCCATTTCCCGGTGAATCTGCGATTCGGTGGTGCGCGCGCCGATTGCCACCCAGCCGAGCAAATCGTCGAAATAGCCAACGGCCATGGGTTGCAGGATTTCCGTTGCAATGGGCAGTCCCAGGCGCAACATTTCCCGCATCAGTTGCCGGGAAAGCGTCAAACCGCCTGCCATATCATCACTGCCATCCAGCTGCGGGTCGTAGGCCAGGCCTTTCCAGCCGACCGTCGTGCGCGGTTTTTCCACGTAGGCGCGCATCACCAGCAGCATCTGGTCGCTGACTTGCGCGGCCAGATCAGCCAGGCGCTGCGCGTATTCCAGGGCTGAATGTGGGTCATGAATCGAGCAGGGACCAACGATCACCAGCAGGCGCGAATCATCGCCATTGAGAATGGCGCGTATCGCCCGACGATGGGCGGCGACTTGTTCCGTGAGGGCGAGATCCAGCGGCAATTGAGACTTGAGCTGCAGGGGGCTGGGCAGGCGCTGGGGCGCCGGGACGCTGTCGAGTACTGTGAGATTGCTGGGCGACAGGTCGGAGGATTTGACTGAGACAGAAGAGTTCATATTAGGGCTTCCTGGACTGGCGGGCGCTCCCGCTCAGCTCCTACTGATGTGTTCGACAATTTGCCGTATTGGCTGTGTGCAACTGGCTGCCACCCGTCATTGACCGATCGGAGGCGGCTGGCTGTCCCGAGCGGAGGTTGCTAAATCGCCAGGCGAAACGGCTGTCGTAACGGTAATAAGTGCTGTAAGTCATGTCGTATTCCTCGATGGATTGAGTGTTCAGGGAAAAATTCAGGGGCTGAAAAAACAAAACCCCCGATCGGGTAGCCGACCGGGGGTAGAGATTTCTCTGGTTGGCGTCCCCGTTAGTGTGGGCGCCAGGTAGGTATCAGGCGCGCCAGTGGCTAAACCAATACCCAAAATAAAAGCTGTTCGGAAGATGAATGCTGTTCGAGCCGCTGCATGCGACAGCGCACGCTACCGAGCGATCTACGCTGGCAGAGTGGTGCATCGATGAGTTTGACTGGGACATGGAACATCTCCGTTAAGGTGCTGCGAGCTTACTGCAGCCTGCGGTGCAGATTCAATCAGAAAATCCAATCACGTCCAGAGGCGCGATCCATCAATGGCCGCTGACGTCTCGGCATCGCTGCTTCGTGACGGTCAGTCAGCCATTTGCTGAGGTTGCGCGTCGGCAGCTGTCGGAATACTGCCGATCTTCATACCGAGCAATACCGCGACTTTATGGGCTTCCCCACGTCGGCCTTTCTTGCGTCCCGCCAGCACTTGATAGGTGGTCGCAGGGTCAATGCTGTTCTCGCGCGCAAACTCTTGAACAGATTTACCTTGTTGTTCCAGCCAGGCCTTGGCTTGTGCAGCGGTACGTATTCCGGGCATAGTTCAAAACCGTTCAAATCAGTTTAATTTATCTAGATTCTACCATTCGTAAGGATGGGGTCAACAGGATTATGCATTCAAATGAGTGGAATTGGTTACCGACTTAGAAAAGAAAGGGAACGACTGGGGCTTTCTCAGCGTGCCTTCGGAGAAATCGGTGGTGTCGAAGCGAACGCTCAAGGCAAATACGAAAGCGGCGATCGTGCTCCCAAGGCCGACTACCTCGCAGCTGTCGCGGCCAAAGGCGTTGATGTGCTTTACGTCCTGACCGGTACGCCGACACCCATCCCTGTCGATAATTTGAGCAATGCCGAGGAGAAGGTACTGGGAAGTTACAGATCACTACTCAAGGAAGATCAGGATGCTATTCGACGTCTGACCACGACCATGGCCGAACTGTCCGCGTCCTATGCAATTCATGGCAAGCCCGGAAGTCGTGATGGCAACTAAGCTTTCCCCCGTAATTGCGGGGTAAAGTCGGGAAATCACGGCGTTCAACGTTATAAGTAGCAAAAAGCTATATCTGCCTTTACCACCTCCATATGAGTCAGACCTCGCTTTAGGCTAGGTCTGACTCACCGTTTTTGTTATGGTGACGAGCATTCGTCATGACCGTTTCGCGAGGTGTCCGCTTGATTAAGGTGCTAGTTGTCGATGACCATGATCTTGTTCGGACGGGCATCACACGGATGCTGGCCGATATAGATGGTCTGCAGGTCGTCGGTCAGGCTGACTCTGGTGAGGAGTCGCTGAAAAAGGCTCGCGAGCTCAAACCCGATGTGGTCCTGATGGACGTGAAGATGCCTGGCATCGGAGGTCTTGAGGCCACCCGCAAAATGTTGCGCAGCCATCCGGAAATAAAAGTCGTTGCGGTGACCGTTTGTGAGGAGGATCCGTTCCCCACACGCCTGCTGCAAGCCGGTGCCGCCGGGTACATGACCAAAGGTGCCGGGCTCGCGGAAATGGTCCAGGCCATTCGTCTGGTATTCGCCGGTCAACGCTATATCAGCCCGCAGATAGCCCAGCAGTTGGCGATCAAGTCATTCCAGCCCCAAGTGAACAATTCGCCATTCGATTTGCTCTCTGAGCGTGAAATACAGATCGCCTTGATGATCGTGGGCTGCCAGAAAGTCCAGGTCATATCCGACAAACTGTGTCTGTCGCCCAAAACCGTCAATACCTACCGTTACCGTATTTTTGAAAAGCTTTCGATCAGCAGCGATGTTGAGCTGGCTTTATTGGCAGTACGTCACGGCATGGTCGATGCCAGCGCCTGAAATGAATCAACCGTTCGATCCCAGTGCATTTCTTTCTACGTGCAGCGGCCGTCCAGGCGTGTATCGCATGTTCGATGCCGAGGCACGCCTGCTCTACGTGGGCAAGGCCAAGAATCTCAAAAACCGCCTCGCCAGTTACTTCCGCAAAACCGGCCATGCACCCAAGACCAGCGCGCTCGTTGCTCGTATCGCCCAGATCGAGACAACGATTACCGCCAATGAAACCGAAGCGTTGCTGCTTGAGCAAACCCTCATCAAAGAGTGGCGGCCGCCCTATAACATCCTGTTGCGCGATGACAAATCCTATCCCTATGTGTACTTGTCGGACGGCGCCTTTCCGCGTCTGAGCATTCACCGGGGCGCTAAAAAAACCAAAGGTCGCTATTTCGGTCCGTACCCCAGCGCGGGGGCCGTGCGTGAAAGCCTGAGCCTGATGCAGAAAACCTTTCTGGTTCGCCAGTGCGAAGACAGTTACTACAAGAACCGCACGCGTCCTTGCCTGCAATACCAGATCAAGCGCTGCAAGGGGCCATGTGTCGGCCTTGTTGAGCCGCAGGTCTACGCCGAAGATGTTCGTCACTCTGTCATGTTCCTCGAAGGCCGCAGCAATACCCTGACCGACGAGCTGAACGCGTTGATGGAAAGGGCTGCCATGAACCTGGACTTTGAGCGGGCAGCTGAATTGCGCGATCAGATCGCACTGCTGCGGCGGGTGCAGGATCAGCAAAGCATGGACGGCGGCACTGGCGATGTGGATGTGGTCGCAGCTTTCGTCAATCCTGGCGGCGCCTGTGTGCATCTGATCAGCGTGCGCGGCGGACGCGTGCTGGGCAGCAAGAATTTCTTTCCTCAGGTGGGTATCGAGGAGGAGGTGGGCGAGGTCATGTCTGCGTTCCTTTCTCAATATTTCCTGGGCGGTGTGGATCGCGAGCTTCCAGGTGAAGTCATCGTCAATGTGCTCCACGATGACTTCCCGACGCTGATAGATGCCATCGAAGAGTCTCGTGGTCGCGAACTGATCATCAGTCATCGTGTTCGCGGAACGCGCGCGCGTTGGCAGCAAATGGCGGTTACCAACGCCGAACAGGCCTTGTCAGCGCGGCTTGCCAACCGCCAGCATGTTGCGGCCCGCTTTGAAGCATTGGCGAAGGTCTTGAAGCTCGACGAGCCGCCGCTGCGCCTTGAGTGTTACGACATCAGCCATTCAAGTGGCGAGGCCACGGTCGCATCATGCGTGGTGTTTGGTCCTGAAGGCCCGATCAAATCGGATTATCGACGCTACAACATTGAAGGCATCACCGCCGGCGACGATTATGCCGCCATGCACCAGGCACTGACCCGACGCTTCAGCCGGCTCAAGGACGGGGAGGGCAAGTTGCCGGACATCCTGCTGGTCGATGGCGGCAAGGGTCAATTGTCCATGGCGCGGGACGTGCTCAATGAATTGGCGGTTCCTGATCTCATTCTGCTGGGCGTAGCTAAAGGTGCAACGCGCAAGGCCGGTTTTGAAACCCTGTACCTTAACGACGCTGCGCACGAGTTCACCTTGCCGGGGGATTCGCCGGCATTGCACCTGATTCAACAAATTCGGGATGAAGCACACCGTTTTGCAATTACCGGACACCGCGCGCGGCGCGGGAAAACCCGGCGTACGTCGACGCTTGAAGGTGTTGCGGGGGTTGGGCCTACGCGCCGTCGTGACCTGCTCAAGCACTTCGGCGGGTTACAGGAATTGTCACGCGCAAGCATTGAAGAAATAGCTAAAGCGCCCGGAATCAGTAAAAAGCTCGCAGAGTCGATTTATGCAAACCTGCACAGCGAGTAGAATGCTCGCTCACCTCGTAGCCAGTTGTGCCGATGAATATTCCTAATCTGATCACCGTTCTACGTGTCCTCCTGATTCCAATCTTCATTTTGCTGTTTTATCTGCCTTATCACTGGAGCTACATGGCGGCCAGTTCGGTCTTCGCTTTTGCGGCGGCAACGGATTGGCTCGATGGATATCTGGCGCGGCGTCTTGAGCAAAGCACGCCGTTTGGTGCGTTTCTAGACCCCGTCGCCGATAAACTGATGGTCGCAGTCGCGCTGGTGTTGCTGGTTCAGGCACATGCCAATCTGTGGCTGACGCTGCCTGCTGCGGTGATTATCGGTCGTGAAATCGTGATTTCTGCCCTGCGCGAATGGATGGCTGAACTGGGGGCGAGGGCGCAGGTTGCAGTCTCCAACCTGGGCAAATGGAAGACTGCCGCGCAAATGCTGGCGTTGGTTATTCTTTTGGCTAATCCCCCGGGGTTCACTTTTTGGGTGATCGTGGGCTACGTGTTGCTTTTGCTGGCAGCCGGCCTGACGTTATGGTCCATGGTGCAATACATGAGAGCAGCCTGGCCGCACCTGAGAACTACGCCTGATAAAAAATAAGTTTTGAATCAAGGGGTTGACGCGGCTATTTGAATCTATAGAATGGCCCCGTCACCAAGATGCGGGAATAGCTCAGTTGGTAGAGCACGACCTTGCCAAGGTCGGGGTCGCGAGTTCGAGTCTCGTTTCCCGCTCCAAATATTGCGCTGCAGAGTTCCACTGAATTCTGTAAG
>LNAP01000113.1_pt1 | contig 82172 bp, 70 predicted proteins | sample 602601 | NCBI WGS metagenome assembly LNAP01 (sample SAMN02440304, study PRJNA202911) | soil metagenome | biome: Subtropical and temperate rainforests or woodlands; isolation source: soil samples (1 kg each in a 20% v/v slurry with milli Q water) were... ...
GCTGGCCGATCTCGTCATCGGCCTGCTGCCCGCTTCGACCGCAAGGGCCGGCCTGCGCGCGACAGAGACGCAGGAGAGCCACTGATGCGCGCCCTTCCCCTTGACATCGGCGTCATCCACTTCGTCGGGATCGGCGGCATCGGCATGAGCGGCATCGCCGAGATTCTCTACAATCTCGGCTATAAGGTGCGCGGCAGCGATCTCAACGAAAGCTATGTCACCAAGCATCTCCAGGAGATCGGCATTCCGGTCGAATTCGGCCATCGCGCGGAGAATCTGGCCGACGCCTCGGTGGTGGTCATCTCGACGGCGGTGAAGGCGGATAATCCCGAGGTCGCCGCGGCGCGGGCCAAATGGCTGCCGGTGGTGCGGCGCGCCGAGATGCTGGCGGAATTGATGCGCCTGAAATGGTCTATTGCCATCGGCGGCACCCACGGCAAGACGACGACCACGTCGCTGGTCGCGGCGCTGATCGATGCCGCCGGGTTCGACCCGACGGTGATCAATGGCGGCATCATCAATAATTACGGCACCAATGCGCGATTGGGTGCCGGCGACTGGATGGTGGTCGAAGCCGACGAATCGGATGGCAGTTTCCTGAAGCTGCCGGCGGTCATCGCCATCGTCACCAATATGGATCCGGAACATCTCGACCATTATGGCACGGTCGAAGCGATGAACCGGGCCTATGAGGATTTCGTCCGCAACATCCCGTTTTATGGCTTTGCCGCTTTGTGCCTCGACCACCCGGTGGTGCAGGCGATGATCCCGCATCTCGCCGATCGCCGCATCATCACTTACGGCTTCTCGCCGCAGGCCGATGTACGCGCGACCGATCTGCAGATGGATCCGGGGGGAACGACTTATAACGTCGTGATTGCCGACCGTATCCGCCAGACCGAACGCACCATCACGGGTGTCCGTCTGCCCATGCTGGGCCAGCACAACGTGCAGAACAGTCTCGCAGCCATCGCCGTCGTGCATGAAATGGGCATCGACGACGACACCATCCGCAAGGGCTTTGCCGGATTCGGCGGCGTGAAGCGCCGCTTCACGCGGACCGGCGAGGTCAATGGCGTCACCGTGATCGACGATTACGGCCACCATCCTGTCGAAATCGCCGCCGTGCTGAAAGCCGCCCGCCAGGCGACCCCTGGCAAGGTGATTGCCGTGGTCCAGCCCCATCGTTACAGCCGGTTGCAAAATCTGTTCGTCGATTTCTGCACCTGCTTCAATGACGCGGATCTCGTTCTGGTGGCCGATGTCTATGCCGCCGGCGAGCAGCCGATCGATGGCGTCAGCGGCGCGTCCCTGGCCGCCGGCTTGCGCGAACGCGGCCATCGCCATGCCGATTACCTGCAAGATCCCAAGCAACTCGCGGCCATCATCGCCCCGATGGCGCAGCCCGGCGATATGGTGGTCTGTCTCGGTGCCGGCAGCATCACCTATTGGGCACATGCCTTGCCGGCGGAACTCGCCGCCCAGTTCAGCGGGAAGACATCATGATGGCAGCGCAGCGCAGCTCATCCCGCCTGATCGATCGCCTGCCGCCGGTGCGCGGACGGCTGAGCGAAGGCACATCGCTGGCCAATGTGACCTGGTTCCGCGTCGGCGGACCTGCGGAAGTGCTGTTCAAGCCGGCCGATCTCGAGGATCTGCGTGCCTTCATCGCCGCAAAGCCGGCGGATGTACCGGTCACGGTGCTTGGCGTCGGATCGAATCTGCTGGTACGTGATGGCGGCATCCCCGGCGTGGTCATTCGTCTTGGTCGCGCCTTCGCCGAGATCCGGTTCGAAGGCACCCACATTGTCGCCGGTGCGGCGGCGCTCGATCTCAATGTCGCCCTTGCCGCCCGCGATGCCGGGCTTGCCGGGGTGGAGTTTCTCTCGGGTATTCCAGGCACCATCGGTGGGGCGCTGCGGATGAATGCCGGCGCCTATGGCAATGACGTCGCCGCGGTGCTGCATAAGGCGACAGCGATCGATGAAGGCGGCAATCTGCGCCAGATCGATCACGCGGCCATGGGTTTCACCTATCGCCATTCGGCGATTGCGGAGGATTGGATCTTCGTCGGCGCCGAGCTGATCGGCAGCCCGGATGATCCGGCTGTGATTCAGGCTCGCATTCAAGAAATCCAGCAAAGCCGCGCCGAAAGCCAGCCGATCCGATCCCGGACGGGCGGCAGCACCTTCGTCAATCCCAGCCCGAAGCGCGCCTGGGAACTGATCGATGCCGCCGGCTGCCGTGGGCTCAAACTGGGTGGCGCCATGGTCTCGGAAAAGCACTGCAACTTCCTGCTCAATACCGGCACGGCCACGGCCGCAGATATCGAGGCGCTGGGCGAGGAAGTGCGCCGCCGTGTGCGCGAGCACAGCGGTATCAATCTGCAATGGGAAATCAGGCGCATCGGCCTCGCCGCCGAAGCGCCGAATGCGATCGTGATGAAGGATCAGGCATGAAGCGGGTGACGGTCTTGATGGGCGGTCCATCGGCAGAGCGGGATGTCTCGCTGGCCAGCGGTGCGAATTGCGCCGCCGCCCTGGCGGAAGCCGGCTATCAGGTCGCGACGATCGATGTCGGCAGGGATCTGAAGGCGCTGATCCAGGCTATCGAATCGCAGCACCCGGACGTGCTGTTCAATGCCCTGCACGGCCGCTGGGTCGAGGACGGCAACATCCAGGGCGTGCTCAATTTCCTCGGCATTCCCTATACCCATTCCGGCGTGATGGCCTCGTCCATCGCCATGGACAAGCCGATGGCCAAGCGCCTCCTCGCTTCAGCCGGCTTGCGCTGCCCGGAGGGCGTCGTTCTCGACAAGGCCGCTGTGCTGCGGGGCGACGTGATGGCACGGCCTTATGTCGCGAAGCCTGCCAATGAAGGGTCCAGCGTCGGCGTCTATATTGCCCGACCGGGCGACAACAACCCCTTTGCCGATGCGCCCTGGAGTGACGATACGCCCTTGCTGGTGGAACGCTTCATTCCGGGCCGCGAGCTGACCGTCGGCGTGATGGGCGGCAAGGACGGCGAACGCGCCATGGCGGTCACCGAACTCAGGCCGCATGCCGGCTTCTATGACTATGCCAATAAATATACCGAGGGTAAGACCGTGCATCTCTGTCCGGCGCCTTTGCCCGACGCGGTCGCCGAAGAGGCAAAGCGCGCCGCGGTGATGGCACATCGTGTGCTGGGCTGTCGTGGGATCTCGCGCTGCGATTTCCGTTACGACGATACGGCGGGCGGCGGGCCGGACAATTTGTATTTTCTGGAGATCAACACCCAGCCAGGGATGACCTCTCTGTCGCTGGTGCCCGAACAGGCACGGGCAATCGGCATCTCCTATACCGAATTGGTCAGTTGGATGGTGGAGAACGCTGCATGCGATCACTGACCGCCAACGCGCCGGACAATCTGTCGACCATGGGCCGCAAGGCGACGGCGACAGGCCGTGCCATGACGCGGCCACCGCTGCGCAAGAAACCGCGCAGCCGCTTCGAGCGCTTCATGCTGCGCGGCGGTACTGCCTGCGGCGTCGTCCTGGTCCTGGGTGGTTTCGGCCTCTGGGCGACGCAGTCGGGCTGGTTCGGCCGGGCGTCTTCCGATGCCGAAGATATGTTCCTGACGGCAACGGCACGTGCGGGGCTGGCGCTGGACGAGGTGCAGGTGACCGGTCGCAGCGAAACATCGCAGGCGGAGATTCTGACGGCAATCGGCGTGCAGCGCGGCACGCCTTTGCTCGCCATCGACATTCAGGCTGCCCGCCAACGATTGATGTCCCTGCCCTGGATCGCATCGGTAACGGTTGAACGGCGTTTCCCGAACCGCCTGACGGTGCAGATCAGCGAAGCGGAACCGCTCGCTTTGTGGCAACGCCAGCAGCAGCTCTATCTGGTCAGTCGTGACGGCAAGGTGATCGAGGCAGAAAATCTGCAGCGCTACGCCAAGCTGCTGGTGATCGTCGGCGACGATGCGCCGCTGCATGCCGGCAAGCTGCTGGAGATGCTGCAGACCGAACCTGACCTGCAGCATCAGGTGACGGCCGCCGTCTATGTCGGCAAGCGACGCTGGAACCTGCGTCTCAACAACGAGGTCGATGTGAAGCTGCCGGAGGAAGATCCGTTGAGCGCCTGGCATTTGCTAGCCCAGCTCAACCGGCAGAATCAGCTTTTAGCCAAGGATATCAGCATCGTCGATTTGCGTTTGCCCAATCAGGTCGTCGTCCGTCAGGCACACCCGGCGCCTGCCGAGAAGCCGGCCAAGGGAGCGGGGAAAAGCAATGAGACTTGAGCTGAAGGGAATGAGGGATAAGTCCCGATGAAGAAACCGCGCATTGCGCCCCGTAACGGTCTGGTTGCCGCCATCGATGTCGGCACCAGCAAGATCTGTTGCTTCATCGCCCGGATCGGCGATGACGGCCGGCCATCGGTCGTGGGCATCGGCCATCACATCTCGCGCGGGCTGCGCGGCGGTGCCGTCATCGACATGGAACAGGCCGAGATGGCCATCCTGACCACGGTCCATGCCGCCGAGCAGATGGCCGGCGAGACCATCCAGGATGTCGTGCTCAATCTGTCCGGCGGCTATCCGGCCTCGCAGACCGTTGGGGTCGAAGTGCCGATTTCCGGCCGCGAGGTCGGCGATCACGACCTGCACCGTGTCCTGCTGCAAGGTAGCCAGCTCAACGGCTCGCATGAGCGCCGGCTGATCCATTCGATTCCAGTCGGCTATTCGATCGACGGGTCCAAGGGCATTCGCGACCCCCGCGGCATGTATGGCGACCGGCTGGGCGTCGATATGCATGTGGTGACGGCGGCTGCCGGGGCGGTCAAGAATCTGACGACCTGCGTCGGCCGCTGCCACCTCGACATCAAGGCGCTGGTGGTGTCGCCTTACGCGTCGGGGCTTTCCACCTTGGTCGATGACGAGATGGATCTCGGCGTCACGGTGATCGATATGGGAGCCGGAACGACGACCCTCGCCGTCTTCTTCGACGGCCATGCGGTCTATACGGATTCGGTGCCGATCGGCGGCAGCCATGTCACCAACGATATCGCCCGCGGCCTCTCGACGCCCCTGACCCATGCCGAACGCATGAAGACGCTCTACGGCAACTGCATCGGCAGCCCGGCCGACGAGCGCGAAATCATTCACGTTCCCCAAGTCGGCGAGGAAGATAGCGGCCTGACCAATCAGGTGCCGAAATCGATCCTCATCGGCGTCATCCAGCCCCGGCTCGAAGAAACCTTCGAACTGGTCCGCTCGCGGCTCGAAGCCAGCGGCTTTGACAGGGTCGCCGGGCGCCGGGTGGTGTTGACGGGGGGCGCCAGCCAGCTGAGCGGTGTGCGCGAACTTGCCGCCCTCGTGCTGGACAAGCAGATCCGCATGGGTCGTCCGATCCGCATCCACGGTCTTGCGGATGCGACAGGCGGACCGGCCTTTGCGACCGGGGCGGGCCTGCTGGCCTATGCCCTACAAAGCGAATCCGAGCAGCCGAAACCGATGCGTGCCAAGGACACCCAAGCCACGGGTGTGCTGGGACGTTTCGGCTCGTGGCTGCGGGATAATTTCTGACCATAACCAGTGAGAAACATTGGAGGCACCTATGACGTTAAATCTCTCTCTTCCCCAAGACCCGTTTGACATCCGGCCAAAGATCACGGTGATCGGCGTTGGCGGCGCGGGTGGCAATGCCGTCAGCAACATGATCCGCTCCAAGCTTGAGGGTGTGGAGTTCCTGGTCGCCAATACCGACGCCCAGGCCCTGCAGCAATCCCTGTGCGAACGGCGCATCCAACTGGGCGCCACCGTCACCAAAGGCCTGGGCGCCGGTGCCCGGCCCGATATCGGCCGCGCCTCGGCCGAAGAGGCGATCCGCGAGATCGCCGAACAGCTGGCCGGTTCCAACATGGCCTTCATCACCGCCGGCATGGGCGGCGGCACCGGCACGGGAGCGGCACCCGTGATGGCCCAGATCGCCCGCGAACAGGGCATCCTGACCGTCGGCGTCGTCACCAAGCCGTTCCATTTCGAGGGCTCGCACCGCATGCGGATGGCCGAACAGGGCATCCAGGAATTGCAGCAATATGTCGATACCCTGATCATCATCCCCAACCAGAACCTGTTCCGCATCGCCAACGAGAAGACCACCTTCGCCGATGCCTTCAAGATGGCCGACGAGGTGCTGTATTCCGGCGTGCGCGGCGTCACCGACCTGATGGTGATGCCGGGCCTGATCAATCTCGACTTCGCCGATATCCGGGCGGTGATGAGCGAGATGGGCAAGGCGATGATGGGGACCGGCGAGGCCAGTGGCGAGAATCGCGCCATCGCCGCCGCCGAAGCGGCCATTTCCAACCCGCTGCTGGACGAAGTCAGCATGAAGGGCGCCCGCGGCGTCCTCATCAACATCACCGGCGGCATGGACATGACGCTGTTCGAGGTCGACGAAGCGGCAAACCGCATCCGCGACGAAGTCGATCCCGACGCCAATATCATCTTCGGCTCGACCTTCGATCAGTCGCTGGACGGCAAGATTCGTATCTCGGTCGTGGCGACCGGTATCGATTCAGCGGTGCAGACCCAGTCGCGGCCGGCTACGGCCAGTCTCAGCCTGGTGGCCCGCAATCCGAACCCGCAGCCGAGCGGCGATTTCGGCGACGACCGGGCCGTCTTCCGGGCGGAGACCGGCCTGGGCGGCGGCGGCGCGCCGATGATGGCCCAGCCGGTAGCCCAATCGGTCGGTCAGCAAAACATGATGCCGCAACCGGCGGCCGGTCGCGGCGCGGCGCATTCCATGGCGGCGCAACCCGCTTATGCGTCGGCGCAGCCGGCTTACGTGCCGGTACAGCCCGCAGCACCGATGCCATCCTCGATCGGTGCCACGGCTCTGCAAACCGAGCCCATGCATCGGCCGATGGTCGAGCAACCGGCTCAACAGCCGCTTGCCCGGGCGTTCGAACGTCAGGCCGAGCAGCGTCCCGCCGAGCGGCAGGTCGAGCAGCGCACTTACATGGCACCGCCGGCGGTCGAACCCGCATCGCGCAGCCAGCCGATGATGGCGGAACCGGTGACGCCGCAACCGGCCATCGACAGCGGTCACGAGCGCAAGCGCACGCCGAGCCTGTTCGAAAAGGTGACCAGCCGTTTCACCGGCCATCCGGCCGGCCGGCCGGCCCAGACCGAGCAACGCCCGGCTGAACAGCGCGCAACCGAACAACGCCATGCCGCACAGCGCCAGGCTCCGCAGGCACCGCGCCTCGGTCAGCCGACAATGGGGCAGCCGGCAATGGGCCAGCCGATGACGAACCAGCCGGCAGCCTATCAGCCGGAAACACGGCCCGAACCGCGTCTGCAGCAGCCGCAATTGCAGTTGGACGCCACTGAACGGATGAATGCCGGCCGCGCCGAGGAAGATTTGCTGGATATTCCGGCCTTCCTGCGCCGGCAGGCGAACTGATCCGAACCGATCGACCGGGGGCATCGGCCGCGGCCCCTGTCCCGGTCCCGGTTGTTGATCATCTGCCCGGCAGGAGCCTGGCGGGTGATGGTTAAGGTGTCTCACGACTCGGCCCGCGGCGATGCCGCGGGCCATTTTTATCGGGAATCGGCTCTATTTCAGCCTTCCTGCCGGGCTTGAGCCGGAACCCGGCACCCCCTATAGTTCGGGCGACCAAAAAACCAACAAGATGGCGGATTTCGGCGATGCATTCTCGGTACTTCTGGCGGCTTCTTCCGGCGCTCGCCTGCGCAGCCATGATCGCCGCCTGTTCCAGCAAGGATCCGGATATCCCGGACCAGCCGGCGGAACAGCTCTATAACGGTGCCATGGATGCGATGGAGGCCGGCGAGCCGCGCCGCGCCGCCAAGCTGTTCGACGAGGTCGAACGGCAGCATCCCTATTCGCAATGGGCAACCCAGGCGCAGATCATGTCCGCCTATGCCCATTACAGCGTCGACGAATATGACGATGCGATTCCGGCGCTGGACAGCTTCATCGAATTGCATCCTGGCAACCGCAATACAGCCTATGCCTATTACCTGCGCGCCCTCTGTTATTATGAGCAGATCGCCGACGTGACCCGCGATCAGGGCAATACGGAGCAGGCGCTACGCTCTCTCGGCGACGTGGTCGCCCGCTTCCCCAATACCGATTACTCCCGCGATGCGGCGCTCAAACTCGATCTGGTGCGCGACCATCTGGCCGGCAAGGAAATGGAAATCGGCCGTTACTATCTCAAGCGTGATCTTTTCCTGGCGGCCATCAATCGCTTCCGGGTCGTGGTCGAGAAGTATCAGACGACGACCCATGTGCCCGAGGCGCTCGAGCGGCTGGTCGAAGCCTATATCTCGCTCGGCGTCAACGACGAGGCGCAAACCGCCGGCGCCGTGCTTGGCTATAACTATCCGGGCAGCGAATGGTATCAGGATGCCTATAGACTTCTGGAAGCCAAGGACCTGAAGCCGGAAAAGAAGGAAGGCTCCTGGTTGAGCGGCGCTTTCTAAGGCATCTATCCAGAATCGTCGGAGAGCCGCCATCATGCTGATCGCACTCACCGTTCAAAATGTGGTGCTGATCGAAAAGCTGAGTCTGGCCTTCGATAGCGGCCTCACGGTGCTGACGGGCGAGACCGGTGCCGGCAAGTCGATCCTGTTGGATGCGCTCGGCCTTGCTCTGGGCGCCCGCGCCGAAGCGGGGCTGGTCCGCCAGGGTGCGACCCAGGCCACCGTCACGGCGGAATTCGCCTTATCCGACACCCATCCTGCCCTGGCCGTGCTCGCAGAACAGGGGATCGATCCGGATGGCGGGCTGATCCTGCGCCGCCAGCTCGGTGCCGATGGCCGCTCACGGGCTTTTGCCAATGATCAGCCGGTCAGCATCGGCCTGCTGCGCCGCCTCGGGGATCTTCTGGTGGAGATCGAAGGCCAGTTCGAAGCCCAGGGCCTGCTTGATCCCGCCACCCATCAGCAACATCTCGACGGCTATGGCAGCCATGAAAGCAAGCTGGCCGCCGCAGGCGCCGCCTATCGGCGCTGGCGGGGCGCCACAACCGCCCTGGAAACGGCACAGGCCGAGCTGACCCGTGCCAAAGCGGATGAGGATTATCTCCGCCACGCGGTCGATGAATTGGAACTGGCCAATCCGCAGCCTTCGGAAGAGACCGGGTTGGTGGCTGAACGGGCCTTGCTGGCCAATCGCGCGCAGCTCATCGAGGCCATCGACGCGGTGAACACGGAACTGGCCGGCGACAAAGGCGCCGACCGTGCCATCGCTGCCGCGCAACGCCGGCTGGATCGGCTGGGTGACCGTCTGGGCGATCAGGCAACGGTACAGTTGCAGCCGGTGACCTCGGCGCTGGAGCGCGCCAGCATCGAACTCAACGATGCGATCAGCGCCCTGCAGCATATGGCGGGCGATCTCGATGCCGACCCCAAACGCCTCGACAAGATCGAAGAACGGCTCTATCTGCTGCGCGATCTTGGCCGCAAGCACCAAATCCCGGTCGAGGCTTTGCCGGATCTGCTGGAAAAGCTGAAGCAGCGTCTCGCCAATCTCGATGACCGTGGCCAGAACATGGCCAAGCTGCAGGCCGAGGTCGATACCGCCCGCCGCCTCTATGTCGATGCGGCCACGGCTCTCGGCAAGGCACGCGCCAAGGCGGCGAAAGCGATGGATGCCGCCGTCAATGCCGAGCTGCCGCCGTTGAAGCTGGACAAGGCGCGCTTTGCCACACGTCTCGAGACCTTGGGCGAGGAACACTGGGGCGCCGCCGGCTGGGACCGCGTCACCTTCGAGGTCGCGACCAATCCAGGCGCCGCGCCGGGCGCCATCAACCGCATCGCTTCCGGCGGCGAGCTGGCGCGGTTCATGCTCGCATTGAAAGTAACACTGGCGGCAAACCAGCCGGTCCCGACCCTGATCTTCGACGAGGTCGATGCCGGAATCGGCGGTGCGACGGCCGCCGCCGTCGGCGAACGCTTGAAACGCCTGGCGAGTGCGGTGCAATTGCTGGTCATCACCCATTCGCCGCAGGTGGCGGCACTCGGCCAGCAGCATTGGCGGGTGGAAAAGAGCAGCGGCAAGAGCCTGACCTCGACCACTGTGCGGCCGCTGGATCAGGCGGCCCGGCGCGAGGAAATCGCCCGCATGTTGTCCGGTGCCACCATCACCGATGAAGCGCGGGCCGCCGCCACCAAGCTGCTGGCCAGTGTTTCCTGATACCTTTTCGTATCGCAGAGATTGAGAATTATGAGCGCGAAGAAGACCCAGACGGCGGCAACAGCGATTCCGGTCGAGGATCTGACGCAGATCGACGCTTCGGCAGAGCTGGCCGCGCTGGCACGCGAGATTGCCCGGCACGACAAGCTCTACCATCAGAAGGATGCACCGGAGATCAGCGATGCCGATTATGATGCGCTGGTGCAGCGCAATCGCGCGATCGAAGCCCGCTTTCCGGAACTGATCCGCAGCGATTCACCCAGCCGGCGGGTCGGCGCCACCGCCGCCGAGGGCTTTGCCAAGGTCACCCACCGGCGCCCCATGCTGTCGCTCGACAATGCCTTCACCCGAGAGGATGTAGAAGATTTCCTCGGTCGCGTCCGGCGCTTCCTGGGATTACAGGCGGATGGCGCTATTCCCCTGGCGGCCGAGCCCAAAATCGATGGCCTCAGCGCCAATCTGCGCTATGAAAAAGGCCATTTCGTTCAGGGTGCCACCCGCGGCGATGGTGCCGTGGGTGAAGACATCACCGCCAATCTGCGGCATGTCGCCGGCATCCCGGCCAGCCTGAAGACGAAATCGCCGCCCGCTTTGATCGAGATTCGCGGTGAGGTCTATATGCCGCGTGACAGCTTTGCCAAGCTGAACGAGGCACGTGCCGCCGCCGGTGAACCGCTCTTCGCCAATCCGCGCAATGCCGCGGCAGGCAGCGTTCGGCAGCTTGACCCCAATATCACCAAAAAGCGGCCGCTGCAGTTCTTCGCTTATGCCTATGGCGAAATCGAGGGCTGGGCGGACCAGCCGACATCGCATCACGCTTTTATCGAGCAGCTTCAAAAATGGGGTTTTGCCGTCAATACCCGGCGCAGCCTGCTCGAAAATCTCGACGATGTGATGTCCTATTACGACGCCCTCGGCGCCGACCGGGCAGACCTGCCTTACGATATCGACGGCGCGGTCTATAAAGTCGACCGGCGCGATTGGCAAAACCGGCTTGGCTTCGTCGGGCGAGCGCCACGCTGGGCCATTGCCCATAAATTTCCCGCCGAGCGCGCGATCACGACGCTCAACGACATCATCATTCAGGTCGGCCGCACCGGCGTATTGACGCCGGTCGCCGAATTGGAGCCGATCACCGTCGGCGGCGTGGTGGTTTCCAGGGCCACCTTGCATAACGAGGACGAGATTGCCCGCAGGGATGTCCGCATCGGCGATAAGGTGGTGGTGCAGCGGGCGGGTGATGTCATTCCGCAGATCGTCGAGGTGGTCGATGCCGATCGCCCGCATCGCGGCAAACCCTTCCGCTTTCCCGATAAATGCCCGGTCTGCGGCAGCCATGCCGTGCGGGAAGACGGTGCCGTCGCGCGGCGCTGCACCGGCGGGTTGATTTGCAACGCCCAAGCGGTCGAGCGCCTGAAGCACTTCGTCTCGCGCGGCGCTTTCGACATCGACGGACTGGGCGACAAGCATATCGAAGCCTTCCATGCCGATGGATTGCTGAAATCGCCCGGCGATATCTTCCGCCTGAAAAAGCACCGCGCGGCTTTGCTGGAGCGCGAAGGCTGGGGGGAGACATCGGTCGACAATCTTCTGGGCGCCATCGAGGAGCGCCGGCACATTCCGCTCAACCGCTTCATCTATGCGCTGGGCATCCCACAGGTGGGGGACGTGACGGCGAAATTGCTGGCCAAATATTATCTCTCGCTGGCGGCCTGGCGTGATGCCATGACCAAGGCGCATGTCATTGGCAGCCAGGAACGCCAGGATCTCGGCGAGATCAACGGAATCGGTCCCTCGATGGCTGAAGATCTGATCGAGTTCTTTGCCGAAAAGCATAACCGCACGGTGCTCGACGATCTGGAAAAAGAGATCACCGTCGAGGATTTTGTGCCGGTGGCGGTGCATGACAGCGCGATTGCCGGCAAGACGGTGGTCTTTACCGGCACCTTGACGAAGATGACCCGCAACGAGGCCAAGGCCCGGGCGGAGAGTCTGGGCGCGAAGGTGGCCGGTTCGGTCTCCAAGAAAACCGATTATGTGGTGATCGGCGAAGATGCCGGCTCCAAAGCGGCGAAAGCCGCCGAACTGGGCGTGCAGACGCTGAGCGAGGATGATTGGCTGGCCTTGATCGGCGGTTAAGCTCTCCTCTTCGATCATCAGTGGCTTTACGACAACCAGAAATTTCAGGTACTCCTGGGACTGATATCCGAAAGGTGTGTCATGTCGGGGGTTATTTCGGTCCGCGGGCTTCGCAAGGACTATCAGGTCTATCATAAGGAAGGTGGCTTCGGCGGTAGCCTGAGGTCTTTCTTCAATCGTCAATATGCGACGGTGACCGCGGTCGACGATATCAGCTTCGAGATCGGCGAAGGTGAAATCGTCGGCTTCCTCGGCCCCAATGGCGCCGGCAAGACCACGACTTTGAAAATGCTCTCCGGCCTGCTGCACCCCAGTGGCGGCGATGTCTCCGTGCTGGGCCATGAGCCGCGCAAGCGCGCGCGGGATTTCCTCTGCTCGATCACCCTGGTCATGGGGCAGAAGCAGCAACTGGCCTGGGACCTGGCGGCGGTCGATTCCTTCCTGCTCAACCGGGCGATCTACGATATCGCCGACGATGTCTATGCCCACCGGACCGGCGAATTGACCGAGATGCTGTCCCTGGGCGGCATCCTGAACAAGCCGGTCCGCAAGCTCTCGCTGGGCGAGAGGATGAAATGCGAACTGGCTTTGGCGTTGCTGCATCAGCCGAAAATCCTGTTCCTTGATGAACCGACCATCGGCCTCGACGTCAACATGCAGCGCGCCGTGCGCGAGTTCATCGCCGACTACAACCACCGCTACAAGGCCACCGTGATGCTGACCTCGCATTACATGGATGACGTGGAGGCCTTGGCTCGTCGCGTCATGGTGATCGATGGCGGCCGCATCGCCTTCGACGGCGATCTGCAGCAATTGATCGCCGACCGCGCGCCGCAAAAGGTCCTGCGCCTGAAGCTGCTTGAACCGCAGCCGGCCGAGCGGCTCCGTCAATATGCCGAACTACGCAAGATGGATGAGCTGGAAGTCGAATTGCTTGTCGAACGGCGACATGTCCCCGAGATTGCATCGCGGTTGCTGGCCGACCTGCCGGTCGCCGATATTGCCATCGAGGAAATGTCGATCGAAGACGTGATCGGCACGTTCTTCAACAAGCAAGCCGCTATCCGGGACGTCCTTGCCGACGAGGCCAGACTGACGGACGGCGTCAAATGAGCCTCGCGGCCATCCGCCATGGGAGCCGGGTCTGGCGGCAATTGCTGATGCAGGCTTTCACCATGTCGCTGATCTATCGCGCCCAGGCGGCGATCTGGATGATCGCCGGCGTCATGCCGCTGGCCATGATGATGATCTGGATGGAACTGGCCAAGGCCGGTCCGATGGCCGGCTATGGCCGCGACGATTTCGCGCTGTATTTCATGGGCATGTTCCTGGTCCGGCAATTGACGCCGATCTGGTGCATCCTGCTGCTGGATCGCGGCATCCGCAAAGGCGAGCTGTCGCCCCTCCTGCTGCGACCGATGCCGCCGATCTGGCAACATGTCGCCGAACATCTCGGCGAATTGCTGGTACGTCTGCCGGTGATCCTGGTCGTTTTCGTGCTGGGACTTTGGCTGACGGATGTGATCACCCGCCTCGATCCCTGGCACCTGCCGCTGCTGATTCTGGCACTGGCCGGGGCCTGGACCATTTTCTTCCTGCTGCATTATTGCGTCGGGCTGCTGGCCTTCTGGATCGATGGCGCCTTGGCCCTGGAGCCGCTGCTCTGGTACCTCTATGTCATCCTGGGCGGATCGATCGTGCCGCTCGATCTCTTCCCGCCGGCGATCGGTGCGATCCTGCATTGGTTGCCTTTTGCCTATATCCTGGATTTTCCCGTGCAGATCATGATGGGGCGGCTCGATGCCGGCGGCATGCTGCAGGGCTTCATCCTGCAATATGGCTGGGTCCTTATATTGGTCGTCATCCGTCAACTTGTCTGGCAGGCCGGCCTCAAGCGCTTCTCCGCAGCGGGAGCCTAGATCATGCGCGCCTTGCGTCTCGTCGTCATCTTCCTGCGCAACAGCCTCCAGACGGAAATGGAATACCGCGCCAACCTGCTGGCCAGCGCCCTGACCAGTGTCCTGAGCTGCGCCATGGCGATCCTGACGCTGGCGGCCATGTTCGGTCAGACCGATAGTGTGGGCGGCTGGACCCTGCCGCAGATGATTGGTCTGTTCGGCGTGACGCTGATCCTGGAAGGCCTGATCGATTCCTGGCTCTATCCCAGCCTCAACGCCATCTCGGAATATGTCCGGCAAGGCGAGTTGGACCTGCTGCTGGTGCGGCCGGTGAACAGCCAGTTCATCGTTTCTTTCCGGCATCTGCGTATCTGGTATGGGCCGAATATCCTGCTTGGGCTTGCCGCCGTCTTCTACAGCATGGCGGATCAGGATACGCTGACCCTGCTCAACTTCGCCTTGTTCCTGATGCTGATGGTCTCGGCAACGGCCATCCTCTATGCCATCTGGCTGGCCGCCAGCACCTTGTCCTTCTGGTTCACCAAAGTGGGCGAGGTGTCGATCATTGCCTATACGCTGATGGAAACCGGTCGCTTTCCGGTGACGGCCTATCCCGCCTGGGCGCGTTTCGCCTTGACCTTCATCATTCCGATTGCCTTCATCACCAATGTGCCGGCCCAGGCGGCGCTGGGACAATTGACGCCGGCCGGCGCCTTCCTGGCGATGGGAGCGGGGATCGTGGCACTGATCCTGGGCAGCTTGTTCTGGCGCTTCGGCCTGTCTCGCTATAGCAGCGCCAGCAGCTGAGAAATCGTCAGTGTCGGATCGCGAATGCCTGTAACGCAGCGACAAAGGCCGCGATTTCCGGCCGCCGCGCCTTCGCCCCCACGGGCGTCAACACGAAATAGCCCTTGCCGGTCGCGATCTCGTCCTTGCCAAGTTTCACCAGCGCACCGCTTTGCAGGAATTCATCGACGAAGGGGCGCCTGCCGATGGCGATACCGAGCTGTTCCACGGCAGCCCGCAAGACCAAAGCCGAGGTCTCCAGACGCAGCAGGCTTGCCGAGGGCCGTGCCGATTCGAGATCCGGCAGCCAGGCCCCCCATTCCTCAGGATGTTGCAGATTGAAAATGATCGGCACATCTCCGGCGGCATCGATCGACCTTCTTGCCAATCTGCGCGCGACCTTCGGATGGGCAACGGGAATCGCCGTTTCATCGAACAGATGCTGCGTCTCGGCACGCGGCCAGGTGCCGGTGCCATAACGGATGGCGACATCGATCTCATCCCGGTCGAGATTGACGAGATCGCTGGAAGCGAAGACCGAGACGGCGATATCGGGATTAGCCGCAAGGAATTCGCCCAGACGGGGAATCAGCCAATGCTCCGCCAAAGCCGGTACCAGGCTGACCCGGATCTGCGCCTTCTCACGGTCGGAGAGCGAGACGCTGGCATTCAGCAGATCGCGATGCGCCTGCTGCACGATGGCGAGATAGGCCCGCCCTGCCGGCGTCAGCTTCACCTGGCGGTGGCCGCGCTCGAACAGCTCGGCACCGAGATCGCGCTCCAATTGGCGGATCTGGAAGCTGATCGCCGATTCCGTCACCGCCAATTCCTGCGCCGCGCGCTTGAAACTAAGATGCTGCCCGGCCCGTTCGAAAGCGCGCAAGGCAGCGCTGCCCGGGAAAGTCGATCTTGGCGGCTTCGGTCGCATAAGCGCATCTCGTCCCAAATGGCCCCGGAACTCGTTTGTCCCTGCGGGGTGACGTTGTCAAGTTCATAACAGACAAATGCCTGCAGGAGAGACGAGATGCAACGCCGTCCGACCGCCATCGAAATCACCCTGGTTTTCACAGCTTTCATCGCTGTTACCTATGGCTTCGGGATCTATCTCTTCGCCTCGCTGGTACCGGAGATGCGGCGCGATCTCGGCTTCGATTATGGCACGGTCGGCCTCGTCACCGGCATCGCCCAAGCCGGCTTCCTGATCGCCTCCTTGTTGAGCGGCATCGCAGCACCACTGATCGGGGAGATGCGGCTGATCCTCGGTGCCGTTGTCGCAACATCCCTCAGCCTGCTGCTGATGACTCATGCCGGCAGCACGGCAATGCTCGGCCTGCTCCTGACCGTCATGGGAGCCGCGGCGGCGGCCGTCTGGGTGCCGATGGTCTCCATCTGCCAGCAACTGATCCCGGCCAGGCATCAGGGCAAGGCGCTGGGTCTGATGTCGAGCGGCACCAGCTATGGCGTTTTCATCAACGGCGTGATCGTGCCGCCTTTGGTTGCCGGATCCGGCTGGCGCAGCGTCTGGCTCAGTGTGGGCATCGGCGCCCTGCTCCTGCTGCTGGTGACGGCCTGGCGCCTGCGTCATCTGGCGGCGCGCTCACCGGCGGATCAGGCAGCGGCCGATCTGCCGCCGGCAATGGTGATGCCGCTGGGCCATCGCCTGCGGCTGGTCCTTCGCCCGGTCGGCCTGCTCATGATTGCCACCATGTTCCTGAACGGCCTCGCCTGCATGCCCTTCCAGACCTATCTGGTGCCGCTGATGCGGGAGGATTTCGGCTGGACGGTCGAGAACGCGACGCGCGTCTGGAGCCTGATCGGCGCCACCGGCATGGTCGGCGGTTTTGCCCTCGGCTGGCTGGCCGATCGCATCACGATCAAATGGGCGATGCTGCTCACCTATCTGTTGCTGGCCGGCGGGGCCCTGATCGCCTTTGCCATGCCGCGATTTGTCACCCCGAATATCCTGCTGATGAACGGGGCCGGCATCCTGTTCGGCCTCGCCTTTTATGCCATTTTCGGCCTGGTTCCTGCCTATATCAGCGCGGTTTTCCGCGGTGACGCGGCGACCTTGCTGTTCGGGATCGGCAATATCGCCCTCGGCCTCGGCGGCTTGCTGGGCAATCTGATCGGCGGCTATGCAAAGACATTAAGCGGCAGTTTTTCGCCGATCTATGGCATCGTCACCCTGGCCGCGTTCGGGCTGGTGCTGCTGGCCTTGCTGACGCCGCGGGAGCGTCGGCAAGTTAAGCTTTCTGGACAGGTCGCGGTAACGACGTCATCATGATCGGAGGTGACGCAGCGATCAGAACCAGCAGGCATGTCGGATCAAGATACCTCTACCCAGCTCATCGATCGGCGCCAGTTGCGCCTCCTGTCGGAACGCTCGGACCGGGCCGGCCTGCGGCAGCTCGCACTGCATCTGGCGCTGCTGATCGCGACCGGATTGCTGATCTGGCAGACGGCCGGAAGCTGGTGGCAGGTGCCGGCCATGCTGTTGCACGGAATTGTCCTGATCTTCCTCTTCATGCCGCTGCATGAATGCATCCACCGCACGGCTTTCGCCAGCCGGAACTGGAACGACAGGGTCGCTTTCGCGATCGGCTGCCTGCTGATCCTGCCGCGCGATTATTTCCGCTTCTTCCATTTCGCCCATCACCGCTTCACCCAGGATCCGGTTCGCGATCCAGAGCTGGCCTCTCCGAAGCCCATCAATCTGCAGCAATGGCTTTGGCATGTGAGCGGCCTGCCTTATTGGATCGGGCAAAGCCGCGCATTGATCGCCCATGCCCGGGGCAAGGTCGATGGCGATTTCTACAACAACGCGCGGCAGCGTCAGGAGGTCATGCGCGAGGCACGGTTGATCCTGATGATCTATGCCGGCGTGGCCTTGCTTTCCGTGCTGACCCGGAGCCCCTTCGCCTTTACCTATTGGCTGATCCCGGCCATTCTGGGCCAGCCATTCCTGCGGCTCTATCTGCTGGCCGAGCATACGTTATGCCCGCTGACCGATGACATGCTGGCCAATACCCGCACGACCTATACCAACGGTTTGGTGCGTTTTCTGGCCTGGAACATGCCCTATCACACGGAGCACCATGCTTATCCCTCGGTGCCGTTCCATGCCCTGCCGAAGGCCCATCAGCTGATTCGCGCACAGTTGCAGGTAACAGCACCCGGTTATCTCGACGTGCAACGCCAGATCTTGCGTTCATTCAGCGCGGGCTAGGGTGGCAGGCAACCGGTAAATCAGCCGGTGGCAAATCAGGTAATCGCGTTGCGCGGCAGGCGCAGGGCACGGTCCGGATCGGGCAGGTCGAGGCCGTAATTGCGATAATATTGCGCCGAAGCATCGACCCGCGGCTCGTAATCCCAGGGCGCGATCCGGCCCTGGATCAGTGCCTGATGGATGAAGCGCCGCCGCCGCTGACTCTCCAGCACCGCCGCCCGCAAAGCCGTCAGATCCCAGCGGCTCTCGACTTCCGCCGTCAGCGCTTCGACCTCTCCAAGATAAGTCGCCTGTGCCGCCAGATCACGGCTCTCGCGTGCATCATCGGCAAGATCGTAAAGGATGGCGCCCAACTGACGTGAATAAACGAATTTGCGCGACCCACGCCGGATCATGACGATCGGCTGGTCGTAGCCTTCCCCCATATATTCGCCGATCACGTCGCCTTCAGGCTCGGTCCCCTGCATCAAAGCCGACCGGAGATCGCGGCCATCCACCGGCGAGACTGCGCTGAACGACCCATCCTTCTGCCGCCACCCGTCTTGCGCCAGACCACCCAGGGTCGGCAGCAGATCGAGATGGGAGACTGGGGCGGACAGGCGCTGACCCGGCTTTACGTGCGGCCCGGCCACGATCAGCGGCACGCGGATGGCGCGGTCATAGAAGGCCATCTTGTACCAGAGGCCCCGCTCGCCCAGCATGTCGCCATGGTCCGAGGTGACGACGACGATGGTATTATCCCGCAGGCCCAGCACATCCAGCCGCTGCAACAACCGGCCGAGCATGTCATCGCAATAGCTGATCATGGCGTAATAGGCATGACGGGCGCGGCGGATCTGCGCTGCTGTCAGGAGAATCTCGTCGCGATCATAAAGCCGATACATCTGCCGGCCCATGGCGTCGCGCTGATCCGGCGGCAGGTTCGGCAGGACCGGTGCATCGATCGCGGCCTCGTCATAGAGATCCCAGAAGCGCCGCGGCGCCTGATAGGGATCATGCGGATGCATGACGGATACCGTTAGCATGAAGGGCCGGCCGTCCGGCGAACCCGCTGCCTGATGCAGCCATTGCTCGGCCTTGAAGACCGCTTCCTCGTCATATTGCATCGAGAGGCTGTAGTCACAGGGTCCCGCCTCGGCCACGCTTTGCAGCGTGTGATACCAGGGCTGGATCTCCTCCGGTTGATCCCAATTGGGAACCCAGCCGAAATCGGCCGGCGAGAGATCGGTGGTCAGGCGCTCTTCATAGCCATGCAGTTGATCGGCGCCGGTGAAATCCATCTTGCCGGAAAGGCAGGTGCGATAACCGGCAGCGCGCAGGTAATGCGGGATCGTGGGAATGCCGGAAGGAAATTCCGTGGCATTGTCATAGGCGCCGATCCGTGACGGCAGGCAGCCCGACATCAGGGCAAAGCGCGACGGCGAGCAAAGCGGCGAGGCGCAATAGGCGTTTTCGAATACGGTGGCCCGCGCCGCCAGGCTGTCGAGATGCGGAGTCTTGACCAGCTTCTGGCCGTAGCTCGGCAGCGACAAGGCCGCCATCTGGTCGAACATCACGAAAAGAATGTTGGGGCGGGTCACGTCGCGGTTCCTGACTTGTATCCAGAGTCAGAACCTACTTTGTGTCCCGCCGCCGGGCAAATCCAGTTGCGCTCAAATCTGTCGCGTCGCCGCCTTCAACCAATCCGCCGCCGCGCCGTCCAGCTGCGGCAACAGCTTCTCCCGCACCTCGGCGTGATAGCCATTGATCCAATCGCGTTCGGCCGGACTCAGGATCGGGGTGTCGATGAGATTGAGGTCGATCGGCGCGAAAGTAATGGTTTCGAAGCTCAGCATGTCGCTGTCCGGATCCTGCCGGACGACGACCAGATTCTCGATACGGATGCCGAATTCCCCGGCTTTGTAATAGCCGGGCTCGTTGGACAGGATCATGCCCGGCTCCAGGGCGACCCGGTTCGGCACCTTGGAAATGCGCTGCGGCCCTTCATGGACCGAGAGATAGCTGCCCACCCCATGGCCGGTGCCATGATCGAAATCCAGCCCGACATCCCAGAGCGGCCGGCGGGCCAGCGAATCAAGCTGGCTGCCGGTGGTGCCGCGGGGAAACTTGGCGGTGGCGAGGGCGATATGGCCCTTCAGCACCCGGGTGAAGCGGTCCTTCATCTCCGGTGTCGGCGTGCCGATGGCGATCGTCCGGGTGATATCCGTGGTGCCGTCGAGATACTGCCCGCCGGAATCCACCAGATAGATCGAATTGGGCTCGATCCGTCGATTGGTCTCTGCCGTCACCCGGTAATGGGTGATGGCGGCATTGGGGCCGGCGCCGGAAATGGTATCGAAGCTGAAATCACGGAAGAGGTCGTTCGCGCGACGGAATTCCGCCAACTTCTCCACCGCCGCCATTTCCGTGAGATGGCCCTTCGGCGCTTCGACGTTGAGCCAGGCCAGGAATCGCGCCACGGCCGCGCCGTCTCGCCGATGCGCCGCCTTGGTGCCCGCGATCTCCACCGCGTTCTTCTTCGCCTTGGGCAGGGCGCAGGGATCTTCGCCGATGGTGACCCCGGCACCGGCCACACGCAGCCGGTCGGAAATAGCGATACCGGCGGTGGCGGCATCGACCACGACAGCCGCCTTGGCCGCACCCAGCGCATCAAGTGCGCCCAGGAAGGCCTCAGGCTCGTGCAAGGTGACCTGATTGCCGAGATGGGCCAGGGTCGCCGGCGGAAATTTGCGCCGATCCATGAAGAGATCGACCTGGCCATCCTTATGCAGGATGGCAAAACCGAGGGCGAAAGGCGTGCGGGGGACATCGCCGCCACGAATATTCAGCAGCCAGCAGATGGAATCCGGTGCCGAGAGAATGGCGGCCGCGCGTCCCTGGGCCGCCAGCTTGCCACCGATATCCAGCCGCTTATCCGCCGATGACCGGCCGGCATAGCGCAGATCTTGCGGCCAGACCGGCGCGATCGGCGCTGCCGGACGGTCAGGCCAGACAGCATCCAGCGGATTGCTGTCGCAGGAGATCAACTCACCGCCGACCTGCTGTACCGCCGCGCGGAAGCGCTGGGCCGCCTCCGCGGTCACCAGCCAGGGGTCGATGCCGAGCTTGCCGCCCGCCGGCAGATGCTGGGCCAGCCAGGCTTCCGGCGGCTCATTGCTGATATGCCGAATCTCGAAGAGGGTCGCATCGACCTGTTCACGGACCTGGATCGTGTAGCGTCCGTCGACGAAAATGGCCGCTCGATCCCGCAGCACGATGACCAAGCCGGCCGAGCCGGTGAAATTGCTGATCCAGGCGAGCCGCTCTGCGCGCTTGGGCACATATTCGCCCTGGTGTTCATCGGCACGGGGAATAACGAAGCCATCTATGTTGCGATGCAGCAATTCAGACCGCAATGCAGCAAGGCGCGCAGCGGTATGCGTGGGCAGAATACCGCTATTTGCGTCAACCCAGGCCTGCCGGTATGCGTTTAGCTGGGCCCTGGTCGCCGGGCTCGGATCTGCCACGACCAGTTCGATCCAGTCCCCCTCCCGGTCGCCGGATGGCGCCGCCGCAATCCCCGGCATCGCCTGCGACAATTCGTCTAAGGTTAAGAAAGATTGACCCTTTTTTAACAGGGACCGAAGCGCTTCATCACCTTGATACGTTTCCCGACAAACCGACATGTTATCTCCTTGGACCGACAGCCTTATGGCCATTCTAGGGTCAATCGGCGTTTACCAAGTGACCAAAATCACGTTTACGCAGGCTTTACCATGCGAGCTCTGCATTACTGCGATGCAGCATCCCCCCTGCCTGAAATGCCACCTTTCATCTATATAAATCCCATCGATCAACGGCGGCAATTGGGCCTCCGCGAGGCGATAAATCGGATGGATAGATAATCATGTATCGGATGATGACAAACGAGAAGGTGGCTAGTGCGGCAGCTTCGGCGCCGACAGTGACCACCCGGGTGACGGCGACCGCAGCAATCGCTGATTTCGCGCGGACCGTAGTGACTTCGCTGAGCCGCGCTTTTAACCGGGCCAGTATTGCTCATGAATTGTCGCTGCTCGACAACCGCGTGCTGGCTGATATCGGTGTGAAACGCACTGAAATCAACCGTGTCGCCGAGCAAGCAACGCGCGCTTCGGATGAGCCCACCGTATTTCAGGCCTTTAGCCGCATGGTGTTCACCCTGACCGCGCAGCCGGTGCTGCGCTACCTGCATCGCCGCAACGTGCACGACACGCTGACGGCCTTGGATGATCGCATGCTGGCGGATATCGGCCTCAGCCGGTATGAAATTTCGGATTATGTCCGCACGCTCGACCGCCATGACGCCGAGCAGGTTCCGGCCCTATTGGCCGCAACGGAACGGGATCTCGTCGCGCCGCTGCGCGCCTGGAACCGGGCGCGTGCCACGGCCCGCCAGCTTTCCAAGCTGGATGACCGGATGCTGGTGGATATCGGTGTCGTCCGCGGTGATATCGACTGGCTCGCCGGCGAGGTCGCCCGCAAGACCCTGGCGCCGGCCAATCGCGTCGCGGCCAATGATCATTCACCGCGCGCAGCCTGAACTGCGCCCGGCATCGTCAAGTTGACCATGCGTACCGAGTGACGACGAGTACCCAAGTGACTATGCGTACCGAGTACAGAATGAATATGCGTACAGAGTAAGAGATTACCTAAGTACTGGAACGGCGACCTCGTCAACGGGTCGCCGTTTTCGTTTTTGCGACCTTCCGTCCTGCCGCCCGCGCAGGCTGGCGTTTCGGGACCTGGCGCTTCGGGATCCGGCGCTTCAGTACAAGGACCGACCATTCCTTGAGCCGCAGGCGGAAGTCGAGTTCCAGCCCCTGAGCCTCGTGCGCCGCCAGCACTGCCTTCTCCTGGGTCCGCAGCAGACCGGACAGCACCACGCGGGCATTCTTCGACAGGACCTTGACCAGGGACGGCGCCAGTTCGATCAGCGGGTTGGCGAGTATATTGGCGCAGACCAGATCATAGGGACCGTGATCGCGAATGGCGGCGGCGCGATAGCCGTCCGATTTCACGATCTTGACCTGACGCTTCAGCCCGTTCAGCGCGGCATTTTCACGCGCGATCCGCACCGAATCCTTGTCATTATCCCCGCCGATCACCGGCACCCCGAACAGCCGCGCCATACCAAAAGCAAGGATTCCCGTGCCGGTCCCGACATCGAGGGGTTTCTTGAAGCGTTGGCTGGTCTTTGCCAGCCGCGCCAGAGCCAACAGGCAGCCGCGGGTGGTCTCATGGCGGCCGGTGCCGAAGGCCATGCCGGCATCGATCTCGAAGACGATCTTGCTCTTCGGTTTCCGGCCGGCGTGATGCGACCCGTGAATGAAGAACGGACCGGCGGTCAGAGACGGCAAACCTTTCTGGCTCTCCGCGACCCAGTCCTTGGCGGGTAGAGCGGCAATCTCCGCCCGGAACTTGCCGAGCGGTTTGAGCGCTGCCGCAACGGCGCGCCGATCCGGCTTCGCTTCGCCGAAAACCTCAATCTTCCAGGCCTTGCCGTCATCGATCTCGAAACTGGACAGAGCCTCGCCAAACGGCTCCAGCGCCGCTTCCAGCTCGTATCGCTCGCCTTCCGAAGGCTTGCTCGGCAGCAGCAAGGTAATCGACCACAACCCACCCGTCATTCCAGTCCCCCAAACGATCTCATTGCGCCTGATCGGCGCGTACCACGAAGCCCGCCATGACCTTTTTCACACCAGCTTTGTCGAAGGCGATTTCCAGCTTGTCGCCATCGGCCGAGACGACCCGTCCGTAGCCGAATTTCTGATGAAAGACCCGGTCGCCGGTTTGATGGTTCGATCCCTTCTTGACCAGCATGACGGCATCCGGCTCGACGTCGATGACATTTTCGCGACGCCGCATACCGGGACCGTAACCTGCCGCAGCGCCGCTGCTGACGCCACCGCGCCCGCCATTATTCCAGGATCTGCCCCAGCCGCTCTGCCAATCCGTGCCCTGGCCGGCCCCGCGCGATTGCTGGAACAGATTGCTGTCGCGGCGATCCAGATGTTCCTTGGGCAATTCCGCCAGGAACCGCGAGGGCAAGGCGCTCTGCCATTGATTGTGGATGCGCCGATTTGCGGCATAGGAAATCGTCGCGCGCTGGCGCGCACGGGTGATGCCGACATAGGCCAGCCGGCGCTCTTCTTCCAAGCCCTTCATGCCATTCTCATCCAGCGAGCGCTGATGCGGAAACAATCCCTCTTCCCAGCCCGGCAGGAACACGTTGTCGAATTCCAGCCCCTTCGCGCCGTGCAGCGTCATGATCGTGACCATGTCGCCGGGCTCGCCGCCGCTGTTTTCCATGACCAGCGCAACATGTTCCAGGAATCCGCCCAGGCTGTCGAACTCCTCCATCGCATGGATGAGTTCCTTGAGATTTTCCAGCCGGCCGGGCGCCTCGATCGACTTGTCCTGGCGCCACATTGCCGTATAGCCCGAGTCATCCAGGACCTGTTGCGCCAGCTCGCCCTGCGCCAGGGTCTCCGCCATCTGCCGCCAGCGGGCGAAACTCTGCATCAAGAGGCCGAGCGCCCGGCGGGCGGCGGGCTTCAGCTCGTCGGTATCGACGATCCGCCGTGCCGCTTCGGGCAGCGAAACGCCGAGGCGGCGGGCAAGATCGTTCAACTGCTTCATCGTGCTGTCGCCGATGCCGCGGCGCGGCACATTGACGATGCGTTCGAAGGCCAAGGCATCGTCCGGCTGATTGATCAGGCGCAGATAGGCCAAAGCGTCGCGGATTTCCTGCCGTTCATAGAAGCGCGGACCGCCGATCACGCGATAGGGAATGCCCAAGGTGATGAAACGTTCTTCGAATTCCCGGGTCTGAAAGCCGGCCCTGACCAGAATGGCGACATCGCCCAGTTGCACATTTCGGCGCTGCAGGCTCTCGATCTCCTCGCCGATCTGCCGCGCCTCCTCGCCCCCGTCCCAGGCGGCGGTGACGGCAACCTTTTCGCCCTCGTTCTTGTCGGTCCACAGGGTTTTGCCATGCCGGTCGGCGTTATGCGCGATCAAGCCGGATGCGGCGCCCAGAATATGAGGCGTCGAGCGATAATTCTGCTCCAGGCGAATCACCTTGGCGCCCGGAAAGTCCTTCTCGAATTTGAGAATGTTTTCGACCTCGGCACCGCGCCAGCCATAGATCGACTGGTCGTCGTCGCCGACCACGCAGAGATTGCGATGGGTCTGCGCCAGCAGCCTCAACCAGAGATATTGCGACACATTGCTGTCTTGGTACTCATCGACCAGCATATAGCGGAAACGCTGCTGATAACTGCCCAGGACGTCGGGATGGCTGGTGAAGATGGTGATGTTGTGCAGCAGGAGATCGCCGAAATCGCAGGCATTGAGCGTTGCCAGCCTTTGCTGGTAATCGCGATAGAGATCGAGCAGCCGGCCGCCGCCCAGTTCCGCCTGCTCGGCCCGGCTGACCTTGTCCGGCGTCAGGCCACGATCCTTCCACCTTTCGATGACGCCGAGGATGACGCGGGCCGGCCATTTCTGGCTGTCGATGTTCTCCGCCTGCATCAGCTGCTTCACCAGCCGGATCTGATCGTCGGTATCAAGAATGGTGAAATTGGGCGTCAGCCCGACCAATTCCGCATGCGCTCTCAGGATACGCGCCGCCAAAGCATGAAAGGTACCCAACCACCACCCTTCGACCGGACGGCCGATCATCTGGCTGATCCGATGCTTCATCTCGGCTGCCGCTTTGTTGGTGAAGGTGACAGCCAGAATTTCGCCCGGCCGTGCCTTGCCGGTCGCCAGAAGATGGACGAGACGGGTGGTCAGAACGCGGGTCTTGCCGGTTCCCGCCCCCGCCAGGACGAGGACAGGGCCGTCCAACGCCTGTACCGCCTCGCGCTGACGCTCATTGAGGCCGGCCATATAAGGCGGTGGCGGCATATCGGCCCGCGGCGAAACAGGGGGCGAAAGCGGCCCGGACGAATCAGGAAAGTCGCTCATAGCCGGTCTTATAGCATCAGCGGCCGGGGCGAGGTCAGCCTTGAATTTCGCGACCTTGCAAACGGGCATCCGTCGCAAGATCGCCGCGCCACAGATAGATCGCCGCCAAAACCCCGTGGCCGGTGCGCGTGGCATGCGGCATCAGCGGCGGATGATGAATGACACTGCCGGGATCCCGTTCTTGCCAGCTTTCCGCGGCGACTTCCGCGGCACCACGCTGCCAGAATGCGGGATGCAACGGCAGATAGATTTCCTCCGCCGGATGTTGATGCGGCGGATAGCAGGTATCGGACCCCAGGACCAGCACGCCAAGCTTCAATGCCGATGTTGGAATCAAGCCAAATGCCCCGCAAATTTCGGCATAGCCGTAATTGGCAAGAAAGCGGTCGTCGGGCGGCGCCTGCCGGTAGTTCGGATTCTGCCGCCACCGCAAAGACGGCGTCAGCACGTCCAGTAATTGGGCAATCTCGACGATCACCGTGTCCCGGTCCTGCCTGGCCACGGCAAGGCAAGGCAACCAGGCGTTTTCTACAGGCAAGCTTGGTTGCAGCGCGGTCGGCGCCGTGATGCGAAATGGACTGCGCGGCAGCAATTCACGAAAGGGTGTCGAGATGGCGGGATTTCGGGCCAGAAGACGATCGATTGCGGCCAGGAACTGCTGCAGCGCGGCATTCAGATCTTGCCCCGACATTGACAGCACGGTCATCTCTCGTCACCCTCTGTGCATATCCATTCACGATTTTCCGGACCCTAGCACGCATTATGACCAAACGCATCGACCGCATCGCCTTGCCGAGCATGAGCCCCGGCACGGATCGTTTTCTGAAAGTCCATCGCTATGGCACGCCCGGCGCACGGCCAAAAGCCTATCTGCAAGCCTCGCTGCATGCCGATGAAATTCCCGGCATGCTGGCGGCGCATCACCTCCTGCGCCGCCTGGACGAGGCCGATCAACGCGGCGAGATCAAGGGCGAAATCATCGTGGTCCCGGTCGCCAATCCGATCGGCTCGGCCCAGGTCCTGAACGGCACTCATGCCGGTCGTTACGACTTGCGCGGCGGCGGCAATTTCAATCGCCGCTGGCCCGACATGTTCTCCGGTCTGGTCGAAGCGACGGCCGGGAAGCTCGGCAAGGATGCCGCCAGCAATGTGACCGTCGTTCGTCAGGCCATGGCGCAATTGCTGGACGGCATGACCGCCAGCGGCGAATTTTCCGCACTGCGCCTGGCGTTGGCGAAATTGGCCTTCGATGCGGATTTCGTGCTCGATCTGCATTGTGATGACGATTCACAGATCCATCTTTTTCTGGTACCGCAATTGTGGCCGGATGGTCAGGATCTTGCTGCCCTGATCGGGGCGGAAGCCGTTTTACTGGCCGAGGATTCCGGTGGTGCCTCCTTCGATGAAGCGGTTTCAACGCCCTGGACAAAGCTTCAACAGGCGGTGGGCGCCGGTCTCCCCATTCCCGCGGCCTGCTTCTCGGGAACCGTCGAGTTCCGTGGCCGGGCCGATGTCTTCGATGAAACCGCCACCCAGGATGCCGATGCGCTCTATATCTTCCTGCAGCGGCGCGGCCTGATCGCCGGTACCGTTCCAGACCTTCCCCCCTTGCGGTGCGAAGGGACGATGCTCGATGCCTGCGACATCGTCCGTTCACCGGCGGCCGGCGTCCTTGCCTATAAGGTGCGGCTTGGCCAGCAAGTCCGGACCGGCGATGTCATCGCCGAGCTGATCGATCCATTGGCGGATGATCAAGCCGCGGCACGCCAGCAGATCCGCTGCCAGACAGACGGCAAGGTACTTTCGCGCAACATGCATAAACTGGTCGCACCCGGCGATTCCGTCGCCAAGGTGGCTGGCAAGAAGACGCTGGCCTATCGCAAGGGGCTGTTGCTGGAAGACTGACGCGCGGGTCGCCGCGCTCCTGTCTCAAGGCGCGCGGCGGCGATTTTCCAGCGAAATATGCCGGCCGATTTCAGGTGGCAGGGATAAACCGGCATGGGCAGCCCGCACCGCCTCCATCCGGATCCTGACATCCGGCGGCATGTCGGCAACACGTCGCTGGGTCATATCGATGAACAGGATCAGCCATTCGCAGGTCGCGGCCAGATAGCCTTTTTCGCCATGATACATGGCCTGAAACCAGTGAAATCTTTTGCCGTCCATGCCCACCAGCTGCGTCGTGATGCGCAGCGGATCGCCCGTGAACACCTCGCCCTGAAATGTCAGATGCATCTCAGCGGCAAAGGTTGAGGTGCCGGCCGTGCTGACGGCATCACTCTCCAGGACCAGCCGCTCGTAAACCTCGTCAAAGGCCAGATCGAAGGCACGAAGATAAAAGGCCACGTTCATATGGCCATTGCTGTCGATCCATTCCGGCAGGACCCGGAGGCGGGTCGAGACGAAAGGCACGTCATGTTTCTCGGTGGCGGTCTGCTGCATATCCTGGCTCATGATGGGGCAACATGGCTGGCCCGGCCCGGGCGGTCAAGCGGCCCGCGCGGCCGTCTGGCGGAATCGGCATCCTGGCGGAATCGGCATCCCGCCGTTCAGTCGCATGGCCGTTTGACCGTGCCCGTCCCGCATCAGAGACGGCCACCCGCCAATTCGCCGGCCCAGGCGGCGCTTTGCCGGGGCGTTCTCGTCGTCTTGCGCCCACTTTTTGACATTGTTGCATTTCGAATAATTGACTTCGCTTCTGCAACAAGCCTAGGGTTTGGCAAGGCCTCGGCAAAAACAAGGACCCAGCACAGGGACAGGGTCGCCGGCGGTCTAACGACAATTGGGAGACTATTGATGAAACGTCAGCTATTGGGGGTGGCGGCGACCGCCGCCTTGGCGCTTGGCTTTGCCAGCACCGCACATATCGACACCGCCCAAGCAAAATCAAAAACATTGGTCTATTGCTCCGAAGGCAGCCCGGAAGGTTTCAATCCGCAGTTCTTCGATAACGGCACGACCATCGATGCCACCCATCAGATCTTTAATCGGCTGATACAGTTCAAGCCGGGCTCGACGGATATCGAGCCGGTTCTCGCCGATAAGTGGGAAATTTCGGACGACGGAACGGAATACACATTCCACCTGCATCCGGGCGTCAAGTTCCAGACCACGCCGGATTTCAAGCCGACCCGCCCGATGAACGCCGATGACGTAGTGTTCAGTTTCGAACGCCAATGGAAGAAGGACAATCCCTTCCACAATGTCGGCGGCGGCACTTATACATATTGGGAAAATCTCGGCATGAACGACCTGCTGGCGGACATCCAGAAGGTCGATGACAACACCGTCAAGTTCAAGCTGAAGACGCGTCAGGTCGCGTTCCTGTCGATGCTGGCCCAGGATTGGGCCGCGATCGAATCCAAGGAATATGCCGATGCCATGCTGAAGGCGAATACCCCGGACAAGGTCGACCAATCGCCGGTCGGCACGGGCCCGTTCATCCTGGTGAAGTATGACAAGGATGCGATGATCCGCTTCAAGGCCAATCCGGATTATTTCCGCGGTAAGCAGAAGATCGATGCGCTGGTCTTCGCCATCACCAAGGACCCGACCGTCCGCAAGGCCAAGTTGGAAGCAGGCGAATGCGACGTCGCCTATGCGCCCAATCCGGTCGATCTGCCGGCGATCAAGGCCAATCCGAAGCTGACCGTGCTGTCGAGCGCCGGCATGAATGTCGGCTATCTCGCTTTCAATACGGAGAAGAAGCCGTTCGACGATAAGCGCGTGCGTCAGGCACTCAGCATGGCGATCGATCGTGCCACCATCCTGAAGGATGTGTTCCAGGGCAATGGCAAAGCGGCAAAGAGCCCGATTCCGCCGACACTTTGGGGTTTTGACGATGCCATTAAACCCTATCCGTATGATCCGGAGAAGGCCAAGGCGCTGCTGAAGGAGGCCGGTGTCACGGATCTGCAGACCGATCTTTGGTACCAGCCGGTGACCCGTCCCTATAACCCCGACGGCAAGAAGATGGCCGAACTGATGCAGGCCGATCTTGCCAAAGTCGGCGTCAAGGTCAACCTCGTCACCTTCGAATGGGGTGAATACCGCAAGCGCGGCGGCCAGGGCGAGAGCACCATGATGCAAATGGGCTGGATCGCCGATTACCCGGATCCCGATGACTTCCTGTTCCCGCTGCTGACCTGCACCGCCAAGAAGGGCAATGCCAACTTCGCCCAGTGGTGCAACAAGGACTTTGACGATCTGGTCTTTAAGGCGCAGCAGACCACCGACCAGAAAGAGCGGACGACGTACTACAAGAAGGCGCAGGAGATCGTTCATGAGGAAGCGCCCTGGTTCACCACCGCCAACGCAAACTTCAATATCGCTCTGAAGAAGAGCGTGACCGGCTACAAGATCGATCCGCTCGCCGTCGAGAGTTTCGAAGGCGTCAGCAAGAGCGAGTAACCGGTTTTTGTTTTCCATAAAGCGGGGGGAGAAATCCCCCCGCTGATTTTATTTGTTACGCGCGAAAGCGGATTGATCGATCGATGTTGCGTTTTGTCATTTCCCGGATCGGCATGGTCATCCCGACCTTTCTAGGGATCATTTTTCTGTCTTTCGGCCTGATCCGTCTGGTACCGGGCGATGCGATCGAGGTTCGCGTCGGCGAACATGGCCTGACCCCCGAACGTCATGCCCAGCTGATGCATGAAATGGGACTGGATCGGCCGGTTTACATGCAGTTCTTCAGTTATGTGAATCAGGTCTTGCATGGCGATCTCGGCATGTCGCTGGTGACCCGCAGCCCCGTCATCAACGACTTCTTCCAGCTATTTCCGGCGACTTTGGAACTTTCCATCTGCGCCATGATCTTTGCCGTGGTGATCGGCCTGCCGGCAGGCGTCGTCGCCGCCGTCAAGCGGGGATCCGCCGTCGACCATCTGGTGATGGGCGCCGCCCTGACCGGCTATTCAATGCCGATCTTCTGGTGGGGCTTGCTGCTCATTCTGACCTTTTCGCAGCAATTGGGCTGGACGCCGGTCGATGGCCGCATCGATGTCGACTATTATTTCGACAGCGTCACCGGCTTCATGACGATCGATGCGCTGCTCTCTGCCGATGACCCGATCGGCGCCTTCCTGTCCGCTCTGTCGCATCTGATCCTGCCGACCGTCGTGCTGGGGACCATCCCGCTCGCCGTGATCGCCCGCATGACCAGATCGGCCATGCTGGAAGTGTTGAGCGAGGATTACATCCGGACCGCCCGCGCCAAGGGCTTGAGCGCCTTTCGTGTCGTCGGCGTCCATGCCCTGCGCAACGCCCTTATTCCCGTCGTCACGGTGATCGGCCTGCAGGTTGGCACGCTGATGGCCGGCGCCATCCTGACCGAATATGTGTTCGCCTGGCCGGGAGTCGGCAGCTGGCTGGTGCATTCGATCACCCGGCGCGACTATCCGTCCCTGCAGGGCGGCATGCTGCTGATTTCCACGGTCGTTATCGTCGTCAATCTGCTGGTGGATTTGACCTATGGTCTGCTCAATCCCCGCATCCGGCATAAGCGTTAGGGATGGCCATGAGCGATAACGTGTTGAACACTTCGCCCAAGCCGGCTCCCCTCAGTCCGGCCCCCGCCAGCCCGGCGCCCTTGACTCCCATGCCGACAAATCAGGTCATCTCGCCGTCGCGCGAGGTTTGGCTGTCGATGCGCGCCAATCGCGGCGCCATGGTTGGGCTGGCCTTCATCTGCCTCTTGGTCTTCTGTGCAGTGTTCGCCGATTTCGTCGCCCCCCATAGCGCCATCGAGCAATTTCGCGACCATGTCCTGCAGCCGCCGGTCTGGCAGGACGGCGGCAGTTGGAGTTTCCCGCTGGGCACTGACGGAGTGGGACGCTGTGTCCTGTCGCGCCTGATCTTTGGCGCGCGCCTGTCGCTGTTGATCGGCGCCATCGTCGTCACCTTGTCGCTGGCACTTGGCATCGGTTTCGGGTTGCTGAGCGGCTTCTTCCGCGGCGTGCCGGAAATCACCATCATGCGCTTGATGGATATCGTCCTGGCAATGCCGAGCCTGCTGCTGTCGCTGGTGATCGTCGCCATTCTCGGTCCCGGCCTGATCAATGCCATGATCGCCGTCGCCATCACCTATGTGCCGCATTACGCCCGCCTGACCCGTGCTGCCGTCATGGCCGAATTGTCCAAGGATTACGTCGTCGCCTCGCGCGTCTCCGGCGCCGGCACTTTGCGCCTGATGTTCGATGTGGTGCTGCCCAATTGCCTGGCACCGCTGATCGTGCAGGCCACGTTGAGCTTCTCCACCGCCATCCTCGATGCGGCGGCGCTCGGCTTCCTCGGCCTCGGCGCCCAGCCGCCAACACCGGAATGGGGTACCATGCTGGCCGATGCGCGGCAGTTCCTCGAAGCCGCTCCCTGGGTCGTCACCTTTCCGGGCCTTGCCATTCTGGTGACGGTGCTGGCCTTCAACCTGATGGGTGATGGGCTGCGCGATGCCCTCGACCCGAAATTGAAGCGCTGAGAATCGCCATGGCACGTATATCCGGTCCCCTGCTTGAAATCCGCAATCTCACCGTCGAGTTCCAGACCCATCGCGGTCCGTTCCGCGCAGTCGACGGCATCGACCTGACGCTGGAAGCCGGCGAGTTGCTGGGTGTCGTCGGCGAGTCCGGCTCCGGCAAGAGCGTCACCATGCTGGCGGTCATGGGCCTGATCGCCTGGCCGGGCAAAGTGACGGCCGATCGCCTCACTTTCGACGGCATCGATCTTCTGGCTTTAAGCCCGCGGGCCCGACGCAAGATCGTCGGCAAGGACATTGCCATGATCTTCCAGGAGCCGATGACCAGTCTCAATCCCTGCTTCACGGTCGGTTTCCAGATCATGGAAGCCCTGAAGGTGCATGAGGGCGGCAGCCGGGCGGAGCGCAAGCGCCGGACCATCGAGCTGCTGGGCCATGTCGGAATCCCGGCGCCGGAAACCAGGCTTTCGGCCTATCCACATCAGCTATCCGGCGGCATGAGCCAGCGCGTGATGATTGCCATGGCGATCGCCTGCAATCCCCGGCTGTTGATCGCCGATGAACCGACGACGGCGTTGGATGTCACCATTCAGGCACAGATCCTGGATCTCTTGGTCTCTTTGCAGCGCGAACGGGGCATGGCGCTGGTGCTGATCACTCATGATATGGGCGTCGTCGCGGAAACCGCGCAGCGTGTCATGGTGATGTATGCCAGCCAGCAGGTGGAGGAACAGCCGGTCGATGCCCTGTTCGCCACGCCGCATCACCCCTATACCGCCGCCCTGCTCGACGCCTTGCCGGAGCGCAGCGAAGGCCGGCTACGCCTCAATACCATTCCCGGCGTCGTTCCCGGCATCAGCGACCGCCCGGCCGGCTGCCTTTTCAATCCACGCTGCGCCTTTGCCGATGCGCATTGCCAGGCCGACCGACCGCCACTGGCGCCGCTGCCCAGCGAACCGGACGCACACAAACTGGTCCGGTGCCACTATCCGCTGATCGGCGGCCAGCCGAGCGGCCGGCCGGCTGTGGGCCATGATCCAGCCCGCTCCGTGGCGGCGGAGGCCGGACGATGAGCAACGCGACCATGACACAGGCCCAGACCACCGCGGCCGGCTTGCCGCCGCTGGTTTTGGAAGCCAATGATGTGCAGCGCCATTACCAGATCGGACGCGGCATCTTCAAAGCGCCCGCGGTGTTGCGCGCGGTCGCCGGCGCCAGTTTCACCCTGGCGGCGGGGCGTACCTTGGCCGTGGTCGGGGAATCGGGTTGCGGCAAATCCACATTGGCCCGGATGATGGCCATGATCGAGCTGCCGACCGCCGGCAATCTGTCGATCGACGGCAAACCCGTCACAAACGCATCGGCGGAAACCCTGCGCGCCTTGCGGTCCAAGGTGCAGATGGTCTTCCAGGACCCCTACGGATCGCTCAATCCGCGCAAACAGATCGGCCAGATCCTGGAAGAGCCGCTGGAAATCAACACCCAACTCACGCGCAAGGAACGGGCCGACGCCGCCCGCGTCATGATCGCCAAGGTCGGGTTGCGGCCGGAACATTACAGCCGCTATCCGCATATGTTCTCGGGTGGTCAGCGTCAGCGCATCGCGATCGCGCGAGCCTTGATGCTGCGGCCGAAAGTGGTGATCGCGGACGAACCCGTTTCGGCGCTGGACGTCTCGGTGCGCGCCCAGGTTCTCAACCTGCTGATGGACCTGCAGGCCGAATACAATCTCGCTTATCTCTTCATCTCCCACGATCTCAGCGTCGTGCGCCACATCGCCGACGACGTCATGGTGATGTATCTGGGCCGGCCCATCGAACAGGGCAGCAAACCGGCGATCTTCTCCCAGCCGGTGCACCCCTATACGCAGGCATTGCTGGCGGCGACGCCATCGATCGATCTCGCCGCCCGGTCGCGCCGGTTGACAGTGAAAGGCGAATTGCCCTCACCGATCGATCCGCCCCCCGGTTGCGCCTTCCACAAACGCTGTCCTTTCGCGACGGCGGAATGCATTGCCCAGCGGCCGGAATTGCGGCCGGTGGCCGGGCGCAATGTGGCCTGCCACCATGCGGAGCGGATCATCGGCGCCGCATGAACAATCCCGCCACGAGGGCCGACCATCCCGTCATGCGCCAGGGTCGGAAAAGTTCCTAATTTCCACACTTATTAGCTGTCTGACTGTAGGCCAAGCGGCGGACGGAACGGGGCTACCCAATGAGCTGGCCGCTGTCCGAAAGCGGCGACGTTCTTGCCATGATCGCCGCTCTAGCCAGCGATCGGGCCTTATGATAACTCCCTTACGTCGTCACGAGAGGGGCGGTGTTAATTTATTTCTGCGGCTATTTATTTGTGAGAGCGTGATCACTCACGAATGATTAAGGTGTTGCCGTGACTCTAGGGACGACGGTATCGAAGATGGACAAATGGGGCAGCCGCACTGTCGGGTCAGGGCGGCATTGGGGACGGTGGAACGGCTCGTCGGAGCAAACCGAGATAGAAAACCGGACTACCGGGAGAAGGTTGGGAAAGAATGCTTAAGAGAATGGTGTTTGGTCAAGCCGCGATGGCGGGGGTTGTCGCGTTGACCTTGGCGGTCGGTGGCTGTGCGGCCAAGCCGGACCCCAATGACGAAGCGGCAGTCGAGGCCTACAAAGAGGCAAATGACCCGCTGGAGCCGATGAACCGCTATTTCTTCGAGGTCAATCAGTTCCTCGACGAAGTGATCATGAAGCCGTTCGCCGGCTACTACAACATCGCTTTACCCCAATTCGCCAAAGACAGTATCCGCAACGCGCTTCGGAACCTGAACTCACCTGTCATTCTGGCGAACGACCTCTTCCAGGGCGAAGGGAAGCGCGCCGAAACGACGTCCATGCGCTTCGTGATCAATACGACGCTGGGCGTTGCCGGTTTGATCGATGTGGCCAAGGGCTTCGGATATACCTACCACGATGAAGATTTCGGCCAGACATTGGCCGTCTGGGGCAGCGGCGAAGGCCCTTATCTGCATCTCCCGGTCCTCGGGCCGTCGAATCCTCGCGACCTGACCGGCTGGGGTGTCGACAAATTGCTCGATCCGCTGACTTGGATCGCCTATTTCTATGACATCGGTCCGACCAACACCGTCCGCGCTGGTCTTGATGCGCTGGATACGAGGTCCAGGAACTTGGAGGCTCTCGACGAATTGAAGAAGGGATCGATCGACTTCTATGCGACGATTCGCAGCCTGTATCGCCAGCAGCGTCAGGATGCCATCCGGAATGGCAAGGAAGATGATGATTTGACGCCCGCTCTCACTTCAGAAAGCATGATACCCGATGACGGCAATAACGGTTCTGCCGTTCGCGTCACTCCATCAAAGCCGGCGCCGACCGGTCAGATGTCGGACGCGCAGTGAACCTTGCAGGAGAAAACATGATGGGTAGTCAGATTATGACCCGTCGACGGCACCTTATCGCGGTGCTGGCAGCAGGTTTCCTGGCGCTAACTTGTGCCCGCGCCAGCGCTACCACCGACGATAATGTCCAAAATTTCATCAATACGCTGAGCAACCGGGCCATCCAGGAGATGACCGCGCAGCAGACGGACGCCGAGCGCGCCGGCAAACTGCGTCCTGTTCTGGATGAATATTTCGATATGCCGGCCATCTCGAAATACGTCCTGGCCGGTTATTGGCGTAAGGCGACGGAAGCGCAACGAACCGAATTCACATCGGCCTTTGCCGACTATCTTTCCGTTACTTACGGCAAGCGCTTTTCCAAATATTCCGGCCACAAAATGGATATCAAACGGATCCACGACGACGGCAACGGCCGGGCAACCGCTTACACCGTCGTTCAAGTGGCCGGCGAGGATCCGGTTCGGGTGGATTGGATCATCGACACGGTCAACAGCCAGATGCATATCCTTGACCTGCGGGTCGAAGGCTTGAGCCTCTCCGACACCCATCGTCAGGAATTCGCCTCGGTCATGCAGAATAACGGCGGCAATGTGCAGGCCTTGATCGATTTGCTGCATCAGAAATCGAAGCTGCAGGCTTCCACGCAGTAACGCTTCCAGCGACAAAAACAAAAAGGCCGCGATGGAGACCCATCGCGGCCTTTTGCTTTTTAGACAGCGTTGTCGATCAGGCGACTTTTGCGCTGGCCTCGACCGCTTGAGCGATCGTCTTTTCCAGCACATCAAAGCCTTCATCGATGAGCGCGTCCGGCGCCGTCAGCGGCATCAGGAAGCGCAGCACATTGGCATTGACGCCGCAGCTTAGCAGGATCAAGCCGTTCTCACCCGCCTTGGCCGTCACCGCCTTGGTGAGGTCCGCATCCGGCGTACCGTCGGTCTTCACCAATTCGCAGGCAACCATGGCGCCAAGACCGCGGATATCGCCGATCCGGTTGCCGAAGGTATTGCGCCGTTTCATATCGTTGAGACGGTCGATCATCTTCTTGCCGATGACATTGGCGCGATCGATCAGCTTCTCTTCTTCCATCACATCAAGGACGGCATTGGCAGCGGCGCAACCGATCGGACTGCCGGCATAGGTGCCGCCAAGGCCGCCAGGCGCCGGTGCATCCATGATCTCGGCACGGCCGGTGACGGCGGATAGCGGAAAACCGCCGGCCAAACTCTTCGCCATGGTGATGAGATCCGGCTCGATGCCGGCATGCTCGATGGCGAACATCTTGCCGGTACGGGCAAAACCGCTCTGAATCTCATCGACGATGAAGACGATGCCATATTTGGAACAGATGTCGCGGATGGCGCGCAGGAATTCAAAAGGCACCACATTGAAGCCGCCTTCGCCCTGCACCGGCTCGATGATGATGGCCGCGACATTGTCCGGGCCGACATCCGCCTTGAACAAAGTATCCAGCGCCTTGAGCGCCCCGGCACCATTATCCTTCAGCGCCGGATCCGGGAAGGGCACATGATAGATATCGGTCGGGAACGGACCGAAGCCGACCTTATAGGGGGCGTATTTGCCGGTCAGCGCCATGCCCAGCATGGTGCGGCCATGGAAGGCGCCGGAGAAAGCGATGACGGCGGCGCGCTTGGTATAGGCGCGTGCGATCTTCACGGCATTTTCCACGGCTTCGGCACCGGTGGTCAGGAAAATCGTCTTCTTATTGCCGCTGATCGGCACCAGATCGTTCAGGCGCTCGGCCAGACGGATATAGCTTTCATAAGGCGTCACCTGGAAACAGGCATGGGTCAGTTTGTCGACCTGATCCTTCACCGCCGCCACGATTTTCGGATGGCAGTGGCCGGTATTCAGGACCGCAATACCACCCGCGAAATCGATCAAGCGCTTGCCTTCCTCGTCGGTAATCTCGGCATTGGAGGCGCGCTGGGCATAGATCCCATAGGCATTGCCGACACCGCGCGGAACGGCGGCGTTACGGCGCTGATGCAGGCTGGCATTGCTGGGCATGAAAAGGCTCCTTCTTGGCTACGACAGGCACCGGCAACCGCCCGGAACCCGTTCGGAACCTAGACGGAAACAGCAGCACCCCCTGACGACGCGACCCCGCATTCCCATACCGGATCGGGCCGCTCAGCGGCGACTATAGCAGGTTGCCATTGCGATGCCAGACAGGCGCACCAGCCCGCAAAGCCATGCCGCTATGCAGCAAGGGCAGTTGTGCCAAGGCTATTTAGAAGGACGTTTTTTCGTAGAAAAAAGGGGGGCCGCGACGGTACCGGATCAAGGGGCATCCGATACCGTCGCGGAACGATCATCGCGGTTCGATGATCGGGGGTTGGATTAACGCTACTTACGCCGCCAGAGCGGCCGCACCGATCGCCTCTTCACCGTCAAGGACGGCGGCAACCGCATGCACCACGGCGGCAATGCGGATCGATGCCTGGATCTGCTCGGTGGTCAGGCCGGCTTTGCGCAATTCGTGCTCATGGGCGTCGATGCACATGCCGCAGCCATTGACCGCCGAAACGGCCAGCGACCAGAGTTCGAAATCGGCCTTCTCGACGCCCGGCTTGGCAAGGGCATTCATACGCAGTTTGGCCGGCAGGGTCTTGTAATCCTTGGCCGAAGAGAGATGCACGAAGCGATAATAGATATTGTTCATCGCCATGATGGCAGCCGCCGTTTTGGCGGCTTCGACCGCTTGCGGTTCCAGCTTGCCGGCGAATTCGCCCAACACGGCATGCGTCACGGCGGCATTGCGCGACGCCAGCGCCGAGGCGATGAACGTGCCGCCCAATTGCTGCGGCGTCAGGACGGTTTCGGCAGCCAGACTGGACAGATTCAGCTTCAGATCCTTGGCATAGTCCGGCAGGCTGTTCTTGAGGTTCTCAAGCGACATGGGAAACTCCTTCTTCAGGGACACTCGCCCGCCGCCCTGCCGTTATGGACTGGCGGAAAGGCGGCAGGCGGGCATCCACTTACGATTGGATCGATTGAGTATCGATCCGCTCTTGATCGTCCATGGTGACGGTTTACGCGACCTTCAGGACGTCTTCGCCCTTCTGCCAGTTGCAGGGGCACAGCTCATCGGTCTGCAAGGCGTCGAGGACACGCAGCACTTCCTGGGTGTTGCGGCCGACATTGAGATCGGTCACCGCCGCGAAACGGATGATGCCATCCGGATCGACGATGAAGGTCGCGCGCATGGCCACGCCCTCGTTCTTGTCGAGGATACCGAGCGCCTCGGAAAGTTCGCGCTTGATATCCGCCAGCATCGGGAAGGGCAGATCCTTCAGATCGGCATGGTTCTGGCGCCAGGCCAGATGCACGAATTCGCTGTCGATCGACGCGCCATAGACGACGGCGTCGCGATCATCGAAATCGCCGTTGAGCTTGCCGAAAGCGGCAATTTCCGTCGGGCAGACGAAGGTGAAATCCTTCGGCCAGAAGAACACCACCTTCCACTTGCCGGCATCGCTCTTGTCGGTGATGCGGGTGAAAGCGTGTTTGGGGTCGGTGGACACCACCGCCGCGAGGTCAAAATTCGGGAAACGATCACCAATCGTCAGCATGTCTTGGACTCCTTGGATTAGGTTTTATGTCTCGGCCAGGACGGAAGATGATCGCTCTTGAACGATTTTAAAAATGAATTATATTGGTCGTAACAATCGGAAAATTCGATCATGAAGCCACCTAATCAGCTGACCAGCCTGAAACAGCTCCGTTACCTCACGGCTCTCCAGGAGCATCAGCATTTCGGCCGTGCGGCCGAGGCTTGCTTTGTCTCGCAATCGACCCTGAGTGCCGGGATCAAGGAGCTGGAAGCACAACTTGGCGTCACCCTGGTCGAGCGGACCAATCGCAGTGTCGTTTTCACCGCCCTTGGCCAGACCGTGGCGGCCAGGGCCCAGCGCGTGCTGGGCGAAGCCGCCGCCTTGGTCGAAATTGTCGAGGCTGCCGGCGAACCGCTGGCCGGGCCGCTACGCCTGGGGGTCATTCCGACCATCGCCCCTTTCCTGCTGCCGCGCGTCTTGCCGGTCCTGCGCCGGCGCTATCCCAAACTGAAGCTCTATTTGACCGAAGATCAGACGGCACGACTGCTGGATCAGTTGGGGGAGGGCCAGCTCGACCTCCTGCTCTTGGCCTTGCCCTATGACTGCGGCGATGCGGTGACGCTGCCGCTCTTCGAGGATGCCTTTCACCTGGTCTGCGGAACCGATCACCCGCTGGCCGATAAGGACCCTCTGGGCTTGCAGGACCTGAACCAGGTACCGCTGCTGCTGCTCGCCGAAGGCCATTGCCTGAGCGATCAGGCCCTGAGCGCCTGCCATCTGGCCCAGCGCAACCCGGCCGTCGATTTCACCGCCACCAGCCTAACGACCCTGGTCGAGATGGCAGCCAATGGTTTGGGCGTGACACTCCTGCCGGAAATGGCGGTCGATGCGCAATTGCTGAAAGGCGGCGAACTGGTCGCCCGTCGGTTCAAGGATGAAACACCGTCACGCCAGATCGGTCTTGCCTGGCGCGCGACCAGCCAGCGAGCGGCGGAGTTCAAGTTGCTGGCTCAGTTATTGACGCCCGAGATACTGATGCCCGAAATAGTGGCACCCCGGGCACTGACAGCATAGGCCGACCGGGTTCAAACGAAGCTAGTCTGCAGGGATATTAGAGTGATTCAGCGCGCGGCGAACCAGTCGCGCAGATGTTGCTGCGCCTCGCGGCTGAGATGCAGGCCGAGCTTCGATCGGCGCCACAGGACGTCATCGGCATCGCGTGCCCATTCCTGGTCGATCAGGTAGCGGACTTCCGCTTCATAAAGGTCGCCACCGAAATGGATGCCGAGATCGGCGAGCGACGTCGCCGTGCCGATCACCCGCCCCAGGCGCGTACCATAGGCACGCGCCAGACGATGGCGCATCCCGGCGGGTAGCCAGCCATAAGCTTTGGCGAGCTTCGCCTCGAAATTGGCGAAATCCGCATTGGCGATATCGCCGCCCGGCAAATGGGCCTTCGCCGTCCAGTCGCCGCCGGCCTTTGGAAAGAACGGCAGCAACTTCTGCAGCGCATGTTCGGCCAGACGCCGATAGGTGGTGATCTTGCCGCCGAAAACATTCAGCAGCACTGGCCCGCTATTGCCGCCTTCGGTGGCGCTTTCCAGATCGAGCACATAATCCCGCGATATCGCCGAAGCGCTCTCGCTGCCTTCGGCATCGAAAAGCGGCCGCACGCCGGCATAAGTCCAAACCACATCCGTCGGCGAAATGCGCTTGGTGAAATGGCTGTTGACCACGGCGCAAAGGTAGTCGATCTCGGCTGCCGAAATCGCCACCTGCGCCGGATCACCGTCATACGGAATATCGGTGGTGCCGACCAGCGTGAACCGATCCTCATAGGGGATGGTGAAGACGATTCGGCGATCGTGATTCTGCAAAATAAAGGCATGGTCGCCGTCATAGAGCCGCGGCACGATGATATGGCTGCCTTTGATCAGGCGCAGCTGGCCGTCCCGCTTGCCGCCGAGCTGCCGGTCGATGAACTGGCCGGCCCAGGGACCGGCGGCATTGACCAAGGCGCGCGCATGGACCACGCGCGGCTGATTGCCGGTCATGGCATCGCCGCCGATTTCGACTAGCCAGCCATTGCCGTTGCGCTTGGCGGACAAAACGGGGCTGCGGGTGAGAATTTCGACACCGCGCTCGCGGGCGTCCAAGGCGTTCAGCGCCACAAGCCGCGCATCATTCACCCAGCAATCGGAATAGGCAAAGCCGATCCTGTAATCGGATTTCAGGCCCGACTGCAGCGGGCCGCGGCTGAGATCGACACGTTTCGAGGCAGGCAGCCGCTTGCGGCCGCCGAGATGGTCATAGAGAAAGAGACCGATCCGGATCATCCAGGCCGGCCGCAAGGATTTCTCATGCGGCAGGACGAAACGCAGCGGCCAGATGATATGCGGCGCGCTTTCCAGCAGCACCTCGCGCTCGCTCAAGGCTTCGCGCACCAGGCGGAACTCGTAATATTCGAGGTATCGCAATCCGCCATGGATCAATTTAGTGCTGGCCGATGAGGTCGCACTGGCCAGATCCCGCTGCTCGGCCAAAACGACTTTGAGGCCGCGGCCAGCTGCGTCGCGTGCGATCCCGGTACCGTTAATGCCGCCACCGACGACCAGAAGATCGACCGAATCCTGTGTCATGCGCCTTATTGCCTCCCCGAGGCACATTCCATGGCCCGCCACTGCCCCTTGGGATGCCGTACCATCGGCAGAAACGCCGACAGTCTCCTGGCGCACCTTCTCAAAAGGGACATCCAAGCCTGATAGGAATCCTCAATAACATAGCCCCTCTATTTTCGCTATCGAAAATAGAGGGGTAAACTTTGTTCGTTACCGAACATGATTATTCAACTTCGGATACTCCGAATCAGTGGCGGGGCAAATATCAGGAGGTCCGGGGGAAAGGCATCGCTCCAGGCGAAGGAAAGGAATTTAGTCCTCAGCAGCGATATGCAACTTGATGTCGTGTTGGGCCAGCATGTCGCGGATCGATGCCGGCGGCATCTTATCGGTAAAGACGGCGCTGAGCTGGCTGACATGACCGAGGCGTACCATCGGACGACGTTCAAACTTGCTGTGATCCGCAACCAGAAATACCTGTCGGGAGTTTTCGATGATTGCCTGGGCGACCCGAACTTCACGGTAATCGAAATCGAGCAAGGCGCCATCGGCATCAATCCCGCTGATGCCGATAATGCCGACATCGACACGGAACTGGCGGACGAAATCGATGGTCGCCTCGCCGATGATGGCGCGGTCGACCGAGCGCACCACCCCGCCGGCCACGATCACCTCAGAAGACCGGTTTTCGCACAGGATCGCGGCGACATTCAGATTGTTGGTGATGACCCTGAGGCCGCTGTGATGCAACAGCGCCCGCGCCACCTCCTCATTCGTGGTGCCGATATTGATGAAAAGCGAGGTATCCATCGGAATATGTGAGGCACAGAGCCGCGCGATACGCCGCTTCTCGGCCAGCGCGTGAACCTGCCTTGCCGCATAGGCGGTATTGTGCACGCTGGAATTGAGGCCGGCACCACCATGATGGCGCTGCAGCAGATCCTGTGCCGAGAGATCATTGATGTCGCGCCGAATAGTCTGCGGCGTCACGGCGAAATGTTGGGCCAGCCCCTCGATCGACATATAGCCACGCTGGCGCACCAGCGTGACGATTTCAGCAAGTCGGGCGTCGCGTTGCATTATTCCCCCATCCGCGCCGGTGTTCTTGTGGGCTCGTATGACCTTCAGGCCAGGAGCAGGCTGTCATCGTCCAGCTGTTCTCCCCGAACCTTGGCAAACAAAGCAAGCAGATCCGGTACGTCGAGATTCTTCCGCCGCTCATCCGCAATATCGAAAGCGACTTTGCCTTCATGCAGCATGACAGTGCGCGTCCCGTAATCCAAGGCGTTTCGCATGGAATGCGTCACCATCAAGGTGGTCAGGCGGTGTTCGGTCACGATTCGCTGCGTGAGCTGCAGCACGAATTCCGCCGTGCGCGGATCCAGCGCCGCCGTATGCTCATCGAGGAGGAGAATCTTCATACCGGCCAGGGTCGCCATCAACAGGCTGATCGCCTGACGCTGCCCACCCGATAGCAGCCCCATCGAATCGCCGAGACGATTTTCCAGTCCCAGACCAAGCAGCGACAGGCGTTCGCGAAACAGTTGCCGACGATCGGTCTGGATGGCCGATGCCATGCCGCGGCGCCGGCCACGGGCAAAGGCCAAAGCCATGTTTTCCTCGATGGACATCGCTTCACAGGTGCCGGCCATCGGGTCCTGAAAGACGCGTGCCACGAATTTGGCGCGTCTCGGCGCGGGCCACTGCGTCACATCGGCGCTGTCGATCTCCACGCGGCCACGTTCCGGCGCGGTATCACCACTGAGCACATTCAGCAGCGTCGACTTGCCGGCGCCATTGGAGCCGATGACCGTGACGAACTGTCCTTCGGGAATCGCGAGATCGAGACCGCGGAGCGCCCGGGTTTCCAAGGGCGTGCCGCGACCGAAGGTGACATGCGCATCCCGCACCGTGATCATCTCTTTTCTCCGTTGCCCAAAGGACGCCGCTGCAACAGGCTTTTCAGCGGGTTGCGCGCATTGGGCAGGATGAGTGCGATGCCGACCAGAACAGCCGTGACGAGATTGAGGTCCGATGCATGCAAACCGAGGGCGCCGCTATTGAGTGCCAGCGCGATGGCAATGCGATAGAGGATCGAGCCCAGGATGCAGGCGATCAGCTTCACCAGGATGGACCGGGTCGGCAGGATGGTTTCCCCGAGAATAACGGCAGCGAGGCCGACCACGATCGTGCCGGTGCCGACAGTGACATCGGCGAATCCCGCCGTCTGCGCGAACAGCGCGCCGGCCAGGGCGACCAGCCCATTGGAAAGCGCCATGCCGGTATAGATATGCAGCCGGGTTGAGATGCCTTGCGCCCGTGCCATACGCGGATTGGCACCGGTTGCCCGCATTGCCAGGCCGAATTCGGAGTTGAGGAACCGTCCCAGCAGCGCGGCCACGATCAGCACGATCACGCCGACTACCGCCGTTTTCAGCGTCGCACGCAGCGGCAGGCCGGCGGCCTCGATCAGCGGGTTGAGCCAGGTGAAAGAGTCGATCAGCGTACTCTCCCCCAGCAAGGAGACATTGGGCTTGCCCATGATCCGCAGATTGATCGAAAAAAGCGCGATCATGGTGAGAATGCTGGCCAATAACTGCAGGATGCCGAAACGGACATTCAGCCAGGCCGTGACCAGTCCCGCGGCGGCCCCGGCCAGAACGGCAACAACCATGGCCAAAACCGGATCGATACCGACGGAGATCAATGTCGCCGCCGTGGCCGCACCGAGCGGGAAGCTGCCATCGACGGTCAGATCGGGAAACTGCAGAACACGGAAGGACAGGAACACGCCGAGGGCAACCAGCGCATAGACGAAGCCGACTTCAACCGCACCAAGAAAGGCGATCTGGCTCATAAAAGATATCCAACTGCCACAACAAGGATCGCCGAACCGCCCTGGCCGGTTTACTGCACGACCTTTTTAGCCCGCTTCAGGACATCCTCGGGCAGGGTGACGCCCATCGCTGCCGCCGATGCGGGATTGACGAAGAGGTCGGTGCCAGAAGCGTTTTGCACGGGGATATCGCCCGGCTTTTCGCCTTTCAGGACCCGCACCACCACGGCACCGGTCTGCCGGCCGACCTCGAAATAATCGAAGCCGACCGAGGCGATCGTCCCGCGAGTGACGCTATCGGTATCGCCGGAAAACACCGGCAGCTTGTTTTCCTTGCCGACGGCAATCACCGCTTCCAATGCTGACACGATGGTGTTGTCGGTCGGGACGTAGATGACATCGACCTTGCCGACCAGGCTCTGGGCCGCCCCTTGGACTTCCGACGATTTTGTCGCCGGCGCCTCGATGATTTCCACACCGGCCTGCGGCGCCAATTTCTTCAGGGCATTGAGCAGCGCGACGGCATTCGCTTCACCGGGATTATAAGGGACACCGATTTTCTTGGCTGTCGGCACGATCTCATGGATGAGCTTCAGATGGTCGGCAAGCGGCGACATGTCGGAAATACCGGTGATATTGCCGCCCGGTTTTTCCAGATTCTTGATCAGCTGGGCACCCAAAGGATCCGTCACCGCCGTGAAGACGACCGGAATATCCTGGGTCGAGGCGGCGACTGCCTGGGCCGAGGGCGTGGCGATAGCGACGATGACACTGGGATTTTCGCCGGCATATTTCTGCGCGATCTGTGTTGCAGTCGCCGGATTGCCCTGGGCGCTTTCGTAATGGAAAGTCATGTTCCCGCCATCTTTATAGCCGGCATCTTCCAGCGCTTTCTTGATCCCGTCGCGGGTCGCATCCAAGGCCGGATGTTCGACGATTGCCGTCACATCGACCGTGACGCTATCTGCCGCGAGCGCCGCCGAGGCGAAAAGCGTTAATCCAGCACAGGCGGCAAGCGCCAGCTTTCCCATGACCATGAATGACTCTCCCCGATTTTTGCCGTCGGGACATCTCCGACAGGTTGCCCGTCATTAGCACGGGCCGCCCATGTGACGTCAAGCCGGGCGCCAGAGCGCCATCACTGCATCCGCCAGCTTTTCCGATGGGTCAATCCTCACTAGCATGGCAGGCGGAATTTCCCGACCGGACCAAGGATGGCGGCGCATGGCCAAGAACTTTACCGAGATCGCCTATAGCAAAGCCGTCCTCGCCATGCAGCGCAAATACGGCGCCGTGGAGGTCAATGCCGAACTGATGCGCAGCGTCGGCCGCAGCAGCGTGACGCCAGCCCTCGCCACCTATCTTGGCAGCCGCATCTCGTTTTACATGGCAACCGCGGCCAAAGGCGGCCAACCCTATATCCAGCATCGCGGTGGCCCGCCGGGTTTCCTGAAGACGATCGATGCCACGACGCTGGCCTTCGCGGATTTTGAGGGCAACAAGCAGTATATCAGTCTTGGCAATCTCAGCGAGAACCCGAAGGTGCATCTTTTCTTCATGGATTATGGCCAGCGCCAGCGGCTGAAAATCTGGGGAAAGGCCGCCATCGTCGAAAACGACGAGGCTTTTTTAGCAGCTGTCACGCCGGAAGCCTGGCGCCGGCCGGTGCGCCGAGCGATCCGCATTGCTGTCGAGGCCTGGGATGTCAATTGCCCGGCCTATATTCCTCAGCTGTTTACCGTTGACGAAGTCGAGGAAGCCCAGACGGCGATGCTGCAACGGATCGCCGAGCTGGAAGCGGAAATCGAACGGTTGAAAGCCACAGGCGAAGGCGAAACCAACGCAGCCAAGCCCAAAGCCGGTCGACGAAAATAGGGTTTATTACTCGGCAGCCTGCGGATCGAGCGCATGCTTGGAGGTGGAATTCTCAGGCTCTCCCGCCTCGATCGGTACGCCCGACTGCAATTTGCTGGTGCGAATGCCGAGGGCCGATTTGACGTGACTGACATTGGGCGCCGGGGTCAGGCAGGTGGTCAGGAATTTCTGATAGGAATCCCAGTCATGGGCGACAATTTTCAGCAGAAAATCAGTCTCCCCGGCCAACATGTGGCATTCGCGAACCTGGGGCCAGGTCTGGACCAGCGCTTCGAAGGCCTTAAGATCGTGTTCCGCCTGACTGCTGAGACCGACATGGGCGAAGACGGTGACGCCAAAGCCCAAGGCCTCTGGATTGACCTCCGCATGGTATCCCCGAACATAGCCCGCCTCTTCCAGGGCGCGTACCCGGCGCAAGCAAGGCGGTGCCGAAATACCGGCACGCTGGGCCAGCTCCACATTGGTCATGCGGCCATCGGCTTGTAAATCTGCCAGAATTCGCAGATCGATCTTGTCCAGTTTCGCCCGCCGCATGAAAGAAAACCTCTGCTAGGCCATGCATTTCGCGCAACTATATTATAAAAGTAATCTCTCCAACAAGGGCCGTGCGCCCCGCTCCAGTGATCGTGACGGGAAAATCGTCTCATAAAGACAACTGGATCCAGCGATGTCCCCTCGCAGTTGCCTTGTATCTGCGGCCTCACCCCCTTATGTTAACGGTGATTCCTGAATCGATGGGAATCGGGACCAAAATTGCCTCAAAATAGCGTTTCAAACGCCCGACTCGCATCGTTCAGGACAAATCATGGCTACCGAACATCGCAGCAAAGTCATCATCATCGGTTCTGGCCCGGCCGGCTATACGGCAGCGATCTATGCCGCCCGTGCCAATCTGAAACCGATCCTGGTGCAGGGATTGCAGCCCGGTGGCCAGATGACGATCACCACCGATGTTGAGAATTATCCTGGCTTTGCTGATGTCATCCAGGGCCCCTGGCTGATGGAACAGATGCAGAAGCAGGCTGAGCATGTCGGTACCAGGATGATGTTCGATACCATCACCGAAGTCGATTTCAGCCGCCGGCCATTCCGTTGCCTGGGTGATTCCGGTGATGTTTATATCGGCGACACGCTCATTATTTGCACCGGCGCCCAAGCCCGTTGGCTGGGCCTTGAATCGGAGCAGCAATATCGCGGTTTCGGCGTTTCCGCCTGTGCCACCTGCGACGGCTTCTTTTTCCGCGACCGCGAGGTCTGCATCGTCGGTGGCGGCAACACCGCCGTCGAAGAGGCGATCTACCTGACAAACCATGCCAACAAGGTGACGTTGATCCATCGCCGCGACCATCTGCGCGCCGAAAAGATCATGCAGGACCGGCTGTTTCGCAATCCGAAGATCCAGGTTGTCTGGGACAGCGCCGTTGAGGATGTCCTGGGCGGCGGCGATCCGGCAGGCGTGACCGGGGTGAGAATCCGCAATGTGAAGACCGGCGAGCTGAGCGAAATTCCGTGCGATGGCCTGTTCGTTGCCATCGGTCACACCCCGGCAACCGAGCTCTTCAAGGGTAAATTACCCCTCGATGAAGATGGGTATTTACTTACCAAATCCGACGGCACGGCGACCTCGATTCCGGGCGTCTTCGCCGCCGGCGACGTCAAGGACAAAGTCTATCGGCAAGCTGTTACGGCGGCCGGCATGGGTTGCATGGCTGCCTTGGAGGCCGAACGCTTCCTGGCCGCGAATGAGGGGGAACACGCGGTCGCTGCGGAATAACGCCGCCCGCGCAACACGGCCGTTCAGGGGCCGATCGGTGATCGAATGGACTGGGACAAACTGCGCATCTTCCATGCCGTGGCCGAGGCTGGCAGCTTTACGCATGCGGGGGAAACACTGAATTTAAGCCAGTCTGCCGTCTCGCGGCAGATCAGCTCGCTGGAGGAGAGCCTGAATGTGGCTCTTTTCCATCGTCATGCGCGCGGCCTCATTCTGACCGAACAGGGCGAATTGCTCTATCGCACGGCGCATGAAGTCTTCTCCAAGCTGGCGATGGCCGAAGCGCAGCTGACCGAAAGCAAGGATAAGCCCAAGGGCCAGTTGAAGGTGACGGCAACGCAAGCTTTCGGCTCTTCCTGGCTGACTCCGGTCCTGGGCGAATTCATTGAGCTCTATCCGGATGTGCAGGTCGATCTGGTGCTGGAGGACCGGGAACTCGATCTCTCGATGCGCGAGGCAGATGTGGCGATCCGCATGGCCCCGCCGCGCCAGCCGGAACTGATTCAGCGCCATCTGATGACCGTGCATCTCAATGCCTATGCCTCCCCGGCCTATATCAAGCGGCATGGCATTCCGAAGAGTCCCGAAGATCTCGATAATCACAAGATCATTGTCTATGGCGATGACACCACGAAGCCGCCTGTGCCCAATATCGACTGGCTGCTGCATACCAGCGCCAAGCGTGACGGTCAGCGCCGCCCGATCCTCAAAGTGAACAGCGTCTATGCCATTCTGCGCGCCGTGCAGAGCGGCCTCGGCCTCGCCTCGCTGCCGGAATACATGGCGCAGGAATCGACCAGCCTGGTGCGCATCCTGCCGGAACTGCAGGGACCGCGCATCGACAGCTATTTCGTCTATCCGGAAGAACTGCGTTCATCGAAGCGTATCCAGGTCTTCCGCGATTTCCTTCTCCGCAAGGTAGCCGAGGGCAAGCTGACCGGCTGAGCCCTCGTCCCGATTCGTTCACGGGCAGTCTCACGTGTCTCAGACAGACCGACGTTCAATGCTGATCGCCTTGCTGGTGGCGGTTGCCTATTTCATGGAAAATCTCGACGGCACGGTGATCGCCACGGCATTGCCGCAGATGGCCATCTCCTTTGGCATCAATGCCGTGGATCTCAATATCGGCATGACGGCCTATCTGCTGACATTGGCGATTTTCATTCCGGCCAGCGGCTGGGTTGCCGATCGCTTCGGCGCACGCAGCGTTTTCTGTATCGCCATGGCCATCTTCACTTTGGCTTCCATCTTTTGCGGTTTCAGCAACGATCTGTGGACCTTCACCGCAGCACGCATCGTGCAAGGTATCGGCGGTGCCATGATGGTGCCGGTCGGACGGCTGGTGGTGCTGCGCAACACCGAGAAGCGCGATCTGATCCGGGCCATCGCCTATATCACCTGGCCTGCTTTGGCAGCACCCGTCCTGGGCCCGCCGATCGGCGGTTTCCTGACGGCCTATGCATCCTGGCGCTGGATCTTCCTGCTGAACGTGCCGATCGGCGTGATCGGTATTCTTTGCGCCCTATGGCTCATTCCCAACACCCGGCAGGAAGAACGGCCGCCGCTCGACGCACGGGGCTTCGTCCTGACCGGCCTTGCCTGCTTCGGTCTGATGTACAGCCTCGATCTGATCGGCCGCCAGGACGGGCGCCTGACGCAGGTCGCTGTAATTTTCGCTCTCAGCCTAAGCCTCGGCGCGCTGGCCGTATTGCATGCCAGGCGCCATCCACGGCCCATGTTGGACCTGTGGGGGCTACGGGTGAAAAGCTTTGCCGTCACCATCTGGGGCGGCTCCCTGTTCCGCATTGCCATCAGCGCCATTCCCTTTCTCCTGCCGCTGATGTTCCAGATCGGCTTCGGCCTGGATGCGTTTCATGCCGGCCTGCTGGTCCTGGCGGTCTTTGCCGGGAATCTCGGGATGAAGCCGATGACAACGCCGATTCTGCGGCGTTTCGGCTTCCGCCGGACTCTCATCGTGACGGGACTGGTCAGCGCCGCTTCTATTTTTGCTTGCGCGCTCATTTCACCGACCACGCCGACGATCATCACCGTCACGGTCTTGTTCATCAGCGGCCTCGCCCGATCGATGCAATTCACCACGATCAACACCCTGGCCTTTGCCGATATCCCGGATCAGCGCATGAGCGGCGCCAATACGTTGTTCAGCGCGGTACAACAGATCTCGATGGGAATGGGCATCGCCGCCGGCGCCATCGCCTTGCGTCTCGCCAGCCTGGCGCAAGGCGGTGATATGGGCGCCCTGCGGATGCCAGAATTTCACCTCGCCTTTATCGCGATCGGTGTGGTTGCGCTGCTTGCCTTGCTCGACGCCTTCGCCTTGGCGCCGGAAGCTGGCACCAACTTGAGTCGTCGATAGAGCGGCCGCGACAGCTCGACGCAGCGCCCCGCATCGACCGTCAACAACCCATGCGGCCTTGTGACAATTGCGTCACGTATGTGTTCACCGGTCGGAAGAATGCTGAGAAGAATTTCTGGAAAAATTTTGGCTATTTTCCTGTCGACAGATGTTGGATGGAAGCCGCCACTTTCCTTCTGCGGCACGAGACAATAAAGAAACAATAAAGCTGGGCCGCGCGTGTCAGGTAGCAATTAGCTGCGATCAAGCTGTCAGTCAGTCAGCCAACATTACCGATCGATGAAGAACCGCCACACATCGATGCCTTCTTCGCACATGCGACAAAATTTCATCTCGCTCAAGATCAGAATTGAGATATGTATGGGCCACCTTATTCGCTAGCAGCGCTGTTCTTGCGCAAGGCATAGATCTTGATCTCTTCTAGTGACGTTCTGCTTGGGGCCCTTGACAATAAGGGAGCCTCGGCCGCGGTGCGACATCGCACCCATCATCCTTTGCACAGAAAAATGCCGTCGGGCATCAGCGTGACGCACGGCCTGGTAAGGGCGGCTGCTCTTTGCGCCATGACCCTGCTCGGCGGGTGTGATCTGACGGTGCTTGATCCGCACGGTCAGGTCGGTGTCGAAGAGAAATCCATCATCATAACGGCCACCGCCCTGATGCTGATCGTCGTCGTGCCGGTTATCATCATGGTTTTTGCTTTTGCCTGGAGATATCGCTCATCCAACATCAAGGCGACCTTCGCACCGGATTGGGCGCATTCCGGTAAGATCGAGGCAGTGGTATGGGTCGTTCCCTGTATCATCATCGCGATCCTGGCCAGCCTGACCTGGACGTCGTCGCACAGGCTCGATCCTTACAGGCACATCGCTTCTACCGCCGAACCGATCAATATCGAGGTCGTGTCGCTCAACTGGAAATGGCTGTTCATCTATCCGGACTTGCATATCGCCTCGGTCAATCAGATCGCCTTTCCAACCGGCGTGCCGGTGAATTTCAGTCTGACATCGGATTCGATCATGAATTCCTTCTTCATCCCGCAATTGGGCGGTCAGATTTATACGATGGCAGGCATGGATACCAAACTCAGCCTGATCGCGGATGCGCCCGGCAGCTATGACGGCGCCTCGGCGAATTACAGTGGCGCGGGCTTCTCCGACATGAAGTTCACCGCCATCGCGACCGACAAGGACGGCTTTGCGAAATGGGTTGCGCAGGTCAAGGCGTCGCCGACAACGCTCGGGCCCGACAGCTACAGACTCCTGACAGAGCCGAGCGAGAAAAACCCAGTCGCGTATTTCTCAAATGTCGATGCAACCCTCTATCACGACATCCTGAACCAGTGCGTGGGCGATGCGAACCGATGCATGGATATGAAGATGAAAATGACGATGGCCCCGGACTCCCATGCCGCGATGGTCATGTCCCCCGGCCCAAATTCCAGAGATTAGACAATGTTCGGCAAACTGACGCTTACGGATATCCCCTATCAGCAACCGATCATCATGGGTGCCGTCGGCTTCATGATTCTGGTTTCGCTGGTGATACTGGGGTCGATCACCTATTTCGGCAAATGGAAGTGGCTGTGGTCTGAATGGCTGACTTCCGTCGATCATAAGAATATCGGCATTATGTATGTCATTCTCGCGATGGTGATGCTGCTGCGCGGCTTCTCCGACGCGATCATGATGCGCATGCAGCTTGCCGCCGCCTCTAGCGGCGGGCCGGGCTATCTGCCGCCGGAGCATTACGACCAGGTTTTCACCGCTCATGGCGTCATCATGATCTTCTTCATGGCGATGCCTTTCGTGATCGGCCTGATGAATTTCGTCGTCCCCCTGCAGATCGGCGCAAGAGACGTCGCCTTCCCCTATCTAAACTCGCTCAGTTTCTGGCTGACCGTGGCCGGTGCTTTGCTGATCAACGCCTCTCTCGGTATCGGCGAGTTCGCCCGCACCGGCTGGCTGGCTTATCCGCCGCTCTCGGAATTGCGCTACAGCCCGGATGCCGGCGTCGACTATTACATCTGGAGCCTGCAGATATCAGGTGTCGGCTCGTTGCTGGCCGGCGTCAACATGGTGACGACGATTCTAAAAATGCGCGCCCCCGGCATGACGCTCATGCGGATGCCCGTTTTCACCTGGACAGCGCTCTGTGCCAACATCCTGATCGTCGCGGCCTTTCCCGTCCTGACCGTGACGCTGGCCCTGCTGGGCCTCGACCGCTATCTCGGCATGCACTTCTTCACCAATGATCTGGGTGGAAATCCGATGATGTATGTCAACCTCATCTGGATCTGGGGACATCCCGAAGTCTACATCCTCATCCTGCCGGCCTTTGGCGTCTTTTCCGAAGTCATCTCGACTTTTTCGGGCAAGCCGCTCTTCGGCTACACATCGATGGTCTATGCGACGGTGGCCATCACCGTTCTGTCCTTCCTGGTCTGGTTGCACCATTTCTTCACCATGGGTTCCGGTGCCGACGTCAATGCCTTCTTCGGCATCACGACGATGATCATTTCCATTCCCACCGGCGTGAAAGTCTTCAACTGGCTGTTTACCATGTATCGCGGGCGCGTGCGGTTCGATACGCCGGTGCTATGGACATTGGGCTTCATGGTGACGTTCGTTATCGGCGGCATGACCGGCGTGCTGATGGCGGTCCCGCCGGCCGATTTCGTACTTCATAACAGCCTGTTCCTGATTGCGCATTTCCACAATGTCATCATCGGCGGCGTGGTGTTCGGCAGCATCGCCGGCTTCTCCTACTGGTTCCCCAAGGCTTTCGGTTTCAAGCTGAACGAGCGGCTCGGCAAATGCGCCTTCTGGTGCTGGCTCATCGGCTTCTACCTCGCCTTCATGCCGCTTTACGTTCTCGGCCTCATGGGCATGACGCGCCGGCTCAATCACGTCGATAATCCGGCCTGGCATCCTTATTTGATCATCGCCGCGTTCGGCGCTGTCGTGATCATGTTCGGTATCGTCTTCCAGATCCTGCAGCTGGTTGTCAGCATCCGGGACCGCGAGAAGAACCGCGAGCCGACCGGCGACGCCTGGGGCGGTCGCACCCTTGAATGGGCGGTCTCGTCACCGGCCCCCTTCTATAATTTCGCTGAGACGCCCGTCGTTCATGGTATCGACGCCTATTGGGAGATGAAACGGAACGGTCATATCCGGAAACGGGATGGCTACGATCGGATCCATATGCCGCGCAATACCGGAACCGGCATCATCATTGCCGGCTTCAGCCTGGTGCTCGGCTTCGGTTTGATCTGGCATATCTGGTGGCTCACCGTCGCAGCGGCCGTGGCCATCCTCCTGACGGCCATAGGTCATTCGTTCAATGACGATCGGGATTACTACGTATCGGCCGAACAGGTAGCTCAGACCGAAAATCGACATCTCAAGGCAAAAGCGTAACGGGTCCATATCATGTCAGTACAAGTCATGCATGCGCGGGAAGTGCCGGCGCATGCGCACGAGCACGATCATCACGATGCCGAATCCACGACCATCTTGGGGTTCTGGATCTATTTGATGAGCGACTGCATCCTGTTCGCAGCCGTCTTCGCGACTTACGCCGTTCTTCACGGCGCGGTCGCCGACGGGCCGACGGGCAAATCCCTCTTCGATCAATCCTATGTCTTGATTGAAACCTTCTGCCTTCTGGTCAGCAGCTTCACCTACGGCATGGCGATGATTGCCATGAACGCGCAGAAAAAAAGCCAGGTGATCGGATGGCTGGCCATCACCTTTCTCCTCGGCTTCGCTTTCATCTGCATGGAATTAAACGAGTTCCATCACATGATCAGCGAAGGTAACGGGCCCAGCCGCAGCGCCTTCCTCTCAGCCTTCTTCACCCTGGTCGGCACACATGGCCTGCATGTGACCTCGGGATTGATCTGGATGGCGGTTCTGATGCTCCAGACGTTGCGGAAGGGCCTGACGGCGACCAACCGTACCCGGCTGATGTGCCTCAGCCTTTTCTGGCATTTTCTCGACATCATCTGGATCGGTGTCTTCACGGTCGTCTATCTGATGGGAAGCATGTGATGAGCACCGCGCATCAGGCAGGTAATGGCACCACCCACCATAACGGCGCCCATGGCAGCATCAAATCCTATGTCATCGGATTCGTCCTGGCCGTCATCCTGACGGTCATTCCCTTCTATCTCACCATGACCGGGACGTTATCGGCATCGACGACACTTGCCGTCATCGTTGCGATGGCACTGGTACAGATCATCGTTCATCTGGTTTTCTTCCTGCACATGAATGGATCGTCGGAGCAGTCCTGGAATACGATGGCCTTTCTGTTCACGGTATTGATCGTGTGCATCTTGGTCGCCGGCTCGATCTGGATCATGTATCATCTCAATGCCAATATGATGGCAATCCCGCAAAACATGGGTTAATTGCCGAGGCGACCGGCATCTCGCTACCAAGAGGATCTGAAGAGCGGGCTCTCTCCCTCGAAAGAATGCGTGTTCCCATATCGGCGCTTCGAGGAAAGCGGCCGTGGGATTTCGTCAGTCCTTCACCACCGCCAGGCGCTCGTCATAAGCGATGGCGAGCAGCCGCGCGCGAAGATCTTCGGCTTCGGATTCGCCGAGCACCTCATTGAAGCGGTTCTGGGCGGCCTGCCAGAAGCGCTTAGCTGCCTGGAACTTCGCTTTGCCTTTGGACGTCATCACAACATATCGGCGCCGGCGATCCTCATCGCTCTCCTGCAACTCAATAAAACCGTCGCGCTCCAGAGGTCGCAAATTGTGGCCAAGTGCCGACCGATCCATGACCAGCGCACTCGCCAGCCCGGCCATGGTTGGCGGCTCCTTTGCCAAGCGATTAAGCTCCGCCAAAATGGCATACTGCGTCGATCGTAAACCGCACGGCGCAAGCGCGTCATCGTAGAGCTGGGTCAAACGCCGTGATGCCTTACGCATCGCCGTCCCGTTGCAGGGACTCACCTCATCCGCCGGTTTTCGTTCTCTTTGCATGATTATCCTCCGTGACTCCATATATAGGGCATGTGCCCTTCTTTAAAAAGGCTACATGCCCTATTGACGTGCGCCGGCGGCCAGGGATTCCCCCGAAACGTCGGGAAACCGAGACTTGGATTAATCCTTCTGGATCCGACACTTCACCTCGTACCGGAACTCGGAACCGGCACCTTATATCGTGGTTGTTGTCAGGCGATACACGCTCGAAGCGGCGACGCCCCACGCCGATCCGGACGGATTATCGGCCATCCGAGGAACAGGTGATGGTGGAAGGGCAGAATGAAGCCATCAACCATAAGCCGTATATGCGTGGCAACAATTCAGGGATGGTGGGCCGATCGCGCCATGAGCATGGGGGCGTCACTGGCCTTCTATACGGTCTTCTCCCTGGCCCCCATCCTGTTGATGGCTATTGCAGTCGCCGGGTTCTTCTTTGGAAATGATGAGGCCCGACAGGCCGTTGTTCGAGAGACGAGCGAACTTGTCGGAGATTCCGCGGCGGCCGCCATTGATAGTCTTCTGGCCACGGGAGGAAAATTCGGCTCCGGGCTCCTTGGTACCATTGTTGGCGTTCTGACATTTCTCATCTCTGCGACGGCAGCATTTATCGAGTTGCAGGATGATCTAAACATCATACTGAAAGCGCAACCGCCTAAATATGCCAGTTATCTGCTATTCCTGCGCCAGCGCTTCATAAGCTTTGCGATGATCGTGGCCATTGGCTTTTTGCTGCTTGTCTCGCTGACATTGGATGCAGCCCTTACCGCTGCCAGAAGCTATTTCAATCTAGGGGCGGTCGGCGTGATCATCTCTATCGTAAACGTCGCGCTCAGTCTTGGAATGTCGGTTACGCTTTTTGTACTGATTTTTAAAATTCTGCCCAATGTTCAATTGCCCTGGAAGAACGCGATAGCTGGAGCGGTTGTCACCGGCATCATGTTCGTTGGGGGCAAATTTCTGATTGGGTTCTATCTTGGTCGAACCGAAGTGGCCTCGAATTTTGGCGCCGCTGCATCGATCATTACCATTCTGCTCTGGATCTATTATTCATCGCAAATTCTGCTATTAGGCGCTGAATTCGTCAAAGCTTCCATTTCCGTCGGCAATTCTCGGGCATCGTAAAGGGCATCAACTAATGTCGCGTAGGTCCATCTGCCCTAAAAGCACCTGAGATCGTGGGTCGCAATTGCAACTTAACGGGATGATGTCTTTCGCTTCGCCGTCTTCTTCTTGGCCGCGGTCTTTCGCTTCGGAGCCTTTCGCTTCGGGGCGGCATTCTTTTTACGGGTAGCAGCAGCCTTCTTTGCCGCTGTGGAACGTGCGGATTTCGGCCTCGATTTGGACGCCGCGCCGCCCAACTTCCCACCCTTTTTCGCTGGCCCCTTGTTTTCGGTCTTGCCTTTTCCAGAGCCGCTTTTCTTCCCGCCGCCAGAGGTTTTATTCACCGTGGCCCAGGCTCGCCGCTCGGCTTCGCCTTTTCCCACGCCGCGCTTTTCGTACCCCTCCTCAATATGTTCGGCTTTGCGCTTTTGCTTGGACGTGTATTTTCCCTTATCACCGCGTGGCATAGCGTTTCTCCATCTAACAGTGAGGCGAGGCGATCTTGAACAGAGTCCTTCCCCAGGCGAGTAATTCGGGTGAGATGCCTCCTGTTCCCACAGCGCAACCCGAGACGGGGCAATTTCTACGACGTGGAACCTGTTGGCCACAGGGCGGTTTTCAGAAAGGGCGGTTTTCAGAGTGAAGGTTCTTTCGCGCCTGCGGAAACGCGTCCCGTGCGCTATCCGCGACAAACGGGGCGGTTGTACCGGGGGCCCTCCTCAAACCTTGAAGGTGGCGCGATATGCCGACGAACCGTCCCCTTGCTATCGTCACAGGCGCCTCGACCGGCATCGGCTATGAACTCGCCAAGCTATGCGCATCGAATGGTTTCGACCTCATCGTTGCCGCGGATGAGGCGGATATTCATAAAGCCTCCGTGGTCTTTCAGAGCCTCGGCGCAATGGTGGAGCCGGTGGAGGTCGATTTGGCGACGTTGGAAGGTGTGGAAAAGCTCTACGAGGTGGCGCGTCAGTCCGGCCGGCCGATCGCCGCCCTTATGGCAAATGCCGGTCGAGGCCTTGGAGGAGGATTTCTGGATCAGGATTTCAAGCAAGCGAAGCACGTTCTCGACACGAATATCCTGGGCACAATTTATCTGATTCATCTGGTCGCAAAAGATATGCGCGCGCGCCATGACGGAAGAATCTTAATTACAGGTTCCATTGCTGGCTTTATCCCCGGCAGTTATCAAGCCGTCTATAACGGCACCAAAGCATTCCTCGACAATTTTGCGCTTGGCCTTCGCAACGAGCTTCAGCAGACGGGAATTACCGTCTCCTGCCTCATGCCCGGCGCGACGCAAACTGCTTTTTTCGAGCGGGCCGGGATGGTGGATACGGAAATTGGCCAAATGAAAAAGGACGATCCCGCGGATGTCGCGAAGGCCGGCTTCGACTTGATGATGAGCGGCGAAAGCGCGATTGTTTCGGGTTGGCAGAACAAGCTGGAGGTTATTCTGGCAAAATTTGTTCCATCGGCGATATTGGCAGACCGACATGGAAAAGCCGCCAAGCCGCATTCGGCAGTCAACAAACTTCAGGCTCTATTGGCGTCGATAGGCGGCCGCTGGAATCTCCGTTTACGATCCAGAAAGTAATAGTGTCTAGCTCCGGCATGGCGGGTCAGGAGCGAAACTGGTGCCGGCGTGGGGCTTCGAACAGCGCTGCCCCCCACACAAACTCGGCCAGTACGCTCAATCCTTCGAAAGAAAGCTCGCATTGCCAAGACCGGTGCCAATGGTGAGCACGGACCATTTTTCTATATCGGTCATCCACGGCAGTTCACTGACACCCTGCACCACTGCGTCATTATGCATAATCACAAGCGTATCGTGATCGCCGATCTGCTTGATACCTTCCCGTATACGATCGGGCAGGCTGAACTTCGAATCGGCCCAATCGCCAGGCAAATTCTGCGCACCGCGTTGAATCGTTCCGTCAGGATTAACGATGCCCGGGCATGCAAGTCCGATAAAAGGGGCGATGAGAACTTTATCTGCTTCGGCTTTCGCGATAAGCATACGGATCATATTGACAAGCCGCTCTACGGCTTGGTCTCGGCCCAACTCTTCCTCTTCAGCATGTCGCCACAGATCAAAGCTCGAAACCTCGGCCTTCTTGAGATCCGCGTTCTTCTTAGCATTATGTCGGATGATTCCGCAGCGGATATTGGAGCCCCCGATATCCACGGCGATGATGCCGTCATAACCCGAAAAAATCCAAGATGGTGCGAGATGCAGACAGCCAAGGAGACCGGCTTCGTCCGGATGATGGCGGATCGTCTGCAACTCGACATTCTGATCATCGGCGCGCAGAAGCGCTCCTGCTCTCGCGACGGCCAGTTCCCCCACCCGCGCTTCGCTCAATCCACCGCCGATGACGATTTTGGATGTGTCGCGCCAACTCTTTTGGGACATGAAGCGCTTCACGACACCAGCCAGGTTCCGGGCAAAGTCCTCGATGGCCCCCTGCACGACAGCAGCCCCGTCCGGATCTCCTTCTGCCAAGAATCTATCCAGCTTCTTCTTGCTGATGGGCGCATCAAGCTCTTCCTCAAAAGGGTCCTTTCCTATCTCGCGTAATGTCACCCGCCAATCGCGAATAAAGGAACGAAAGCTGCGGCCGCTTGCCTTATCACCGACAAACCCGTCCTTATCTTTAATTTCGAGATTGTAACTTCGCACCTCGATGCGCGGCAGCAAGGGAGCGCCATGAACTCCGATGGGCGGTACCACATCGGTCGAGTTCTTACCGGACGAAGCCATATATTCCCACTTTCCTTTCCGGACTCTGTAACGGGCAGCCCGGACTCGATGGTCTGATCAGGGCGCCGGGCGGAGTCAGAGTTCACTAACTGCGCGACAACAGGTATTCGGTGTCCACGGTTTCGACTTGCTCACTGAAGCGCTGCCGATAGAGTGTCATGAGTGAATCGTGGCATTCGTCAGACGAACTGCAAACAGCGTCGACCGGCAGGAGAATTTTATAGCCCCGATCAATCGCCGCGAGCACGGTCGCCAATACGCATACATCGGTCTCTGCGCCTGTGACGATGAGGGTATCGGTTTTCCATTCCGAGAGCTGATGCTGCAGCATGGAATTGGAAAAGGCGGAATATGTCATCTTGTCGACAAGACGAGCTGGCGGCGTGAATTCCCGCAAGGGCTCCAGCAGTTCCACTACATCTCCGTCAATGAACTCACGGGTGACGCAGCGCCATTTCTCGTAGAATCGACGCCATGTCCCCGGCATATCGGCAGGGTTGTGTGGCGGAATGAACCTTGTGAAAATGGTTCTTTCCGGCATGCGAGCGGTCAACGCAATGATTTGCGGCAGCACGGCTTGTGCCCAAGGCGTCGGCCAAGGACTCGTCTCCTTGAGAAGATTTTGCATGTCGATGCAAAGATGTGCCGCTCCATGACCGGACATGTCCTACACCTATGGGTGCGCCGCCAACAGGCGCGGTTTTAAAAACCGGACGAAAGGCCGCCACCTTTCGATGGGAACGCACCCGCCTCCTTGCAACATTCGCGGGTCACGGAGAATGTGGCCAGGACCTCTCTCATCTCAGTGTTCAACCAAGGTTGGGAAGTCGCGCCTTCAGGCATCACTTATCTGGCTGCCACCCATTTCCACCCGGTCACATAGCTCTAACTTCGCAACTTTTTCTTTGTTCCAATTAGGCCGCGACCGCGTAGGCGCGACTTAGCGAGTTCGATCCGTGGCCGATTGCCAATTTTGAGTGCCTTCCAGGCGCGAGGAACCCATTCCAGTCGAACTTGGTCCATTTTCGCAACTTGAATGAACCTTACGGAGCTTGGCCTGTTCTTCATGATCGGGCATCCGCCCCTCGACATCGGAGGATGAAATGAAGCGTCCCTGTCTATTCATCGCCGCCAGTATGGCCTTTGTCGCCATTGGCGGTCTCGCCCAAGCCGGTCCATGCACCACGGAAATCGACCAGCTCCACAAAATGCTGTCTAAGACGGATGCGGGCATGGGCCCGACCGGAAATCCCGATCCAAGCCCGTCTGCCTCCGGCCAGGATACTGGAAACGGCTCGGGAACCCCGATTACGACTGGCACCAGCAAGGCCCTTGAGGGCAAAGCGGCCTCCCCAAGCGATGTGCAGCAGCAGAATCAGGGTCAACAGACGGCTGCCGAAGCGGCAACCAGCGGGCAGGTGCCGGCCAATACGGAGAACGCCCAAGCCAGCCTTTCACGTGCTCGAGAGCTCGACAAAGCCGGTAAAGAAGCCGACTGCCAAAACGAGATTAATAAAGCCAAGGCGGCATTTGGCGCTCAGTAGACTGAAGTTGCCGTAGATTTCCACCCCGGCGCGCAGGTCGGCGCTAATGGAACTTGCCGTGTCCAAATAGCTTATTCAACCAGCGGCAACGGGTGAAACACATGCAATTTTCGACATGAATCAGTTGACCTTGGATGCGCGACAGGAAGAGTTGAATCAGGGTGTTTCTCGCAACGGAAACGCTTTAACTATTTTTGACCCTCCTCGCAATGTCTGGAAATGCGCGATTGCAGACACCGCCGCCATTCTGATCGATGCCTCTTCTTATTTTGCCAGCCTCCGTGAAGCGCTCTTGCGGGCCGATCACACGGTCTATATTGCCGGATGGGATGTCGATACCCGCACGCCCCTGCGTTCAGAGATGAAAGCGGCGGATGATGATTTACCCGATGTCTTGGGCCCGTTTCTTGCAGAGCTCGTCAAACGCAAACCAGATCTGCGGATCAAAATTCTGCTTTGGGACTATTCCTTGGTCTATGCGGGTGAACGCGAGTTGCTTCCGGAACTCCGCCCGCTCTGGATGACGTCACATCAAATTGATCTGTGCCTTGACGACCAGGTTCCCCTCGGGTCGTCGCATCATCAGAAATTCGTCGTCATCGACCAATCTATCGCCTTTTGCGGCGGCATCGATCTTACCATTCGCCGATGGGACACGCCCGAGCACTTGCCTTATCATCCTGATCGCGTCGATCCCGCCGGTATCCCTTATGCACCTTTCCATGATGTGCAGGTGGGAATGACAGGCGAGGCCGCCGCTTCCCTTGCGGAACTGTTTCAATCTCGCTGGCAACAGGCGGCGCGTGAGATATTCCACCACCCGCGGGATGCGATCGTAAGCGGTTCTGAATTTCCCTGGCGGAAATATACGGATCAGATCTTCCACAGCGTTGTCTTCGCCGTGTCTCGGACAGTTCCAAACTTTCTGGGTTCTCAAGCGATCCACGAAGTGGAAGAACTTTTCATAGACCTTATCGGCACCGCGGAAGTTTCAATTTACATTGAATCGCAGTATCTGACTTTTGCAACCTTCGCCGAGGCATTGGCCAAGCGATTGAGTGAAATTCCAAAGCTGCAAGCTCTGATCGTCTGCCCATCCTGCTATCACGGATGGACCGAGGATATGATCATGTGCGCAGGACGCGCGCGATTTAGAGAGATTCTCGAGGCGGCTGGCGTCAGCGAACGGGTGACCATCGCGCGTCCCTGTGTCATGGAGGGAGATCAGGCCATCGAAATCAAGGTTCATGCCAAAGTCATGATCGTCGATGATAAATATCTGCGCATTGGCTCGGCCAATCTATCAAAGCGTTCCATGGGGGCCGATACGGAATGCGATATAACGATCGCGAGTGCGGGTCGCAAGGACCATGAACTCGGCATCGTTCGTGTTCGCAATCGCTTATTGGCGGAGCATTGCGGCGCATCGACGGAAGAAATAGAACAGGCGTTTGATGACACACAATTGCTCACGGAAGTTCTCAGGAAATTCAGCGAAAGGAGATATCGGTTACTTCCGATCACAGAGAATATGTCCGACCTAGCCCGCTGGGAGGTCGCCGCAGGATTTCTAGATCCACTTGAACCCATTGACCCCATCGGTCACATAACATTCCTTGAGAAAGATGGCATACGAGAAACGCCGACAAAGCTCCCCGCAGATCATGCCCAAGGCGGTCGCCGCCAACACAAGAGCGGCAGGAAGGGGTCGGCCATGCCGTATGGGCTTCTTTTGTTGGGAGGCGCCGCCGTCATTATGGCGTTATGTTGGGTGTACACGCCATTGGCAGATTTGACCGATCTGAGCCTTTGGCAGCAATGGCTCGCCGATATCCGCGGCCCCTGGGAAATGTTGATCGTCGCCTTGATTTTCGTCGCGGCCGGCTTTGTTGCATTTCCTGTTGTCGTCCTCATCGCCTGCACGGCGGTTGTTTTCGGTGCTTGGCCCGGCTCCGCTTATGCTGCAGTCGGGGCATTGACCAGCGCCATGGCCACATATGCCTTGGGCCGATGGATCGGATCCCACTCGCTTCGGTCGTATCTGGGGCCGCGTTTGAACCATGTCAATGAAACCCTGCAATCCAGCGGCATCATGACCGTCACCATCGCGCGGCTGGTGCCCGCAGCGCCTTATACGGTCGTCAATCTCGCTGCTGGCGCATTGCACGTAAATCTATTGCATTACTTTATCGGCACCGCCCTCGGGCTAGCGCCAGGCATCTTGGTAATGTCCATCCTCGGCCACCACATCACGGCTGTTTTTTCTCATCCGACATGGTTCAATATATCATTGTCGATTGGGCTATTCTTGGGATCCATCGTGCTCGCCCTGGGTATCCAGCGCCTCATCTCTCGGCTACGATACTATTTTCGATGACGCAAGCTGGTTATGATCGTTTTCGACTCTGCACTTGGAATGTGCATTCCGGCATTGGTCCAGATGCAAAATATGATCTTGAGCGCATCATCACACTGGTGCGACGATATGATCCCGACATCGTTGCGCTCCAGGAAATCGATTCGCGCGGCAGAGAAGGACATCTGCCGCTCGACAGATTGAAAGCGGTTCTGGGACCCCACACTGCGCACGCGAAAACGATCGTCGCCGAGGATGGCGATTACGGCCATGTTCTGATCAGTCGCTGGCCGATCGAAAATGTAACCCTGCACGACTTGAGCATCGGAAAGCGGGAGCCTCGATGCCTGATCGAAGCGACCATTGCAACGGCGCATGGGGATCTGACTGTCGCTGCGGCTCATTTAGGCTTTCATGTAACCGAAGTTCGCCGACAACTGTCCAAGATAGCCGCCGTAGCACATAGCGGCATTGAAAGAATGGTTCTGATCGGTGATTTCAACGATTGGCACAGACAAGTCCGACGCAGACTAAATCGACTTGGCTTCGCCGGAACGACTCTCAATACCTTTCCGGCTTCCAACCCTTTCCTGCCGCTCGACCGGATCTTCTGCCGGCCGGCCACCGCACTCGCCAATTACTGGACTGATCATCATGCCCGGCGGGTATCGGATCACTTGCCCGTATTTGCGGACCTGCACCCCTAAAATTGGTCGGCTACCGAATATTTCGGCCACAGATGAACGTGATGACTCAGTTGTACTGAGCCTGCCTTTCGACGTCACGGATAACGGATTTTGCGAAGGCGCAGCGGGAAGCGTTAATGCTTCGCCATCACCCGCTTTGCAATTTCCAGGCGTCTGGCTGCTATTTCCGCGCGACGCCAGATATGCGATTCCGCCATACCAAAGTTTTCTCGGCAACGATCCGTCAGCTCCTTGACGTGAATCGTCAGGCTCCGTTCGGCTTTACGGAGAACTTCGGAGCGAGAGCGAATTTCCATGTTCCGCCTCCTGCATTTGTGCGAATAGCAAAAAACAGTAGGATTCCAAAATACCGAATCCAATTCGCTTTTTCGTGAATGTTACGAGTACACCGATATCAGCCTGGTCCCTCAACCCTACGCGGACTACTGACAAAGCGGAAGCGGTTATACCGCGATGTGCCTGCGCACCATCTCCGCATCCAATCTGGTGGTGACATCGTCCAGAATGATTTCACCTCGGTCCATCACGGCGATGCGGTCGGCGAGCCGGTGGGCGAAGTCGAAATATTGTTCGACCAGCAGGATCGCCATGTCGCCGCGCTGACCGAGCAGGGCGATGATATGGCCGATCTCCTTGATGATCGAGGGTTGGATGCCTTCGGTCGGCTCGTCCAGGACCAGGAGCTTCGGTTTCATCACCAAGGCACGGGCGATCGCCAGCTGCTGCTGCTGACCGCCGGAGAGATCGCCACCACGCCGCCGCAGCATGGTGCCGAGAACGGGAAACAAATCGAAGATCTCCGGCGCGATTTTGCGCTCCCGCCGCGGCAGGACGGCAAAGCCGGTCTCCAGGTTTTCCCGGACAGTGAGCAACGGAAAGATCTCCCGCCCTTGCGGCACATAGGCGATACCCCGCTGGGCTCGCTGCGACGGCTTGAGGCGGCTGATATCGGCGCCATTCCAGAAGATGCTGCCGGCGCTGATGGGATGCTGACCGACGACGGCCCGTAGCAGACTGCTCTTGCCGACACCATTGCGGCCGAGCAGACAAGTCACCTGGCCGATCGTGGCTGCCAGCGATACCCCTTTCAGCGCGATCGCGGCGCCGTAATGAAGATCGACCTGGTTGACCTGCAGCATCGTTTTCAGCGCCCCAGATAGATATCGATGACTCGGGGGTCGGCGCTGACATGGTCGAGCGAGCCTTCCGCCATCACGGCGCCTTCATGCAGCACCGTGACCTTGACATCGAGGGCACGCACGAAGGTCATGTCATGCTCAACGACGATGACCGACCGTGTCATATTGATCCGCCGCAGCAGATCGGCGGTTTCCTCGGTTTCCGCATCGGTCATGCCGGCGACCGGCTCATCGACCAACAGCAGGTCGGGTTCTTGCGCCAGCATCACGCCGATTTCCAGCCACTGCTTCTGGCCATGCGACAGGTCGCCGGCACGGCGATCCCGGAGCGCCGTCAATTTGACGATTTCCAGGATCTCATCGACCCGCCGCCGCTCATCGCTGCTGGTCCGCGCCAGCAGGACGCGGCTTGGGCGGCGGTCGGCTTTGAGCGCCAGCAGCAGATTATCGGCGACGCTATGCATTTCGAAGACCGTGGGCTTCTGAAATTTACGACCGATGCCGAGCTGAGCGATCTCTGCCTCGTCCATGCGGGTCAGATCGACCGAACCGCGGAACAGGACATGGCCGGATTGCGGCCGTGTCTTGCCCGTGATGACATCCATCATCGTGGTCTTGCCGGCGCCATTGGGGCCGATCACTGCCCGCATCTCGCCGGGCTCTATCACCAGGGAGAGCGCATTCAAGGCGCGGAAGCCATCAAAGGTGACCGTGACGCCGTCCAGATAGAGCAGCGATTGCGCAGCAAGGGGTGCCAGAGGAGATGTCACGGGCGCGATCATTCGCTTGCCTCCAATTGTGTCGAGGCCAGTTTGCTGGCGATCGGTGTTGCGGTCTTGCCGGTCGTCCGCCGACGCCAGCGAGCGATCCGGATCGGCCAGAGCCCGACGATGCCCCGCGGCAGGAAGAGTGTCACCAGAATGAAGAGACCACCCAAGGCGAAGAGCCACAGCTCGGGGAAGGCGCTGGTAAAGACGGTCTTGGAGAAATTGACCAGCACGGCACCGATGATGGGCCCAACCAGCGTCCCGCGCCCGCCGACAGCGACCCAGATGACGGCCTCGATCGAATTCGCCGGGGCGAACTCACCGGGGTTGATAATGCCGATTTGCGGTACGTAGAGCGCACCGGCGATACCCGCCATGATCGCCGAAAAGGTGAAGACCGCGAGCTTGTAGCGTTCCACCTTGTATCCCACGAATCGCATGCGGCTCTCCGCATCTCGGATCGCCACCAGCACCTTGCCGATGCGCGACCGGGCGATGTGCCGACAGAGCAGATAGAACAGGCATAGGGCCACAGCGCTGGCGATCAGCAGCCCGGCATGGGTAGCATCGGATTGCAGATCGGCGCCCAGCAGATCCTTGAAATCTGTCAGGCCATTATTGCCGCCAAAACCCATATCGTTGCGGAAGAAAGCGAGGCTGAGCGCATAAGTGAGCGCCTGGGTGATGATCGAAAGATAGACGCCTGTCACCCGGCTGCGGAAGGCAAGAAAGCCGAAGATGAAAGCCAGCACGCCCGGCACCAGGATGATCATGATGAGAGCGACGGCGAAATGGCTGAAGCCGTACCAGTACCAGGGCAATTCGGTCCAGTTCAGGAAGACCATGAAATCCGGCAGGATCGGGTTGCCATAGACACCGCGCGTGCCGATCTGGCGCATCAGATACATTCCCATGGCATAGCCGCCGAGCGCGAAGAAAGCGCCGTGACCGAGGCTGAGAATACCGACATAGCCCCAGACCAGATCGACGCTGAGGGCCAGCAAGGCGTAGCAGAGATATTTGCCGAGCAAGGCGACGATGTAACCCGGCACATGCAGGGCGAATTCGGCCGGCAACAGGCTGAGAAGTGCGACCATCAGGCTGAGGCTGAAAATGACGAGCGGCACCAGATAGCCGGCCAACGGACTTAAGGCGGCAAGGCGCTTCATCATCATGATTCGACTGCCCGGCCTTTGATGGGAAAGAGGCCGCGAGGACGGCGTTGAATGAACAGCACCAGCAGAACCAGGACGATGATCTTGCCAAGGACCGCACCCGCCATCGGTTCGAGGAGCTTGTTGGCGATCCCCAGCGAAAAGGCGCCGACCAGTGTGCCCCAGAGATTGCCGACACCACCGAAAACAACGACCATGAAACTGTCGATGATGTAAGACTGACCAAGATTGGGGCTGACATTGTCGATCTGGCTCAGCGCCACGCCGGCGATCCCGGCAACACCGGAACCAAGACCGAAGGTCAGTGAATCGACCCAATCGGTGCGGATGCCCATCGATGCCGACATGCGGCGATTCTGTGTGACCGCCCGCATCTGCAGGCCGAGCGCCGTCTTGCGCAGCAAGAGCATGAGCGCTGCGAAGACGATGACTGAGAAGACGATGATCCAGAGCCGGTTATAGGTCAGCAACAGACCACCGAGATCAACAGCGCCGCTCATCCAGGCGGGGTTGCCGACCTCACGGTTGCTGGCGCCGAAAATCGCCCGCACAGCCTGTTGCAAGACCAAGGAGAGCCCGAAAGTGGCCAGCAGGGTCTCCAATGGACGGCCATAGAGAAAGCGGATGATGGTTCGTTCAATGACGATGCCGACGCCACCGGCGACAGCAAAGGCCAGCGGGGTGGCGATCAGCAGCGAATAGTCGAACAGATCGGGGAAATTCGTCCGAATCAGGTCCTGCACGACGAAAGTCGTATAGGCGCCCAGCATCACCATCTCGCCATGCGCCATATTGATGACGCCCATGACGCCGAAAGTGATGGCGAGGCCGATGGCCGCCAGCAGCAGGACCGAACCGAGGCTCAGGCCGTAATAGACATTCTGCAGATAGGACCAGAGCGCGAGTGTCTCATCGATCTTCTGCAAGGCCGCTTTGGCGGCATTGGCGACGGTGGGGCTGGAACTGCCTGCTGCCGCGGTGAGGACGGATTGCGCATCCTGATCGCCGCGCGCAGCCAGCACATCGACCGCCGCCTGCTTATCGGCATCGGCGGCATCCGGTTGCGCCAGAATTAAGACAGCGCGGGCTTGCTCCAGGGCCGTCTTTATCTTGCCATCCGTCTCTTTGGCAATTGCCGCATCGAGCATCGGCAGTTGCGAGGGTTCCGGCTGGTGAAAGACGGCATTGGCCGCACTCAGACGTTGCGCCGGATCGGATGAAAGCAAGGTGAGCTGTCCGATCGCCGCCTCGATGGCGCGCCTGACCTTGTTGTTCACCTTGACCGGCTTCAGATCGGCCGGTGCCTCACCGGCTACCTTCTGATTGCTGCGGGCCAGAATCAGATTGCCGGCCTGGTCTTGAATATAAAGGGTGCGATCTTCGCCGATCAGCAACTGGCCGCCATTGAGAGCAGCGAGGATACGCGGTGCCGCGGCATCGCCGGTCGCCGCCAGCGCCTGCACCGATTTCTCGATATCCGCATAGGCGCTGCTGGCAAAGCCGGCCAGGGCGTCATCCACCTGATCGGCACGTGCGACAGCTGCCCAGGAAAGCGCCATGGTCATCAGGCAGATCATGGCCAGGATAAATCGCATGGCGTGCTCTCTTGCGAGCGATGGAGATGGCAATGGGAGGGCGATCGCACTGACGGCTGCTTGACACGGAGGAGTCTCACCGCCGCCAGCGCGATCGCTCGTCAAGGTGTCAATTAGGCACCTTGGTCATTGCATGACGGTGGCACCGCCACATTTTCCGATCTTCACATTGAAGTTGCCGCAGGAGAGCGGCGCACGCCAATCCGAGATCAGGTCCTTCGAGCCTTCCAGGTAATCCGACCATTCATCGCCAGCCACCAGGCCGGTGGTTTGCCAGACGGTATCGATCTGGCCATTGGCCTGGATCTCGCCAATCAGAACCGGCTTGGTGATGTGATGATTCGGCATCATCGCCGCATAGCCGCCCGTCAGATTGGGCACCGAGACACCGATCATCGCATCGATCACCTTGTCGGTATCCGTCGTGCCGGCCTTCTCGACCGCCTTCACCCACATATTGAAGCCGATATAATGCGCTTCCATCGGGTCGTTGGTGGTGCGCTTGTTGTTCTTGATGAACTTATGCCATTGGGCGATGAAGGCTTTGTTTTCCGGCGTATCGACGCTCATGAAATAATTCCAGGCAGCGAGATGGCCGACCAGCGGCTTGGTGTCGAGACCTGCCAGCTCCTCTTCGCCGACCGAGAAGGCGACCACGGGAATATCCGTGGCCTTGACGCCCTGATTGCCGAGTTCCTTGTAGAACGGCACATTGGCATCACCATTGATGGTGGAAACGACAGCAGTCTTCTTGCCGGCCGAGCCGAAAGCCTTGATCTTCGATACTTCGGTCTGCCAATCGGAGAAACCGAAGGGCGTGTAATTGACCATGATGTCTTCGGCAGGAACACCCTTCGCCTTGAGATAGGCTTCGAGAATCTTGTTGGTCGTGCGCGGATAGACATAATCCGTGCCTTCCAGAACCCAGCGCTTCACACTTTCTTCGCTCATCAGATAGTCGACGGCGGGGATCGCCTGCTGGTTCGGGGCGGCACCGGTATAGAAGACATTCCGCGAGCTCTCTTCGCCCTCATACTGCACCGGATAGAAGAGGATGCCGTTATCATGTTCGAAGACCGGCAAGACGGATTTGCGGCTGACCGAGGTCCAGCAGCCGAACACCGCCGCCACCTTGTCGACTTCCAGCAATTGCTTGGCCTTTTCGGCAAAAAGCGGCCAATTGGAGGCCGGATCGACCACCACGGCTTCAAGCTGTTTGCCCAACAAGCCACCCTTCTTGTTCTGCGCCTCGATCAGCATCAGCATCACGTCTTTCAACGTGGTTTCGCTGATCGCCATGGTGCCGGAGAGAGAATGCAGGATACCGACCTTGATGGTGTCCCCTGCCGCCCAGGCCGGTCTGATCCGCAAGGCGGCGCCTGCCGCCGCCAGGGTCAAGGCGCCTGCCAATATCTTACGTCGTCCGATTTCCGCCATTTGTCCCTCCCGGTTGCTGCAGCACCATGTTGCGCTGCATTTTTTGTGTGAATTCCCCTGCTCCGGTCCCGCTTGAAACCGGACGATGTCTCGCAAAAAAACATCATCATTTCTGCTTGTTAGCCAGATTAGAGCGATGCGCGGACCGGTGCCTATGGGGCGTTTGACGTATATTGCGACGCAGCATGGGCCGGGCGCATACTAACCACCTGATGAAGCCGCGAAAGATGGCTCATCGATATGGGAGCAGCGGCCGGCCGGTCCGAGCAAGGTTTCGGCGGGAGAAATCAGGGGATATGACGGGACGACAACGCATTGCGCGCGTGCGGCGCCAATATAACCAATGGGTTGCTGACCAGACCCTGGAGGATTATGCGCTGCGATTTACCGCCCGCAGTGCAAGGCGCTGGTCATCCTTCCGGGTTGCCAATACCGCCTTGGGTGCGATTTCCTTCCTCGCCTGCGAAGCGATCGGCGGCTCGCTGACCCTGGATTATGGTTTCAGCAACGTCATGCTGGCGATCGCCGCCGTCAGTATCCTGATTTTTCTGACCGGCCTGCCGATCGGGTATTATGCGACGCGACATGCCGTCGATGTCGATCTGCTGACCCGTGGCGCCGGCTTTGGCTATATCGGCTCGACGATCACCTCGCTGATCTATGCCTCTTTCACCTTTCTGCTGTTCTCCGTGGAAGCGGTCATCATGTCGCTGGCGCTGGAGATGTGCTTCGGCATCCCGCTGCCGATCGGCTATGTGATCTGCGCCCTGGTCGTCATCCCGATCGTCATGTATGGCATCCGCCTGATCAGCTGGTTGCAGCTCTGGACCCAGCCGATCTGGCTGGTCCTGCAGATCATGCCCCTGGCCTATATTGCGCTCAGCAATCACCCGACCCTGGTGGCCTGGTCCAATTTCACTGGGCGTCACAGCACGGGCGGTTTCGATCTGCTGTTGTTCGGCACGGCCGCATCAACCTTGTTGTCTTTCGTCCCGCAGATCGGCGAGCAGGTGGATTACCTGCGGTTCATGCCACCACCGGAGCGCAGCGGCAGGAGCTGGCAGGCGCGTCTCGGCTGGTGGGGCGGCATGCTGCTGGCGGGGCCCGGTTGGATTTTCATCGGCGCCGCCAAGCTGGTGGCCGGCTCGTTCCTGGCCGTCCTGGCGCTGGAATATGGGGTTACCACGGAACATGCCGCGGAACCGACGCAGATCTATCGGGTGGCCTTCGAATCGATGTCGCTGTCGCCCCGCGCTGCCATCCTGCTGACCGGCCTCTTCGTCATCATCTGCCAGCTCAAGATCAACGTCACCAATATGTATGCGGGCTCGATCGCCTGGTCGAATTTCTTCTCTCGCCTCACGCATAGTCATCCGGGCAGGGTGGTCTGGCTGATCCTCAATGTGGTGCTGGCGCTGCTATTGATGGAGTTCGGCATCTTCGAGGCCATCGAGAAAATTCTCGGCCTTTATTCGAATTTCGCCGTTGCCTGGATCGGCGCTTTGGTGGCGGATCTCATCATCAACAAGCCGCTGGGATTGAGCCCACGCACGATCGAGTTCCGCCGCGCCCATCTCTATGACATCAATCCGGTCGGCACCGGCGCCATGCTGATCTCGATCGTGATTTCCACGGCTGCCTTCTTCGGTGCGTTCGGGACGGCGGCCCAGGCGCTGGCACCCTTCATCGGCCTCTTCGTCGCGGTATTGACCGCACCACTGATCGCCCTGGCGACCAAGGGAAAATATTACATCGCCCGCCAGCCCGATCCCCTGATGGGCGAATTCAGCCAGAATATGCCGGAACTCACCTGCTGCATTTGTGAGCACACCTTCGAACGAGAGGACATGTCTTATTGCCCGGCTTATGTCGGGCCGATCTGTTCGCTGTGCTGCAGCCTCGATGCACGCTGTCATGATCTCTGCAAAACCAACAGCCGCTTTACGGAGCAATTGCAGCTTCTGCTGATCCGGCTGCTGCCCCGCCGCATCGCGCTCGGGTTGAATTCGCGGCTGGGGCATTTCGGCGGCCTGTTCCTCATCTTCAACCTGGTGATCGGCAGCGCGCTGCTGCTGATCGCGGTCTTTCAGGGGATGACCAGCACCGGTACCGATGCCGCAGCGGCCCGCACCACTTTGCTCTCGGTCTATTTCGCTTTGTTCGGGATTTCCGGCATTGCGGCCTGGTTGATGGTGCTGGCCCAGGAAAGCCGCCATGTCGCCGAACAGGAGATGGAACGCCAGACACAGATGCTGACCCATGAAATCGAAGCGCATGAGCGCACCTATGATCAATTGCAAAAGGCAAAAGTTGCGGCGGAATCCGCCAACACCGCGAAGAGTCGCTACGTGGTCGGCATGAGCCACGAGATTCGGGCACCGCTGAACGGCATTTTCGGTTATGCCCAGCTACTGGAGCGTGATGCCGAGGTGCCGCCACACCGGCGCGATGCCATCCGGGTGATCCGACGCAGTGCCGAACATCTCTCCACCCTGGTCGACGGACTGTTGGATATCGCCAAAATCGAAGCGGGACGGTTGCATCTCAATCGCGACAAGATTGCCATCCATGAGCTACTCGACCAGATGGTCGACATGTTCCGGCTGCAAGCGGCATCGAAAGGCATCGATTTTCGCTATGAGCGCTCGCCGCATCTGCCGCGTTTCGTCTATGGCGATGAAAAGCGCTTGCGGCAGATCTTGATCAATCTGCTGTCCAATGCGCTCAAATATACCGATCGTGGCCATGCCGGCTTGTACATCCGTCATCACGGCCAGATTTGTGATTTCGATATCGTCGATAGCGGCATTGGCATTCCGCCGGAAGATCGTCTGCGCATTTTTGAACCCTTTGAACGCGGCAGTACGCAAGGCGCTCAGGCGGTGCCGGGAACCGGTCTTGGACTCACCATCACCAAACTGCTGACGGAAATCATGGGTGGTGAAATCTCGCTGGACAGCAAACCCGGTGAGGGCAGCCGGTTCCGCGTCCGCCTTATGCTGTCCCCCGTTACCGAGCCGATGCCGGATATCGTCTCTGATCGCCGCATCAGCGCTTATGCCGGTCGGCGCCGCAGCATCGTTGCAGCCGATGACGATATTGCTCATCTCGACCTATTGCGTGACTTGCTGGCTCCGCTGGGTTTCGATCTCTATTACGCCTCGGATGGCCCGGCCTGCCTGCAGCTGGTGGCGCAGGTGAAACCCGATCTATTGCTGCTCGACCTGTCGATGCCGGGCATGAGTGGTTGGCAGGTGGCACGGCAGCTGCGCCAAGACGGCCACGAGGATCTCATGATCCTCGTTATCTCGGCCAATGTAGATGAGCTGCATCTCGGCAATCTGCGCGACAAGAAAGCCGTGCAGGCGGGTAAGGCCGAAGTCGATCACGATGCATTTCTGGTAAAGCCGATCGACGTGCACCTGCTATTGACGAAGATACAGCTCCTGCTCGATCTCAGCTGGATCTATGAAGCGCATGACACGGCGGTAGCCGTACCCGTCACGATTGCGCCGCGCATTGATTTCCAGAACCTGCCGCTCCGTCATCATGTCGATGACCTGCATCAGTTGGGCCAGATCGGCTATATCCGCGGCATTGAGGCCAAGCTTGATGAACTGGCGGCAGATCCCCTACACGAAGGTTTCGTCCTGCGTCTGCGCGACCTCATTCGTAATTTCGAGCTGAGGCAGTATATGGCCATTCTGGAGGATATCCGTGGTCAGCAAGGTTAGAACCAGCAGCGGGCCGTCTAGCACTGCCTCGCCGCCGACGCCGGCTGCATCTGCCACCACTGCTAGTCCGGCACCCACCATGGTCGCAGCTCGCGCTGTCGCAGCTCGTGATATTGTCCTGGTCGTGGATGATTCACCGGAAACGCTCGGCTTTCTGACTGAAGCCCTGGAAGCTGCCGGTATCACCGTGCTTGTCGCCCTGGATGGCAGCGCCGCGCTGCAGCTGGTCGAGCAAATCACCCCTGATCTCATTCTGCTGGACGCCGTCATGCCCGGGATCGGCGGTTTCGAGACCTGCCGCCACTTGAAACAGATGAGCGACATTGCCCATGTGCCCGTCATCTTCATGACCGGCCTTAGCGAAACCACGCATGTCGTGAAAGGTCTTGAGGTCGGCGGGGTCGACTATCTCACCAAGCCGATCGTGATCGAAGAGCTGATGGCCCGGATACGGGTGCATTTGACCAATGCCAAGCATTCCCAAGCGGCGCGGGCGGCGCTTGATGCGGCCGGTCGTTTCCTGCTGGCGGTTAATGACAGCGGCCGGCTGCATTGGAGCACGCCGCAAGCCAGCAAATTGCTTGAGCGCTTTTTCCCGCCCCTCAAGGGCGGCGACATTCTATTGCCTGCCGAAGCCGCCACCTGGATCGCCGGCATGGCACAGCAGCAGCGCGACCGCGCGACTTGGACGACGACATTGGATGGGGTCCAGCTAGGCCTGACCTATCTCGGACAAATTCGCAGCGGCGAGCATCTGTTGCGCCTGACCACGGCGGAACCCGGCGATGAGATCGCGCTCCTCAAACGGCAGATGTCGCTGACGGGACGAGAGGCGGAGGTCCTGTTGTGGGTTGCACGCGGCAAGTCGAACAAGGATGTCAGCGAGATCCTGCATATCAGCCCGCGTACCGTGAACAAACATCTCGAACAGATTTTCGAGAAGCTCGGCGTGGAGAACCGCGCATCGGCGACCGCCCGCACCATCGATCTGCTGCACCGCTGGGGTCATAACCAATGGTCCAGTGAGGAAATTTGAAATGGCGGGACGACCATTGGCCGAGAATTCCCGCGTCTGCGCCCGTCGTTTTCCCGGCATGACACCATCGCAATGACTGAAAATTCAAGGCGACAAATTATGTCCGCGTTTGATCCGACGTAAACCGCCGCACGACCAAACCGTTGAAATCGTTGGCTCTGGGGGCCCGCAATCAACGATGCTCCGGCTCTTTCCGATTTGTCATTACGTCGCTCCTCCTTGACTCATGCCAGTCAAATATGATAAATGAATATTCATTCAGTTATTGGTAATTAGCCCTTGAAGATCAGGTAATTAGATGCAAGCGATCGTTAATCAAGGTAAAGGGGAGGAGCGGCGCGGGCGCCCTAACACGGCGGGCCAGCGTAACCATGAACGCACCCACGCCATCATCCTGGAAGCAACGATCAAGGCGATCGCGCAGCACAGTCTCTCCGGCACCACTGTCCAGCGCGTGGCGGAAGCTGCCGGGGTTTCAGTCGGTGCGGTGATCCTGCATTACAAGAGCAAGGACGCGCTGCTGATCGCGGCGATGGAGCTGGTGGCGGATGAATTCGAAGTGGCGCGACGCGGGGCTCTCGCGCGGGCCGGATCGGATCCGGTCGCCGGTTTGACGGCGCTCATCGAGGTCACGCTCGATCCCAAGGTCAGCGATCCGGCACGCGTCGCCGTCTGGTCGGCCTTCTGGGGCGAAGCGCAGGCACGACGGGTCTATCTCGATCGCATCGGTGCCCTGGACAACACCTATCAGGCCGACCTCACCAAGCTGGTCCGCCAAGTGATCGAAACCGGCAGCTACACCCATCTCGATGCCGAAGCCGTGGCCCTGGGTCTGGCTGGCCTGCTGGACGGACAATGGCAGGATTTGATGGTGATGGGTCGGCGTTTCGACCGGGACCGTGCGCGACGTCTGGCGCGAGCCTATCTCGCCGGCCTGTTCCCGCGGGAATTCGGCCCGCTGCCATCAACCGCCTCATCGCAACCACCAACCGACAACTGAAGGAAGGCCAAGAGCGCGCAACGCTCACGGGACCATCGGATCAGTACAATGAAGGGAGATCGGATATGACGACGCCGCAGGTAATCACAACGAACCTCACAACGCCGGCCACTGTGCCGCAATCCGGCGATGACCTGCCGCGCGCCCTGCCCGCCTGGACCTATCGCAATGCCGAACTGCTGGATCTGGAATATGAGCGGCTGATCCTGCCCTCCTGGCAGTTCGTCTGCCACATCAACCAGGTGAAGCAGCCGGGTGATTTCGCCACGCTCGATCTGATGCGCGATTCAATCGTCGTCATGCGCGGCAAGGACAAGGTCTTGCGCGCTTTCATGAATGTCTGCCGCCATCGCGGCTCGAAACTTCTCGATGGCAGCGGCACCTGCAAGCATCGCCTGATCTGCCCGTATCATGCCTGGTCATATAATTTCGACGGCAGCCTGGCCGGTGTGCCGTCCGAGCATACCTTCCCGGGGCTCGACAAGAAGGAATTCGGCCTGAAGCCGGTAGAGATCGAAGTCATTCTCGGCCTGGTCTTTATCCGCGTCATCCCCGGGGGCCTCAGCCTGAAAGAGATGTGGGGTGACTATGTCGACCTTGTCGCGGATTACCGTCTGGAGGAAATGGTGCCGGTCGAGGAACCCTGGATCGATACCTGGCGCTGCAACTGGAAAGTCGGCGTCGACAACAATCTGGAGAATTATCACATCCCGATCGGTCATCCTGGCTATCACCGCATGCTGGATAACGATCTGCTGGGCTTCATGAATGTGCATGGCGTCGCCGGCAGCAAGAGCGTGCTGAAAGAGAAGCTCTCGCCGAATTGGGTCGAGCGGGCTTATCAGCAGATGGCGCCGGATGTGCAGCCCGACCTGACGGAAGAGACGCGCCGGACCTGGCAATTTTTCTCGATGCCGCCGAATATCGGCATCGACATCTATCCCGACAGCATGGACGTCTTCCAGTTCCTGCCGCGGGGTCCGGAAACCTGTGTCGTCCGTTATCCGATCTATCGCCGGCCGAACGAGAATCGCGAGCAGAAGGTGCTGCGCTACCTCAATGGTCGCATCAATCGGCAGGTCGGTGCGGAAGATCAGGAATTATGCGAACGGGTTCAGCTCGGCCTGGGATCACAGGGTTATGAGGCGGGACCGCTCTCTTCCTACGAGGTTGCCCTCAAGGATTTTCATGATCGGATCCGCCTCGCCTGTCCGGTGACGACGCTGGATCGGGCACCTGCCCCAGGCTCCCTGCGCGAACGCGATGCCGAACTGGTTGCGGCGGCAAAACGCGCCGGGAATTAACGGTCCTCTTTGTCGCAAAAACGTCCCGTGACCTGTGGTCCGGGACGTTTTGTTGCCGCACAGATCAACCGGAACACCGACCCGAAGGCCACTTTACCCCTCAGGAAGTTGGCCGAGTCGCTTCCATGGTCGCAGCACGACCCGGGCTTATGTGCTTAAAATGCCATGCAAATAGCGCGTTCCTAAACCGTTCATTGACCTTAATCAGGGTCATGAAATTGACATTAATCTATTGATATATTTGGCGTTTAAAGCCATGCAAGGCCTGCATGGGTCGCTTGTGTTTTTCTTTCTGGTCGGGAACCTCTAATTTCTTATTCTGTCAACGTGTGATTTAGCAACAAGACTGTTGTGTTTTTGCAACAACTTGTTTTTGACATGGAACTGGCCTCGTGGAGGCCACGTTTATGTCAGTGATCGGAGCCGTCGGCTCCACCGTGTATTCGGGTGCAAGGCCCGGATAAAGGGTCTTCGGATCCTACGTCTCCCAGACGTAAAGCCTCCCTGTTTAACTTGCCCCCGACGAAAGCCGGGGGCTTTTTCTTTTCAGTGGCTTAGCGGAAAAACATCTGCATACGAGAGTGAGGCATTGGGAGTTTGGGGGCTTATTCGGGGGACTCGTTATCTAGAACAAAATTATTTTTGCGTCGGCTTGTCCAGAGTTCCACTAAATACCCCTCTAGCTTTTTCCCTTGCTGTTGAGCTGCTAAAGTCGAAGCGGGCTAGCTGTATCTATCACCTCCCATCAGCCCCCAAAGGAAGCCCGCTTGAAATCACGGTGGCTAATGGCTGGTGATGTTTACGATAACTACGAGGATTTAGCCCACCATGAGCGAGAGGGACGCGACTTTCGAAGGCTAGCAGTTGACCGTAAATCACCCGTAGCCATCATCGCGACGCGATGGCCTGCCGAGACAATAGTATTTCTAGGTTTCGGTTTTCATCAAATGAATTTAAAGCTCCTGCAACCCGACGCGGGGACTCAGACCAACGCCAAGCAGGTCTTTGCGACGACATTCGGCGAGTCCGCATCTAACGCAAAAGTAACCGAACAAAATCTACGGACTCTCCTCAGAAAAGCGGTTCCCGTCGTGACGCTCAGCGCATTTTGCGCGGATCTCTTCGATCACTATTCCCAATCTTCGAGCTGAGTTTAAAACAGCATGATGCAATTGCGACTAAAGAGAATCGTACTCGCAAGCGCGAGTATCAAAGATTGAATGCGCACAGGCCGGGTGCCTAAGGCGAAACGGTTAACGCGACGTTTCTTGTCCATCCGACCTACCATTTCGCCTGAGTGCATTGCGTAGAATCGTCGTTTTCATCTTCTAAACCGGTTGTTTGATTTTGTTATTCAGATTGATGAACGGCGCCGCTTATGTCTCCATGAGCTATATGGTCATGGCCGATGCGGCTAACCTCGCCTCACGCCTGGAAGTCGCCAGAAAAGCCTATGGTATGCACCTCCTAGTGAACGCACGAACGGCCGAGATGGTAGACGACATGATCGAGTGCGGCGAGATAGACCGGCTCCGGATCGAGGACAGAGACTCGCTTTGGAAACGAGTTCATTCGTGCCTGGCCGCGAAGGCCTCGGCAGCGGCTTCGGCCGACGGGAAAAGCATGTCGGGGCGGATCCTTTGAGCCAATCCGGAACGCTCGATCATCGCGAGCGGCTGGCTGTGCAGCTCGGCGATCCCGAACGTGATGCCCCGCCGGACAAGCTCCCCATGAATCTCCTCCAACACCGCGACCGCCGTCGTGTCGACGTGATTGACCGCACTGGCATCGAGGATCAGCCATGCGCCCGGACCCTGCAGCCGCTGCGCACTTTTGAGCAGGCGCCGCGAAATATACTCCGCATTGAAGAAGATCAGGGCGGATTGCGGCAAATAGACCACCAGGCCGGGGATCGCTTCCGCGTTAAGATGCCGGTGCAGCTTGTAAAGCCCCTCACGCCCGGGAATGCGTCCAAGCAGCGCATCGCGCGGCTTGGACGCCACCCACAGCAGATGCGCCAGTGTCGCACCGATGGCCACGGTAACGCCGGTTAGGATGCCAAGGCTGAGCACACCACAAAGCGCAATCAGGGCGATGGAAAGCTCGATCCGGCTAAGGCGCCAGAGGGACTTGAACCCCCGCAGGTCGACCAGATCGACCGCCGCCGATGCGATCACCGCGCCGAGCGCCGCCTCCGGCAGATAGGCCAACAGGTCACCGAGGAACAACACTGTCGCCAACAGGCCCGCGGCGGCGGCAAGACCCGCGAGCTGCGTGCGCCCGCCCATGGCGTCGTTGACCGCCGTGCGCGAATCCGAACTGGTCACCGGAAATCCACCGAACAGACCAGAGGCGATATTGGCGGCACCGAAGCCGATCAGTTCGCGGTTGGCATCCACATGGTAGTGATTCTTGGCACCGAAGCTTCGTGCCGTGACGATACCGCTGCCGAAGCTCACCAGCAGAATCGCGAGCGTGCCGAGGACAAACTCCTCCATGTCGAGCGGACCGGGCAACGGCAGGGTAAAGCTCGGCAAGGCACTGGCGACCGCGCCGACGAGGCGGACACCATGGGCCTGCAGATCGAAGACATAGGCCAGCAGGATGCCGGCGGCAATGGCCAGCAGAGGACCGGGCAAGCGCGGTGCATATCGCCGGAGCAGCCGCAGGACGATAAAGAGGCCAAGGCCCACCGCAAGCGTGGTTGGATGGAACTGATCGAGCTTCCTGGTGAATTCAAGCAAGGGCCGAATCAGGCCGCTTGCGCTGATGGGAACCGCCGTTATGCGATCCAGCTGTCCGACGAACAGGTCAAGCGCGACGCCAGACAGAAACCCCATGAGGACCGGGCGCGAGAGAAAATTGGCGATGATGCCGAAGCCGATCACTCCCGCCACCACACAACACAATCCGACGGCAAGCGCCAAGGCCGCAGCCGTGGCGACGCGCTGCTCCGGCGCCGAAACGCCGAGGCCGAGCAGCACGCTGGCCAGGACAACGGTGGTCGCCGTGTCGGGCCCGACCATCAGCTGGCGGGATGGCCCGAACAGGGCGTAGCCGATCGGCGGAAGGATGGCCGCGTAAAGACCTGCCTGCGGCGGCAGGCCTGCAATGGCTGGATAGGCGATTGCCGTCGGCAGAGCCACGGCTGCGACCGACAATCCGGCCAAGATGTCAACCGACAGCCACGCGCGGCGATAGTCAGCGAGTTGTTCGACGAGTGGGAAGAACCGGCGGACCACATGCTTGCGAGACGAGGTGCCAGCAACGCCTGCTACCTTATCAGACATGTCAATTGTTACCCCACTGGGCTAACGTCTCAGCGACAAAGTCTCCAGCGCGCTGCGAACCAAGGCTCATACAAGAACCGGATCGATCGAACCCCTCTCGCTCGCTTCCGGTCATCTATCTGTACCTTGATGAATCTCGATTCAGCGGCTTATCTGCTGTCTTTCTTGCGCCTCTCGTTCCGGCCTTCCTGCGAAGGAGTTTGACCCACCAGAAGAACGGCCAGAAAGCGAGCACGATGATGAACAGGGTGAAGATGAGAACGGCGGTTGCCATCTGGATGATGGCGAAGTTGGGTGCCTCTGTATCCCAAAACCAGCCGGCGACAGTGCCGCCGACGAGCAGGAAAATCTGAGCAGCGGCGTGCAACATGCGCTCCTCCCCCTCCAGGCATATGATCATTGATGCCGCGACATTGCATGCATCATCACAGGCGGCCTGCTTCGACTGCGGCCGAGCATACGCCATCGATCGCGCATCGGTTCTCCGACGCGGGTAATGCGTGCCACCACTTCCGGCTTGCTGTCGCCTGGTCTCCAGGCCTGCCCAATGCGTCTTCGCCGGCTTCGGCTGGACACACCCATTCTACAGTATTCTACGATTATTTCGTGATTGATATTATTTTACGGTTGCGAAAGACTATTGGTCTGAACTAGACCGTTCAAGCGCCTCAAGGCCGACATGAGCACTGTGCTGGGCGAATGTGATCTCGCTATCGGATCCGTTGCTCCAGCCAATAGATGCATAGTCATTTAGTCTCTGCACGAGGACGCTGTCACCCGGCACGATTGGCCGGGAATGGGACAATAGGTCAACCAGGGCACCGTTTCGGCAGGTTGAGCCAAGTCAATACGCATCCGCTGCAGGCTGGAATTTTCCTTCTTTGACTCAATGGGAGGTTGGCATGGCCGTGAACAAACTTCTCACACCCGAGGAATTGAAGTCGCTGACCGAAACCACGGAAATGGCCAAAGCCAAAGAGCTCTTGGCCCGCATGAATCGGCAAAAAGACGAGCAGCGCGATCTGCACGAGGCTTTCATGGAG
>LNAP01000201.1_pt3 | contig 81699 bp, 62 predicted proteins | sample 602601 | NCBI WGS metagenome assembly LNAP01 (sample SAMN02440304, study PRJNA202911) | soil metagenome | biome: Subtropical and temperate rainforests or woodlands; isolation source: soil samples (1 kg each in a 20% v/v slurry with milli Q water) were... ...
GGTGGTAGCGCAACGAATGCTCCGGCACATCGGCGCCGTGCAACCAGTTCACCCGATTGCGTCCGGCCTCCAGGTCGAGCACTTCATGCTGCTTGCCGCCCGGACGATGATGGATCTCCAGCCCCGGCAGGTAGCGCACTTCGGCGATCACGGTGTGGGCGGCGGCCAGTGCGGTGCGGACCTTGCGCAGGCGTTTGCCCCCGCCGCCGTACACATAAATTTCAGTGTCATCGTCTTCGCCTTCGCGCACCACTGGCGATACGCGGGACAACTGGTTGCGCAGGTCCCAGGCCAGGGTTTGGCCACGCTGCAAAAACTGCAGGTTGCCGTTGGCGTCGAAATGACTGACGAAATCCGGTGGCTGATCGCCCTCAAGCAGGCTGCGGTTGCTGTTCGTGGCCACGGCCCATCGGCGGGTAAACGGTTGAGCACCGAGATGCCGCAGTTCGATCATGTTGCCCGTCGCGTCGTAGTCGTATTCTTCGCGGTAGTTGACCACGGCATCAGGGTTGGTCGAGGGGTGGTACGGCGCGAAGGGATAAAAGGATGACTTTTCGGCTTCCCAACCCGTAGCGTGGGTTAGCTGTCCCAGCGTGTCGTAGCCATAGGTGCATTGAGCGTCGATACGCTGGTTTTTGTAGTAACGGATTGGCAGTGCGTGATCGTCGATCTGGACAATGTTGCCACCCGGGTCGACGGTGTAGCGAAGGTCTTGCACTGGAGCGGCGTTCGGCAACCCGGCGCACAAGCGCAGCAGACGGCCATCATCGAGCGCGTACTGCGCCTCGGTGACCACGCCATTGCCAGCGGTTTCCCGCTCGACTTTGCCACCAGGGTTATAACGGATGTCGTGCACCAGGCATTGTCCGGGCGAGGCGGTGTTCGCCGGTTGCAACCAGCCGTCCTTGAGCTGGCCGGCCACGGTGTAGGTGAAGTGGCGACGATGGGCTTTGGCGTCGGTGAGGTTCAGCAGATCGCCGAGCGGATTGTAGGTCCAGCGGCTTTCGAAGCCGGGGGCGGGTTCAAGCAACCCATCGCGTACGGAGCTCTCCTGCGGCCAGTCCGGTGGATCGAGAGCGGCCAGAAAGTGGCTGATTTCATTCAGCGCCAGCCCCAGCAAATCGTACTCCGGCATATGCCGTGTACCGGCCGGGTCATCATGGCGGATCAACCGGCCGCATTGGTTTCCCGGATTCGCTTCGGGACCACAGGTTCCGTACTCGAAGCGCTCCACAACCCGTGCCTGTTCCATCACGACAAGAGGACGCAGCAACGTGTCGTACTCAGTCTCTTGCCGAGTACCCCGACCGTCCCACCCGCTCAACACCTGAGCGGCCTGCCCAAACAAAGCCACCCGCCAACCGGCATCGACACTGTCAGTCGCCACCACCCTGCCGGTCAGGCTGAAACAATGCCTCAATGCCGGCGCGGACAACCGCGCATCCCACTGCTCAACTCCACGCCCCGCCGCATCGAACCCCTGCCGCGTCACCCGCGCCTGCGGTGTTTGCCCACTCTCCCCACGCCAGTACGTCACGCTGCGCACAACGAGGCCGCGCGGGTCGATGACCGCCAGCTTCGGTGTTCCGTGATGCAGGCTGAAATTGTCCATGGACTCTGGATAGCATCTGCGCCCAAAAGCCGTCTACTGTCACAAATCACAGGTATTCATCCCGCTGATCCGACAGATCAAAAAAACTGCCGGGACTGGCGGTTTTTTTATGCCTATGCTTTTTGGCTGGTACCCGCCAAGAGGACGCACCCATGACTGACTGGCCGCTCGCTCAGACCTACCGCTTCAACGGGCACTCCGTTCGCTACGCCGTTCGGGGGGACGGCCCGCCGCTGGTGTTTGTGCATGGCACACCCTTCTCTTCGTATGTGTGGCACCGGATTGCGCCGCACTTCATCACGTCACACCGGGTGCATTACTTCGACCTGTTGGGTTATGGCCTGTCCGAGAAGGTCGAGGGCGATGTGTCCCTTGGTGTACAGAACGAGCTATTGGCGCAACTGCTGGAGCACTGGGGCCTGGACTGCCCGGATGTGGTGGCCCACGATTTCGGCGGCGCCACGGTGCTGCGCGCGCATCTGCTGAACGGCAAGAATTACCGCAGCCTGACGCTGATCGACCCGGTGGCGCTGTCGCCCTGGGGTTCGCCGTTTGTGCAGCATGTGCGCCAGCATGAGGCGGCGTTCAGCGGACTGCCTGATTACATTCAGCGGGCGATCGTGCCGGCCTACATTCGTGGGGCGATCAAGCGGGAAATCCCCGACGAGGAACTCGCCCATTACGTCCAGCCGTGGCTGGGCGATCCGGGGCAAGCGGGGTTTTACCGGCAGATCGCGCAAATGGATGAGCGCTATACCCGCGAAGTTGAGGGACTGTACCCGACCATTCGCTGCCCGGTGCAGATTCTCTGGGGTGAAGATGACCAGTGGATTCCCATCGAGCGGGGGCAGGCGTTGCAGCAGATGATTCCGGGGGCGCAGTTTCACCCGATCCCCAATGCCGGGCATCTGGTTCAGGAGGATGCGCCTGAAGCCATCGTCGCGGCGTTGTTGCGGTTCTTGCCCTCTTTCTGAAAAAACGAATATCCCCCTGTGGGAGCAAGCTCGCTCCTACATGGTTCCTGTGTTCATTCAGCTGCACCGGTTTCGTGCCCTTCCCCCGCCCCAATCCTCTCCGCTCGTCTATACATAACGGCATCCACCCGCTTGGCACGACCACTGCAACCCTTCCGCGTCACCCACTCAGCAAGGAACGCCCCATGACGCAAAATGATCCCGGCAACGACTACCCCCTCAGCGAAGTGCCGATGCACGCCCGCAAAGGCCTGGCCTCCACGGCCATGGTGCTGCTGGGTTTCACCTTCTTCACGGCCACCATGTTTGCCGGCGGCAAGCTCGGTGTGGCGTTCAGTTTCGGCGAGATGATGGCGGTGATCATCGTCGGCAATCTGCTGCTGGGGATCTACGCCGCAGCGCTGGGCTACATCGCCTTCAAGAGCGGGCTCAACTCAGTGCTGATGGGGCGTTTCTGCTTCGGGGAAGTGGGCAGCAAACTCAGCGACCTGATCCTCGGTTTCACCCAGATCGGCTGGTACGCCTGGGGCACCGCCACGGCGGCCGTGGTGCTGGGCAAGTATTTCGAGTTGAGCGAAGGCACCGTGCTGGGTCTGATGGTGCTGTTCGGCCTCGCGTTTTGCGCCACGGCCTATGTCGGTTATCGCGGACTGGAAATCCTTTCATACATCGCAGTGCCGGCCATGATGTTGCTGCTGATGCTGTCGATGTGGGTCGCGACGGTGAAAGTCGGCGGGCTCGATGGTTTGCTGGCCGTCGTTCCGACCGGCACGCTGGACTGGTCCACCGCGATCACCCTGGTGTTTGGCACCTTCGTCAGCGGCGCCACGCAAGCCACCAACTGGACGCGTTTTTCCCGCTCGGCGCGGGTCGCGGTGCTGGCGAGCCTGATCGGTTTCTTCATCGGCAACGGACTGATGGTGCTGATCGGCGCCTACGGGGCCATCGTTTATCAGCAACCCGATGTCGTCGAAGTGTTGCTGTTGCAAGGCTTCGCCATGGCTGCGATGGCAATGTTGCTGCTCAACATCTGGAGCACCCAGGACAACACCATCTACAACTTCGCCGTCGCCGGCTGCAACCTGCTGCGCACCCGCCGTCGCAAGACCGTGACCCTGTCCGGCGCGGTGATCGGCACGCTGCTGGCATTGCTGGGCATGTACGATCTGTTGGTGCCGTACCTGATTCTGCTGGGCACCGTGATTCCGCCGATCGGTGGCGTGATCATGGCGGACTTTTTCTTTCGCTACCGTGGTCAATATCCTCGACTGGCCGATGCTCGGCTACCGGCATTCAACTGGCCGGGTCTGAGCGCTTATGCGGTCGGCACGGTTGCCGCGTTCGGTTCGCCATGGGTCGCGCCGCTGGTAGGGATTGCCGCTGCCGCGCTAACGTATGTGATATTGACTGGCGTACTCGGTGCCCGTGCCGCCAACGCACCACTACAAGATCTCTAAAAGGATTCACCTGATGCACATCATCAACGCCCGCCTGCGCAACCAAGAAGGCCTGCATGAATTGCACCTGGAAAACGGCCTGATCAGCAACATTGCCCGTCAGACCGAAGCGCCGACCCTGGGCCCCGATGACCTGGACGCCGGCGGCAACCTGGTGGTGCCGCCCTTCGTCGAACCGCACATCCACCTCGACGCCACGCTGACTGCCGGCGAACCGCGCTGGAACATGAGCGGCACGCTGTTCGAAGGCATCGAATGCTGGGGCGAGCGCAAGGTCACGATCACCGAAGAGGACACCAAGACCCGGGCCAAGAAAACCATCCAGACCCTCGCCGCCCACGGCATCCAGCATGTGCGCACCCACGTCGACGTGACCGACCCGCAGCTCACCGCGCTGAAGGCGATGCTCGAAGTGCGCGAGGAAAGTCGGCACTTGGTCGACATGCAAATCGTCGCGTTCCCGCAGGAAGGCATCGAGTCGTACCGCAACGGTCGCGAACTGATGGAAGAAGCGATCCGCATGGGCGCGGACGTGGTCGGCGGGATTCCGCATTTCGAATACACCCGCGACCAGGGCGTGAGCTCGGTGAAATTCCTCATGGACCTGGCTGAGCGCACAGGTTGCCTGGTGGATGTGCATTGCGATGAAACCGACGACCCGCATTCGCGCTTCCTCGAAGTGCTGGCAGAGGAAGCCCGCAGCCGCGACATGGGTTCGCGGGTCACGGCCAGCCACACCACGGCCATGGGTTCTTACGACAACGCTTACTGCGCCAAACTGTTTCGCCTGCTCGGGCATTCGGGGATCAGTTTTGTTTCCTGCCCGACCGAAAGCATTCACCTGCAAGGACGCTTCGACAACTTTCCGAAACGCCGCGGCGTGACCCGGGTGAACGAGTTGCTCGAAGCGGGGATGAACGTGTGTTTCGGCCAGGACTCGATCGTCGATCCCTGGTATCCGCTGGGCAACGGCAACATCCTTCGGGTGCTCGAAGCGGGTCTGCACATCTGTCACATGCTGGGGTATCGCAACCTGCAAAGCGCGCTGGACCTGGTGACCGACAACAGCGCCAAGGCCATGGCGTTGGGTGAGCGTTATGGACTGGAGCGCGGACGGCCGGCGAATTTGCTGATTTTATCGGCGGACAGCGATTACGAGGTGATCCGCAGTCAGGGATTGCCGCTGTATTCGGTTCGTGGCGGGAAGGTATTGATGAAGCGGCAGATGCCGGTGGTGGAGTTTTTTGGCGAGCAACCCTGAATTTTGCGTCGACAGTAATGGCGCCTTCGCGCTCTCACATTTGATCTTCAGTGGACATAAATTACGTGTCGGACAGAGATCTAATGTGGGGGGCTTGCTCGCGAAGGCGACCCTGAGATCACCGCATCAACCGCGCCGTACCGAACAGGCTGACCCGACTCAATTCACCGCCCATTTCCTCCAGCAAAATCGGCGCCGTACCACCGGGCATCGCCACGCTCACCTCACCCGCCGCCACCCAGCCCACCCGCCACGCCGCACACGCTACTGCGCTCGCACTGGTGCCGGACGACGCGGTCGGGCCTTCCCCGCGTTCAAACACTCGAGCGACAACTCGCCCTTCTGACGCCCGCATCGCCCATTGCAAATTGATACCCGCCGGGCACGGCCGCCCTGCTCCCGTCGGCATGGCGTAGGCAATTTGCGTCAAGCCTTCGGACAATCTCCCCTCGCGCATCTGCTCATTGGACGGCAATGCCTGCGCGTCCTCCACAAGCGTCACGCAGTGCGGATTGCCGACTCGCACGAACTGGCTGCGGGACCACGCCGGCTCCAGTGCCGACAGCGGTTGAACCTGGCTGAGTTCACGACCGTTCATTGTCACCCCTTCAACCCCGTGCGCACTGACCGCCTCAGGCCCGAACGCCGGTTTGCCCAGGTCCAGCCAGAAACCCTGAACGCCCTCGACCTGCGCGGCGCTCACCGACGTTTCACCCGGTGAAGGCGTATCGGCCTTGTCGTGATGAACCCTGAGCACACAGGCTTCGCGGTCCGGAAAAAGCCCTTGGTCGCTGAGCGCCTGAGAGAAAATCGTCAACCCGTTGCCACTGCGCTCAGCCAATGTGCCGTCGGTGTTGACGATCAACAGATCGAACGGCGGCGCTGATTGAAACGGCCCCACCAGTAGCCCATCGCAGCGATGGTCCTTGCTGCCGGCCGGTTGCGTGCCCGGCGCCCAGGCGCAGAATGCCTCGATGGCCGACTTCGCCCATGCCGCGCGGGTTTGCGCCGCCAGACCGGCCTGTTCCGGTAAATCGATCCCTTCGCGACGCACCGCGTCAGGCGCCACTACCGCATAGATGTTGCCTCGAGCATCGTAGAACGGCGTCATGACGCCTCCCGTATAACCATCGCAGGCGTGCAACATATCGCGAAACCGCGACAAGCTGTGCAAGGATGTCACCCTGCCTGAACGCGTAACCGTCCGGACGCTGATCGAACCTCACCGGTGAGTCACTGTCCCTTGGGGACGCGACGTTTTTTGCCAAGGATCGATATGACCAACCTCAACACCCAGACCACCTTCGTGCCCGGACGCCTGGAACAAATGTCCACGCGCGTGGCTTTTTTCATCGCCGGGTTCGGGATTGCCGCGTGGGCGCCGCTGGTACCTTACGCCAAGGCGCGGGCCGGGCTGGATGAAGGAACCCTCGGCCTGCTGTTGTTGTGCCTGGGGGTGGGCTCGATTCTGGCGATGCCGATGGCTGGGATTCTCGCCACGCGCTTCGGCTGCCGGCGGGTGGCGGTCGGTGGCACCCTGTTGATCTGTGCGGCGCTGCCGCTGCTGGCGACGGTGTCGTCGATTCCGGCGCTGATCGCCGCGTTGTTCATGTTCGGCGCGGGCCTGGGCACGGTGGATTCGACGGTGAACCTGCAAGCGGTGATCGTCGAACGGGCCAGCGGCAAGACCATGATGTCGGGTTTCCATGGGCTGTTCAGCCTGGGCGGGATTGTCGGTGCGGCGGGCGTCAGCGCCTTGCTCGGCTTCGGGGTTTCGCCGCTGGGGGCGATGCTGGTGGTGGTCGTGCTGCTGCTGATCGCGCTGTGCAAAGCCGCGCCGCACATGTTGCCGTATGGCAGTGAACGTTCGGGGCCGGCGTTTGCCGTTCCCCACGGCATCGTGCTGTTCATCGGCGGAATGTGCTTCATCGTGTTCCTCGCCGAAGGCGCGGCGCTCGACTGGAGCGCAGTATTCCTGACGCAGGAACGCGGGATCGACACGGCGTACGCAGGCTTGGGCTACGCCGCATTTGCGTTGACCATGACCGTGGGCCGGTTGACCGGAGACGCGATTGTCCACCGCCTTGGTGCGACACGGGTGATCGTGTTGGGTGGGCTGACGGCCGCCGGCGGCCTGTTTCTCGCGACATTCGCACCGAGCTGGGAGCTGGCGCTGGTGGGTTATGCACTGCTGGGGGCTGGCTGTTCGAACATCGTGCCAGTGCTGTACACCGCCGTGGGCAAACAGACGGTGATGCCGGAAAGCGTGGCCGTGCCGGCCATTACAACACTGGGTTATGCGGGAATTCTGGCAGGGCCTGCGGTGATCGGGTTCATCGCCCACGGCAGCAGCTTGAGTTTTGCCTTCGGGTTGATGGCGCTGTTGCTGGTGGCCGTCGCTATCGGCGGGAAAGTGTTGAAGGTCTGAAAAGGACTGCGATTAATTGTGGCGAGGGAGCTTGCTCCCGCCGGAGTGCGAAGCGGCCCCGAAAAATGGGACTGCTGCACAGTCCAGCGGGAGCAAGCTCCCTCGCCACAGGTTAATCATCGCTCGTGCATTAAAAGCCGACGCTTGCCTGCACAAAGAACGTGCGTGGCGCGCCGACGTACATGCCCGAGTTGTTGTCGCTGGAGCGGGTGAAGTACTGCTTGTCGAAAATGTTTTTCACCCCGGCACCGACCTTCAGGTTCGACAGTTGCGCGCCAAAGTCATAACCGCCCCGCACGTTCCAGGTGACGTAACCCGGAATGTCGCCGTACTGGCCGTCGGCAGTGCCTTCGGTGATGTAGTTGTTGGTGAAGCTGCCATTGGCATTCACCGCTACGCCCGGCGAGCGCTGTCTGGACTGGGCAAACGCATCGAGGTTATAGGTCCAGCGGTCGATGTCGTAGCGCAGGCCGGCAGTCGCAACCTGGCGCGAATAGAACGGCAGGTCGCGGCCCTTGAAGCCGGGAATCTCGCCTTCATAAACGGCGCGCGTGTAGGTGATCCCGGCGTTGGCGGTCAGGCCGTCGAGCCGTGGGTCCAGTGCCGCCATGTCGTAGTGAACCGAAGCCTCGATGCCCTGGTGCGTGGTTGCGCCGAGGTTGGTCCAGCCCGCGTCGTTGCTGATGTACTGCAACTCTTTATCGAAGTCGATGTAGAACAGCGTCACTTCGCCGCCCCACACGTCATCGTTGTAACGCGTGCCGACCTCGTAGGTCTTGGCCTTCTCCGGCTCCAGGCCATTGGCGGGTTCGTCACCCGTGCCGCCCTGGCCGAGCTGGAAATACTGCAGGCTGCCAAACGAGGTTTCGTAGTTGGCGAACAGCTTCCAGGCATCGGAGAGGTGATACATAACGCTCAAGGCCGGCAGCGGCTCGTTGCTTTCGATGCTGCGATTCTTTTCCTGCACGCGCTTGCCGGCGGTGTCGAGCACGGGGCGATCGTGCCAGTCGGTGCTGATGTGTTCGAAACGGATACCGGGCGTGATCGTCCAGTTGCCGACGTCGATTTTGTTATCGATGTACACCGAGTTGGCTTCAGTGCCGCCGGTGCGGTCCTGATAGACATGACCGTCCGAAGCCTTGGTCACGACCGGCTCGTTGTTGACCAGCGCCAGACGACTGGCCTCTTCGTGCATGGCTTCCTTGAGGTAGCGATAACCGACGCTGACTTCCTGGGTGGTCGGACCGACGTCGAACACATGGGACACCCGCGGTTCGATGCCGAGGGTGTAGTAAGTGCGCGGGAACGAGCCAAGGGTTTTCTGATCGCGGGCGGCGATGTTGCTGCCACGGAAGCTGTCGGAGTAGTAGGTCAACACTTCGGCCTGGGTGCGGTCATCGATCTGCCGCGTCCACTTGAAGGAAATGTCCTTGCGACGTCCGCTGAAGTTGTCGTTGTTGCGGTCGGACTGAAACGGATTGGCATCGTATTGCGCCTGGGTCAGGCCGCCGGGCATGTCGGCGCTGGCGTCGTAGTAATGCAGGTTGAGGCTGAAATCGTCGACATCGGTCGGTGCCCAATGGGTCTTGAGAATCACGTCGTCGATGTCGTTGCCCTGGTTGCGCTCACGGTAACCGTTGCCGTTCACGCCCGAGTACAACAGCGCCACGCCGATGCCGTTGTCCGCCGTACCGCCGACAAACGCCGTATCGATGTGTTTCCAGCCACCGTGTCGGGAGGTTTCCAGGGTAGTGCCGATTTCGGCGGAAGCTTTTTCCGGGATGGCGCGGGTCACGAAGTTGATCACACCGCCGACGTTTTGCGGCCCGTAGCGCACGGAACCGGCGCCGCGAACCACGTCGATGCTTTCAAGGTTGCCCGAGGAGATCGGCGCCATGGACAGCTGCGGCTGGCCGTAAGGGGCAAACGCTGCCGGCACGCCGTCGATCAGCACCGTGGAGCGTGGCGACAGGCGCGACGTCAGGCCCCGTACGCCGACGTTCAGGGAAATGTCGCTGCCGCCGGTGCCGTTGGCTTCCTGCACTTGCACACCGGGCACACGCTTGAGCACGTCACCGACGTTCATCGCACCCTGCTCGACCATGGCTTCGCGGCGGATCACCGTACGCGCGCCGGGGTGGTTTTGCACCACGGCGGCATCGGCGTCGCCGAGCCAGTCGCCGACCACTTTGATGTCGGTCACGCCCAGTTCCAGCGGGCCGTTGGCGGCGGGAGTCGACGCCTGGGTCAGGGTCACCGCCCCCTCGTCGATCTGATACTCGAGGCCGCTGCCTTGCAACAACTGGCGCAAGGCCTGTTCCGGCGAGAGGTTGCCATCCACCGCCGGGGCTTGCTTACCGGCGACCAGTTCAGGACTGAAAAAAACCTGCAACGAGGTTTGCTGGCCGAGTTCACTGAGCGCCTGACCCAAGGGTTGCGCCGGAATGTGAATGGCATCGGCGGCAAAGGCCTGAGGCAGCGCAACGTTGACCGCCAGCGCAAGGGCCAGCGGCAACCAAGGACGTTTGTTGTTTCGAGCAGCGTTGTTTTTAGCGGTGTTTTTTTTCACGTCGAACCTAGCCCTGTGGATCGCAAGAGTATGCGTTTGTTAATGCAAACCAGTTGCAGTTAGGCTAGAAGACGATGAACTCGAAAAAAACCTGAATTTATTGTGAAATTATTTCCTGACTGCCGTCATCGAGGGTGCGCACGGCCACCGGCAGGATGTTCGGCAAGGCCTTGAGCAGCGCATCGGTGTTGTCGGACTTGAACACACTGGTCAGGCGCAGATTGCCGACTTTGTCGTTGCCGACGGTGAGGGGTTTCTCCCGATAGCGCGACACTTCCTCAGCCACTTCGGCAAGGCTGGCGTTGTTGAACACCAGTTTGCCGCTGCGCCAGGCGGTCAGTTCCGCCGGGTTAACGGCATACGCCGCCGCGACGGTGCCCTGGGCGTCGACACGTGTACCGAGGCCGGCAGTGAGGCTGATGAATTCGTTGTCGGGCGCACCGCGCCCCTGAACCTTGACCGTGCCTTGCTCCACCACGACCCGGGTGTCGCTGACGCCGCGACGCACATCGAAGCGGGTCCCGGTGACCGTGACTTTGCCGCTGCCCGCCTCGACCACGAACGGCCGATCGCTGTCGTGCGCGACGCTGAACATCGCCTCGCCTTCCATCAGCTCAATGTCTCGATGGCCTTTTTCATAGCGCACTTGAAGGCGGCTGCGGCTGTTCAGATCGATCACCGAACCGTCCGGCAACGCCACCTGGCGACGTTCGCCCAGGGCCGTCGAAAACTCGGCGGTGTAAGACGTGGGTTGATTCAAGCCGCTGAACAGTCCCAGGCCGAGCGCCACGGCCAGTACACTGGCCGCCACGGCATAACGCACCAGCGGATGACGTTTGCGGCGCACCGGCGGGGTTTCGCACAAGGCTTGCAGTCGCGCACGTGGCACCAGGTCTGCGGCGGTCCACAGGCCCTGAAGCAATTGAAATTCATCGCGGTGCTGAGAGTGCTCGTTCAGCCAAAGCTCAAAACGTCGACGCTCTTCGACGTCGACGGCCGGTTCCTGCAAACGCACAAACCACTGCGCCGCCTCATCGCGAACCGTTGTTTGCCCGCACGCACAATCACGAGTATCCATTATGGAAGTTCCTGTTTGGCTGGGGGTGAGAAGGCGCGGCGCCTTTGTTTCGTGCAGGAGCTGGCGAAGGCTGCGATCTTTTGGCGGTGTTGAAATCGCCGAACATCAAAGGATCGCAGGCTTCGCCAGCTCCTGCAAAAGCCAACGCACATCATGATTGCAGTCCGTCGAGGCGGTCGCGCAGATGCCGCAGGGTGCGGATCATATACTTTTCCACCATGTTCTTGGACAGTCCCAGGCGTTCGGCGATTTCGGCCTGGGTCAGGCCTTCGATCTTCTGCCAGACAAACACCTTGCGACAATTGACCGGCAGCTCGGCCAGCGCCCGTTCGATGCAATCAGCCAATTGGATCGCCTGCATGAAATGCTCCGGGTCGCCGGACGACGACACACTGTGATCGATCGCCTCCGACTCCATGGCACCCCGCCGATCCTCACGCCGATAACCATCCACCGCGATATTGCGCGCAGTCTGGTGCAAATACGCCCGAGGCTGCGCCACCACCGCCGAATCCGACTCAAGCAACCGCACGAAGGTGTCGTGGGCCAGATCCTCGGCCTGCTGTCGATTTCTCAGGCGACGGGTCCAGGTGCCAACCAACTCTTCGTAATGCTCGAAAAAGCCGTGTCTGCGGGGCAGCTTGGGGGACATTGCGGTGTGCTGTGGAGATGGGGCGTGAATAGTAATGCTTCCTATTAACTGGAAGCAATGGATTCTAGATCAGCGCCTCACGACCATTCGCCGGCGGGAAATCTGACGGCCACACCAATGACGCTGCCGTATAACCCAGGCATTGGCAGACGTCTGGAAGAATTCCAGCCGCGTGATGTGCGTCGAATTCAGGTCAGTCAGTACAAGATGCGTTACGAAATAGCCGACTCCACCCTTTACCACTGCGCCTGGTGGTATAGCCGCGAAGATCGATAGCCTGATGCGTGCACTCTTACAGACCGGTATGTATATTTTTTGCCCGCCCGCTGTAGTTGGATAGTTGTTTCAATACAACACCGACTCTATTCATGAATGATTTACCTTCCACTCCACCATTGACTATTTTTTGTGCAAATGCGATTTCTTCTACCTCAAAGTAGGAATGAGGAGCAATTAATCGTTCGTATTCTTCGCGTACGGGAGAGGCTATACCATAAACAAGAGGTGCAGCCACCGCGCCTTTTATTAAAAAATGAGCAAGTGTATCAGTTGTTTCTTTTTCTGGTGAGTCGGTAAGTTTTCTTGCATATAAATTGCTCTCAGAAACAGCCATCAGCAATGCACCGTTGGTGACAACATCGCCTCTTTTTATTGCCCTTCCCCACGGCATATTTTCAGTATCAGAGTACTCATCTGTACGCAGTAGAACTGCTTTATCCATGGTGAGTTTCGGAATGGCGGACTGTAAATCCGTATAAGCAGTCATCAGCCAATCATCCAAAGGTGTCTGGCTCGCAAGCTGTTGGTTTATCTCGTAATTAATTGGATCTGGCAACCCATCGCTATTGACACGATCATGGTATTCAAACGCGTCACCCGTACCGCTCCAGCCACGAACAGCTACTTTCTCCTCCCAACTCAGGCTGTCGAAGCGTTTAACATATTCGGACATATCCATCGGATGAACTTCAGTCAAATTTATCTCATCAGAAAACGCGACCTCAGCAGCAACAGATATATTTAACGCCCCTAAGGTTCTAATTATAAATCTACCTGAAGATTCATCCCTGCTAAAAGATGTATCTATAATAGTGTCTTCAATAACGCGCCCATCACTGTCGACAAGCCGCACTGGGGAGTTGGCAACAAATCGGTATACGTTCAACCCATCAACATCTCCCGCAGGGTCTGGATTTACCCAACGCTGCAACCACGGCGCGTAATATCTGAAGCCGTAGTAATAAAGACCTGATGCATCCCGCTCCTCACCTGAATAACGCACAGTCTTGTACTTCGCGTCGATAGTACTCTTCGCTGCCCACCAAGCCGTCCCGCCATAGGGGTAGTAACTCTCAAGACTAATCACTTCGGCGTTTTTATCCAGCTCAAGGGTGTTGCTACCTAGGTGATCACTAAGACTGTAACGCAGTTGATCGTTTTCAATGCCTCTCGACTGTCCGTTTTCCCAATGAAATAAACGCATGCCATTACGCCCCATTCGGGCAATCACCACATGCAGCTGCTCACCAGATGTTTGGGTGCGGATCTCAAGCCCCGGCAGATATCGCACTTCACTGATTCGCTCGCCGCCACGGGTTTTCGCTCGGCGAACCTTGCGCACCCGCTGACTGCCGCCGTCATAGCCGTAGATTTCGACATCATCGTCTTGGCCATCGGGCTCGTCGCGCAGCACCTGAGTTACCTGGTGCAATTGATTGCGGGCATCCCATTGCATGGCCTGACCCGGTAATAACAATTGTTGATTGCCGTTGGCGTCAAATCCCTTAATAAAATCTATCGGTGAAGTGCCTTTGAACAAGCTGCGGTTGCTGCGCCTGTCTATGACCATTTCACGGATGCAGGTGGCGCCAGCCCCGGCATCGTGCTTGAGCTGAGTTAAGTTGCCGCCCTCATCGTAAGTGTAGGTTTGGATGTAATTGCGCCATCGACTGTCGTCCTTCGCACCAAAAATCACCAACCCCGGCAGACCCGGTCCAATTGTCTGGCTGGCATTTTCACGGCCGGTAGCGCTCCTCAGTTGATACAGCGTGTCATAGGTATAGGTGCTAACAGCCTGAATCCGCTGCTGGGCAAACCATTGCACCGGTTGGGAAAGGTCTTCGATTCGCTTGATATTGCCCACGGGATCGTACTGGTAATACAAATCTTGCAGCGTTTTACCACCCAATTTTTTGGCTCTCAGGCTGTATAGCAAACCGTCCACCGGCGAGTAGTGGGCAGTGGTGATTACATCATTGCCGGACTGCTCGATCTCTATTTCATTCAATGCGTTGTAATGCGTGCTTTTGAGTATTGCTACGCCGTCCAGATAGGACGCATAGGGCTGGCCCGCAATATTCACCTTGAAATGCTGTACATGACCTGCAGCGTCTGTCTGTTCCACCACCGCACCTAATGCATTGTGACGCCAAAGGGTGGTGTAGGATTCAACTTCCAAATCCGCTTCGGACTCGGGCCATTTCGGGGCAGCTAGTGATACGCAGAATCGGCGTACTTCAGCCGTCGGCTGTCCCGACAGACTAAAACGCTCATGCCATAAACTCCCTGTGGGATCATCGTGACGAGTCAACCGACCGCAGCGGTTGCTGCGCACATCTTCCACGCCAGTACCGGCATAGGTGAAGCGCTCCACACACTGCTCCGAGGGACTCCCGGAAACTTGTTGAATCACCCTCACCGGACGCATGAGCTCATCATATTCATAGCGTTGGAGGGTCTCACGTCCGTCCCAGCTATCACGCAGCAACCCGGCCTCATCATTGCAGACAACCCGCCAACCGGCGTCGACGCTCTCTGTCCGTAACCTTTGCCCACCAAGGCTGTAAATCGTGGCTTGATTGGGTTTTACCCCGTCCTCAACCTCCCTCAGCTCAAACAAACGTGGATCCCATTGTTGGATCAGGAAACCGTTGTCATTGAACACCTGCCAATGGATCCGCCCAGCAACATCATGCTCAATATCCAAACGATGGTAACCAATTGTGCGCACAGACAACCCGCGCGGATCAATTACCCTTGACGAAGGGGTGTTCTGATGTAGGGACATGGGCGTCACTCGCCGTTTCGGAAAGAGATTAGTTGAACCAGATTGTAGCCGCCATCATTGTGCGTATCTGTCGTTTACCGTCCGCACTTAGTTGAGTGTTTATCAGCGTCTCCACCGCCCCCGTGCTTGGTCGAGTTTAATGCTTCAGTCGTACCTGGCGGGCAGAGCGGATTGATCCACACTCTTCCAGGCTCGAATCTACGAAGTATCCGATCAGAAATAAGAATGCCAGTCAGTTCAATTGACTGGCATTAATCAAAAGGCGCCCTTTTTCTACACTGCAACCTGCCCCTGCAATCGTCGTCCGACAACATCCAGCAAATCACAGCCATCACGCAATGAAGTCACCAACACCCGCGCCAGCTCACTGTGGACACCTTCGCCACACGCAAAACTTTCCAGCAGTTGCGTTGCGGTACGAATGCGGTAGGCCGCGGTTTCATGCAACACGTCCAGTGGTGCTTCAGTGTCAATCAGCAATGACGGGACGCTGCAGTTGATGCCGGTGACAGGCATGTATCGATCCATGACAAAAAACCTCCAGTGGGAAAAGGCACACGATTATTCAGCGGTTGCCGTTGGACGACCTTCAGACGATCCCCGGGGCGGCTCCAGGTTATCCAGCGCTCGATTGACCAACAACTCGCCAATTGCGGAGAGTTGCTGGATGGTCAATATGATTTGGCGACGCGGCCCCTCAAGTTCCCGAGCGAGATCGGTGGCCATCACACTTAGGGAAGCAAGCGTTTCCGATGCGTGACAGAGCATGGCTCCCGTATCGGCATCTGGTACTACGGTGAAGAAATGGCTGGCTGATTCGGGACGTTTGTGATTGCGCAGGGGGACGCTGACGAGTTGTTCGGAGACTTTGGAGTGATTGGGTAAAGGGGCGGTGGTGTTGGCCGGAACGGCTGATGATTCGGTTGCGATTGGGCTGGACTTTTTCACGCCGGAGCTCCTTGCAAGGTTTAGAAAGTGCCTGTCTCTTGCCATCAACCAGATTTGATTGACGGTCATACAGGACGGAACGGTAGATTTATTACCAGAAAATTCCATTTTATTAATCAAATAAATGAACATCTGTGTAATTAAATGATTCCCGCCCCGACCACTTCCTAGTTACTGTAAGACAATTCTCCATGCAAGGTAGGCAGCGTCTTACATATAGTGCTGGCATCCACTTGCACAATGCAAAGCCGCTCCACCGCTGTTAGATTATCTCGAAAATTATTATTTTTCCCGAGCAACTGATGTGTAGGATGCTGAGTTTACTGAACGCCACCTACGTACGCGCAATCTATTGCAACAGCAGGTAAATGGTAGATACTTTAATGCACAAGAAAGACAGAACAGAAAAATTGAAAAACAACATCAAATACCTGATAAAGAGCCGTGGAGAGACTCGGCTATCCTTGTGTAACTCCAGTGGTTTGACCCGCACAACCATCTATAACATATTGGAAGGACGGGTGATCCATGTACAACAGTCTACAATTCGAAAAATATCGGATTTCTTTGGCGTCTCATATAAGGAAATAGAGACTGTAGATTTTGAAGAAAAAGAAGTAATAGAGAGTAGTGCCGCTCCGGATGGAAACATGAATCCGGCAGCGATCCCAATTATTCGAGAGAGTTTGCTGATGCAAAGTCTTGACAAAAGGATTGGAGAGTTGGCTATCACGCATCCGCTGACGTATTACTTCGGCACGGCCTGCAATTTGATAGGTGTGCTTCTCGAGAACGAAATCAATGAAATGAACGAGACTGGGGATATCTTGATAGTTAAAAGAGGTTTGTCAAATGGCAACACAGACAAATTAGGCTACGACAAAACAACCAATAGACTGACCATAGCCATCGGCAACCACTTTAACTCCGACACAACTTATATCATTGGAGATATTTTAGAGGAAAGGTTTAATGGAAAACACAAATGAACTCGAAAACAGCAAGTACAAATTACTGGGATTTGAAAAACGTAAAAACCTTGTCATCATCATGGTTATCGCCACAGGAAAAATCGTAAAAATAAAGCTGGGCGAAATATTGCGAAGCGAAATAATAGACAACCTTAGCAAGGTAGAAATAAAGGATATTTATCGAAAATATTATTCTGGTGGTACTGCCTTAACCACGTACGAAATTAATGACCGACACGAACGGTCTTGGATGACGTACGTTGCGCTTAACCTGCTGCTTTTCGCACTTTACATCTTCACAAATATTGCCGCGACGAAACTTGTACACATAAAACTATTTGACATAGTCGTTACTCCTGGGGTTTTTCTGTACCCACTGACCTTTTTAGTAGTTGACATACTAAATGAATCTTACGGCCTCAGACTTGCAAGACGAGCCATACTGTTTGCTTTCGCAAGCAACGCATTTATCATCATCTTACTAAGTGGAACTAGCTATCTTCCCGGTTTAGCCGGCTGGAAACTCGACGACCCCTACAGCGAGGTGATAACGCATGTGTCATCTGTATTAATAGCCTCCTGCATATCCTTCCTTTTCTCTGAATACGTCAACTCTTATCTTTTATGCAAGATAAAAAAACTAACAAACTCTAGATTTCTATTTCTAAGAGTATTTTTCAGTACTTTTTTTGCGATAATAATAGATAGCGTTTTATTTTGTTTTATAGCTTTTTATGGAACCATGAAGAACAGCGACATACTCCATATTATCTTTGTTCAAATCGCTATAAAAATGTGCTTCGCAGTTTTCAACATTTTACCTGCCTACGGAGCACGATCACTATTTAAAAAATATGTAGCTGCAGACCAACCTGTATAAGACTGGGAGGAGGTTAGCACCAACAGCTAACCTCCCACCACAGCAAATTTATTGTTACATTCCCAGTCTTGCTTTTAAACTATTCTTGGCCCCTACTTTATTGCTCAAAAACTCACTCAATCCTTTTGCACGTAGAGCACATGCATCACAGTCAGCGCAGCCACTTCCCAATACTCCGTTGTAGCAAGTCAATGTGTGATAGCGAATCAAGTCCAATTGTTTATGGTAATCAGCCAAAGCCCAAGTCTCAGCTTTATTCAACCGCATAAGTGGCGTTTCAACTCGTAACTTATAATCCACACCCAAGTTAACAGCGCTATTTAAAACCTTGACAAACTTTTCACCACAATCAGGATAACCAGAACTCTCTGTTTCAGAGATACCCGTAATGACAGCCTCAGCACCCACTTGATAGGCATAAATAGAAGCCAGAGTTAAAAACAGAATATTCCTGCCAGGTACAAATGTGTCAGGCACGCCGCCCCCCGTACTCCTTGAAATTGGAATGTTGTCACGCGTCAAGCTGCTAACGGCCAGTTCATTTAACAAAGACGTGTTCAATACTTTGTGTACCTTCACACCAAGTTGTTTCGAGAGCTGTTGCGCCACTTCGATTTCCGCACGATGGCGCTGGCCGTAATCAAACGTAACGCAATGAATTTCATCGTACGTCGGCAGTGCATGGATCAAGCAGGTGGTGGAGTCTTGTCCACCGCTGAAAACGATAACGGCCTTTCTGGTCATGGTTGGTTCTTCCTTGGGGGGCGTCACGGCAGAGTGCCGGGGCTGTTGACCCTACCGACTGGTTCAAAACCTGGCTGTGGGAAGCTTCCGAAAAGGCTGTCTCCTGTTTCCGTTCGTGCAGTTTCTTCGCTGTATACCCGCAGGGCAGCTTGATGGGCGAGCGGGAAAAGTTGATTTAGGCACGGAGCCAAAGGATTCTGGCAGGCATCCAAAAGAAGCCAGTCACTGGCTGTAGCAAAGTGTGCTAATGCCAGTCATCGGCTTTCGTCCAGGAACCCCAGACATGTTCACCTCCTTTGCCTCACTGAAAAGAAAACCCCTCGCCCGCCTCGCGCTGGCCATCAGCCTTGCCACGCTCGGCCTGCCGTGTTGGGTCAACCAGGCCAGTGCCCACGGTGGCGCCGCTGAAATGGTGCCGTTGCAATCGGGTCTTGAAGAGTTTGGCGCAACCGTCAAATGGGACGACTACGCCGATCTGTTCGTGATTGCCAAGGACGGCGTTTATCTGAAGGTCAAGCCGGGCAGCAAAGTGGCGGTGCTCAACGGTAAACGGATGGAGCTGAGCGTGCCGGTGGTGTTCAAGGGCAAGACCGCCTTCATGTCCAAGGACTTTATCAATCAGGTGTTCCAGTCCGGTCTGGACAAGACGTTTGTCGTCGAGACACGCCCCAACCCGCTCAACCCGCTGAGCGCGGACGAGATCAAGACCGCTGTCGAGATCATCAGGCAATCGGAGCACTACAAACCCGGTTTCCGTTTCACCGAAGTCTCGGTCAACGAGCCGCCGAAGGAGCAGGTGTGGAATTTCGTCTACACCGGGCAGAACGTCGCCCAGCCGCGTCAGGCCAACATCGTGGTGCTCGACGGCAAGCATGTGATCGAGGGCCTGGTCGATCTCGACAGCAAGACGCTCAAGTCGTGGAAACCCGTCGAAGGCGCCCACGGCATGGTCCTGCTGGATGACTTCGCGACGGTGCAATCCGCCATCGAAGCGAGCCCCGACTATGCGCAGGCGCTGGCCAAACGCGGGATCACCGACGTGAAAAAGGTCGTGGCGACGCCGTTGACGGTCGGTTACTTCGACGGCAAGGACGGCCTGGCGCAGGACAAGCGGTTGCTGAAAATCGTCAGCTATCTGAATACCGGTGACGGTAACTACTGGGCGCACCCGATCGAGGGTCTGGTGGCGATTGTCGACCTGGAGCAGAAGAAGCTGATCAAGATCGAAGACGACGCGGTCATTCCGGTGCCGATGAAACCCACGCCGTATGATGGGCGCGGGCGCAAGGGCACGTCGGTCAAGCCGCTGGAAATTACCGAGCCCGAGGGGAAAAACTACACCATCACCGGCAACAGCATTCACTGGCAGAACTGGGATTTCCACGTTCGCCTCGATTCCCGGGTCGGTCCGATCCTGTCCACGGTCACGTATGACGACAAGGGCAAGAAACGCAAAATCATGTACGAAGGTTCGCTCGGCGGCATGATCGTGCCCTACGGCGACCCCGATGGCGGGTGGTACTTCAAGGCCTATCTCGACTCGGGCGATTACGGCATGGGCACACTGACCTCGCCGATTGCGCGCGGCAAGGACGCGCCGGAAAACGCCGTGCTGCTGGACGCCACGATTGCCGACTACACCGGCGCACCCACCTCGATTCCCCGCGCCATGGCGGTGTTCGAGCGTTACGCCGGCCCGGAATACAAACACCAGGAAATGGGCCAGCCCAACCTCAGCACCGAACGGCGAGAACTGGTGGTGCGCTGGATCAGCACCGTCGGCAACTACGACTACATCTTCGACTGGGTTTTCCAGCAGAACGGAACCATCGGCATCGACGCCGGCGCCACCGGGATCGAAGCGGTCAAGGGTGTTAAATCGAAAACCATGCATGAAGCCACGGCCAAGGAAGACACGCGCTACGGCACGCTGCTGGACCACAACATCGTCGGCACCACGCACCAGCACATCTACAACTTCCGCCTCGACATGGACGTGGACGGTGAAAACAACTCACTGGTGGAAGTGAACCCGGTGGTGGCCCCGAACGACCGTGGCGGACCGCGGACCAGCACCATGCAGACCGAGCAACAAGTGGTCGGCACTGAACAGCAGGCCGCGCAGAAATTCGACCCCTCGACCGTTCGCCTGCTGACCAACTTCAGCAAGGAAAACAAAGTCGGCAACCCGGTTTCCTATCAGTTGATTCCGTATGCGGGCGGCACGCACCCGGTGGCCAAGGGTGCTAACTTCGGCAAGGATGAATGGCTCTATCACCGCCTGAGCTTCATGGACAAACAACTGTGGGTGACCCGCTACAACCCGGAAGAAAAGTACCCGGAAGGCAAATACCCGAACCGTTCGGACAAGGACGCGGGACTTGGGCAGTTCACCCACGACAATCAGTCCATCGAAAACGCCGATGATGTGGTCTGGTTGACCACCGGCACCACGCACATCGCCCGCGCGGAAGAATGGCCGATCATGCCGACCGAGTGGGTGCATGTGCTGTTGAAGCCGTGGAATTTCTTTGATGAGACGCCGACGTTGAACCTCAACGCGCCGAAGTAAGACACACACAACCCTGTGGGGGCGGGCTTGCTCGCTCCCACAGGGGTTAGGTGTTTATTCAATTGGATCTCAGGCGTGTTTTTTGCGGTATTCACCGGGCGAAATGCCGAACCGCGATTTGAACGCCGTGGAAAAGTAGCTCGAATCGGAAAAGCCCCACGAATACCCCAGCACCGACAACTTCTGCTCCGTGCGCGATTGGCGCAGGGACTCCGCGCACAAATCCAGCCGACGATTCTTGATGTACCGCGCCACCACCAGGCCCTTCCTGGCGAACATCCGGTACAGCCCACGCGTCGACATGCCCACTTCTCGCGCCAGCCATTCGGGGCAAAGGTCTTCCGAGCGGATGTGCTCATCAATAAAGCCCAGGGTCTTGCGAAAGAGGCGCTCCTGCACATCCGTGCACGCTTCACTGTGGCTGATGGCCGGACGCAGCAGGCTGACAATCGCCTCCAGCGTCGCTTCGCTTTCTGCCCGGCTCAGGCATTGCTGGTGCGTGGCGTCCAGAATCAGACGGTGCGACAGCATCGCGATGGGCGATGTCGCGGCAATCCGGTGGCCGCACTTGACCTGACTGAAGCGCAGGGTTTGCTCGACCAGTTGCGAGGGAAGAATCAAGGACAACTGCCGCGAGTTTTCACTGTAGGTAAAGTCGCTGGGGCGCGAGGCGTCGATCAGCGTGATATCCCCGGCCGACAGCAACACCTTGCTGTCGCCCTGGGCCATACCGGCGGTGCCATCGAGCTGGAACACCGCAAAGTATTTGCCACCCTCGCCCGCCGCGACTTCCTGAGGCGTGCGGTACAGCCGAGCCTGGCGGGCATCGACAAAACTGAGCTTCAGCGCGCCGTCCTGGTGCTCGCGAATGTGTCCGGCAAACTCGTCACCCAGAGGCTGCGCGTTGAAGGCGCCGCAGATCTGGTTGATCTGATGAATCCACTGATCGAAGCCATCACGGCGCTGTGCAATTGAAGAAATCATGTCGGGCCTCACGCAGGCTTGTTTTTATTATCTACGCCAATCCACGGGTTCTCCTGAACAGGGACGCTCCTTCGAAAACAAACGGGTTATTTAAGCCCGCCAAAACGCCGATAGAAGCTTTCGCCCACATCCGGCAACGGACCATCGGCGGTCTCCAGTGCGCTGTTCAACCATTCCTCGGCCTTGGCGTAGATCAGCCGGTAAATATTGCGGCACAACTGCCGGGCGGCGCGCCCTTCCCAATCGCCGGGCAACAATTCGTCCGGCAGCTGCGGGTCGCGCAACAGCAGTTTGCGGTACTCATGAATAAGCAGGACCCGTGCCAGGAAGCAGTCGGACGGCTGCAGGTTTTCCTGCTCGCGAAGCGCTTGCCAGAGCGGTCGGAACAGCTGGATGAACTCGCTGTAATGGGCCGCCAGCTCCTCGATGTTCCAGCTCTCGCGTACCTGCAGACGCAGGGCCTTGGAGGCCAGCACGTCTTGCGCGGTGGTTTCGAAAACGATGGTGTCTTCCTGGGCGCCAAGGTCGAGCAAGGTCGCGTTGACATCGGCCCGATCACTGCGCGGACAGGCCAGCACCGCCGGCGAGATCGCACCAAAACCTTGCCACTCCAGTTCTTCGCGCACTTGTTTGCGCTTGTCCTGGGTCAGTTGCGTGAGCATCACCAGGCACCACGAACCGTCCCATGCCGGAACGGTGGAGCTGTAGACGCGCTTGAAGGCCTTGTCGAAACGCCGGCGACCGGTGCCGGTCAGGCTGTAGTAGCTGCGACGCCCGACTTTCTCGGCGGTCAGCCAGCCTTCCTTGGTCAGGCGAAAAATCGAGGTGCGGATCAGCCGTTCGTTGATGCCGATGGGTTCGAGCAACTGAATCAGACTGCCCAGCCACACCGTGCCGCCGTGGGGTTCGATGGCATCCCCGTACAGCGTGATGATCAAGGAGCTGGCGCGGATCGGCGTCTGTTCCTGGAAGCGGGTAATCAGGTGGTTCAAGGGTGTCAGGGACGACATGGGCGTACCGAGCTGAAAAAAGAAAAGGAATATACCGAATGCGCCTCTCCCTGTGGGAGCGAGCCTGCTCGCGATTGCGCTGTGCCAGATAACAATGATGGTGACTGACACTCCGCAATCGCGAGCAGGCTCGCTCCCACAAGGGGATCAGCGTTCAAGAGACGCTGCCCTTGGGCCGCAGGCCGCTGTCGCTTATGCGCGGGCGGTCGGGTTCCGGTTCGGTCAGCGGCTCGCAGACGCGCATCTGCTCAAGGCAACGCCTGGCCAGTTGCTGATATTCGCGAGTACCCGCCTGTTTCCACGACACCTCTTCATCGCTGAGGCTGCGCTTGACACTGGCCGGCGCGCCCATGATCAGCGACTGCTCGGGGCATTCGAATCCCGCCTTGACGAACGCGGCCGCCGAGACGAATGAGCGAGCACCGATGCGCGCATTGTCCATCACCACCGCATTCATCCCCACCAGTGCATCTGCGCCAATCCGGCACCCGTGCAACACCGCGCCGTGACCAATGTGACCGTTGCGTTCGACCACGGTGTCGCTGTCCGGGAAACCGTGCATCACGCAGGTGTCCTGCAGATTGGCGCCCTCCTCCAGCACGATCCGGCCGAAGTCCCCGCGCAGGCTGGCCAGCGGCCCGACGTAGCACTGGGGACCGACAATCACATCACCGATCAAAACGGCTGACGGATGAACGTAAGCAGTGGGATCAACCACCGGGGTCAAGCCATCGAGGCTGTAGCAGGTCATGGGACGTTCCTTTTCATAAAGCGATGCAGATACTGGATCAATTTGTATCACATCGCTTTTACCCTCACAAAGCACAAAAACCGTATCACTTATTAATCCCGCGATGCGAGGCGCTCCCGCACGCGCAAAAACCAAGGCTTAAGCCAATAAAAACGGCGACTTCAGCGAGTTTAGAATTTAATCAAAACCTTAACTGGCAAATCAAACCACCCCAAACAAGACACATTAATTAGACATTGCTATTGCATTTGCGTATCACGTTGCGGGTATACTCGAGCAAAACCGGCCTACCGCGCCGATCCAATAATGAGCCGGCATTACAGCCGAGCGTGCACCGTGAGGGCATCCGCCATGCCTCTAACCCTTGCTGTCGAGATCATCGAGCCGGGCGTTCGCCTGATTACCCTGCAGCGTCCGCAAGCGCTGAATGCCCTGACCACCGAATTGCTCGGTGAACTGGCCGATGAACTGAGCACCGCCCAAGCCGATCCCGACACCCGCGTCGTGGTCCTGACCGGTAGCCGCAAGGCCTTCGCCGCTGGCGCCGACATCAAGGAAATGGCCGAGCGCGATCTGGTCGGCATCCTCGACGACCCGCGCCAGGCGTCGTGGCAAACCATCACCCGTTTCAACAAACCGCTGATCGCTGCCGTCAACGGCTTCGCCCTCGGCGGTGGCTGCGAACTGGCGATGCACGCCGACATCATCATTGCCGGTGAAGACGCCCGCTTCGGCCAGCCGGAAATCAACCTCGGGATCATGCCTGGCGCTGGCGGCACCCAACGCCTGTTGCGCGCCGTGGGCAAATCCATGGCCATGCAGATGGTCCTGACCGGCGAACCGATCGATGCCCGCCAGGCCCAACGCGCCGGTCTGATCAGCGAAGTGACGCAACCGGAATTCACTGTCGAACGCGCCCTGCAGGTCGCCCGCAGCATCGCCGCAAAAGCGCCGCTGGCCGTGCGCCTGGCCAAGGAGGCGTTGCTCAAGGCCATGGACACCGACCTCGCCAGCGGCCTGCGTTTCGAACGCCACGCCTTCACCGTGCTCGCCGGCACCCGTGACCGCGACGAAGGCATTCGGGCCTTTCAGGAAAAACGCACACCGACCTTCACCGGGCAGTAACCCGGTCAGCCAATGAATTCGAACGACCTCTCAGAGAGCGCCAAGACCATGAACTTCGAACACATCCTGTTTTCCATCGAGGCCGGCGTCGCCCTGCTCAGCCTCAATCGGCCGGACCAGCTCAACAGCTTCAATGCGCAGATGCATGGCGAAGTGAAAGAAGCGCTGAAACAGGTCCGGCAGAACCCGGACGTGCGCGTCTTGCTGCTGACCGGTGAAGGTCGCGGCTTCTGCGCCGGCCAAGACCTCAGCGACCGCAATGTCGCGCCGGGCAGTGCCGTGCCGGATCTGGGCGAGTCGATCGAGAAGTTCTACAACCCGCTGATCCGCCAGTTGCGCGACTTGCCGCTGCCGGTGATCTGCGCGGTCAACGGGGTGGCAGCCGGGGCTGGCGCGAACATTCCGCTGGCGTGCGACCTGGTAGTGGCGGCGCGTTCGGCGAGCTTCATCCAGGCTTTCTGCAAGATCGGCTTGATCCCCGATTCCGGCGGTACCTGGACCCTGCCACGCCTGGTCGGCATGGCCCGCGCCAAGGCACTGGCCCTGCTGGGCAATCGCCTGACGGCGGAGCAGGCCGAGCAATGGGGGCTGATCTATGGCGTGGTCGACGATGCCGACCTGCGCCATGAAGCCCTGACGCTTGCCCGCCATCTGGCCACACAACCGACGTATGGGTTGGCGCTGATCAAGCGCAGCCTGAACGCCAGCCTGAGCAACACGTTCGACGAACAACTGGAGCTGGAAAAAGACCTGCAACGCTTGGCCGGGCGCAGCGAGGATTACCGTGAAGGCGTCAGCGCCTTCATGGAAAAACGCAGCCCAAGCTTCAAGGGGCGCTGAGTCATGACCGCACTGAACACCAACGCGCGCATCGCGGTGATCGGCGCCGGGGCCATGGGCGCAGGCATCGCTCAGGTCGCGGCACAGGCCGGTCATCCGGTGCTGTTGCTCGACAACCGTCCGGGCGCTGCCGCTCAGGCCATCGACGGCATTGACCGGCAACTGGTCAAGCGTGTCGAGAAAGGCAAGCTGTCGGACGAAGCACGGAAGGCAACGGTCTCGCGTTTAGAGGCGGTGGAAGCCATCGAAGCGCTGGCCGATTGCGAGCTGATCATCGAAGCCATCGTCGAAAACCTCGAGGTCAAGCGCGCTCTTTTTCGTCAGCTGGAAGGCATCTGCGGTGAGCACTGCATTCTGGCCAGCAACACTTCTTCGCTGTCGATCACCAGCATCGCTGCGCAGCTGAGTCATCCGCAACGCTTGCTAGGCCTGCACTTCTTCAACCCGGCGCCGGTCATGGCGCTGGTGGAAATTGTCTCGGGTCTGGCCAGCGACCCGGCGCTGGCCGAGTGTCTTTACGACACCGCTAACGCCTGGGGCAAAAAACCGGTACACACCCGCTCGACACCGGGCTTCATCGTCAACCGCGTCGCTCGCCCGTTCTACGCCGAAAGCCTGCGCCTGCTGCAGGAGGGCGTGGCCGATTGTGCGACGCTGGATGCGTTGATGCGCGAAGCCGGGGGCTTTGCGATGGGCGCGTTTGAACTGACTGATCTGATTGGCCATGACGTCAACTATGCCGTGACCTGTTCGGTATTCGACGCCTATTACGGCGACACACGTTTCCTGCCGTCGTTGATTCAGAAGGAATTGGTGGAGGCCGGGCGTCTCGGTCGCAAAAGCGGTCATGGTTTCTACAACTATGCCGAAGGTGCGGAGCGTCCACTGCCGACATTCATCAGCAGCAAACAGACCGTCGCAACCTGCACGGCCGAAGGTGATCTGGGCATCGCCAACGCGCTGATCCAGCGATTGCGCAAACACCGGATCGACGTCATTCAGCGCGATGGACAAGGCTTGCTGCGAGTCGGTGATGCCGTGCTCGCATTGAGCGACGGGCGCATGGCCGGTCAGCGCGCTAAAGAAGATGGCTTGCGCAATCTGATCCTGCTCGACCTCGTAGCCGACTTCGGCCAGTCGACTCGAATAGCGATCAGTTGCTCGGCCGGCATCAGCCCCGATGCGCTCGAACACGGCGTTGCGCTGCTGCAACAGGCCGGATTCACCGTCAGCTTACTCAGTGACAGTCCGGCACTCGCCGTCTTGCGCACCGTCGCGATGCTCGCCAACGAAGCCGCCGACGCCGTGCTGCAAGGCGTGGCCTCGGCCGCCGACATCGATCTGGCGATGCGCGCCGGGGTCAATTACCCGCAAGGCCCGCTGGCCTGGGCCGATGCCATCGGCCCTGCGCACATCCTCAACGTGCTGGAAAACCTGCAAGCCAGTTACGGCGAAGAACGCTATCGACCGTCGCTGCTGTTGCGCCGCCGCGTTGCCGAAGGGAGGACTTTCCATGACTAACCATGAAGCGATGAATCTGGCCAGCACCTGCGCGCAAACGCTGTTCAAGCGCGACACCGCCAGCCAGGCGATGGGCATGCGCCTGCTCTCGACCGCTCCGGGTTGCGCCCGCGTCGGCATGAGCGTGCGCGCCGACATGATTCAAGGCCACGGCACCTGCCACGGCGGCTACCTGTTCGCCCTCGCCGACTCGGCGTTCGCCTTTGCCTGCAACAGCTACAACGAAGCCACGGTGGCCATCGGTTGCAGCATCGACTACATCGCCCCGGCACGCCTGGGCGACACCTTGACCGCCGATTGCACCGAGCAAAGCCGCTCCGGTCGCACCGGCAACTACGACGTGCGCATTGAAAACCAACTGGGCCAGCTGATTGCCCTGTTCCATGGCAAATCCTACAAAGTGCGCGGCACAGTGCTCGCGCAGGAGACCCCGAATGAATGACGCCTTGATCATCGATGCGGTGCGGACCCCGATCGGCCGCTATGCCGGCGCCTTGAGCGGCGTGCGCGCCGACGACCTCGGCGCGGTGCCGTTGCGTGAATTGCTGCGCCGTCACCCGCAGGTCGACTGGAACGCGGTCGACGATGTGATCTACGGCTGCGCCAACCAGGCCGGCGAAGACAACCGCAACGTCGCGCGCATGTCGGCGCTGCTGGCCGGACTGCCGGTCAGCGTGCCGGGCACCACACTCAACCGTTTGTGCGGTTCCGGGCTGGATGCGATCGGCACGGCGGCGCGGGCGATTCGTTGCGGCGAGGCCGGGCTGATGCTGGTCGGCGGCGTCGAATCGATGTCCCGCGCACCGTTGGTGATGGGCAAGGCCGAGCAGGCGTTCTCCCGGGACGCGCAGCTCTACGACACCACCATCGGCTGGCGCTTCGTCAATCCGCTGATGAAAAAAGCCTACGGCATCGACTCGATGCCGGAGACCGCCGAGAACGTCGCCGAGCAGTTCAACATCTCCCGCGCCGACCAGGACGCTTTCGCCCTGCGCAGCCAGCAGCGTGCCAGCGCGGCACAGGCCAGCGGGCGTCTGGCCAGGGAAATCGTCGCAGTCGAGATCCCCCAGCGCAAAGGCCCGGCCAACGTCGTCGAGCACGACGAACACCCGCGCGGCGACACCACGCTTGAGCAACTGCAGAAGCTCGGCACACCGTTTCGTGAAGGGGGCAGCGTCACTGCCGGCAACGCCTCCGGGGTCAATGACGGCGCCTGTGCACTGTTGCTCGCCAGTCCGGAAATCGCCAAGCGCCATGGTTTGAAAGCACGTGGCAGGGTCGTCGCCATGGCCACTGCCGGCGTCGAACCGCGAATCATGGGCATCGGCCCGCTGCCGGCCACGCGCAAGGTGCTGGAACTGGCCAACCTGAGCCTGGCGGACATGGACGTGATCGAACTCAACGAAGCCTTCGCCGCGCAAGGCCTGGCGGTGCTGCGTGAGCTCGGCCTGAGCGACACCGATCCGCGGGTCAACCCGAACGGCGGCGCGATTGCCCTCGGCCATCCGTTGGGCATGAGCGGCGCACGCCTGGTGACCACCGCCCTGCACGAACTGGAAGAACGTCAAGGCCGCTACGCCTTGTGCACCATGTGCATCGGCGTCGGCCAGGGCATCGCGCTGATCATCGAGCGTCTGTCCGACTAAAGAATCGCGATTCCCGGGGAGCCGAGAGGTATCCTTGGGGCATGCACTCAAAGCCCGGCTGAGGCCGGGCTGGAACACAAAAATAATTCGAGTGAAGTTATGAACATGCCAATTGCCAAAGCCGTGCTTGATCCAGTGCTGGACCCGATTGAAACCGCCAGCATCGACGAACTCCGTCAGCTCCAGCTGGACCGCCTGCGCTGGAGCCTGAACCACGCCTACAACAATGTGCCGCTGTATCGGCAACGCTTCGATGCGCTGGGCGTACACCCGGATGACATCAAATGCCTGGAGGATCTGGCGAAGTTTCCGTTCACCACCAAATCCGACCTGCGCGACAACTACCCCTACGGCATGTTCGCCGTGCCGATGCACGACGTGGTGCGCCTGCACGCGTCCAGCGGCACCACGGGCAAACCGACCGTCGTCGGTTATACCCAGAACGACATCGACACCTGGGCCAACGTAGTCGCTCGATCGATCCGCGCAGCGGGTGGCCGACGGGGCGACAAAGTGCATATTTCCTATGGCTACGGCCTGTTCACGGGCGGCCTCGGCGCGCACTACGGTGCCGAACGCCTGGGCTGCACGGTGATTCCGATGTCCGGTGGCCAGACTGAAAAGCAAGTGCAACTGATCAAGGATTTCCAGCCGGACATCATCATGGTCACCCCGTCCTACATGCTCAACATCGCCGATGAAATCGAGCGCCAGGGCATCGACCCGCACAAACTGGCCCTGCGCCTGGGCATCTTCGGCGCCGAACCCTGGACCGGCGAACTGCGCAGCGCCATCGAAAACCGTTTGGGCATTACCGCACTGGACATCTACGGCCTCTCGGAAATCATGGGGCCGGGTGTCGCCATGGAGTGCGCGGAATCCAAGGACGGGCCGACGATCTGGGAAGACCACTTCTACCCGGAAATCATCGACCCGGTCACCGGTGAAGTGCTGCCGGACGGGCAGATGGGCGAGCTCGTGTTCACGTCGCTGAGCAAAGAAGCCCTGCCGATGATCCGCTATCGCACCCGCGACCTGACGCGCTTGCTGCCGGGGACTGCGCGGCCGATGCGGCGGATCGACAAGATCACCGGGCGCAGCGATGACATGTTGATCATTCGCGGGGTGAACGTGTTCCCGACGCAGATCGAAGAGCAGGTGCTGAAAATCAAACAGCTTTCAGAGTGTTACGAGATTCACCTGTATCGCAATGGGAACCTGGACAGCGTTGATGTGCATGTCGAGCTCAAGGCTGAACACCAGCACCTGAGCGATGAACAGCAGAAGGCTGTTTGTGGCGAGTTGAGTCGGCATATCAAGACGTATATCGGGATCAGTTCGCGGATCGTCTTGCAGCCGATGCATTCGATCAAGCGCTCTGAGGGCAAGGCTTGTCACGTGATGGACAAGCGCCCGAAGGCATGACTGCTGCACCCTTTTTGGCCCCGCTTTTGCGGGGCTTTTTTTTGGGTGTACTCGGGCTCTGTGGGAGCTGGCTTGCCAGCGATGACGGCCTGATAGCCGGCCTGCAGCTCTTCAGAATCATCGGCGGTGAACGCCCATGTCATGCCCGCCAACAATCCCTGTGGGAGCTAGCCTGCTAGCGATGGAGGGCCAGACACTGCGTTCATTCAGACAGCACGCGTTATCGTTGGCGACCATCGCTAGCAGGCTAGCTCCCACAGGGAATGTACACATCCGAAGAGCCTGGCCGGCCGGGAGGCCGCCTCGGTTGCATGGGCGGTGGTCCCACGGAGCAGGACCGGAAGGAGGGCATGCCGAGCCTAAGCGAGGCACCGAACGAAAGGGCCAAGAGCGCTTGGTTACTTGGCGCTTCTCCAAGTGACTCGCCGTAAGGGCGGAACCAATAGCCGCCGTTACCGAAGAAACGGATATGTACACCCACCCCCTCCCCCCCAAAGCGATACAAAAAATAATACGACACTGTATTTTCTGTTTGATATTAAATTCTGTATCGCTTATAAAGTTCTCCATGCCCTCGATTCAGATTCAAGGCGGGAGACCCCCATGTACGCACAGCTCGTAGAAACCGGCGTAAAGCGCATCAAAGACCTCTCGGAGATGTCCGAACAGGAACGTGCCTTCCAGGAAAAAATCGATTCAGAAATCAAGATCGAAGCGAAAAACTGGATGCCTGATGCCTATCGCCAGACCCTGATCCGTCAGATCTCCCAGCACGCCCACTCCGAAATCGTCGGCATGCTGCCCGAAGGCAACTGGGTCACCCGGGCGCCATCGCTCAAACGCAAACTGCAACTGATGGCCAAGATTCAGGACGAAGCGGGCCACGGCCTGTACCTGTACAGCGCCATGGAAACCCTCGGCGCCGACCGTGACGAGGAAATCGCCAAGCTGCACAGCGGCAAGGCCAAGTACTCGAGCATCTTCAACTACCCGACCTTGAACTGGGCCGACATGGGCGCTGTGGGCTGGCTGGTGGATGGCGCAGCGATCGTCAACCAGGTCGTATTGCAGCGCACCTCGTATGGCCCCTACTCCCGGGCCATGGTGCGCATCTGCAAGGAAGAAAGTTTCCACCAGCGCCAGGGCTACGAAATCCTCCTGACCATGATGCGCCACGGCAATCAGGCGCAAAAAGACATGGTCCAGGACGCGATCAACCGCCTGTGGTGGCCGTCACTGATGATGTTCGGTCCAAGCGACGAACACTCCCCCAACAGCGCCCAGTCCATGGCCTGGAAAATCAAGCGCCAGAGCAACGACGAACTGCGCCAGCGTTTCATCGACCAGACCATCCCGCAACTCGAATTGCTCGGTTGCACCTGCCCCGACCCGGACCTGAAGTGGAACGCCGAGCGCGGTCACTACGACTTCGGCGAAATTCAGTGGAGCGAGTTCTACGAAGTGCTCAAGGGCAACGGCCCGTGCAACCAGGAACGCGTCGCCACCCGCCGCAAGGCGATCGAAGACGGCGCCTGGGTCCGTGAAGCCGCGGTCACACACGCTCGCAAAAAACACAACAAGAACGCCGCCTGATTCGGCCACCTGATCTGGAGACACCGCCATGTCCGAATGGACCCTTTTCGAAGTCTTCGTGCGCAGCAAGCACGGCCTCAACCACAAGCATGTGGGCAGCGTGCACGCCGCCGACACCACCATGGCCATCGAAAACGCGCGCGAGTTGTACACCCGTCGCAGCGAAGGCGTGAGCCTGTGGGTGGTGCCATCGGCGCTGATCACTGCGTCGTCGCCGGATGAAAAAGACCCGCTGTTCGACCCCTCGGACGACAAGGTCTACCGCCACGCCAGCTTCTACGAGCTGCCGGCCGAAGTCGGGCACATGTGAGGTCGACCATGAACACCAAGACTGATCTGATCGAATACCTGTTGCGCCTCGGCGACAGCGCCCTGATCCAGGGCCAGCGCCTGTGCCAATGGTGCGGCAAGGCCCCGGCGCTTGAAGAAGAACTGGCGCTGATGAATGTCGGCCTCGACCTCGTCGGCCAGGCACGCAACTGGCTCGAATACGCCGCCGAACTGCTGGACGACGGCCGCGATGCCGATCACCTGGCATTCCGCCGCGATGAGCGCGCCTATCGCAATCTGCTGCTGGTGGAACAACCCAACGGCGATTACGCGGTGACTATCCTCAAGCAGTTCCTGTATGACGCCTGGCACCTGCAAGTGCTCAGCGGCCTGAGCCAATCCAGCGACGAGCGTATCGCCGGGATCGCCGCCAAAGCGGTGAAGGAAGTGACCTATCACCTGCGCCGGTCCGGCGAGTGGGTCGAGCGTCTGGGCGACGGCACCGAGGAGAGCCACCAACGCATGCTCGCGGCGATCCCTGAGGTTTGGCGCTTCACCGTTGAACTGACCAGTGCCGATGGCAGCGAACAGCGTTTGCACGCAGCCGGCATTACCCCGGACGCCGCCCAGGTCGCCGCGGCCTGGCAAGCCAAGGTCAACGAGATTTTCGCCAGCGCCACCCTGCCCGTGCCGGCCGCGCCGAACTATTTCTATCTGAATGCACGCAAGGGCCTGCACACCGAACACCTGGGCATTCTGTTGGCCGAGATGCAATTCCTGCCACGAGCGTACCCCGATGCGACCTGGTGAGCTGATCGCCAGCGACCTCGGCGCCCGGCCGGCACAACCGACCGACCTGGCCGCCGCGTGGGCGACTCTGGCGCAAGTCATGGACCCGGAAGTGCCGGTGGTCAGCGTCGTAGACCTGGGCATCGTGCGCGACCTCGACTGGCAAGCCGGGCATCTGCATGTGGTGGTCACACCGACCTACTCCGGCTGCCCCGCCACCGAAGTGATCGAAAGCGATATCCGCGATGCGCTGGAGCTCGCCGGTTTTCGGGCGCCGCAGCTGGAACGCAAATTGACCCCGGCCTGGACCACCGACTGGATCACCGACAGCGGCCGCGAACGCCTGCGTGCCTACGGCATTGCACCGCCCGACGCCAGCACCAGCAAGCGCAGCCTGCTCGGTGAAAGCCCGGTGATCGTCTGCCCGCAATGCGGCAGCGCGCACACCGAAGTGCTCAGCGAGTTCGGCTCCACCGCGTGCAAAGCGTTGTACCGCTGCGTCGATTGCCGGGAACCGTTCGACTATTTCAAGTGCATCTGAGCGGCGATCGGCCGTCCCAGCTGGAGAACAATAATGAGTAAATTTCACAGCCTGACCATCAAGGACGTTCGCGCCGAGACCCGTGACGCGGTGTCCATCGCCTTCGAGATTCCGCAGCACCTGCAAGACAGCTTTCACTTCACCCAGGGCCAGCACCTGGTGATGCGTACGCAAATGGACGGCGAAGAAGTGCGTCGTTCGTATTCGATCTGCACCGGCGTCAACGACGGTGAATTGCGCATCGCCATCAAGCGCGTCGCGGGCGGGCGTTTTTCAGCGTTTGCCAACGAACAACTGAAGGCCGGACACAGTCTGGAAGTGATGCCGCCGGCCGGGCATTTTCATGTCGAGCTCGATCCCGCTCGCCATGGCAATTACCTGGCGGTTGCAGCAGGCAGCGGCATCACGCCGATCCTGTCGATCATCAAGACCACCCTGCAAACCGAACCCCATAGCCGCGTGACGCTGCTGTATGGCAACCGCTCAAGCTCGGGCGCGTTGTTCCGCGAACAGCTCGAGGACCTGAAAAACCGCTACTTGCAGCGCCTGAACCTGATCTTCGTCTTCAGCCGCGAACAGCAGGATGTCGACCTGTACAACGGCCGGATCAACGCCGAGAAATGCGAGCAACTGTTCACTCGCTGGCTCGACGTCAAAGCCCTCGACGCGGCGTTCATCTGCGGCCCGCAGGAAATGACCGAAACCGTGCGCGTCAGCCTGAAAGCCAACGGCATGCCGGCTGAGCGTATCCACTTCGAACTGTTTGCCGCCGCCGGCAGCCAGCAAAAACGCGAAGCGCGGGAAGCCGCACGGCAGGTGGATGCCGCGGTCAGCCAGATCACCGTCATCAGCGACGGCCGCGCCCTCGCCTTCGATCTGCCGCGCAACACCCAGAGCATCCTCGACGCCGGCAACGCCCAAGGCGCCGAACTGCCCTACTCGTGCAAGGCCGGCGTGTGCTCGACCTGCAAATGCAAGGTCATCGAAGGCGAAGTGGAAATGGACAGCAACCACGCCCTGGAAGATTACGAAGTGGCTGCCGGTTATGTGCTGTCGTGCCAGGCCTTTCCGGTCAGCGACAAAGTCGTCCTGGATTTCGATCAGCTCTAAGACGCAACGCAAAACACCTGTGGGAGCGAGCCTGCTCGCGATGAAGGCAGTCCATCCAGCATCAATGGAGGCTGACCCACCGCTATCGCGAGCAGGCTCGCTCCCACAGGGGGCCAGTGATCGACCGGAATACACCGTTTCACCCCACAACAAAAACAACAACCGAGAGCGCGCCATGACACCCAAAGACGTAGAACTCATCCGCCAACACCCCGACTTCATCCAGTTGGTCCGCCGCAAACAGAACCTCTACTGGTCGCTGTCGCTGATCATGCTGGTGATCTATTTCGGCTTCGTCCTGCTGGTGGCGTTTTCCCCCGCCACCCTCGGCCAATCCCTGAGCGGTGGCGTGACCTCCGTGGGCATGCTGGTCGGCGTGGTCATTGTGGTGCTGGCCTTCGCGTTGACCGGCTTCTACGTCTATCGCGCCAACAACGTCATTGACCCACTCAACGAAAAACTGAAACAGGAGTGCGCCCGATGAGCCGTCTTCTCGCGTTGTTCCTACTGCCTCTGGCTTTCATTGCTGACTTTGCGGCAGCCGCCGACGGCGCGTCCCGCCCGCTGAACTGGAACGCCATCGGCATGTTCCTGGTGTTTGTGCTGTTTACCCTTGGCGTCACCCGCTGGGCTGCGTTGCGCACCCGCTCAGCCAGCGATTTCTACACCGCGGGCGGCGGCATGACCGGTTTCCAGAACGGTCTGGCGATTGCCGGCGACATGATTTCCGCGGCGTCCTTCCTCGGCATCTCGGCGATGATGTTTCTCAATGGCTACGACGGCTTGCTCTACGCATTGGGCGTGTTGGCGGGCTGGCCGATCATTCTGTTTCTGATCGCCGAACGCCTGCGCAACCTCGGCAAATACACCTTCGCCGACGTAGTGTCCTATCGCCTCGAACAAACCCCGGTGCGCTTGACCTCGGCGTTCGGCACGCTGACCGTCGCGTTGATGTACCTGGTGGCGCAGATGGTCGGCGCCGGCAAACTGATCGAGTTGCTGTTCGGCATCGACTACCTCTACGCGGTGATGCTGGTCGGTGTGTTGATGGTGTTCTACGTGACCTTCGGCGGCATGCTCGCCACCACCTGGGTGCAGATCATCAAGGCCGTGATGCTGCTGTTCGGCACCACGTTCATGGCGTTCATGGTGCTCAAGCATTTCGGTTTCAGCACCGAGGCGATGTTCGCCGGCGCCACCGCCGTCCATGCCAAGGGCAACGCGATCATGGCCCCGGGCGGTTTGCTGTCGAACCCGATCGATGCGATCTCGCTGGGGCTGGGCATGATGTTCGGCACGGCCGGCCTGCCGCATATCCTGATGCGTTTCTTCACCGTCAGTGATGCCAAGGAAGCGCGTAAAAGCGTGTTCTACGCCACCGGCTTTATCGGCTACTTCTACCTGCTGCTGATCATTGTCGGCTTCGGCGCCATCGTGATGGTCGGCACCGATCCAGCGTTCCGCGATGCCAACGGCGCGATTATCGGCGGCGGCAACATGATCGCTGTGCATCTGGCGCAAGCCGTGGGTGGCAACCTGTTTCTCGGCTTCATCTCGGCAGTTGCCTTCGCCACCATTCTGGCGGTGGTCGCCGGTCTGGCGTTGTCCGGCGCCTCGGCGGTGTCCCACGATTTGTACGCCTGTGTGATGCGCAAAGGGCAGGCTACCGAGCAGCAGGAAATTCGCGTCTCGCGAATCGCCACGCTGTGCATCGGCGTGCTGGCGATCATCCTCGGCTTGCTGTTCGAGTCGCAGAACATTGCCTTCCTCTCCGGCCTGGTGCTCGCCATCGCGGCGTCGGTGAATTTTCCGGTGCTGTTCCTTTCGATGTACTGGAAAGGCCTGACCACTCGCGGCGCGGTCACCGGCAGCCTGACGGGGCTGATCTCGGCGATTGTCCTGTTGGTGCTGAGCCCGGCGGTATGGGTCAACGTGCTGCATCACGACAAGGCGCTGTTCCCCTACTCCAACCCGGCACTGTTTTCCATGAGCCTGGCGTTCTTCAGTGCCTGGCTGTTTTCGGTCACCGACACCTCGCCGCGAGCGGCCCTTGAGCGCGGCCGTTACCTGGCGCAGTTCATCCGTTCGATGACCGGCATCGGTGCTTCCGGCGCCAGCAAGCACTAACAACGACCGACTGATGGCAGGGAATAAAAACAATGAAGCCCGCACGTTCTACACCTTACGAATCACTGTTTTCACTGGCCGCCGCATTGAGTCTGCCCATGGTCGCCCCCAGCGCCATGGCCGACTTCATCGACGACAGCAAGGCCCGTATTGAAATGCGCAACCACTACATCAATCGCGATTTCCGTCAGGACAACGCGCCTCAATCCAAGGCTGAAGAATGGGCGCAAGGGTTCACCGCGCGCATCGAGTCCGGGTTCACCGATGGCACCTTCGGCTTCGGTCTCGACGCGCTGGGGGAACTGGGGTTGAAACTCGACTCCAGCCCGGATCGCCGGGGCACCGGTCTGCTGCCCTTCGGCCCGAACAGCCATGAACCGGCGGACGAGTTCAGCGAACTGGGGCTCACCGGCAAGCTGCGGGTATCCAAGAGCGTGTTGAAGCTCGGCACCCTGCAACCCTTGCTGCCGGTGGTGACCTACAACGACACCCGTCTGCTGGGCTCGACCTTTGAGGGCGGTTTGCTGACCAGCCAGGAGATCACCGGCCTGACCGTGAATACCGGGCGCCTCACCAAGGCGAACCTGCGGGATTCCTCCAGCAACGATGACATCGGTTACGGCGCCGCCAGCAGCGATCACTTCGACTTTGCCGGCGGCAGCTACGCGTTCAGTCCGCAACTGAACCTGAGCTACTACTACGGCAAGCTTGAGCAGATTTATCGCCAGCAGTTCGTCGGGCTGGTGCATACCCAGCCGCTGGGCAATGGTTTCAACCTGCGCAGTGACCTGCGCTATTTCGACAGCCGCGGCGACGGCGCCGAGCGGGCCGGGCGTATCGACAACCGCAATTTCAACAGCATGTTCACCGTGTCCCACGGTGCCCACAAAGTCAGTGCCACGTACCAGCAGTTGTCCGGCGACAGTGCTTTTCCATTCCTCAACGGCGGCGATCCGTACGTGGTCAACCTGGTGACCTACAACACCTACACCCGCGCCGACGAAGACTCCTGGCAGCTGCGTTACGACTATGACTTCGCCGCGCAAGGCATCCCCGGCCTGACCTTCATGACCCGCTACACCGACGGCCGCCACGTCAAGGCCGGTGCCGTCGACAACGGCCGCGAACGCGAGCGCGACACCGACATCAGTTACGTCATCCAGAGCGGCCCGTTCAAGGACGTCAGCCTGCGCTGGCGCAACGTGACCTTCCGTTCCGGCAATGGCTTGAGCACCGCCCTCGATGAAAACCGGCTGATCGTCGGCTACACCGTGGCGCTTTGGTAATGCCTGAAAGGGCGCGGTCACGGCTGCGCCAGACTTTTTCTTAACCCGGAGGAATCGTGATGCCTCACGCCCCTACCCTGCAAAGTTTCATCGCCGGTCGCTGGATCGGCCAACACGGTGCCCAGGTGCTGCGCAGTGCCATCGACGGCCACGAGATCGCACGCACCCACGAAGAGCGTCCGGACTTCGCCGAAGCCATCGAGCACGGTCGGCGCCAGGGCGTCAGCGGGTTGATGGCGCTGGATTTCCAGCAACGCGCCCAGCGTCTCAAGGCATTGGCCTTGTACCTGAGCGAACGCAAGGAACAGCTTTACGCGATCTCCCACCACAGCGGCGCCACCCGCGCCGACAGCTGGATCGACATCGAAGGCGGCAACAGCACGCTGTTCACCTACGCCAGCCTCGGTTCGCGGGAACTGCCGTCGGGCAACATCGTCCACGAAGGCCCGGCGCTGCAACTCAGCAAACTGGGCACCTTCGCCGGCACGCATATTCTGGTGCCACGTGGCGGCCTGGCAGTGCACATCAATGCCTTCAACTTCCCGATCTGGGGCATGCTGGAAAAGTTCGCGCCGAGTTTTCTCGCCGGCATGCCGTGCATCGTCAAGCCGGCCAGCGCCACCAGCTACCTGACCGAAGCCGTTGTGCGCCTGATGGACGAATCGGGTTTGCTGCCGGCCGGCAGCCTGCAATTGATCATCGGCGGCACCGGTGATCTGCTCGACCGCCTGCAAGGCCAGGACGTGGTGACCTTCACCGGTTCGGCCGACACCGCGGCCAAGCTGCGGGTCAACCCGAACCTGATCCGCAACTCGGTGCCGTTCAACGCCGAAGCCGACTCGCTGAACTGCGCGATCCTCGCCCCGGACGTCACCCCGGACGATGAAGAATTCGAACTGTTCATCAAGGAAGTCGCCCGGGAAATGACCACCAAGGCCGGGCAGAAATGCACCGCCATCCGCCGTGCGATTGTGCCAGCCAGACACATCGATGCAGTCGCCAGCCGTTTGCGCGATCGCCTGAAGAAAGTCGTGGTCGGCGACCCGTCGGTGGAAGGCGTGCGCATGGGTGCGCTGGCCTCTCACGATCAGCAAAAAGACGTCGCCGAACGCCTGGAAAGCTTGCTGCAAAGCAGCGATATGCTGTTCGGCGCCCGCGACGGTTTCGAACCGCGTGGCGAAAACGTCAACCAGGGCGCGTTCTTCGCACCGACCCTGTTGCAGGCCCGCGATCCGCACGCCGAGGGTGGCGCCCACGACATCGAAGCGTTCGGCCCGGTCAGCACCTTGATGGCCTATGACGATCTGGATGAAGCACTGGTTTTGGCCGCTCGCGGCAAAGGCAGCCTGGTGGCCAGCTTGATCACCAAGGACCCGAAGATTGCCGCCAAAGCCATCCCGGTCGCGGCCGCCTGGCACGGGCGCTTGCTGGTGCTGGATCGCGAATCCGCCGCCGAATCCACCGGCCACGGCTCGCCCCTGCCGCAACTCAAACATGGCGGCCCGGGCCGTGCCGGCGGCGGTGAAGAGCTCGGTGGCCTGCGCGCGGTGAAACACTACTTGCAACGCGCCGCGGTGCAAGGCTCGCCGACCATGCTCGCTGCGGTCACCGGCGAATACGTGCGTGGCGCCAAGGTCATCGAAACCGACGTGCATCCGTTCCGCCGGTTCTTCCAGGATTTGCAGATTGGCGAGTCGCTGCTGACCCACCGCCGTACCGTGACCGAGGCCGATCTGGTGAACTTCGGTTGCCTGTCCGGCGATCATTTCTACATGCACTTCGACGAGATCGCAGCCAAGGAATCGCAATTCGGTAAACGCATCGCTCATGGTTACTTTGTGCTGTCAGCGGCGGCCGGGCTGTTCGTATCGCCGGCGCCGGGGCCGGTATTGGCCAACTATGGTCTGGATACGTTGCGTTTCATCAACCCGGTGGGGATTGGCGACACGATCCAGGCGCGCCTGACGTGCAAGCGCAAAATCGATCAGGGGAAAAAGAGCCCTCAGGGCATTCCGCAGGGTGTGGTGGCGTGGGACGTGGAAGTCACCAACCAACTGGGTGAACTGGTCGCCAGTTACGACATCCTCACCTTGGTCGTCAAGCGCGAGGATTGACGCAACCCTGTAGCTGGCTTGCCGGCGATGACGACCTGAGGATCAATGCAAATCCAAAGGCCGCATCGTCGGCAAGCCCGCTCCGACAGTGGCTTTCAGTGAACGCCCGTTTCACGCGGTACATCGATCAATGACTGTAACCGAACCACTGCGCGCTCAAGCCCAAGCGCTGGAACACGAAAGGACCGAGGTTCTGGTCGCTGAACAGGGCGCTATTGTTCATTGCCTTCTTCACGGACATGCCCGCCCCCCTTCCTCTTAAATAAGTACCTGACGGTCGGTATCAAAAATAAATTGCCGCGAAATATTACATACGTCATATTACGAGCATAATTAAACGCCGATTTCCACAGGTAATCCTCTATGACCAGCATGCCCAGCCTTGAACCCGACGTCGCTGTTGCGGTGAGCACGCACAAGCCTCCCCTGCTCAAGCGCCTGATCCTGCTGACGCTGGCCATTGCTGCCCTGGTATTTGCAGGCCTTTACGCCGCCCACTGGTGGACCGCCGGGCGTTTCATCGAAGAAACCGACGACGCCTACATTGGCGGCGACGTGACCGTGATCGGGCCGAAGGTCGCGGGTTACATCGAAGAAGTGCTGGTCACCGACAACCAGAAAGTGCAGGCCGGCGACGTGCTGATCCGCCTCGATTCCCGTGACTACCGCGCCCACCTGGCCAAGGCCGAAGGCGCGGTCGCCGCCGAAGAAGCCTTGCTCGCCAACCTCGACGCCACCGAACAACTGCAACAGGCGGTGATCGGCCAGGCCCGTGCCGGGATTGCTGCCACGGGCGCCGAAACGGCCCGCTCCCGGGATGACGACGTGCGCTACAAAAAACTGGTCGGCAGCAACGCTGTCTCGGTAGAAAGCGCCCAACGCGCCAACGCCACCTTCAAGACCGCCCAGGCACTCAGTGCCCGGGCCCAGGCCGAACTTCTGGCCGCGCAACGCCAACTGAATGTAATCGCCACGCAGAAACAACAAGCCCGTGCCGCGCTGATGCAGGCCCGCGCCGAGCGTGACCTGGCGCAGTTGAACGTCGGTTACACCGAACTGCGCGCGCCCATCGACGGCGTGATCGGCAACCGCCGGGCGCGGGTCGGCGCGTACGCACAGGCCGGTTCGCAACAGTTGTCGGTGGTGCCGGCGAGCGGGTTGTGGGTCGATGCCAACTTCAAGGAAGACCAACTGGCACACATGACGCCGGGTCAACGGGTGATCATTCATGCCGACGTGCTCTCGGGTCAGGTATTCCACGGTCATCTGGACAGTCTCGCGCCAGCCAGTGGCTCGCAATTCAGTGTGTTGCCTCCGGAAAACGCCACCGGCAACTTCACCAAGATCGTGCAACGGGTGCCGGTGCGGATCGTGCTCGATCCGGCCGATGGCGTGCTCGGTCATCTGCGTCCGGGCCTGTCGGTCACTGCTGAAGTGGACACGCGCAAGGAGCCTGAAACCCCTGCCGTGGCCCGCGCACCATGAGCCGCGCCCTCGCCGCCCCTGCGCAACCGTTCAACGCCGCCAGCATGGCGACGGCAACCAAGGTGTTGGCCTTCGCCAGCATGTGCATCGGCATGTTCATTGCGCTGCTGGATATCCAGATCGTCTCCGCGTCATTGCGCGATATCGGCGGCGGACTGTCGGCGGGCACCGACGAAACGGCGTGGGTGCAGACCAGTTACCTGATCGCCGAAATCATCGTGATTCCACTGTCCGGCTGGCTCTCGCGAGTGTTCTCGACACGCTGGCTGTTCTGCGCTTCCGCGGTGGGTTTCACCCTGGCCAGCCTGCTCTGCGGCGCGGCCTGGAATATCCAGAGCATGATCGCCTTCCGCGCGTTGCAAGGTTTTCTGGGCGGCTCGATGATCCCGCTGGTGTTTACCACGGCGTTCTTTTTCTTCACTGGCAAACAACGGGTGATCGCCGCCGCGACCATCGGTGCGGTGGCGTCATTGGCGCCGACATTGGGCCCGGTGATCGGCGGCTGGATCACCGACATTTCGTCCTGGCACTGGCTGTTCTACATCAACCTGGTGCCGGGGATTTTCGTCGCGGTGGCGGTGCCGATGCTGGTGAAGATCGATCAGCCGGAACTGTCGCTGCTCAAGGGCGCCGACTATCTGAGCATGGTGTTCCTGGCGCTGTTCCTTGGTTGCCTTGAATACACCCTCGAAGAAGGCCCGCGCTGGAACTGGTTCAGTGACCGCACGATTCTGACCACCGCATGGATCAGTGGCCTGGCCGGTCTGGCGTTCATTGGTCGAACCTTGCACGTGGCCAATCCGATCGTCGATTTACGCGCCCTCAAAGACCGCAACTTTGCCCTCGGCTGCTTCTTCTCATTCGTCACCGGGATCGGCCTGTTCGCCACGATTTACCTGACGCCGCTGTTTCTCGGCCGAGTGCGTGGCTACGGCGCGCTGGACATTGGTCTGGCGGTTTTCTCCACCGGGGTGTTCCAGATCATGGCGATTCCGCTGTACGCCTTTCTGGCCAACCGCATCGATCTGCGCTGGATCATGATGACCGGCCTCGGGTTGTTTGCGTTATCGATGTGGGACTTCAGCCCGATCACCCATGACTGGGGGGCGAAAGAATTGATGTTGCCGCAAGCCCTGCGCGGGATTGCCCAGCAACTGGCAGTACCGCCCGCAGTCACCCTGACACTCGGTGGACTGGCGCCGGCCCGGCTCAAACACGCTTCAGGACTGTTCAACCTGATGCGCAACCTCGGCGGCGCCATTGGCATCGCCGCGTGTGCAACCATCCTCAATGACCGGACCAACCTGCATTTCACCCGCCTGGCGGAAAACCTCAACAGCACCAACGAAGCGCTGAATCAGTGGCTGTCCCAGGTCGGCAACAACTTCGCCACCCTCGGCCAGAGCGGTGACGTGGGCATCACCGCCAGCCTGCGCCAGTTATGGCTGCTGACCTACCGCGAAGCGCAGACGCAAACCTACGGCGACGCGTTCCTGATGATCGGCGCTTGCTTCGTCATCGCCACGGCGATGGTGCCCTTGATGCGCAAGGTGCAACCACCGGCCGCGCCGAGTGCGGATGGTCATTGAGTCGTGTGGGTTACATCTGTCAGCAACGCTTTATCAGGACTCGTCTGCCATCGCAGGCCAGTAGCTGGACAGACTGAGAACATCCGGCCTGCTAACATGAACATGCTGCACCTGCGCCGTCGAAGTTGCCTCCTGATTATGATTATTTACAATTCGGGTGCGTACGGGCTCCCTATGCATAACAGTCAACTTAGTTCCAGGCACAAAAGGTAACTCCACGTCGAGCGCTTCTGCCGGCACGTCCCCGCGTAGTTCATGAAAATGAATGATTTCTCCCTCAGGCGATTTCAACATGATCGATATATACACAGAACTGAAATACGCATGAGGGCGAACAGCATGCATCACCAGACGAATATTCCCCGCCCAGGTATTCATTTCCATGTCAGCTACACTATGCCCGCCAAGTCCTTCAAGACGCCATGTAAAACGAGTACCGGAAATTGTTTGATTGACCGGTGCAGGGTGGAATTCAAGCGTGCGATAGCGCTCAAACAGCTGACTTTTAATCGGCTCCGCAAATGTATTGATCGCTCGACGAAAGTCCTGTTTGATCGGATGCCCATCGTGCAGAGCAAGATGTGGAAGTCGTGCAAAAATCGCCGTATTCTTATCAATTTCAAGCCTTAAATTTTCGCCCGCATCGGTCCCATAACTGATATTCACTAGCCCCTGATTGGTTATCTTCAATGTATTGTTTTCAATGTTTTCAATCACCGCCGATGCCGAACTATTAGAGACGGACATACGACTGGATTCCTTATGAAATAATTCGATAACATACCCCATTGCAATTGGAACTTCCGCAGAGAACAATTCCGTGTACTGGCCCTGCATCTCACGAGAAAAAACAACATCCCCCTGTTCATCCTTTACTATGACTCGGGCATACACAGCCTCCTTGAAATAGACGTGTGGTCTTGAGTAAACAACATCCATCAAAAGGCACCCAGTCGAAACATTTATGCCAATTTTACAAAAAATGCCAGCCAAGCCTCCGAGGAATATGGTTTGATCCGCCAAACCACTTGCATAAGATTTTCTGTAAACACAGTTAAATACACCACCCGCTTGGGTTACTGCTACATAACAGCTAACGGGCTGATATTCGCCTTCTTCAGCAGACGGCAACTCCACGACATAAAGCCCCAACGGCAACTTTTCTACGAAAATTGTTGCATTCTCTATTTTTACAACCCTCGCCGCTCCCCGCCCATCGCTCAATAAAAACGACTTACCATTCAGTTCATTATAAACATCAGGTTCAAAAACAAATGACATGTCAGCTGTCAACCCTGTAACGCTGAGCTGCTTACAGCTGACCAGGTCCAGAGGACTTCTCAGCCCCAGCTGCGCCTGGACAGGTTTGAGATGATTTTGCTGAACAAGTCGATAAACAGGGTAAAAAGGTATGGCGTTACTATATGCATTCTCAATCATCTGTCGCGGAGTCAGTGACACTTTTGCAAATGACATAAACTCGGAAACATTGACATTGGCCACATCGATGGCGACAGCACTCAATAAATCCATCGCAAGGTAATTCTCTGGTTTAAACCCGGCACCATTACTCAAGCGACGATAGCGCCGGTAAAACTCGATAATACCTTGCTCGCCAGTACGATCGAATATCAACAACAAGAAAAATAAAATCGCACTCAAATCCCCGCCAACCGTACCCGAATCAAAGTGCTCCCTGAGTAACCCGTAAAGACGTTCCTCACCGCTGGCGTATAACCATCCAACTTTATAGTAATCCTCCCCCAACACCTTTTTCTGATAGTGCGCAGCCAGAACGTTATTCCATACTTCCCGGAGATAGACGGTACTATAATTCGCGAACATCCCCTCGTACCCATGACCTATTTCATGAATACTTCCCCAATTGGAACCCTTGATATTCAGCCAAAAATTCGCGACAGAATCAGAGGATTGAGCAGTCCATGCGTGTCCATAATAGGCCGCACCACGTCCTGACTTATCGGCCTTCATAAAAAAACGATTAGGTATGTTTTTGTCGGTAAGCGCGACCGGATTGAATGAGAGACCCGCCAGGTAATTGAAGTACTCGAAAATGCCGTCATAGTAATCGACCAGACTCTTCAACCCGGTTGCCTGATGCAATGCTTTCAAGGTGTCTTTATCTTTAGCTGGAATAAGAATCTTCGCGCAAGCAGAGTCAACCACTGCGTATTCGGCTTCCTGGGAATCCCAATCCTGAAAAAAAAGATCGGCATCATACGCCACACTATAAAAAGGAAGACACTTTAAATCACCAAGCACCTCCACTTCAATATTGACGATTTCACCTCCTTTTTCGGTATATGGAGTAGAAAAAAATGGGACAGATACGTAACTTACATAAACTTCCGCCCACTCAGTAGTTACCTCGTAATGAGCTTCAGTTTTAGAGTCATCGTTCAAACAGTTCAACGTTACGCCGCTGTTTGACGCCGGGAATGTTTGCCGAAATCGCATCTTCCCCCCTGCCAGAACGATTATCATCAAGGGGGATCGATCGTGATAGATACCTTTACTTAAACCCGAGTCAAGCAACCAGCCAGGTCTTTCAAGGCAGCAAATCTCATAGAGACGAGATTTGAAATCTACGCGGGTCATAATCATTCCTTCGACAGTGCAGTAATGGACGTCGAAGGAATACTAAAACTGGCAGACAAGCCTGAGTAACTGTCACAATTAACAGCTGACTAGATCTTTTCCACATAAGCCGGCCGAATAAAATAATTAACCAGAAAAGCAAATTGTAGCGACACCCTGACCGCGGCCAGTGGACCTTGATGCGCAAGGAATAACCACCGGCCGCGCCGTCAACGGACGCTCATTGATCAGGCTTGAGGCGTCTTGCGGAAACCGACAGCCAGGCGATTCCAGCTGTTGATGGTGGAAATCGCCACGGTCAGGTCGACCATTTCCTTGGGGCTGAACTGCGACGCAACCACTTCGTAGTCTTCATCCGGGGCGTGGGTCAGGCTCAGTAGGGTCAGGGATTCGGTCCAGAGCAGCGCCGCGCGTTCGCGATCGGTGAAGAACGGTGCCTCGCGCCAGGCCGTTACGGCGAACAGGCGACGTGGGGTTTCCCCGCCCTTGATGGCATCGGCGGTGTGCATGTCGATGCAGAAGGCGCAGCCGTTGATCTGCGACGCACGCAGCTTGACCAGTTCGATCAGGTTCTTTTCCAGCGGCAGCTTCGATACAGCGGTTTCCAGGGCAATCATGGCTTTCAGTGCATCAGGGGAAGCGGTGTAGAAATCGGTACGAGCTTTCATGTCGGGCTCCAGGAGCAAGTGAGGGTGGAGCTACGTTAATCCCGCAGGCCGGCTGCTCAAATAGCCAATATTCCAGAAGTCGAGGAGGCCACCGGCCTGGCCACCGCAGGCTGCGCCTACAAATAAGCAGCGTTCGCTCAACTCCCATAAAAAATAAAGTCTGTCAGGCTGATTGCCAGCACTCGGTCCACGCCACTAGAATGCGATCAATTCTTAATTGCAATCAGGCCCGGACGCCCGAAACGAGTATCTGCCCCCCATGTCGTCAGCCGACCAGCCTTCGAACCAGCACATCCACACCCTCTACAGCGAACACCACGGTTGGCTTCAGGGATGGCTGCATCGAAAACTCGGTAACCGCTGCGACGCGGCCGACCTGGCCCACGATACCTTCCTGCGCCTGTTGACCCGACAAGCCGTCAAACCCTTTGGGAGCGAGCCTCGTGCCTTGCTGACGCACATCGCCAAGGGACTGGTGATTGACCGCTGGCGACGCCAGGACATCGAGCGCGCCTATCTGGAAACCATCGCTCAACTGCCGGTCGCCGAAGTGCCGTCGCCGGAAACCCGCCTGCTGATTCTCGAAACCCTGATGCGCATCGAAGCGCTGTTGCGCGAATTGCCGGCGATCACTCGCGAGACCTTTATGCTGTCGCAGATCGAGGGGTTGACCTATGTGCAGATCGCCTCACGCCTGAGTGTGTCGCTGATCACCGTCAAACGGCACATGCGTGCCGCGTTCATTGCCTGCCTGAGTGTCGCCTGATGAATTCGACGATGATCAACCCGCAGATTCTCGGCGAAGCCGCCGACTGGCTGGTGCAGTTGCATTCAGGGACCGCAACGCCGTCCGACCATCAGGCCATTGCCCATTGGCGCAGCCGCAGTGCCGAGCATGCCCAGGCCTGGCTGCGGGCCGAAGCGCTGCTCGGCGAGTTTCGCAGCGTTCCGGCCAATCTCGCCATCCAGACCCTGCAACGGGCTTCGCGCAAAGAAGGCCTCAGCCGTCGCCAGACCCTCACGCGCGTGGGCTTGTTCCTGATGGCCGGCCCCTTGGGCTTCGCCTCGCAACATATGCCCTGGCAGCAATGGACGGCCGATCAGCGGACCGCCGTGGGCGAACAGAAACGCCTGCAACTGCCTGACGGCAGCGAGGTGCTGCTCAACACGGAAAGTGCCGTCAACATTGCCTTCAACGGGCTTGAGCGGCGCGTCATGTTGCTGGATGGCGAAGCGTTGATCAGCGCCGCGAGGGATTCAGGTGCACGGCCGTTTATCGTGGAAACCCCGCAATGCATAACCCGCGCGTCGGGTGCCCGGTTTTGCGTGCGGATCCATGGTTCGCGCAGCCAGGTGTCCGTGCTCGAAGGGCTCGTGGAGGTCACGCCGCTGTTGGTTTCACAGGGCGCCACCCTCAAGGCTGGTGAACGCCAGAGCTTCAGGCTCGACCGGTTCGACCCGGTGGAACGTTTCGACACCAGCGCCCTGGCCTGGGACCAGGGCATGTTGCTGGCGAACAATATGCGCCTGGATGAGTTGCTTGGTGAGTTGGGTCGCTACCGTCCCGGCGTGTTGCGCTGCCATGCGGATGTCGCCGGGCTGCGAGTGTCGGGCGCGTTCTCCCTGCGTGACACTGACGCCAGCCTGCGTCTGCTCAGCGATACGCTGCCGCTGAAAATCAGCAGCCTGACCCGCTATTGGTTGTCGGTCGAACCGCGGGTCTGAAGGCACCGCCATTTTCTTTCACTGCTCCCTGATACCTTTCCGCGTTTCGTTCGGTGTGTGGATAGACCCTTTCAATTCCACGCGCTCGACAGGAACGCCGAATGACTTCAACGCCATTGCACCGCCCCGCCGATTTCCCGCTCAAGGCCCTGAGCCTGAGCATTGCCCTGGCCTTTAGCGCGTTGATGCCCGTGTCCAGCCAGGCCGCCGACGCCATCCATGAAAATACCAGCCGCAACGTCAACATCGGACCGGGGTTGCTCAGTCAGACGCTGGCGCAATTCGCCGTGGCGACCGGGGTGCCGCTGTCGTTCGATCCGGCACAACTGGGCGATCGCCAGAGTCCGGGATTGCAGGGCAACTACAGCGTGCAATCGGGCTTCGCGCAATTGCTTGAGGGCAGTGGTTTCGAGCTGATCAGCACGGAAGGGAACGGTTACACCGTGGCGCCGCGAATCGCCATCGACGGCGCGCTGGAACTGGGCGCCACCAACGTCAGCGCCATGAGCGACGACAACGCTGACACCTACGGCGGCGGCCAGGTCGCCAGGGTGGCGCAGGTCGGCATGCTCGGTAATCAGGCCGTGAAAGACTTGCCCTTCAGCGTCACCAGTTACACCGCCAGGACCATCGCCGACCAGCAAGCGCAGACCGTGGGCGATGTGTTGCTCAATGATGCCTCGGTGCGCCAGTCCGCCGGGTTTGGCAACTTCTCCCAGGTGTTCATGATCCGCGGTTTGCCGCTGCTGTCCGATGACATTTCCTATAACGGTCTTTACGGCATCTTGCCCCGGCAGATCATCGCCACCGAAGCCCTTGAACGGGTCGAGTTGTTCAAAGGACCGAATGCTTTCGTGAATGGTGTCACGCCCAGCGGCAGCGGGATTGGCGGTGGCGTCAACCTGCAACCCAAACGCGCCAGCGATGTGCCGACCCGCAGCGTCACCCTCGATTACAGTGACGATGGCCGAGTGGGTGGGCATCTGGACCTGGGCCGGCGCTTTGGCGAAGACAACCGCTTCGGAGCCCGGGTCAACCTGCTGCAACGCGAAGGCGCCACCGCCGTCGATGACGAAGACCGTCGCTCGTCGCTGATCAGCGTCGGCCTGGACTATCGCGGCGATCGCCTGCGTGTGTCCACGGACCTGGGCTACCAGAAACAGGTGATCAATCAAGGTCGTTCGGTGGTGTACGTCGACTCGTCCTTGCAGAAAGCGCCCAAGGTACCGGACGCCAACGCCGGTTATGCGCAGAGCTGGAGCTATTCGCAACTGGAGGACACCTTCGGCATGGCCCGCGCCGAATACGACCTCAGCGACAGCTGGACAGCCTACGTCTCCGGTGGCGCCAAACACACCCGGGAAAACGGCGTGTATTCATCGCTGACCGTCACCGACCTCAACGGCAATGCCCGGGGCGGCATGCTGTACTCGCCACACGACGAGGACAACAAAAGCCTGATGACCGGCCTCAACGGCCACTTGTACACGGGGTCGATCAGTCATCAATTGAACCTGGGCCTCGCGGGTATCTGGGGCCAGCAACGCTCGGCGTTCGAAACCATAGGTGCCGCCACGCGCTACAGCACCAACCTCTACGACGTCACCGATAAACCGCGCCCAAGCCCGACATCGTTCGCCAGCGACATTCACGATCCGCGCATCGTCGGAAAGAACACCCTGCGCAGCGCGGCGGTGTCCGACACTCTGGGCTTCATCGACGATCGCGTCTTGCTCACCCTAGGCCTACGGCGCCAGACACTGAACGTCGACGGCTGGAACACCACCACCGGCGCGCGCACTTCAAGCTATGAAGAGTCGATCACCACGCCGGTCTATGGGCTGGTGATCAAGCCGTGGGAACACGTTTCGTTTTATGCCAACCGCATCGAAGGCCTGGCCAAGGGCCCGACGCCGCCGACCACCGCACTCAACCGCGACGAAACCTTCGCCCCGGTGCGCAGCAAGCAAATCGAAGCCGGCGTGCGCCTGGACATGGACACTTATGGCGCGAGCCTGGGCGTGTACCGCATCGAACAGCCCTCGAGCTACACCCAGAACGGCCTCTTTCGGGTCGACGGCCAGCAGCAAAACAAAGGCGTGGAATTGAACATATACGGCGAACCGCTCGACGGTCTGCGCCTGCTGAGCGGTGCGACGCTGATGAAGACCGTGATCGAAGGCAGCACCAACGGTATCAACGACGGCAACCGCGCGGTCGGCGTGCCACGCTTTCAACTCAACGTCGGGGCCGACTGGGACGTGCCGGGAATCGAAGGCGCGGCGCTCAGTGCACGGATGTTGCGCACGGGTGGGCAATACCTGAATGCTGCCAACACTCAGAGCATTCCAGCGTGGAACCGCTTTGATGTCGGGTCGCGGTATGCGTTCAGGCTTGATGAGAAGGAAATCACCTTGCGCGCCAACCTGGAGAACGTGGCGAACAAGGCGTATTGGGCGTCGGCAAACGGTGGGTATCTGACGCAGGGGACACCCAGGACGTTGAAGGTGTCGGCGACGGTGGATTTCTGATCTGAGTCAGGCGGTGAACCTGCCGCCGCCATCGCGAGCAGGCTCCCACAGTTGATCTCCAGTGAACCGAAAATTTGCGTTCGACACAGATCCATTGTGGGAGCTGGCTTGTCGGCGATCCGCGCAGCGCGCCATCCAGCACAGATCACTAGGCCCGACTGCGCAACCACTGCAAAAACCCCTTCTTCGCCACCACCTTCGGTGCTTCCTGGGTCAACGTCTGCGCCTTGTGCAAACGGAAATCCAGCAGCGCCTTCATCGCTTCGCCGATGTCATGCCGCGCGTCCAGGCACGGTTTGAGGTAGTCCTTCTCGATCCGGTACAGGCTGCAAGCGGTCTTGGCACTGAAGTCCGCCGGCAGCGCCGTATCCGACAGGATCCCGCCCTCGCCGATCACTTCGCCCGGTCCCATGCGCCCGGATTCGAACTTGACCCCGGCACGGCTCAGCGTCACCGAGACCACGCCGGATTCGATGATGAACAAATGATCGCTGACCTCCCCCGCCGGCAGGATCACCTCCCCCGGACGGAAGGTTTGCAGGGTCATGTGTTGTGCGAAAGTTTCTTTCTCTTCCTGACGCAACGTCGAGAATATCGCCGAGCTTTCCAGCAACGCCCGTGGCCGTGACAGCCCCGCCGGCGCATTCGATTCGACGCTGGACAACAGGCTCACACCAGACGCCTGTAAATGCCGGAACGCCAGATCGAACAGCAGATTGCGCACCATGCGCTTCTGGTCCATCGAGACCACGAAGCCGCTGATTTCGTATTCCACGCCGGTGGCACTCGAGCCTTTGAGGGCCACGCACGGCGCCGGTTTGGCCAGCAGATATCGGCACCCCTCCATCGCCCGTTCCAGCGCATCGATCACTGTTTGCGGCCGCTCATGCGGGCTGAGTTGCAGACTGATCGATACACCGAAAATGTCACTCGGCCGGCTGAAGTTGATGATCTTGGCCTTGGCCGCCAGCGAGTTGGGGATCACCGCCATGCTGCCCTGGGCGGTTTGCAGGCGCGTGGCGCGCCAATCAATGTCGGTGACTCGACCCTCGGTGCCGTCGATGGAGATCCAGTCATCCAGTTGGTAGGGTTTGGTGGTGTTGAGGACGATCCCCGAGAACACGTCGCTGAGGGTGCTTTGCAACGCCAGGCCGACGATGATCGCCAACGCACCGGAGGTCGCCAGCACGCCTTTGACCGGCAGGTCGAGCACGTAGGCCAGGGCCGCGATGATCGCGATCAGGAAAATCACCGCGCCGAGCAAATCCTGGAGCAAGCGCCCGGTGTGCCCGACGCGCTGCATCATCACCGCGCCAATCAACACCGTCAGGGTGCGCGCGCCGAACAGCCACCAGCCAATCTGCAAACCGGTCGCCGCCAGGTGCAGCGGCACATTGTCAGCCCAGGGCGCTGGCTCCAGCGGATTCAGACCCTCGTTGAACAGCAGCATGCTGAACAACGCGAAAATCACCAGCCGCACCACCAGTTTCCAGTTGCTGCCGCCGGCACTGATCAGGCGCCACAATCCCAGGTCGATCAGGATCAGGATCAGGGCGCTGATCAACGGGTGATTGGTGAGCAGTGACAGCATCAAACGACTCCAGGCATGTACGGATGGGCACAGTGTAGGAGCAAACGCGGGCCAGTGAACAATACAAAAACCTATGGGAGCGAGCCTGCTCGCGATGGCGGTTGAACAGACACATTTGCAGTGACTGATCGACCGCTATCGCGAGCAGGCTCGCTCCCACAGGTTATGGGTGTTGCCAGATTTATTTGCTGTTGGTCAGCGTGTTGTAGCTGGTCATCAGGTTGCGGTAGTCCGGGATGTGGTTGGAGAACAGGGTCGCCAGGCCTTCCACATCGTTACGCCAGTCGCGGTGCAGCTCACACGCCAGGCCGAACCAGGTCATCAGTTGCGCGCCGGAAGACGACATGCGGTCCCAGGCCGATTGGCGGGTCAGCTCGTTGAACGTGCCGGAAGCGTCGGTCACCACGAACACTTCAAAGCCTTCCGCCAGGGCCGACAGCGCCGGGAATGCCACGCACACCTCGGTCACCACGCCGGCGATGATCAGTTGCTTCTTGCCGGTGGCCTTGATCGCCTTGACGAAATCTTCGTTGTCCCAGGCGTTGATCTGGCCAGGACGGGCAATGTACGGCGCATCCGGGAACAGCTCCTTGAGTTCAGGCACCAGCGGACCGTTGGGGCCGGTTTCGAAACTGGTGGTGAGGATGGTCGGCAATTTGAAGTACTTGGCCAGGTCGGCCAGGGCCAGCACGTTGTTCTTGAAACGGTCTGGATCGATGTCCCGCACCAGTGACAGCAGGCCCGCCTGATGATCCACCAACAGAACGGCGGCGTTATCCTTGTCGAGACGTTTGTAAGAAGTAGTCATGGGGTAATCCTCGCTTTTATATCGATGCCGAACGGGCCGGCGACTGGGTTTGGTGATTTCGTTTCAATCTGTTCAACCGCTCATCCGCCCAAACCGACCCGACTGAAAGTCGGCAAAGGCCTGGTGGATTTCCTGCTCGCTGTTCATCACGAACGGGCCATGGCCGACGATCGGTTCGTCGATCGGCTCGCCGCTGAGCAGCAACACCACTGCATCGTTATTGGCTTCCAGACTGATCTGGTTGCCATTGCGTTCGAACAACGCCAACTGTCCTTCGCGCACCAGTTCCAGGCCGTTGACCTGAACCGTGCCGCGCAGCACCACCAACGCGGTGTTGCGGCCTTCATGCAGGTCGAGGGCCAGCAACTTGCCGCCGTTGAGGCGCAGGTCCCAGACGTCGACCGGGGTGAATGTCCGCGCAGGACCGGTGTGGTCATCGAACTCGCCGGCGATCAGACGCAGGCTGCCGGCCTTGTCCTTGAGCGGGATTCTCGGGATGTCGCCATCGAGAATCGTCTGGTAACCGGCGTCGGCCATTTTGTCCTTGGCCGGCAGGTTGACCCACAGCTGGACCATTTCCAGGGTGCCGCCGGTTTTGGCAAAGCCTTCGGAGTGGAATTCTTCGTGAAGAATTCCCGAGGCGGCGGTCATCCATTGCACATCGCCCGGGCCGATCTTGCCGCCGCTGCCGGTGGAGTCGCGGTGCTCCAGTTCGCCCTTGTAAACGATAGTCACGGTTTCGAAACCGCGGTGCGGATGCTGACCAACGCCACGACGCTCGGTGGTCGGGGTGAATTCAGCGGGACCGGCGTGATCCAGCAGCAAAAACGGGCTGATGTGTTTGCCCAGGTTGTCGTAGGAAAACAGCGTACGAACCGGAAAACCGTCGCCGACCCAATGGGTCCGTGGGCTGGTGTAAATGCCGATGATGTTTTTCATGCTGCCTCCAAATCTGTGGTTTGACGCGATGAACAAAGCTTAAAACCGAACCCTTTGGTGCGCTAGACTGCAAAAATCAGCCTTAGCGTTCTATATGGAGAACGATGGTGGAAGACCTCAACACCCTCTACTACTTCACCCAAGTGGTGGAACATCAGGGTTTCGCCGCGGCAGGGCGGGCGCTGGACATGCCCAAATCGAAGCTCAGCCGGCGCATCGCCGAGCTCGAAGAGCGCCTCGGCGTGCGCCTGTTGCATCGCACCAGCCGGCATTGTTCGCTGACGGAAATCGGCCAGGCCTATTACCAGCGCTGCCTGGCCATGCGCGTAGAAGCGGAAAGCGCCGCCGAACTGATCGAACGCAACCGTTCCGAGCCCCAGGGCCTGGTGCGCATCAGTTGCCCGACCGCGCTGCTCAATTCCTGGGTCGGGCCGATGCTGACCCGCTACATGCTCAAGTACCCGCTGGTGGAGTTGTTCATCGAGAGCACCAACCGCCGGGTCGACCTGATCCACGAGGGCTTCGACATTGCCCTGCGCGTACGTTTTCCGCCGCTGGAAAACACCGACATGGTGATGAAGGTGCTGGGCAACAGCACCCAATGCCTGGTGGGTAGCCCGGCGTTTGCCGAGCGCTTGTCGACGCCCGCCTCCCCGGCCGATCTCAGCGGTTTGCCCAGCGTGCATTGGGGCGCGGCGCAGCGTGAATACCAGTGGGAGTTGTTCGGCGCGGACGGCGCCAGTGCGCTGATTCGGCACGCGCCACGCATGGTCACCGATGACCTGCTGGCGTTGCGTCACGCGGTGCTCGCGGGCATTGGCGTCGCGCACCTGCCTTGCGTGGTGGTGCGCGATGACATCGCCGCCGGACGCTTGGTCGAACTGGTGCCGGGCTGGGCGCCCAAGTGCGGGATTGTCCACGCGATCTTTCCCTCTCGCCGTGGACTGCTGCCGTCGGTGCGGGCGTTGATCGACTTTCTGGGGGAGGAATTCAGTCACAGCGATATTGCGTGAGGGATTCGACACGCGGGGCTGGCGGAGATTTTATTTCGGACATAATATCAGCGCAGATTACAACCATAATATCAGCGCCCGTCCGAGGACATGATCATGCAGAGCCCCAACCGAGAAGCCACCCTCGCCCAATGGATTGCCCAGGAAGACGCCATGCGCGCACGTCTGGCCGCCCCCGGCAGTCTGTCGATGGCCGAGGTCAGCGCGCTGTCGCCCAGCGAATTCTTCGACGGCATCGGCAACGGTGAACTGCCCTCTCCGCCCATTGGCACACTGATGGATTTCATCCCCATCGAATGGTCGGCCGGGCTGTTCATTTTTCAGGGCACACCGGATTCGCGGCATTACAACCCGCTAGGCAGCGTGCATGGCGGCTATGCGGCAACCTTGCTGGACTCGTGCATGGGCTGCGCCATTCACACGCAGCTGAAAAAGGGCCAGGGGTATACGACGCTGGATCTGCGCATCAGCTATGTTCGTGCGTTGACCGGCGCCAGCGGGCCGGTGCGGGCCGAGGGCAAGATCGTCCATCTGGGACGTTCGACGGCGCTGGCCGAGGGGCGGATTTATGATGTGGATGGGCGGTTGTATGCGACGGGTTCGACGACTTGCATGATTCTTGAGGCGCGGGGGTAGCCTTTAAGATCAAAAGATTCATGACTTGCGGTAAACATTGCTTTGCCCCACCAGCGGTTTTTCTCAAGGATACGCACGCGGATACTCGTGCCCATTCCCACTGCAAACCCTGGAGTCATTGATGTCTATTCCCGCATTCGGTCTTGGTACGTTTCGCTTGCAAGGCCAGGTGGTCATTGATTCGGTGAGCACAGGCCTGGAACTGGGCTACCGCACCATCGATACCGCGCAGATCTACGAGAACGAAGCCGGAGTCGGCGAGGCCATCGCGGCCAGCGGCGTCGCCCGTGAGGCGTTGTTCATCACCAGCAAGATCTGGGTGGCCAACTTCGCCAAGGAGCGCTTGATCGACAGCCTCAAGGAAAGCCTGCAAAAACTGCAAACCGACTACCTGGACCTGACCCTGATTCACTGGCCATCGCCGGAAGACCAGGTGCCGGTCGAAGAATTCATGAGTGCCCTGCTCGAAGCCAAAAAACTCGGCCTGACCCGGCAGATTGGCGTCTCCAACTTCACCGTCGACCTGATGAAACAGGCGATTGCCGCCATCGGTGCCGAGCACATCGCCACCAACCAGATCGAGCTGCACCCGTACCTGCAAAACCGCAAGGTCGTCGAGTTCGCGCAGAGCCAGGGCATCCAGATCACTTCCTACATGACCCTGGCGTACGGCGAAGTGCTGAAAGATCCGGTCATCCGGCAGATTGCCGATAGCTTGCAAGCAACGCCTGCGCAAGTGACGCTGGCCTGGGCGATGCAATCGGGTTACGCGGTAATTCCTTCGTCGACTAAACGCGCCAACCTGCAAAGCAATCTGAAAGCCTGCGACCTGACCCTGAGTGACGCCGACATGGCGCTGATCGCCGGTCTTGAGCGCGGCCACCGCCTGACCAGCCCCAAAGGCATCGCGCCGAACTGGGATTAACCCTCAACCCTGCGCCAGGCGTTGGTCCAGCCGTGTCATGGCCTGCTGCAGCAGATCAACCGCGAGGTCAATCTGCGCAGCATGGCCCTCCCTGCAGGCACGCTCCAGCGTCTCGCAACACTCGATCAGACCGACCGCTCGAATCATCAACGCCCCACCCTTGATACGGTGCGCAAGCGTGCGAAGCACTTGCTGCTGGCCGCTCGCATGCGCCTCGAGCAGTTCATCCCGATCAGTGCGATTGGTCATGACCACGTCGTGCAGCAATTGCGTGATCAACTCCTGGTCGCCACCGACGTATTGCAGCAAGCCGCTCAGATCGATCTCGGCGTTTGCAGATGCTTCGGTGGTCGACTCCTGCCCGTCGATAAATTTCGAGGCCAGCCAGGCACTCAGTTCCGGCAGGCCGATCGGTTTGAACAGGCAATCGTCCATGCCCGCCTCCAGGCAACGAGCCTTCTCATCAGGCTGAGCATTGGCGGTCAACCCCAGGATCAGCGTTGGCGGCAATCCCTGTGCACGCTCTTCATCGCGTATCGCCCCCGTCAATTCATAACCGTTGCACACCGGCATGTTGCAATCGGTCACGACCACATCAAACTGAAATTCGCGCCACATCTCGAATCCTTTCCGCCCCTCCTCGGCGACCATCACGCTGTGCCCCAGATAGCCCAACTGCCGGGACATCAACAGACGGTTGGCCGGGTAATCATCAACCACCAGAATCGTCAGCGGACGCGTCTGCTCCAACCCTTCGTCTTCGGGCACAGCGCAGGAGGGCAGCGCAAGCAACGCGGGCAGTTCAAGGCAGACTTCGATCCGCGTACCCCGTCCAAGCGTGCTGTCGAGGAGCAATCGGCCGCCCATCATTTCGCACAACGTCCGGCTGATTACCAACCCCAGCCCGGAACCTTGCCGGCCTGAATGCGGATTGTTGCCGGCCTGCACGAACGAACTGAACAGTCGCTGCTGATCGAGTGCGCTGATGCCGATGCCGGTGTCTGCAATACGCAGGCTCACCGCTCGACGCCCCGCTACGCCAGGTTCGACCTGCAATGTCAGGCTCACTTCGCCTTCGCGGGTAAACTTGATCGCATTGCTCAGCAGATTGGACAGCACCTGCTTGAAACGCGTGGGATCGATCAACACATCGCAATCGCTTTGATCGCCCAGTTCGACGCGCCAATCCAGATTCTTCTGCCGTGCCAGCCCCTCGAAGACCCGGCACACCGACTCGACCAGCGAGCGCAAATTGGCCCGTTCCGGTGTCAGGGACAAATGCCCGGACTCGATACGCGCGATGTCCAGAATGTCGCCAATCAACGCCAGCAATTGTTGGCCGGCACTGGATGCCACTTCGATGGCCGGACGGTCGATAACGCCTTTATCCGCCTGCTTCAGAGCCAGTTCGAGCATGCCAAGCAACGCATTCATCGGCGTGCGGATTTCATGGCTCATGGTGGCCAGAAACGTGGTTTTCGCACGGTTGGCATCGTCCGCGGCGTCCTTGGCGTCCTGCAACTGACTGAGCAATTGCTGACGCAGTCGAATCTGCCGACGCTGCCAGGCGATCCAGACCAGCGCCAGCAACAACAAGGCGCCGGCGGCGGCAAAGGCCTGGAGAATGTCCTGACGGTGACCCAGCCAGAAACTTGGCTCGACCATCAGGTCATTTCTCCAGTTGCTCGTCATTGCATCGATTTCTTCGAGTGGAATGCTGAGCAGCGCCTTGTCCAGAATCGAATGCAGCACCACCGCCTCGCGACCGGTTGCCAGGGTGCTGCGAGCAGGGTCGGTGCCGACGGTGCTGGTCACTTGCAGCCGGTCCCGATACTGCCGTGAAATCATGACCCTGGCACCGATCAGCGAGTTGATGCCGCCATCCGCGCTGCCTTGGGCAACCATTTCCATCGCTTGCGCCGTTAATGGCGCATTGACCAGTTTGATCTGCGGAAAGTGCTGACGAATGAACTCACCGGTGCTGTTGCCCTGGGTCAGGGCCAATGTTTTACCGGCCATTTCATCCAGTGTCCGGGGACTGCCCGGCGCGATACGCGTCACCAGCACATTGGGACTGGTCAAAAACGGTCGGGTGAAACGCAATTCGGTTTCACGTTCGACGCTGGGGCTGATCCCGGCGACCAGATCGACCTTTCCGGTCCTGATCCACTCCAGCATTTGCGCCACTGACCGGGTCGGTTGAATGTCGAACTTCAAACCTGTGCGCAGGCTGATTTTCGCCAGTACATCAATGCTGATGCCCCGATACTTGCCCTCAGGGTCGATGAAGGAAATCGGCATGAGGTTTTCGTTGATCGCTACTCGGACGCGCGGGTGGTCGTCGAGCCAGCGTTGTTCGATCACGCTGAAGAGCGGGGCCTGAGTGCCTGCGATGGAGGTCCCGCTGCCGCCCCATCGGCGCAGGATGTTCATCCGTTCATTGGTCGGGATAGCAGCCAGCGCCCGGTTGACGATGCGTTGCAGCTGATGATTGTCGTTGCTCATCGCGAAGGCGAAACGACCGGACTCCAGAAGCGCAAAATCGGCCAGTTGAACATTGTTGAGGTAGTTTTTGCTGATCAGGTAGTTGGCGCTGATGGCATCGCTGAGGACAGCATCCGCCTGACGGAACGCTACGGCCCCCACCGCCTCGAGCGTCGAGGGATACAGTTCGACATTCGCCTTGGGATAAAACGCCCGCACTTGCTGCTCGGGCAAATAGTGGTAGAGCATCGCCAGCCGTTTATTGGCGAGATCGGGGTCAAGCGGCGCCGTCGAATCCGTACGGGTCAGCACGACGGGTTGATCGTCCGCATAGGCAGCGGACATCCGCAACTGTGGGTCCTCGACCTCGTAACGATTGGCTGTTCCCAGCAAATCAGCCTTGCCTTCCTTGATCGCCCGCACCGCCTCGTCTCGCGATGCATAGCGACGAACATCGATTTCCACCTGCAATAACTGCTTGAGCAACCCGGCATAGTCAGCCGTCAATCCTTCGTAATCGGTGCCGGTGGTGGTGATGTCGAAGGGTGGATAATCCGGCGCCGAGATGGCCAGCACCAACCGGCCCTTTTGCCGCAGCAACCGCGAATCGGCATCCGCCAGTTTGACGTCGTAGCCGTCGACAGTGGAGCGTCCCAGCAATTTCAGGGTTTGCGGTTGTGCGTCGACGCGGGATATCCATAGACAGCCCAGCAGCGCGAGGAATAGCAGGCAACGCAAACGCCGGAAGGTCTTCATTCAGATCAATTCATGGCGTCTGGCGAAATGACTCAGGTGTACATTGGATTCAACGTTGAGTTTTTCTTTCAGTCGGGTCTTGTAGGTGCTGGTGGTCTTGGGACTCAGGTTCATGAGTTCAGCGATTTCCTTGTTGCCCAATCCCTTGGCCAGGTACACCAGGATTGTCAGTTCGCGGTCGGAAAGCCTGTGGATCATCTCCTTCTCGTTGCATTGCAGCGTGCTCAGCGCCACCGAACTCGACGGCAGCTTGGCGAAATAGGTGTAACCGGCCATCACTGCATGCACTGCCTCGTGCAGATGCTGCAAATCGTTGGACTTGGAAACGTACGCCACGGCACCGGCACGCATGCAACGGTCTTGATAAAACCGAGGGTCCTGGCCGGTGAAAACCAGTACTCGGCATCGCTCATCACTGGCCTGGATGCGGGCCAGTACTTCCAGCCCGCCGAGACGGGGCATCATCAGATCCAGCACCACCAGATCAGGTTGATGCTCACGAATCGCCGAAAAGACCTCGTTGCCGCTGGATACCTCGTGAATCGGATGAAACCCTTCCTGTTTAAGCAGTATTTTGACGGCTGCGCGAACCACCGGATGGTCGTCCGCAACCACCGCTGATCTCGCTGGCTTCATGGCAACTCCTGTGCAAAGGCACGACAATTGAGCAATCAATACCCATGGGCCAGGCCCGGGCAGTACGTAGGGCTGCGCGAAGACTCTTGCATGGAAATCCGCGCCAGACTACCTGACAGAAATGACAGTGCCGACGAACGGTAATCGTGGATCAACTGTTGCCATCAACCGCTGAATGCACGCCAGATCAGGCAGCGCGGCGAGGCTCACCTGTACCTTCTGCTGCACGCACGCAGGGATCGACGGCAACTTCACCTGCTCGCCGTCATAGATCAATGCGTGGCGAACCTGTGGGTTATCGAGGACAAAACCAGGCAGGTCGAACGCTTCACCCGCCAGCGAGGCATTGATGACCACCAGATCAAAAGGCTCGCTCCCGTATTCGACCAGCGTCAGCAATTCCGCCAGGTCTCGCACCGGCGCCACGCGGTAGTAATCGAGCCGGTTGAACAGGCGCTCGATTCTCATCCGCTGGAAATGCTGCTCGTCGGCAATCAGGATACGTAACGCTTTGTTAGGCAACCGGGGCCCCCAGGAGGGTTTCAGATTCGTGAGGCCGCAAGGCTACGGAAGAGCCAAGGAGTTTTCTGTAGGACTATTCCTAAATAACGGGCGCCACATCCGGTAGTGGGAAATAAAGTCGGGCTTCAGAACGCCTATTGACGATCGGCGGCAGTAAAATGTTGGCCAGGTTGATGTTGTTGAGTGCTTGGATCAGAAAATCCTTGAGTCACATGGCCCCCCCTGTGGCGAGGGAGCTTGCTCCCGCTCGACTGCGCAGCAGTCGTAAAACCGGTTGCTGCGATCTTTCAGCGTTGCCGGTTTTTTGGGGCCGCTTCGCAGCCCAGCGGGAGCAAGCTTCCTCGCCACAAGGTTTTGTCGTGTTTACTGCCAGCCAAACCGGCGGATATAGACCCCCTTCACCGCCTGGGTCAGCGCCATGTACGCCAGCAGGATCACCGGCAGGAACACGAAGTACACCGACGGCAGCGCCTGCAATTTGAAGTAGTGCGCCAAAGGCCCCATCGGCAGGAAAATCCCCACGGCCATGATGATCCCGGTCATCACCATCAGCGGCATGGCCGCTCGGCTTTGCAGGAACGGGATCTTCGGCGTGCGGATCATGTGCACGATCAGCGTCTGCGTCAGCAACCCGACCACGAACCAGCCGGACTGGAACAGGGTTTGATGGTCCGGGGTATTGGCGTCGAACACGTACCACATCAAGGCAAACGTGGTGATGTCGAAGATCGAACTGATCGGCCCGAAGAACAACATGAAACGCCCGACATCCGCCGGTTGCCAGCGCTGGGGTTGCTTGAGCATTTCTTCATCGACGTTATCGAACGGGATGGCGATCTGCGAAATGTCGTAGAGCAGGTTTTGCACCAGCAGGTGCATCGGCAGCATCGGCAGGAACGGGATGAACGCGCTGGCCACCAACACCGAGAACACGTTGCCGAAATTCGAGCTCGCCGTCATTTTGATGTACTTGAGCATGTTGGCGAAGGTACGGCGCCCTTCCAGCACGCCCTCCTCCAGCACCATCAGGCTTTTCTCCAGCAGGATGATGTCGGCCGCTTCCTTGGCGATGTCCACGGCGCTGTCCACCGAGATACCGATGTCGGCGGTGCGCAAGGCCGGCGCGTCATTGATGCCGTCGCCCATGAACCCGACCACATGGCCGTTGCCTTTGAGCAGACGGACGATGCGTTCCTTGTGCGTTGGCGTCAGTTTGGCGAAGACGTTGGTGGTCTCCACCGCCACGGCCAGTTCGGCGTCCGTCATGCGCTCGATGTCGTTGCCCATCAGCAGGCCTTGCTGTTCCAGGCCGACTTCGCGGCAGATCTTCGCGGTGACCAGTTCGTTGTCGCCGGTCAGCACTTTCACCGCCACGCCATGCGCCGCCAAGGCGTTCAGGGCCGGCGCGGTGCTTTCCTTCGGTGGGTCGAGAAACGCCACGTAGCCGATCAGCGTCAGGGCCTGCTCATCCGCCAGGCTGTAGGTGTCGCGCCCCTCGATCATTGGCCGCGCGGCGACCGCCACCACCCGCAGTCCTTCGGCGTTGAATGCAGCGGTGACCTGACGAATCCGCGCCAACAGGTCATCGGTCAGCGCTTCATCGACCTCGCCGTGCCGCACTCGGGTGCACACCGCCAGCACCTCTTCCACCGCCCCTTTGCAGATCAGCAGGTGCGAGTGATCGCGCTCGGCGACCACCACCGACATGCGCCGGCGGGTGAAGTCGAACGGGATCTCGTCGACCTTGCGAAACGCCGTCCCGACTTTCAGTTCACGGTGGACCTCGACGTGTTCGAGCACCGCCACGTCCAGCAGGTTTTTCAGGCCGGTCTGGTAGTAGCTGTTGAGGTAGGCCATTTCCAGCACGTCATCGGAATCGTTACCCCAGACATCGACGTTGCGCGCCAGAAAAATTTTGTCCTGGGTCAGGGTGCCGGTTTTGTCAGTGCACAACACATCCATGGCGCCGAAGTTCTGGATCGCGTCGAGGCGCTTGACGATGACCTTTTTGCGCGACAGGAATACCGCGCCTTTGGCCAGGGTCGAGGTGACAATCATCGGCAGCATTTCCGGGGTCAGGCCCACGGCAATCGACAGCGCGAACAGCAGTGCTTCGGTCCAGTCGCCCTTGGTGAAACCGTTGATGAACAACACCAGCGGCGCCATGACGAACATGAAGCGGATCAGCAGCCAGCTGACTTTGTTGACCCCGGTCTGGAACGAGGTCGGCACGCGGTCGGTGGCACCGACCCGCTGGGCCAGTGCACCGAAATAGGTGCTGTTGCCGGTGGTCAGAATCACCGCCATCGCGGTGCCGGACACCACGTTAGTGCCCATGAACAGGATGTTGTCGAGGTCCAGCGGATTGCTCGTGTCGCTGTCCTGCTGGCGTGGGAATTTTTCCACCGGCATCGATTCGCCGGTCATGGCCGCCTGGCTGACGAACAGGTCCTTGGCGTTGAGCACGCGGCAATCGGCGGGAATCATGTCGCCGGCCGAGAGTACAACCAGATCCCCCGGCACCAGCAGTTTGATCGGCACTTCGGTGCGCAATGCATCCCGACGCATCACCGTGGCCGTGTTGCTGACCATCGCCTTGAGTGCGTCGGCCGCCTGGTTGGATTTGGTTTCCTGCCAGAAGCGCAGCAAGGTCGAGAGCACCACCATCGAGAAAATCACGACGGCGGCTTTCATGTCCTCGGTCAGCCAGGAGATGACCGCGAGCAATGTCAGCAGCAGGTTGAACGGGTTTTTGTAGCAGTGCCACAGGTGAACCCACCACGGCAGCGGTTGTTCGTGCTCGACTTCGTTGAGGCCGAATTGCACGCGCAGTGCATCGGCCTCGGCTTCGCTCAGGCCGTCGCTGTGGCTGTTGAGGTTGTCCAGCAGTTGCCCGGTGTCGCTGTTGGCGGCGCTCACCAGGGTTTGCGCCAGGGTCGGCGGCATCTCGCGGCTGACCGTGGTGTCGGTGAAGTTTTCCAGCAGCGCCAGGCGACGGAAGTGTCGGGCGATGTGGCGGGTGCGCAGGAATCCGGCGAAGAATTCCTTGAGCAGGGTCAGGTTCATGGCAGTTCCCCCAGGGTCAGCCGGGAAACCTTCCAGCAGGCGTGTCGGTGCGCCGCGATGACGACAACAAGTCGAACATCACGCACGGTTCAGCGTCGATGAGAGGACGTCGGGACACGGACCAGGACTGGCCGCGATCGGGATGCCGCTGCTCGCTTTGTCGGCGAGACAACGGCACAAAAAGTGGCGCGTTATCTTGCCGAGGATCTGCCGGTTATTGGAACCGGCCGACTACTGTCACTCGAACAAGTACCCACTGTGGGTCTCCGTTATTGATGAAAACGCGCGAAGCTTACGCCCCGTTTTTTGGAGAGTAAACGAAGGATTGGCCAGTCGTGGGGGGAATTGCGGGGTTCTTCAGGGAGGGTTCAGGATTCAAGATATGTGATGCCTTTGAGGACGCCATCGCGAGCAGGCTCGCTCCCACGGTGGATCTTCAGTGAACACAAAATTTGTGTAAGACAGAGATCAAATGTGGGAGCGAGCCTGCTCGCGATGGCGTCCTCAAAAGCGCCGAAAATCTTAGCTGGCAGTCGCCAATAACAAATCCATCACCGACCGCCCCTGCCCACGGCTCTTGCCATGTTCATACAACGACCCGGCAATCTCATCCGCCCGGATCGGCAGGATCGACAGCAAGGTGTCGCTCAACCCGTGGCTCGCCTGGCAGAAGCCCTGCATGTAGATACCGGCCTTGCAGCGCTCGTCGGTGATCAGTTTGTAGTTGCGATCCACTTCGAAATCACCCAGGTATTCTTCCAGCGGCGCCAGCAGTTTGCGGTGCATCTGACGCTCATACCCGGTGGCCAGAACCACAGCGTCGTAATGACGGACCGTGACTTCGCCGGTCGCGTTGTTACGCACGGCCAGTTCAATGCCGCGCTCGGTGGCGGTGGCTTTTTCGATAGTGGTCAGGGTGCGGAAGGCATGACGGGCAATGCCCGAGACTTTCTGGCGATAGAAGATGCCGTAGATGCGTTCGATCAGGTCGATGTCCACCACCGAATAGTTGGTGTTGTGGTACTCGTTGACCAGCCGCTCACGCTCGCTGCTCGCCTGCTGGAACACCAGGTCGGTGAACTCCGGCGAGAACACTTCGTTGACGAACGGGCTGTCGTCCGCCGGCTTCAGCGCCGAGCCGCGCAGGATCATGTCCACCTGCACCGACGGGAAGCTGTCGTTCAGATCGATGAAGGCTTCCGCCGCGCTCTGCCCGCCGCCGATGATCGCGATGCTCATCGGCTGATTGTTCACGCACGGTTGCCTGGCCATCTGCGCCAGGTACTGCGAGTGATGGAACACCCGACCGTCATCCTTCAACGCCTTGAACGCTTCGGGAATACGCGGTGTGCCACCGGCGCTCACCACCACCGAACGGGTGGTGCGCACGTGTTGCTGACCCTGGGTATCGCGGGAGATCACCCGCAACGCTTCGACCTGCTGGTTGTGCAACACCGGCTCGATGGTCAGCACTTCTTCGCCGTAGCGGCTCTGTTCGGCAAATTGCCCGGCGACCCAGCACAGGTAGTCGTTGTACTCCATGCGGCACGGATAGAAGGTGCCTAGGTTGATGAAGTCCACCAGACGACCGTGGTGCTTGAGGTAGTTGACGAATGAATAGGGGCTGGTCGGGTTGCGCAGGGTCACCAGGTCCTTGAGGAAGGAAATCTGCAACTCGCTCTGGGTTACCAGGGTATTGCCGTGCCAGCGATAGTCCGCCTGCTTGTCGAGAAACAGAACATCCAGCTCGCCCTGACTCGGCCCGCGCTCTTGCAGAGCGATGGCCAGCGCCAGGTTCGAAGGGCCGAAACCGACGCCGATCAGGTCGTGAACGATGGGCGATGCAATTGCCTGTGTCCTCTGGATGAACCCCTCAACACGGGGAGGAAGCCTAAATGACCTGGCTATCCTTGGGAGCACAGCAGGTCGTCTGTTGAGTAGGAACGAGGACAATGAAATAAAATTTAACAACAAACGCTCAGTGGGCGTCCCATTGCCGCATCCGCACCCGGCAATGCTTCATTGCATTGACGATGTGCTTTTCCACCAACGCGCGGGAAATGCCGAGGTGTTCGGCAATTTCCGGGTGCGACAAGCCATCGATCTTGCGCAGCAGGAAACTCTCGCGGCACAGCCGTGGCAATTCAGCCAACGCACGCTGGAGCATCTCCAGGCGCTGGCCATGATCAAGGCAGTTGTGAGGGGACGGGGTGAAGTAGCGCTCTTCATTGTCGAGCACCTCCAGCGACTCGACCTGACGCAAGGCATTGCGCCGATGGTCGTCGATCACCAGATTGAGCGCGGTGCGATACAGGAATGCCCGGGGCTGCTCGATCGGCGTGTCGCTGGAACGTTCCAGAACCCGCACATAAGCGTCATGCACCACATCTTCGGCCACCTGACGGTTGCCCAGCTTGGCGTTCAGGAAGCACACCAGCTCGCGATAGTAGTTTTCCAACCATGACTCCCGGCCGCATGGGTGCGGTTTCTATCCTTGAGCCACCGCATCGACCGCCGAAAATGGGCAGTGGCACGATAGTGGCAATTCGAGTGTGTAATTTATAGTAATTCTCATATAGATTTAAAGTATTGCTTCAGCTTGCCCGACAAATAGTCTTGGTCTTGTGGGAGAGAGCCTGTGTGGCGAGGGGATTTATCCCCGTTGGGCTGCGGAGCGGCCCCGGCATTTCAAAGTTAAAATGCATTAACGACTGCTTCGCAGCCGAACGGGGATAAATCCCCTCGCCACATGCCCTCAATGTGTTTGTGTCGGCTTGTGTCGAGGCCTAAATTCCCCGCCCCTTTTCTCGTTTAACGGACAGCTCCCCGTCTCTGTCGGCCTCCCGACAGCGTTCACCTGTTGCCACATTTCGTGCGCAGGCTGAGCGAAGGGCCTATTTCCATTGCCGGAACCCTGCATGAAACGTCCCCGACAGACCCGACGCGCCCTGCTTGTAGCACTTTGTCTGATCCCCGTTATCGCCGTGGCTGCCTGGCAGGTCATCCCGCCCGGCCGAGACAAATTCGCCACGGTGCAAGTCAGCCGCGGCGACATCGAAAGCAGTGTCACGGCCCTCGGCACCCTGCAACCTCGACGCTACGTCGACGTCGGTGCACAGGCGTCCGGGCAGATCCAGAAGATCCACGTGGAAGTCGGTGACGTGATCAAGGAAGGCCAGCTGCTGGTGGAAATCGACCCGTCCACGCAGCAGGCCAAACTCGACGCCGGGCGTTTCTCGATTGAAAACCTCAAGGCGCAACTCGAGGAACAACGGGCGCAACACGCACTGGCCCGGCAAAAATTCCAGCGCCAGCAGAGCCTCAAGGCCGGCGGTGCCACCCGCGAAGAAGACGTGCAAACCGCCCAGGCTGAACTGCGCGCCACCCAGGCACGCATCGACATGTTCCAGGCGCAGATTCGCCAGGCCCAGGCCAGCTTGCGCAGTGATCAGGCCGAACTCGGCTACACGCGCATTTACGCACCGATGTCCGGCACCGTGGTCGCACTCGATGCCCGTGCAGGTCAGACCCTCAACGCACAACAGCAAACGCCGCTGATTCTGCGCATCGCCAGGTTGTCACCGATGACGGTCTGGGCTGAAGTCTCGGAAGCCGACATCGGTCACGTCAAACCCGGCATGTCCGCCTGGTTCACCACCCTCAGCGGCGGCAAGCGTCGCTGGAGCAGCACCGTGCGGCAGATTCTGCCGGTGCCGCCCAAGCCTCTGGATCAGACCAGCCAGGGCGGCGGCAGCCCGGCCAGTTCGAGCAAAAGCGGCAGCGCTCGCGTGGTGCTGTACACCGTACTGCTCGATGTCGACAACGCCGATAATGCGCTGATGGCGGAAATGACCACCCAGGTATTCTTCGTTTCCAACCAGGCGAAAGACGTGCTCACCGCCCCCATCGCCGCGCTGCAAGGCGGCACGCAGCCGGACCTCCAGACCGCCCGGGTCGTCGCCAAGAACGGCCGCATCGAGCAACGTGACGTGCGCACCGGCATCAGCGATCGCCTGCGGGTGCAAATCCTCGACGGCTTGCAGGAAGGCGATCACCTGTTGATCGGACCGGCCGACGGGAGTGGCGGCTGAATGCAGACGCCCCTGATCGACCTGCAGGACATCCGCAAATCCTACGGCGGCGGCGATTCACCGCAGGTTCACGTGTTGCGCGGCATCGACCTGTCGATCCATGCCGGTGAATTCGTCGCGATTGTCGGCGCGTCCGGCTCCGGCAAGTCGACGCTGATGAACATCCTCGGCTGCCTCGACCGCCCGACTTCGGGCGAATACCGCTTCGCCGGGGAAAACGTCGCCGCACTCGACAGCGACGAACTGGCCTGGCTGCGTCGCGAAGCCTTTGGCTTTGTGTTCCAGGGCTATCACCTGATCCCGTCCGGCTCGGCCCAGGAAAACGTCGAGATGCCAGCGATCTACGCAGGCACCCCGGCCGCCGAACGCCATGCCCGCGCCGCCGCCCTGCTCGACCGCCTCGGCCTCGCCTCGCGTACCGGCAACCGCCCGCATCAACTCTCCGGCGGCCAACAGCAACGCGTCTCCATCGCCCGCGCCTTGATGAACGGCGGGCACATCATCCTCGCAGACGAGCCCACCGGCGCCCTCGACAGCCACAGCGGCGCCGAGGTCATGACGCTGCTCGATGAACTGGCGAGCCAGGGCCACGTGGTCATCCTCATCACCCACGACCGCGAAGTCGCGGCCCGGGCCAAACGCATCATCGAAATCCGCGACGGGCTGATCATCAGCGACAGCGCCCATGACAACCCGGACGTGCACACCTCGGCCAACCCCGGCGCACTGCAAGCTGTCGATCTGCGTAAGCGCCTGAGCGAAGGCGCTGAAGCCACCGGTGCCTGGAAAGGCGAATTGGTGGACGCGGTGCACGCCGCGTGGCGGGTGATGTGGATCAACAGGTTTCGCACCGCCCTGACGCTGCTCGGGATCATCATCGGCGTCGCGTCGGTGGTGGTGATGCTGGCCGTCGGTGAAGGCAGCAAGCGTCAGGTGATGGCGCAAATGGGCGCGTTCGGCTCGAACATCATTTACCTCAGCGGCTCGGCCCCGAACCCGCGAACGCCGCCGGGCATCATCACCCTCGATGACGTCGCGGCGGTGGGCAGCCTGCCGCAGGTGACGCGCATCATGCCGGTCAACGGCGAGGAAGCCGGGGTGCGTTTCGGCAACCTCGATCACTTGAGCTACGTTGGCGGCAACGACACCCACTTTCCGGCGATCTTCAATTGGCCGGTGGTGGAAGGCAGTTATTTCACCCAGGAAGATGAACGCAACGCAGCGGCTGTCGCGGTGATCGGCCACAAGGTACGAACCAAATTGCTCAAGGACGTGGCCAACCCGATCGGCCAATACATCCTGATCGAAAACGTGCCGTTCCAGGTGGTCGGCGTGCTTGCGGAAAAAGGCGCCAGCTCCGGCGACACCGACAGCGACGACCGCATCGCCATCCCGTATTCCGCCGCCAGCGTCCGGCTGTTCGGCACTCACAATCCGGAATACGTGGCCATCGCGGCAGCTGATGCACGCAAGGTCAACGAAACAGAAATGGCCATCGAGCAGCTGATGTTGCGTCTGCACAACGGCAAAAAGGATTTCGAGCTGACCAACAACGCGGCGATGATCCAGGCCGAAGCACGTACACAAAATACCCTGTCGCTGATGCTCGGTTCGATCGCCGCGATTTCGCTGTTGGTGGGCGGGATTGGCGTGATGAACATCATGCTCATGACCGTGCGCGAACGTACCCGCGAGATCGGCATCCGCATGGCCACCGGCGCCCGGCAACGCGACATCCTGCGGCAGTTCCTCACCGAAGCGGTGATGCTCTCGGTGGTTGGCGGCCTCGCCGGGATTGCCCTGGCGCTGATCGTCGGTGGTGTGCTGATCCTCAGCGAAGTCGCGGTCGCGTTCTCCTTGATAGCGGTACTCGGTGCCTTCGGCTGCGCCCTGGTCACCGGTGTTGTCTTCGGCTTCATGCCGGCCCGCAAAGCTGCCCGGCTCGACCCGGTCACGGCCCTTACCAGTGAATGATCGATCTATGAAAGCGCCACTCAGCCTGTTGACCCTCTGCGTGTTGCTCAGCGCGTGCGCCAGCCCGGACCCGCGTCAGGACAGTGGCCTGCAGGCGCCGCCCGCCTGGCAGTCGGCGCACCGTGAAAACGCTGTGTTGAGCAACGCCCGGTGGTGGACGCACTTTGGCAGCCCGCAGCTCGATCAACTGATCGAACAGGCCCGCGTCGGCAGCTATGACCTGGCGGCGGCACTGGCGCGGGTTCGTCAGGCCCGGGCGACGACGGTGATTGCGGGCGGCTCGCTGCTGCCGGAAGTGAAGGGAGCGATGAACGCCAATCGCCAGAAGCTGATGCGCGGCAACGGCTATAGCCAACTGGATGCCGACGACAGCAACAAGGCGGTGGATTACTTCGACGCCAGCCTCAGCGCCAGTTATGAAATCGATTTCTGGGGCGGCCAGCGCGCCTCCCGCGACAGTGCGCAATTCGGCCTGCGGGCCAGTGAGTTCGATCGCGACACGGTGGAATTGACGCTGCTCAGCGCGGTCGCCAGCACCTATGCGCAAGCCCTGTCGCTGCAAGAGCAGCACCGTATCGCGCAGCTCAATCTGGCGAATGCGCAAAAGGTGTTGAGCCTGGTACAAACCCGCTTCGACTCAGGCTCGGCCACCGCCCTGGAGCTGGCCCAGCAAAAGAGCCTGGTGGCCGCGCAACAACGGCAGTTGCCGCTGGTTCAGCAACAAGCCGACGAAGCGCGGATCACCCTCGCTGCCCTCCTCGGCCGTCCGGTTCAGGAGTTGAAGCTCGACGATCAGCGCTTCGAACAGCTCAGTTGGCCGGCCATCGGCGCGGGCGTGCCCAGCGACTTGCTCAATCGGCGCCCGGACATTGCCCGTGCCGAGGCGCAGTTGGCGGCGGCCCGGGCCGACGTGACCGTGGCCCGGGCAAAAATGCTGCCCACGGTGACATTGAGCGCCCAGATCGGCTCTGGCGCCGACACCTTCAACGATGTGCTGCGCAGCCCGTTCTACAACCTCACCGCCGGATTGGTCGCGCCGATTTTCAACAATGGCCGCCTCGGCGCCGAACGCGACAAAGCCACGGCGCGCCAGGAAGAACTGCTGGAAACCTACCGTGGCGCGATCATCAACGGCTTTGCCGACGTGGAAAAAGCCCTGACCGGTATCCGCGGACTGGATGCCCAGCGCCAATGGCAAAGTGAAGAGTTGAGCCAGGCACAAAGGGCGTTCGACATTGCGCAAAGCCGCTATCAGGCCGGGGCCGAGGATTTGCTGACGGTGCTGGAGACGCAGCGCACGTTGTATGCGGCGCAGGATTTGAATGTGCAACTGCGGTTGTCGAGGTTGCAGGCGAGTATTGCGCTGTACAAGGCGCTTGGGGGTGGGTGGCAGGTTTTGTGAATTGCAGCGCCAGTGAGTCCGCCATCGCGAGCAGGCTCGCTCCCACAGGTTATGTGCCATGCCCCAATCATGCGGCACATCGAAATCCTGTGGGAGCGAGCCTGCTCGCGATTGAACGATAACGCGGTATCTCTGGCTTAACTGGTCATCGGCTTGGCCTTCAGGTTTCGCGCATACCACGGCCGTTGCGGCACCTTTCTAAACAGATCCTCCAGCTTCTTCTCATCTTCACCAAAGGTAATCCGCAGTGCCAGCTTCATGGTTTCCGGGTCCATTTCCACCGACTTGCCCGCCTGCAACCCCGGCGTGGTGTTGCAACCGTGGGTGCTCGGACCCAGCCAAGGATCGTCGATTTCGACCCAGCGACCGGGCGCAAACCAAGGCACGCCATTGACTTCCAGGCGACTCACTTCCCCCGGATGAAAGCGCTCATGCGCCCGGAACCAGTCCTCGAGACGGTCGTCGATCCAGCCGTGAAAATGCCAGAACACCGGGTTTACATGGGAGGAAAACGGGTCGCCAAGGAAGTCGTTTTCCGCCGCGAACCAACGGGCGGAGAAGTCCGCCGTGTCGCGGGCAAATGGCACGGGCTGACCGTTGGACGGGTCGCGAGGCACCGATGCCCAGCGCATGTGCAACCAGTCATGCAGGCCCAGTTCGACCTCGGAACCGAACTGCCCCAAGGTCAGTTTCGACAAGTAACGCGGGTCACGGTAGCGCGATTCCCAGACCTGAAAATTGCTGTGATAGGTCTCGGCCGTCTTGAGATCGGCGACCCACTGCGAGTATTCATCATCGTCGTCGGCGCGCCAGGCCGGTGGCAGCGCGGTGCCGTCGTGGTTGTCGAAGTAACGGGCAAAACCCTGGCGATCACGCACCAACTCCGGTTGCGGCAACGGAAACTGCTGCCAGGATGGCAGGTCCTGCAAGGAGCGCGCGGTGCCGAGCATATGCCGGTGCATGAAGAAAAAGTCGATGCCCGAGCCATTGCGGTCCTTGCGCGGCCCCCGCGCATCGCGCTCCTTGTCCCGCCGCCCCGGCTGCCAGCCGATACCACGCAAGGCGTTGCGTTTGTCCTCGGGCAAGGTGTGCCATTTGTCTCGCGAAGCGTGCCAGAGCTGGTGAAACAAGCGGTGCTCGGGCGAAATCAGCCACCCCAGCAACGCCGGACCCAGGCCTGTGCGTTCGCGCGCCTCAGGGAACACTTGTTTGACTGCGACGAAGCGATTGTCCTGAGCGGTCAAGGCCAGCGGACGATCCAGACGCAGCACGCGCCCACTCAATGTGCCGCTGCCGGCATTGCCGAACGCGGCCCAGACTTCGTCCAGCGTGAAGGTGAATTCATAGTCCGGCGTCCCCGTCGGGGATCGGGTATCTATCAGGCGCCAGCTCAACTCGGTGGTGTTCGGACCGGCCAGATCGCCGAGGACGCGATAGCGCGGTGTCGGTTCGCCGCGCAGCGCATCAAAGGTATCGAGAAAGCCATTGAGCCCACGGCCCTTGTGGCCGATATCGAGCAACACCTGCAGCCCCTCGCGAGGCAACCCATCGAGGCCGGCGTCACGGCCTTCGAAACGAATGTTCCAGACACCCTGCAGCGAGTTGGCCAACCGCTGCCCGGCCACATCCGCGACGTCGAATGACGCTTCGCCGGGGGTAATCGTCGGGTCCGGTTTTGTCAGTTCGCGATGCCCGTAATACGCCGCAGGCACGGCGGCGCCGGTCAGTGCCAGACCCGCCAGGAACCATCGTCGAGAAATCGTCATTGCCCTACCTGTGTCAGCCATGGAGCAGGCTTTATCCAAGCTAGAACGTTTGTTGCCCCGACAAATTTAGAAGCATCGCGAGCTGCCTCGCTCCCACAGGTGATCTTGCGTTCACTCAATCAGTGTGGGAGCGAGCCTGCTCGCGATGACGCTCGCACAAACGACTAAATTCTGGCCTTGGCCACTCGTTCTTCCCAGATAGCAAAGGCTCCGCGCCTGCACCCTCGACGGCGAACCTGACTGAGATGGCAATGACAAAACCTCGTTCGAAAAAGGCTCTTTTCATTGGCCTGCCCCTGGCGCTGGCCATCGCCGGCGCGGCAGGATTTGCGGCCTGGGACTATTGGCTCAACGACAACCCCGGCTACCCGGTCGCGGTAATGAAACAGGCCGATGAACTGCAAGAGCGCATCCTCTCGTTCGACAGCCACATCACCGTTCCGATGGATTTCGGCACCGCCGAAAACGAGGCCGACAAGGACGGCAGCGGCCAGTTCGACCTGGTCAAGGCCGCACGCGGTCGCCTGTCAGGCGCGGCGCTGACCATTTTCGGCTGGCCGGAAATCTGGAACGGCGATAACGCCCCGCATCGTCCAACGGCCGGGTTCATCGACGAAGCCCGTCACGAGCAGGAAACCCGCTACAAAATCATCAACACCCTGGTGCGCGACTTCCCCAATCAGGTCGCCATCGCCTACACCCCGGACGATTTCCGGCGCCTGCACGGCGAGGGCAAGTTCGCCGTGTTCATCAGCATGCTCAACGCCTACCCGCTGGGTAACGACGTCAACGCGCTGGACAAGTGGGCCGCCCGCGGGATGCGCATGTTCGGCTTCAGTTACGTGGGCAATAACGCCTGGGCCGATTCGTCCCGGCCGCTGCCGTTTTTCAATGATTCCCGTGACGCCCTGGGCGGTTTGTCGGCGCTGGGCAAGCAAGCGGTGCATCGCCTGAACGACCTCGGCGTGATCATTGACGTGTCGCAAATGTCGACCAAAGCGCTTGAGCAAGTCAGTCAATTGAGCCGCGCGCCGATGGTCGCCTCGCACTCGGCGCCACGGGCGCTGGTGGACATCCCGCGCAACCTCAGCGACCAGGAAATGCAGCTGATCAAGAACAGCGGCGGCGTGGTGCAGATCGTCGGCTTCCCGACCTACATCAAGCCGTTGAGCCAAGACACTCAAGACAAACTCAACGCCCTGCGCGCCCGTTTCGACCTGCAACCGCTGCAAGGCCTGGAGATGGCGCTGATGCCGGGCGACCCGGTGATCACCGTGTGGTCGGAACAGCGTTTCGGCGAATACGCCAGTCAGCTCTACGGCATCATCGATGAAGAACCCAAGGCCACGCTCAAGGATTACGGCGACGCCATCGACTATGCGGTAAAGAAAATCGGCATCGATCACGTCGGCATCAGCTCCGACTTCAACGACGGTGGCGGCCTGAACGGCTGGAAAGACGTGAGCGAGGCACGCAACGTGACCGCCGAGTTGATCAGTCGCGGCTACAGCGAGGCCGACATTGCCAAGCTCTGGGGCGGCAATTTCCTGCGGGTCTGGGACCAGGTGCAGAAGTCTTCCCGGCCTGTCGCCAAACACTGACATTCACCTTTGCCAAGCGAACCGAATTCATGACCAACCGTCGTACCTTCCTCAAGCAGGCTGGCGTTATCGCGGCCGGCATCCCCCTGAGCTCCGCCGTCAGCCTGCCCGCGCTGGCCGCCATGCCGGCGCCGCTGCCCAAAGACAAATGGGCGCAGTTCCGTCAGCTGTTCGACCAGGACCCCGATTACCTGCACTTCGCCAACTTTCTGGTGACCTCACACCCCCGGCCGGTGCGCGAGGCGATCGAGATGCACCGCGCCAACCTCGACCGTAACCCGGGCCTGGCGATGGACTGGCATCGCGGCGAGACCGAACGCCGCGAAGAAGAAGTCCGCGTGTGGGCCGGCCGTTACCTGAAAGCCAAGCCGTCGCAGATCGCCCTGACCGGCAGCACCACCGAAGGTCTGGCAATGATTTACGCCGGCATCCATGTGCGCCCGGATCAGGAAATCCTGACCAGCGAACATGAGCACTACGCCGCCAACAGCGTGTTTGAATTCCGCACACAAAAGGACGGCACCCAGGTTCGCAAAATCAAATTGTTCGAAGACCCGTCCAAGGTTTCGACCGACGAAATATTGGCTTCGATTGCCCGCAACATCCGCCCCGAAACCCGCGTGCTCGGCATGACCTGGGTGCACTCCGGCAGCGGTGTGAAGCTGCCCATCGGCGAGATCGGCAAACTGGTCGCCGAGAAAAACCGCGACCGTGAGGAAAAGGATCGCATCCTTTATGTGGTCGATGGCGTCCACGGTTTCGGCGTGGAAAACCTCGACTTCCCGGACATGCATTGCGACTACTTCATCGCCGGCACCCACAAATGGATGTTCGGCCCACGGGGCACCGGGATCATTTGCGCGCGCTCGGACGAGATGAAGGACATCACGCCGACCATTCCGACGTTCTCCGAAGCCACCACGTTTTCGACCGTGATGACCTACGGCGGCTATCACTCGTTTGAACACCGCTGGGCGCTGACCGAAGCGTTCAAATTGCATCTGGACCTGGGCAAGGCCGAGGTTCAGGCGCGCATTCACGAGATCAACAGCTACCTGAAAAGGCGCTTGCAGGAACATTCGTCGGTGGAGCTCGTCACGCCGCTGTCGCCCGAGTATTCCGCCGGCTTCACGTTCTTCCGGATCAAGAACCGCGACTGCGAGGAAGTCGCCAACTTCCTGATGGACCAGCGCGTGGTCTGTGATGCCGTCGACCGCGATGTCGGCCCGATCATTCGTCTGTCCCCAGGTCTGCTCAACACCGAGGCGCACATCGATCGCGTCATGGCGCTGTTGGGCAGCACACTCTGAAACGCAGATTTCCTTTAGCGAGAATGCTCATGAAAAACATCCTGCACAGACTCGGAGCGCCGAACCCGCAATGGCGGGCGCTGACCCTGCTGGCATTGCTCGGCCCCGCGTTGCCCGGCGCAGCCCTGGCTTCCACTGCGCCGCTGCCGGGCACAGTGTTCAAGGACTGCCGCAACTGCCCGGAAATGGTGGTGCTGCCCGCCGGCACCTTCACCATGGGCACGCCGGAAGGTGAAGTCGGTCGCGAGCCCGATGAAGGCCCGATGCACGAAGTGACGTTCGCCAAGCCGTTCGCCATGAGCCGTTACCAGATCACCGCCGGTGAATGGGACCAATACATGAAGGAAACCGGGATCACCCTTCCCGGTGGCGACACCCGCCCCGGCCGCGAGTGCATCAACAGCAAGCCACGTTATCCACAGGGCCCGCGTCAGCCGGCGGTGTGCATGAACTTCGCCGAGGTCAGCGCGTATGTCGCGTGGCTGTCGCTCAAGACCGGCCAGCATTACCACATCGTCAGCGAGGCCCAGCGCGAGTACGCCGCCCGAGCCGGTTCAACGGGGCCGTTCCCGTTCCCGTTCGACGAAGGCACCGAGTACAGCATCGCCACCCATGCCAATACTTACGGGCCAACCGACGGCTACAGCTACACCTCCCCGGCCGGCAGCTTCCCACCCAACGCCTTCGGCCTGTACGACATGCACGGCAACGTCTACGAGTGGATCGCCGACTGCGAACACAGCGATTACGTCGGCGCCCCCACCGATGGCAGCGCGTGGGTCGAACCCAACTGCGAAGCCCTGCAGATTCGCGGCAACGACTGGGGCGAAGCGCCGGTGTTCTCGCGTTCCGGCAACCGCAACAACATCTACCCGCAAACCCGTGGCGACTGGATCGGTTTCCGTGTGGTGCGCGAGCTGCCGTCCAAAGGCTGAGCCCCTCCCCCTACGGCCGCCGCCAGTCGGCGGCCGTCTAAATTAAACGCCTGACCACACGTTCTACTGGGTATGCCTCACGACCCAAGGGACCGTCCTCAAATGCATTTCCTCAAGACCCAGCCTGCGCGCGGTGCAATTCATGAATTGTTCACCCTCCTGAAACCGTTCCGGCTGGTGGTCAGCCTGTCGATCATTCTGGGCATGGTGGGCGGTCTGAGCGTGACGGTGCTGCTGGCCACGATCAACAACGCGCTGCATTCGCAAAGCGGCCTGACCCAAGGCGTGGTTGCGCTGTTCGGCGGCCTTTGCCTGCTGGCCCTGGCGAGTTCGATCTGCTCGGACATCGGCACCAACTATGTCGGCCAGCACATCATTGCCAAGCTGCGCAAAGAGCTGGGGGAAAAGGTTCTTTCGGCCCCCATCGAACAGATCGAACGCTATCGCAGCCACCGCTTGATCCCGGTGCTGACCCATGACGTCGACACCATCAGCGACTTCGCCTTCGCCTTCGCGCCGCTGGCCATTTCCCTGACCGTAACCCTCGGTTGCATGGGCTACCTGGCGCTGCTGTCGTGGCCGATGTTCCTGATGATGGTGCTGGCGATTGCCATCGGCACCGGCATCCAGTTCTACGCACAGGCCAAGGGCATCAAAGGCTTCATGGCCGCCCGCGACGCCGAAGACGAATTGCAAAAGCACTACAACGCCATCGCCGGCGGCGCCAAGGAACTGCGCATTCACCGTCCGCGCCGCCAGCGCATGTTCACCTCGGGTATCCAGGGCACGGCCGACTTCATCTGCAACACCCAAGTGCGCTCGATCAATACCTTCGTGATCGCCAAGACCCTGGGGTCGATGCTGTTCTTCGTGGTCATCGGCCTGGCGCTGGCCCTGCAATCGTTCTGGCCGAGCGCCGACAAGTCGGTGATGAGCGGCTTCGTCCTGGTGCTGCTGTACATGAAAGGCCCGATCGAGCATCTGGTGGGCACCTTGCCGGTGGTCAGCCGGGCGCGGATTGCCTTCCGCCGCATCGCCGAACTGTCGAACCAGTTCTCTTCGCCCGAACCGCACCTGCTGCTCAACGATACCGGCAAGAAACCTGCCGTGGTCAACAGCCTGCAACTGGACAACGTCAGCTATGCCTTCCCCGCCGCACCAGGCAGCGAAGCGTTCCGCCTCGGGCCGGTGAACCTGACCATCGAACAGGGCGACATCATTTTCATCGTCGGCGAAAACGGCTGCGGCAAGACCACGCTGATCAAATTGCTGCTCGGCCTGTATGCGCCGCAACAGGGCGCCATCCTGCTCAACGGCGACAGCATCGACGCGCAGAACCGTGACGACTACCGCCAATTGTTCACCACGATTTTTGCCGACTACTACCTGTTCGATGACGTGGTGCAGGGCGACCAGCACATCCCCGAAGACGCCAACACCTACCTGCAACGCCTGGAAATCGCGCACAAGGTCAGCGTCAAGGACGGCAGTTTCACCACCACCGACCTGTCCACCGGCCAGCGTAAACGCCTGGCGCTGGTCAATGCCTGGCTGGAGGAACGGCCGGTGCTGGTGTTCGACGAATGGGCGGCCGACCAGGACCCGACCTTCCGCCGGATCTTCTACACAGAGCTGCTTCCGGACCTCAAGCGCCTGGGCAAAACCATCATCGCCATCTCCCACGACGATCGCTATTTCGACATGGCCGATCAGCTGGTGCGCATGGAGTCGGGCCGCGTGGTGACGGAGCGGGCAACCGCCTGAGTTCGGCTGAAATCGCATCGCCCGACGATTTTTCGGAGTTTGTTTTCCGGTTTCACCGCGGCGACGCGTCTAATAATAATTATCATTAACTAAAATAACTGCACACCTCAGGAGCGATTTGAGCAATGCAAAGCCCTACCCTGTCCCGCGCGCCGTTGGCAATGGCCATCGCGTCGCAAAAGAAATTCCGAACAGTCGTACCGGGTGCGTTGCTGACCCTGTTGCTGCTGGGCACGTCTGAAGTCCAGGCAGCGCCGGTGAACGTCAACGTTCCTTCGCAGTCGCTGGCCAGCGCCCTGCAGCAACTGGGTCAACAGACCGACCTGCAAATCCTGTACAGCCAGGACATGGTCAACGGCCTCAAATCGACAGCGGTCTCCGGCAATCTGGAGCCGGAACAGGCATTGAACACATTGCTGCTGGGGAGCGGCATTACGTTTCAACTGACTGGCAACACTGTCTCGCTGGTTCCAATTGCGGGAAACTCCAGCGCGCTGCAACTGGGCGCGACCGCGATTTCCGGCGTGGCACCGGGGCCGACGACTGAAGGCACGCATTCCTACACGTCCGATGAAGTCAGCATCGGCAAGGGCAATATCAAGCTCAAGGACATTCCGCAGTCGGTGTCCGTCGTCACGCGCCAGCGCATGGACGACCAGAACATGAACAGCCTGCAAGACGCGATGCGCCAGGTCACCGGTGTCACCATCAAGACGTACAACTCCGGTTCCAGCCTGAACGACGTCTACATGCGCGGCTTCCTCGTCGACCAGGTGCAGGTTGACGGCGTGTCGCAACCGACCGGCCAGGGCGACATGGGCACCAGCTTCGACCTCGCCATGTACGACCGCGTCGAAGTGCTGCGTGGCCCGTCGGGCCTGTATCAAGGCGCTGGCGAACCTGGGGGCACCATCAACGTGGTGCGCAAGCGCGCCCTGAACAAATTCGCCCTCGGCGGCGAACTGGGCGCAGGTTCCTATGACCACTACCGCTCCATGGTGGACGTCACCGGCCCGTTGAACGATCAGGGCACCGTGCGCGGTCGCTTCATCACCGCTTACGAGAACAACAAATCCTTCGTCGACTCCGCCCAGAACGAACGCCCGATGGTCTATGGTCGCCTGGAATTCGACCTCGACCCGTCCACTACCCTGTCGGTCGGCGGCGCCTACCAGCAAAACCACTCCACGCCAGCGTTCGGTTTGCCAGCCTTTGCCGACGGCAAGTTGCTGGACGTGTCGCGCTCGACCTTCGTCGATGCCAAGTGGAACACCCTGAACGAGAAAGTCTGGGAATCCTTCGCCGAGGTCGATCACGCGCTGGACAACGGCGGTCAGTTCAAGACCACCGTCACCTACCGCGACGCTGAAACGCCACAGCGAAACTTCACCTGGGCCGACGGTACGGTCGATCCGGCTACGGGTGATAGCTCGGCCGTGGCGTACGACTACTACACCCACATCAAGACCATCGGCGTCGACAGCTTCGTGACCACGCCATTCGAGTTTGCTGATCGCCAGCACGAGTTCACCGTGGGCGCCGAGTATCAGCACTTGGACAAAGACTTCGAATACGGTGGCGGCGAGTACTTCCCGATCAACGTCTACAACCCGGGCAGTATCGATATTCCCAAGAACGACTATGAGCGGGTCAACGGTAACTGGTCCAAATCCGACCAGTACGGCCTCTACACCCGCGCCAAGTTCAACGTCACCGACTGGCTCGACGTGATCGGTGGCAGCCGCGTGACCTGGTACGAAAGCGACGCCAAGAACGCCAACGCCTTCTTCAACAATTTCGGCGAGGCCCACACCAGCATCAACCGCAAGGTCGTGCCGTACGGCGCCATCATCGCCAAGCTGACCCCGGAACTGTCGGCCTACGCCAGCTACACCGGTGTGTTCAAGCCACAAAGCGAACTCGGCAGCGACAACACGCCCATCGGACCGCGCAAAGGCAAGCAATATGAAATCGGCCTCAAGCGCGAATTCTACGACGGCCGCCTGAACGCCAGCATCGCGATGTTCCGCATCTACGATGAAAACCGCGCCGAGTTCAACGCCGATACAGGTGGAAACGAAGCACAAGGCAAGGCACGCAGCCAGGGCTGGGAAACCGAGTTGAGCGGTAACCTGACCGACAACTGGAGCATCGTCACCGGCTACGCCTTCACCAGCACCAAATTGGTGAAATCTGACGACGCCACCGAAGGCAACACCTTCAGCACCATCACGCCTAAACACAACTTCAACCTGTGGACCAAATACGACTTCACCGATGGCGCGCTCAAAGACTTCAGCGTCGGCGGCGGCGTGCGCGTGGTCAGCAAGACCTGGTACCAGCGTGATGTGCGCTTCGAACAAAGCGGCTACGGCATCGCCACCGCGCAGGTGGGCTACAAGTTCAACGAGAACCTGTCGGCGACACTGACTGGCAACAACCTGTTTGATCGCAAGTACTATGATCGCGTGGATGGGTCGTGGGGGACTAACTTCTATGGGGATCCGCGGAATTTGAC